>Ga0228671_1000208_pt1 | contig 17233 bp, 14 predicted proteins | sample 89DmetaG_FD_183013 | JGI IMG/M metagenome (GOLD analysis project Ga0228671, IMG submission 183013) | Seawater microbial communities from Monterey Bay, California, United States - 89D | ecosystem: Environmental > Aquatic > Marine > Coastal | place: USA: California | collected 2016-11-05 | reverse complement strand
AATGAATCTGAACCCGTTGAAGAAACCCCTCCAATTATACAAAATATTTGATTGAAAGAATATTTCCTGTTGTAAAACAACAACTACAACCCTAACGCCAAAAACTTTTCTCCTTCTTTCTTTTTATAAATCTAATTCTTGTTTTGTTAAATAGATAGGTAACTGGTGTGTTAATTTTATTTTAATTTTAAAGCAACTTAGTTGCATTAAGTGAATTTATCATTAAATTTGTACAGCTTTAATAGCAATGCAAAATTGATAAAACATGAGGCATAGCAAATTACCAGTTGCCGTTTTAAATGACCTCTTAGGAGCATTAAAAACCACCTTATTAAAACCATACCATTAAATGAAACACAGTAGACGATCATTCATTTCTTTTCTAGGAAAAGCAAGTTTGGGGTCATTTGTTATTCCTCCTTTTTTAATGAGTTGTGGAAATGCTCCTTCACCAATTGTAAAAGAAAGCATTTCTAAAACAACTTTAGAGCGTCTAAAGAAAGTAGTTTTAAAAAGTATTAGTCCCTCAGACATCGATGATTTAGTACTCACTAATGGGCTAAATTATCATACCATTATTAAATGGGGAGACAACATAAATACTAAAGATACTTTTGGGTTTAATAATGATTTCACATGTTTTATTCCACTCGATAAAAACAATCCAAAAGATGGTTTACTATGGGTAAATCATGAATACATCAATCCACTTTTTATTTCGGGGTATAATGGCAAAAATAAAAAACGCACAAAAGAACAGGTAACCAAAGAAATGTATCAAGTTGGTGGAAGTATTATAAGAATTAAGGAAGAAAAAGGAACATGGAGAATCGTTGAGAACGATCCATTAAATAGGCGTATTACTGCTCAAACTCCAATGCAACTCAATTGGGATGAGCCAATTAAAGGAAAAAACACAGTCATTGGAACCCTAGCTAATTGTTCGGGAGGCATTACCCCGTGGAATACTTTCCTTACCTGTGAAGAAAATTATGATAATTTTTATGGAGAAACGGTATATGACCAAAATAACAAACCACAACATATACCAAGTGAATATAATAAGTGGGAAGAGTTTTATACCTACCCCCCAGAACATTATGGTTGGGTCGTAGAGGTAAATCCAAGAAACGGATTGTGTCAAAAACATATTGCATTAGGAAGGTTTGCTCATGAGTGCTGTACCTTATATGAATTAGAGGACAAACGTGTAGTGGCCTATTCTGGAGATGATGATAATGATGAGCATTTATATAAATTTATCTCCTCTAAACCAAGTTCACTTAAAGAAGGAACTTTGTATGTTGCAGACACAATTAACGGAAAATGGCTGCCTTTAGATTGGGAACAACAACCCATTTTAAAACAACGATTTAAAAACCAAACAGAAGTTCTTATAAGGGCTAGAGAAGCATCTAAATTAATTGGGGCAACTCCTCTAAACCGCCCTGAAGACATTGAAATTGATCCTATTTCAGGAAATATTTTAATTACGTTAACCAATAATAAACCAAAAAATGACTTTCATGGTTCTATTTTAAAAATTGAGGAAACCAACGGAGATTTTGATGCCCTTACCTTTAGCGCTTCCACTCACATTGCAGGTGGTGAAGAAACTGGATTTACATGCCCAGATAATTTAGCCTTTGATTTAGCTGGAAATCTTTGGATTACTTCAGACATCTCTGGAAGTAGCATGAATAAAATAGATAACCCTTATACTTCCTTTAAAAACAATGCCTTGTATGTAATCCCTAGATTTGGTAAAAAAGCAGGAGAAGTAATTCGTGTTGCCTCTGCTCCAAAAGATGCAGAGCTTACAGGACCCTGGTTTTCTCCAGATGGGGAAACATTATTTTTGAGCGTTCAACATCCAGGAGAACAAACAAAAGATATTAATAACCCTACCAGTACGTGGCCATTTGATGAAGACAATATTCCTAAATCTGCTGTAGTTGCCATTAAAGGTGAATTGATAGAAAAAATGAATAGGCTCCATCTTCTCCCAGATTAATTTTGATCTTATTATACCACAAACAATCATTAAAGAATCATACATAAATCTTAAAAAAAACACTTATTTTAGAGTCTTTTATTTTAAGCTTTCATAAATGAAAACTAATCATTGGTACGAACGAATTCCTCATGCAGTGACCATGCTGTTTATAATTATTGTTTTTGTAACCTTATTAACCTATATCATCCCTGCAGGAGAATTTAAACGCGTATTAATAGAGGGAAGAAATAGAGTTATTCCTGGATCATATGGTATTATTCCTAGTACACCTATTGGTTTTTTAGATATGTTTAAAGCCATTCCTTTGGGTTTTAAAGCTGCTATAGAGGTAATGTTTGTAGTTTTTTCAGGAGGTATTATGTTCGGTGTTATGGAGGAGACCAAGGCCATAGAAAATGCTGTAGGCACGTTTGTTCATAAAATTGGAAGAGAAAAAAAGTACTTAGCAGTTGTTCTCATGACATTCATATACGGAGCTATGGGAATTTTTGTTGGCTATGAACACAATATTGCACTAATTCCTATTGCTGCGGTGGTGAGTTTAGCTTTAGGTGGTGATTTGGTGTTAGCTGCAGGAATTTCAGTTGGAGCAGTAACTATTGGTTTTGGACTTTCTCCTATAAACCCGTATACTGTTGGAATTGGTCATAAAATTGGAGAGCTGCCATTATTTTCTGGTGCCCTACTTCGAAGTATCCTGTGTTTTTCTGCACTAAGCTTCTTAGCTTTTTACAATGTTCGATATTTAAAGAAGATCACTAAAAACCCCAATAGTAGTCTTGGAAAAGGATTAAATGAAGAAGGGATTGTGCTTTCTAAACCTATAGCTGAGTATTCCATTTCAATGAATAATTGGATGGTAATTATTGCTTTTATCATAGGTTTAGGTGCCATTTTATATGGAGTTTTCAATCTAAATTGGTATATCAATGAAATATCTGCCATCTTTTTAATGGTAACCATCGCTTCTGGAATCATAGGAGGAATGAAAGGAGACAAAATAAGTGAAACGGTTCTGAAATCTGTTGCCTATGTAGCTCCTGGAGCATTTATGGTAGGTTTTGCTACTACCATTAAAGTATTGATGGAGATGGGACACATTAGCGACACCATTTCTTTTCATTTATCTGAAGTATTAAAAACATTGCCTTTGTATTTATCAGCTATTGGAATGTCTATTTCTCAAAGTATCATCAATTTTTTTATTCCTTCTGGAAGCGGGCAGGCGTTAGCTACCCTTCCTGTAATGTTGCCTCTTGGAGAGGTTATTGGACTTACAAGGCAAACCACTATTTTAGCATTTCAGATTGGTGATGGAATTTCTAACCTTATAAACCCAACTCTTGGTGGATTAATTGCCATGTTAAGTATGTGTCGTGTTCCATTAGATAAATGGTTACGTTTTATTTTTCCTGTGGCAATAATTGTATTTTTGCTTGCTGCCATTTCATTAATTATAGCAGTAACTATTGGTTATCAATAATATGAAAGTAGAAGAAATTTTAGCAAAATTGGTTAGTTTCCCTGTATTAGGAGGAGATAGTAACCTTGAACTTATTCATTGGATTAAAAGTTACATTGAATCCTTTGGGTTAGAAACTACTCTAGTACCCAATGAAGAAAAAACTAAAGCTTCTTTGCATTGTAGAATTGGACCTTCTGTAGACGGTGGGGTGATATTATCTGGCCATACAGATGTAGTTCCAGTTAAAGGACAAGCCTGGGATTCTGATCCATTCACACTCACAAAAAAAGATAGTAAATTATTTGGAAGAGGAAGTGCAGATATGAAAGGTTTTATTGCCTGTTGCTTAGCTTCACTACCTACGCTTATTGAGGCAGATTTAAAACAGCCTATTTACTTTGCTTTTAGTTACGACGAAGAAATTGGGTGTTTAGCAGCTCCAGAACTCATAGAACATATTAAAAAAACCTATTCTGAAAATGCCAAATATGCCATTATTGGCGAACCTTCTTCATTGGTTCCTGTAATTGGTAAAAAAGGAGTATGTTATGTACTAACCGAAGTAAATGGTTCTGCTGGTCATAGTAGTGGAATTCACAAAGAGATAAGTGCCATCCACGAAAGTACGCGGCTCATTATGTGGTTAGAAAACAAAATGAAAGAATTATCTCATGCTACCCAGGATCATCGATTTGACCCGCCTCATTCTACCCTACATGTTGGGCAAATTAGGGGTGGTGTAGCTACAAATATTGTGGCAGACTATACGTGTTTTGAATGGGATGTTCGCGTAATTCCAAAAGATGATATTGAAGCTATTTTCAATGATTATTTTTCGTTTTGCAAAGAACGTGAGCTAGAGGTAAGAAAACAATTTCCTGACTTTACCATTTCAAATACATTTGTTCACCCACCAGTTCCAGCCCTAGACACCAAAGAAACAGACAGTATTGTTGCTTTAACTCAAAAGATTTCTGGACAAAATTCTTGGAAAACCGTTGCCTATGCTGCTGAAGCAGGACAATTTCATGAGGCGGGCTACCAAAGTATTATTTGTGGTCCAGGCTCTATAGAGCAAGCACATAGGGCCAATGAATATACCACACAAGAACAACTTGATAAGTGTGTGGTGATGTTGCAGAAATTAGTAGTTGAATTTTCAATTTAAATGAATTTTTATAATACCATTATGAAAAAAATACTTTTATGTTTTACTCTTCTAATATTAGTTGTAAGTAGTTGTAAGAATGATAACGGCAAGGGTGATGATTATAATTCAGATGAATGCTATTTAAATACTAATGCACAAACTTTAGTTCATGATGGTATTGATAGAGAATATATTATATATATCCCAAATTCATATGATGGAACCTCTGCAGTTCCTCTCTTATTTAATTTTCACGGTTTTGGAGGTAGTGCAAGTCAATTTATAAATGATGCAGACATGAGGGCAGAAGCTGAAGCAAACTCTTTTATTTTAGTGTATCCTCAAGGAAGTTGCTTAAACGGTGCTTCCCACTGGAACCCTTGCCCTATAGATGGAGATAATAAAAGTACAGCTGATGATGTAGGGTTTGTTGAAGCTATGATTAGTGAGATTTCGTCTCAGTACAATCTGGATATGGAAAGAATTTATGCCGCTGGATACTCAAACGGAGGTATGATGGCCTATGGGCTTGCAAATTATAAAAGTGATTTAATTGCTGCAGTAGCCTCTGTTTCTGGATCCATGTTAGACTGTTTAGGGGATACAAGTCATCCTATGCCGGTAGTTCATCTTCATGGAACTTCTGATGGAGTTATCCCTTATGATGGAAGTAATGATTATAGTTCTGTTCAAAACACATTAGACTATTGGATAAATTTCAATAATACGGTTTCATCTCCTACCATAAACATCGATAACACTGGTGGAATGACCATTGAACATTATGTATATGACCAAGGAGACAATTCGGTTTCTGTTGAACATTATAAATATGTTGGCGGAGACCACGTATGGTTTAACGAAACCTATCAGGGTCAAAATGCTTCTAAATTAGTTTGGGATTTTATGTCTAGATACGATATTAATGGTTTGAGATAAAACTAATCTCTAAAGAGAGATTAGAACATGCTATTTTATTTCTTCACAAAAGCAAAGTATGGCAATGGTTATACCTACTCTATATAAACAACAATATACTTCCTTGAAATAAATTTTCTTTATAAACCATTATACAGTGTTTGAAAAGAAAAAATTCATTGCCAATTAAGCCCTGTTCATATTGCCATTTCTGCCTTTCTGTAGTTTCTCAACTTGTCTTAAGTTTTTAAACACTATAAATTCCCATATTTGATTATTGAAAGTATCAATAAAACCTGTATCAAGTTTTCTGTTTGATATGTATTTGTTAAATTAGATTTTATAAAATTATCCTCAGTTAATTTATATTTTAGAGGCATTAATCAATTATCTTTTTTATGGGCTTTATAAACAATCCAATATATGTTTTAACTGTATTAAGCCTTGTGGTTATTTTAGGTGTTTATGTTGGTAAAACTAAACTTGGTAAACATCTTGGAGCAGCCTTACTAATTATCATTTTTACGGCCCTACTTGCCAACTTAAAAGTGATTCCGTCTGCATCAACAAGCATTCCTTTGTATGATTTTATTTTTACCTATGTTGCTCCGATTTCTATTTTTTACTTATTACTAAACATCAATTTATCGTCTATCAAAAGAGCAGGAATCCCAATGATAGGCTTATTCATCTTAGGGTCTTTTGCAACCGCATTAGGCATTCTTGTCTCATGGTATTTATTATCCCCTGAGAACACCCTAGGTGAAGATGGTAAAATTATTGCGGGAATGCTCACAGGAACATATACTGGTGGCAGTGTAAATTTTAATGCGATTGCTTTAGAATATGGATTTCAAAAAAAAGGCGCTTTATATGCAGGGACTATAGCCGTAGATAATGTAATTACCACACTTTGGATCATTGTAACTCTAGCGTTTCCTATATTTCTTTCTCGTTTTTGGCCAAGTAAGACAAAAATAAAAATATCCCAAAAAAATGAAGAATTTATTGAAGATGAAAGCATCAATTTAACATCACTTATGTGGTTGGTCTTTTTAGGTTTAGGTGCTTACTTTGTATCAGATGAATTAAAAAGGCATATCCCTCAAGTTCCTTCTATTATAACCATTTCAACCCTAGGAATCTTATTAGCACAAACAACATTTATTTCTAAATTAAAAGGAAGTCATAATTTAGGATTGTATTTAGTGTTTCTATTTTTGGCGGTCATCGGTGCATATTGTGAACTTACTGCTGTAATAGATCTTAAAGATCTTGGTCTTACCCTGTTTTTATTTACAGGTTTATCAGTAGTATTTCACGGTGTAATTACTATCTTGGTTGGTGGGCTTATATATCGTGATTGGGAAATGATTGCTATTGTAAGTCAAGCCAATGTGGGAGGTAGTTCTACAGCCATTGCTTTAGCAGAATCTTTTAACAGAAAAGAATTAATATTACCCGCAATTTTAGTAGGATCTTTAGGAAATGCTTTAGGTACCTATTTAGGTTTTTTAGTAATTTATATACTTTAAAATTAAAAAAATCGAATGTCAAACAAAGAAGACTATAGAAGTAATGAATTAATTGATAGACTACCTAAGCATCTAAAACAGTTTATCAAGCCTCAAAATTATGAGGATTACTCTCCTATAAACCAAGCAGTTTGGAGATATGTAATGAGACGTTTATTAAAGTATTTAACCAAAGTGGCACATTCTTCTTATTTGGATGGATTAGAAAAAACTGGCGTAAGTATTGATGAAATCCCAAACATGTATGGGATGAATAGAATTCTAAAAGAAATTGGCTGGGCTGCAGTGGCTGTAGATGGGTTTATACCTCCTAATGCATTTATGGAATTTCAGGCCTACAAAGTATTAGTTATCGCATCAGATATCAGACAACTTGAAAATATTGAATATACTCCAGCACCTGATATTATTCATGAATCTGCAGGTCATGCCCCCATCATTGCAAATCCTGATTATGCAGAATATTTAAGACGATTAGGAGATATTGGGTCTAAAGCAATTCTATCTAAACATGACATGGATTTGTATGAAGCTGTAAGAAAATTATCTATTCTTAAGGAAGCAGAAGGAACCAGTGAAAAAGAGATTCAAGTTGTAGAAAAGGAGATTCATGTGCTACAAAGCAAGAAAGTAGAGCTCTCGGAGATGGCACAGATAAGAAATTTACAATGGTGGACTGTTGAATACGGGTTAATTGGGAAACTTGATGATCCAAAAATATATGGTGCAGGGCTATTGTCTTCAATTGGTGAAAGTATTTCATGCTTAAAAAGTAATGTGAAGAAAATCCCGTACTCTGTGGCTGCTTCAAAACAACCATTTGATGTTACAAAGCCACAACCACAATTATATGTTACTCCAAGCTTTCCCTATTTAATGGAGGTTTTAGAGGAATTTGCAGATACCTTAAGTCTCCGTCGAGGAGGAAGAGAAGGAATTCAGAAACTGATAGAGTCTAAAATGGTAGGGAGTATAGAATTAACAACCGGGCTTCAAGTGTCAGGTAAATTTTCTAGAATTCTATTAGATGAAAATAATAGGGTGATTTTTTATCAAACTAAAGGACCTTCTGCACTTGCCTACAGAGAAAAAGAATTAATAGGTCACGGAATTAGCTACCATAAAAATGGAATAAGCTCTCCTTTAGGAAAGTTAAAAAACATCAACCTTGCCATTGAAGACATGGGGCCTAATGATTTAAAAACGTATCATTTTTATGATGGAAAATGGCTATCATTTGAATTTGAAAGCGGAATAAAAGTAGAAGGATTAAATATTACTGGGATAAGAAATGCTCAAGGAAAGCTAATCTTAATACGGTTGAAAGACTGTACTATTACCTACAAAAATGAATATTTATTTTTACCAGAAGACGGAATCTATGATATGATTATAGGAAAGGATATTGTTTCTGCTTTTGCTGGTGCGGCAGATAGTAATTCATTTCCAAATTTGTATGCCGAATCCCCAACATCAACGATTAAGCCCACAAAAAACAGTGCTTTAAGGAAATTAGAAGAATATTACGAGATTGTTCGAAACTATAGAAAAGAAAATAAAAATGATCCTGAGTTATTAAAAAACTTGTTTGAAAAGGTAAAAGTTCTTTACCCCAAAGAATGGCTTCTTTTTATTGAAGTCTTTGAGCTCTCTGAAGATTCAAAACTAAATGAATTAATTAAAAACTATTGTATAGATTTAATCTCCTTAAACCCTCATCTGAATTCACTGATTTCTGACGGAATTAAAATGATTAAAAACTCTCAATAATTTACTAAATTGGTAGTATTATTGAATACTCTTATTCAAACATCACAATTAAATATAATCGTTTAACATATAATTTTTATGAAAAAAACAATTCGTTTAATCATCACTGCAGTAGCAATTATAATAGTTGTTTTACTTTTTAACACCCTGATGTTAAACTCTAAACAAGTAGCATCAGAACAATTAGAAAAAATAGCGCTTCCTAATGATGTCTTTCAGAATCTTTCAAATGGACTGCAATACCCTACAATTTCTTATAGTGAAAATGCAATCCCAGATTCAACAGCTTTTTTTGGTTTTCATCAATTTCTTGAGAAAGCTTTCCCGTTGACACATGAAAAACTTTCGCTTGAAAAAATTAGTACCTATAGTCTTCTTTATACATGGAAAGGATCAGATCAGGCAAAAAAACCAATTATACTCATGTCGCATCAAGACGTTGTTCCTGTTGATAAACCCACACTAAATGATTGGGAGGCCGGCCCATTTGAAGGTAAAATTTCAGAAACATCTGTTATTGGTAGAGGGTCTATAGATGACAAAGGCACTCTAATTGGATTGTTAGAAGCCGTTGAAAAACTTCTAGAAGAATCTTTTGAACCTTCACGAACAATTTATCTTGCTTTTGGTCATGATGAAGAAGTAGGCGGTGCAAATGGAGCAGCAAAAATAGCTTCATACTTAAAATCTAAAGGAGTTCAAGCGGCAATGACTCTTGACGAAGGTGGTTTTTTAGCAGAAAACATGGTTCCTGGAGTAAACAACCCTGTTGCTATGGTAAATTTAGCAGAAAAAGGGTTTTCTTCATTTAAACTAACTGTTGAAACAAAAGGAGGTCACAGCTCACAACCCCCTAGAGAAAATACCATTGGTATGCTGGCTCAAGCAATTGTAGACCTTGAAAACAATCAGTTGCCCTACAAAATGGTTGCTCCTATCGATTACCAATTTGAGTATATGGGTGCGGAATTACCTTTTTTTCAAAAGGTAGCGTTTGCAAATCCGTGGCTTTTTAAAAAGCCAATTCTTGAAGCGCTAAATGCCCATACCACCACGGCTCCAACGATTATTGATGGTGGTGTAAAAAACAATGTGATTCCTACTGTAGCAGAAGCTACCATCAATTTTAGAATTCTTCCAGGGGAAACGATTGAGTCTGTCCAAAAACATATTGAAAATACCATCTCTAATAAAATAAAAGTTGCCCCTGTGGGTTTTTTAACCAATCCCTCACCGGTTTCAAAAATTGACTCTGAAGCCTATAAAATACTGGAGAAAACAATAAGAAGTATGTTTCCTAAGAGTATCGTAGTTCCTGGTTTAGTTGGAGGAGGAACTGATGCTCGTTATTTTTATGATATTTCAGATGATGTATACCGGTTTTATCCTATTAGACTAAGTCCAGAAACAAGAACACGTTTTCATGGAATTGATGAAAAAATAAGCAAGGAGAATTATAAAGAAATTATTGAGTTTTCATATCATTTGATTAAGCGTTTTAATTAAAATTTGGTTCATTAAATCACCTGAAAAATTTAAACCCTCATGAATAAAGAACTACATCTGAATTATGAATTTCTCTTTGAGTTAACCTCATCTTTAGACAAACCCATACAAATTGGTAAAACTCCTTATGGCGAAAGAATCATTTATCCTGTAAGTGGAGGAACATTTGAAGGGCCTGAAATAAAAGGAAAAATACATGCCAACGGAGGAGATTGGGTGTTACGATTAAACTCTACTACCTCAAAACTTGATGTAAGAGTAGTGCTAGAAACAGAAAACGGTGATTTAATTTACACCTATTATGAAGGGTTTATCCACATGAATTCTGATGGAACATATTACTTTAGAACTAACCCTGTTTTTCAAACAAGTTCAAAAAAATACAGTTGGTTAAACCATACCATTGCTGTTGGTGTTGGAAAAATGATTAAAGGGGGAGTCGCTTACAGAATATATGCTATAAAATAAAATGCTTTTACCACCTATAATGATGAATTTTATTTCTAAATATTTAAGAAATAATTATCATTAATAACTTCAAAAAGTTAGATTTTCTATTTGTATTTTATTTGGTAACTTTAATTTTTAAACCAATTTAAACCATCAATAACAACTTCCCAATATTAATTTCATGAAAACACTCAAACTTTTTTTTATCTGTCTTCTTATCTTACCAGTTACTGTAAACTCACAAAAAAGAAAAAAGAAAATACAAAAACCTGTTATTGCGATAACTGACTCTTTATATCATGGTTTAAAATGGAGAAATATTGGGCCATTTAGAGGCGGTAGAAGCGTTACTTCAACGGGAGTTATTGGCAAACCTCACACCTACTATATGGGATCAACAGGTGGTGGTGTTTTTAAAACTACTGATGATGGAATTACTTGGAAAAATATCTCTGATGGGTTTTTTAAGACAGGCTCTGTTGGTGCTATTGCTGTTGCTGAAAGCGATCCTAATATTGTTGTTGTAGGTATGGGAGAACATGCTGCTAGAGGAGTTATGACTTCAATGGGAGATGGCGTATACAAATCTATGGATGCAGGAAAAACATGGTCTCATCTTGGACTAGATAAAACGCGTCATATCTCTGATGTTGTTATCCATCCAACCAATCCAAATATCATATATGTTACTGCGCAAGGAGCACAATACGCTCCTTCAAAAGAGAGAGGAATTTACAAAACTACAGATGGAGGAAAAACATGGAAAAATATTCTTTCTGTAAATAATACCACTGGTGCTTCTTCTTTATCGATGGACATGACAAACCCTCGTATATTATACGCCTCTATGTGGCAGCACCAAAGATATCCTTGGGTGATGGAATCTGGTGGTGAAAATTCTGGATTATTTAAGTCTATAGATGCAGGAACTACATGGACAAAGATGAAATTAGGCTTACCAAAAGATTTTGGAAAATCTGGAATTTCTGTTTCTAGAGCAAATCCCGATCGAGTTTTCGCCGTCATTGAAGCCACTGGTAAAAAAGGGGGGGTATACCGTTCAGATAATGCAGGAAAAACATGGAAACAAGTAAATAGTAATCGAGTTAATATTGCTAGATCTTGGTATTACATGGAAATATTTGCTGATCCACAAAATGAAAATACAGTCTATGTTTTAAATGCGCCCGTTATGAAGTCTATAGATGGAGGAAAAAGTTTTTCAAATATTCCTGTTCCGCATGGAGACAATCATCATTTATGGATAAACCCAACCGACAACAAAAATCTTATTAATTCTAATGATGGTGGAGCTAATATCTCCTTCAACGGAGGAAAAAGCTGGAGCACTCAGCAAAACCAAGCAACATCTCAATTTTATAGAGTAATTACAGACAACTTAGTGCCTTACAATGTATATGGTGGGCAGCAAGATAATTCTGCTATTGGTATTGCTAGCCGAACCAATGATGGGGGTATCGACTGGAAAGATTGGTATTCTGTAGCTGGAGGAGAAAGTGCGTTTATTGCTTTTGATCCAGATGCTCCTGAATTGGTATATGGAGGTACCTATCAAGGAAATATTAGTACTTGGTCAAGAACATCAAGAGAACAAAAATCAATTAAAGAGTATCCAGAATTAGGCTTAAGTATAGCGCCAAAAGATTCAAAATATCGATACAATTGGAATGCTCCAATAATTACATCTCCTCATGATAGAGCTACAGTTTATCATGCTGGAAACGTTGTTTTTAAAACTACTAATCAAGGGATTAATTGGACCATAGTAAGCCCAGATCTTACCAAAAATGAGGTAGAGAAACATGGTCCAGGAGGGGCTCCATACACAAACGAAGCTGCTGGTGGAGAAAATTATAATACGCTTACAGCTTTAGTAGAATCTCAGCACGAAGAAGGTGTTTTATATGCTGGTAGCGATGATGGCCTTTTACACATTACAAAGAATGGTGGAGAAAGCTGGGAGAATATTACACCTCCTGGAATTAAAGATGGTATCATAAATAGTATAGACATTTCTCAACACAACCCTGCAACTGCCTATGTGGTAATTATGAGGTATAAGTCTATGGACTTAAACTCACACATCTTTAAAACCAACAATTATGGGCAAACTTGGACTAAAATTGTAAAAGGTTTAAATGACCCTAATGGTTTTGCAAGAGTAGTTAGGGCTGATAAAAAGCAACAAGGATTATTGTATGCTGGAACAGAAACTGGATTATATGTTTCAAACGATGATGGTGCATTTTGGCAGCGGCTAAAATTAAATTTACCGGTAGTGGCTATCAACGATCTAATTATCCAAGATAATGATTTAGTGGCTGCAACATCGGGAAGAGGGTTTTGGATTTTAGATGATTTAGGGGCACTTCAATATAACAGTAGGTATTCAAAAGCTATTGAAATGGTAACCCCTAAAGATACCTATCGGATCTTCGGAGGAAACTCGAAAGCTGTTGGGCAAGGGCAAAACCCTAGAAGTGGAGTTACCTTTGATTATTATTTAAAAAACAATATTGACTCCTTAACGCTAACCTTAGAAGTTTTGGAAAATGATAAGGTGATAAGAACCTATACCAATAAGAAAAAATCTAATTTTAAATCATGGCCAGGAGGCCCCTCAAAACCTCAGATCTTGCCTTCAAAAAAAGGAGTTAACCGTTTTACTTGGGATTTTAGAAGAGCCCCATTACCATCTATACATAAAGTGTTCATTTTTGGAGGCTTGGCTGGCTCTAGCGTGGCTCCCGGAAAATATACGTTAAGAATGACATTAGGAGATGTTATCTCTGAAACTGAGGTAACTATTCTTCCAAACCCAAAAGTTATTTCAAGTGCTAAAGATTTTATAGCGCAACAAAAGATGCTAGTTTCTATAGAAAATACTGTTAAAGAAATGCATGAATCTGTGAACCAAATGCGTTCTGCAAAAACACAACTTAGCCACTATGCTAAGCTTTTAAAAGACTCAAAAAATGCAGATTCTTTGTTAGAAAAAGGGAAGGAATTAACTAAGCGCATTAATAGCTGGGAAGAAAATCTAATACAAGCAAAGCAAAAAACGTTCCAAGATGTTATTAATTTTAACAATAAGTTAAATGCTCAATTAATTCAGTTAAAAAGCTATATAGACCAAGCAAACCCTAAGGTTACTAATGGAGCTAAAGAACGATTTGATGATTTAATGAACGATTGGCAAGTATACAAAAATGAACGTGATACTATCATTAATACTGAAATGCAAGCTTATAACAGCCTTTTCAAAACCTTAGCCATTCCTGCACTTATTCTAGATGAAAAATAATAAACATCTATGTTATAATTAACTATAGATTTATTTACTATCTTGGCTAAAATGTTGTAATAATCACAATAAAATAATTAACCCTAAAAACACACAAAATGATGAAGGAAAATAAAGAATTAATGGCCGAGGCTAGAGCATCTCTCTCAGGAAACTGGGGGCTTGCAGTGGGTACCTTTTTGGTATACATAATAATTGTTGGAACTCTTCAAGTAATTCCTGTAATTGGAGGTGTAATAGGGCTCTTTATTGCTGGACCCATGGCGGTTGGTATTTGTATGTTTACCCTAAGCCTCTCTAGGGATGAAAATGCACGGTTAGAACAAATTTTTGAAGGTTTTAAAAATTATGGCACTGTTTTAGGCGCCTATCTTTTAATGGTTGTATTTATTTTCCTTTGGGCATTATTATTGATAATTCCTGGTATAATTGCAGGTCTTGCTTACTCACAGACCTTTTATATTTTAGCAGAAGATGATACCATTGGTTCAATGGACGCGCTTCGAAAAAGTAAAGAAATGATGAATGGTTATAAATGGAAATACTTCTGTTTAGGATTGCGTTTCATCGGTTGGGCTCTACTTTGTTTACTAACACTAGGAATTGGATTTTTATGGCTAAGCCCCTACATACAAGTTAGCTATGCAAAATTTTATGAAGATTTAAAAATGAATCAAGCAGTAAGCTAATACCTGTTTTACATAATTAATTGTTTTAATGATGAATTATAAAGAGTTAATCACATTTTCAATTATCCCTTGGATAAATGTTTTAATGCTATATACGTTACACTTTTTTAAAATTGAGCACACATTAATTGGGGTCTATCATGAATTAACCATGTTACCCTCCTTACTTTTGGGATGTGTTTTCCCTGTGCTGGTGGCAGTTAAATTTTTTAGAACTTTTTTTAAACCTAATTGAATCTATTTTTGAGGCTAAGCCTTGGAAAATTAAATACCTATGAGATGTATTTGATGGTTAAGAAACTCTTTTTGATTTCTTTCTGATGTTTAAATTATGACTCATATTATAAAAAATAATACGCTAGAGATTGCTGTTGATTTACCATTAGAAAAGTATGAGGGCTCACGATTTGATTGGTCTGGGAAAATTTCTTCTGTTAGGTTTGAAAACCTTCCTTTAACCACAATTGAAGACACAGGATCTAAAGATGTTGATTTTTTAGGAAAAGGGCTTTACAATGAATTTGGGATCACGAGTCCAGTAGGTTTTGAAGAAACTCCAGTGGGTGGGTGGTTTCATAAAATTGGCGTTGGGCTTCTTAAGAAAGAACACAAAGACTACCTTTTTCATAGAAATCATCTTATAAAACCTGCTAGCTTTGATGTTAACTATGAAAATGATAAGATTAAAATTATCTGTAAATCAGAACTTATAAATGGCTATTCATACCTACTGAAAAAAGAAATTACGGTTTCTGAAAAAAGTTTTATTATTGATTATTCTCTTCATAACACGGGTAAAAAAAAAATTATTACAGATGAATATGTTCATAATTTTATGGCAATTAATAACGTCTTAATAGGTGAAGACTATACGCTGAAATTTCCTTTCCCAATAAATTCATCACTTTTTGACGAAACTGTAAATAACGAGAATAAAGTTGAAATTGGTCTTGATACTATTACCTTTAATAAAACTCCAGAACAACAATTCTACTTTGGTAATCTTACTGGGGGAAAAGAACTAAAGGCTGAATGGAAATTAACAAATCTAAAAGCCAATGTTGGAATAAAAGAAACTGGTAGCTTTAAAACAGAAAAAATAAACGTTTGGGGTTGGAGACATGTTATAAGCCCAGAATTGTTTTTTAAAATTTCAGTAGATCCTAAAAAAACAATTGAATGGTCTAGAAAATTCGAAGTATTTAAAATTAATTCCTAAATTTATAGGGCTACTGAAATGATTTTCAATTAATAAAAATATCGCCTATATGAAACCATCAATTTCTGTTATCTGTCTCTTGTTATGTTTTAATCTTTGTTATAGTCAACGATTAAAAACACCTACACTTAGTCCTTTTAGTAAAATTTCTCAACAAGTTGGTCTTACGAATATAACCCTAGAATACTCTAGACCTTCAGCCAAAGGAAGAGTTGTTTTTGGAGCGCTAGTTCCTTATAATAAAGTTTGGAGAACTGGAGCAAATGCAGCCACAAAAATTACATTTAAAGAAGTTGCTAAGATTGGAGGGAAAACAATTCAACCTGGAGAATATGCTATTTATACCATTCCAGGTGAAGATCGATGGATTATAATTATACATTCAAATACTTCACTAAGAAGTATTGCAGGGGGTGCTTATAAACCTTCCAATGATGTATTTAGATTTGAAATAGCTCCTAAAAATAACATCTATGTAGAAACATTTACCTGTCAATTTTCACAGGTTAAAACAAACGCTTTAATGCTTGACATTTCATGGGAAAACACCTTAATTTCTATTCCTATTGAAGTTGAGGTTGACAAAAAAATTGAGTCTCAGATGCTTAATTTCATGAAAACGCCTGCGAATATTCCTCACAGAACTTACTTTGAAGCTGCCCAATATTACAGTAACAATGGTAAAGATTTAAACGATGCATTACGCTTTATTGACAGTGCTTTAGATAAAAGTCCAAAGAATTTTAGATACGGGTTGCTTAAGGCTAAAATCCTTGCTAAGATGAACAACTATGAAGACGCTTTAGTAGTTGTTGAAATTGCAAATACATGGGCAAAGAACAAAAATAATGCAAATTATATAGAGCAAACAAGGTTATTTTGGGACTCACTATTAACTAAAAAATAATGTTTGACATTTATCAAATAGATGCATTTACACATACTATTTTTGGAGGAAACCCAGCCTGTGTTGTTCCTTTAAAATCATGGCTCCCTGATGAAACCTTATTAAAAATTACTCAAGAAAATGCCGTTGCAGAAACTGCTTTTTTTGTTGCGAAAGAAGATAAATTTCATTTGCGATGGTTTACACCAGAAATTGAAATGGATTTATGCGGACATGCAACTTTAGCAACTGCTCACTGTTTAAAGACAATTTTAAAATATCCTTCAAACAATTTTGTTTTTG
>Ga0228671_1000191_pt1 | contig 17797 bp, 8 predicted proteins | sample 89DmetaG_FD_183013 | JGI IMG/M metagenome (GOLD analysis project Ga0228671, IMG submission 183013) | Seawater microbial communities from Monterey Bay, California, United States - 89D | ecosystem: Environmental > Aquatic > Marine > Coastal | place: USA: California | collected 2016-11-05 | reverse complement strand
GCCCAAACCACATGGTCAGGCACCGTCACCGTCACCACCTCATACACCGTGGCGGTTTTTGATGAACTGATCGTCAGTGCCTGCACTCAGATTGAACTCGGTGCAGGAGCTCGGATTTATGTGGAAGGGCGGTTGACAATCGAGGGCACAAACGCATGCCCCGTTGTGATGTATTCCTTTGCAAGTTCGGATCACGAGGGCCTTCAATTCAACAGCAGTTCGAACGGACGTGGCTCGGTTATTGACAATTTGACGATTGAGGATTCGATTTACGGCGTTACGATCTACGGAAGCAATCCGGTGTTTTCCAATCTGACCATCTTGAACCCCGATCGAGTCGGTGTCGATTTGTTCAGCAGCGCAGCTCCGATTATTCACGATCTCTACATCGACCAAGCAGGCCGAATGGTTCCATTCCAAAACGACTGGCGCTACGGGCTTGGACTCTCGATTGGTGCAGGGTCAACGCCAATCGTTGACGGTGCTTACTTCACCGACCATTTGACGCGCGCCATCAACATTTGGGGCGGTTCAGGCGGTCTTTTGCGCAACATCGTCATCGACAACATCAGTGGTTCAACCTGGTCGGTGGCCGCAGGCGTTTGGGTCGAGGACAGCCAACCTCTCCTGACCAACATCACCATCGATAAATCAGACAACGGAATTGTCATTCGACACGTTGACGATGGTGGTTACACACGTGCAGTTGTCAAGGACGCAACCGTCTCCAATTCAATGTACAGAGGGGTCTATGTCGACAAATTGAACCACAGCAATTACAGCAATTATGAAACGGCAGATTTCACCAACCTCACGGTTCGAGGAACCGGTGGCCCTGGTGCAACCACGTCGAACATTGGTTCCGCAGCCATTGATGTGAACGCAACGGGCGCCTGGTTCGAAAACACATTGGTTGAAGACTCAACAACCGTCGGTGTACGGTTGTATTTTGTCGACAGTTCCACGACATTCCGAAACTTAACAGTCCTTGATTCAGGAGACCCCGGGGAGGGTCCACATGAAGCAGGTGTGGCGGTCCGCTCTTCCTTCTTCGCACCTCATTTTGACGGGTTAACGGTTTCAGGTTCAGTCGGACCTGGTGTTGCATCCACCTCTGGTGGGGCCATGCAAGGTTCTGATTGGAATCTCCATAACAACACAAAGGATGGTCTCTTCATCGATAAAGCAACGGTGATTGTGGACGGGATGAACCTTGACTCGAATGGCGAATCAGGCGCCCATGTTTATGATGCAAGGTACGTGACCTTCGAAAATCTCACCGCCACTGACAACGGCGCAGATCCAGCAACCGCCTCAATCGGCGACCAAGCAGGTCTTTACTATGAAAAATCAAACGACATTGAAACATCATCAGGCGATGTGGCCTGTTGGAACTGCACCGTCACTGGATCGACAGGACCAGGGGTCTATGCTTTGAATTCAGTCGATCTTTGGATGTACGACCTTACCTTGTTCGACAACAACCCGTCCATGTCACCGCTCATGGTCGACAACGAAGGACTAACGCTCGGCCAACAAGGCGGGCGCGTTCAAATTCATGGGGCAGACATCGCCCTAGAGGGGCCAGGTGTCCCTGCAATTTCCCTCGACCACGCTGCTGCAGATATGGATTCTATTGTCCTTTCAGGAAACCACAGCGGCATCGAATGGAACGCGGACAACAACGGAAACTATCCTTCCAGCCTCAGCAGGACTGAGTTGTCTGGTGCCAACACCTGCTTGACGCTCATTGACCACGTCGCTCTTTCAGGCGAAGGCAATACCTTATCTGCAGAGTGCACGGGCACCATTCTACTGCAAAACAGCCAAGTCAATTGGTCATCGCTCACCGACGCCACAGGAACCCATGCTCTGCAACTCGACAGCACCTCGACGTTGCATTTGCATCAACCATCGGGAGTTGACCTCAGCCTTGCGACCATCGCATCCGGTGCTCACATCGATGTTGCCTGGGACATCACAGTTTGGGTTGTGAACACAGTCAATAACGGTATACCAGACGCCAATATCAATGTCAACTTCACGGCGTTTGAACCCTCATTACAGGAAACAACCAACGATCTTGGTTATGTTGACTTACCAAATTTTGTTGGCCAACGCTGGACCAACACGGGGGCATCGAGCCACAACCTCGTCGAGATTGACTGTGGCTACGACAGCGTTTCGAACACCACCAACGCTGTCCTCGACCAAGACCGTTTCATCAATTGCGTTCTTCCGCTGGAGAACCAACCACCGTTCCTCATTTGGGATACACCGATGGACGCCATGGTTTACCCTTCCCAAGGCGCCGTTCTGTTCAACGCCTCTCACTCTTGGGATTTGGACAACGATCCTCTTGTGTGGGCATGGACCAGTGACCTCGATGGCAACATCGAAGATTCCTGCCTCGTAAGTTGGGATGGCCCAAATAGCCCGGCTGACGGCGTACCGTTCACGGCTAACGTCAACGACAATTGGTCCTGTGAACTGTCCGATGGCATTCATACGATCACAATGAGCGTTTGCGATGATGCTGCGCATTGCGTTGCTGAGCAGAGAGTCATAGAGCTGAGTAATCAAGCACCAATCATTGTGCTCGATGTTGAACCAGCCCTCTCGCCTTGGTCTGAATTGATCATTCCACGGACACAACATGTTATGTTCAACATTTCAGGTACCTATGATCTTGAGAATGATCCATTGGTGTGTTGGTTGGAACGTTCCTACATTTTCGCTGAAGTAGAAGCCACCACGTGCCCCAACGAGTTGTGGATGAACCTCACCATGGAGGAAAGCGTTCCATCAACGTTTGAGGTCGTGATTTACGCCTTTGACAACATCAACCCCCCCGCTGAGTACCGAATTCCTGTTGAACTGTACAATGAGGTTCCAGAACCCGTATTTGAAGTCCAACGAGCAGAAAACAGCAGTGAAAGCCTGGTTGTGTTCGACGGAACGGCAACCATCGATCCCGAAGGAGACACCCTCGAAGTTGAATGGTGGTCGAGTTTGGATGGACAGCTCGCTTGGTCGAACGAGGCGAACGCTACGTACTGGGAAGGATACCTCTCGCGAGGCGTTCATTCCATCGAGATGCGAGTGGTCGATGATCGGCCAGAACACATCAACTCAACTCAGACCACATCCATGCTTCTGACCGTGACCAATTCGTTGCCCAAAGCCAGCATTGGAACACCTCTCGATACACAAACATACACCTCTTCTGAGACCATATGGTTCTCTGCCAACGGGTCTGGAGACTTCGATGCGGCCTGCTCAACCTTCCCAATCAACGGCTCATGGCACTGCGCGGAACGCCAACCGTTCGCTGGCTCAGAGTACCTTGTCGTCGTTTGGTCGAGTGATCTCGATGGACGCCTGTCGCCTGAAGGGGAAGATTGGCTGATTTTCGATGGCCGTCTTTCCGCAGGCACCCACATCATTTCGCTTAGTTTGGACGATGGCATCAACGAACCTGTTGTGGTCTCAAGAACCGTTGAAGTGTCCGCCTCAGCACCAATGTTGGACCTCGTATCACCGGTTGATGGTGAGATCTTCCGCTCTTCAGATCCGATCTTTTGGAACGCCGTTCAATCCGTTGATTTCGATGGCGACAATTTCACACTCACCGTGCGCAGTGATTTGCTCACAGAGCCCCTTTTGGATGCTGCCGATCCCAGTCAAACGCACATCAGCAATCTCAACGCTGGAACCCACACCATTGAGATTACACTCGAAGACGAAACTGGTTTGGCCTCAAGCACGTTCATCACCCTCACAGTGGGTCAATCCGATCCGGTTGCCGTCATGATCACACCTACCAATAGAGACTCAATCGAAGCAGGTCAACCGGTCGTGCTGAGTGAAGAATCAACTGATGCAGACGACGATATGGTGGCGAGAGAATGGAGGCTATGGGCGCCTAATGGAACCTATACCGTGCTCTCAACGATGAGCATCGATCAAATCTATCTCACGCCTGGTGAACAAAAAATATCGCTTTACATCAGGGACAGCAGAGGCGGCGAGGATGAACGCTTTGCCAATGTCACTGTGCAATCAAGCCTGCCTCGTTTGTCGAACTTGGTCTACACGCCAACCTCATTCACCGTTGGAGAATTGACCACATTCAGCGTATCCGTTGCCATGGAAGATTTAGATGGTACGACCAAAGATGTGCGAATGACGTTGAAACACGACCTCCAAGTTTGGGAGATGAACCTCACTGACACCGACGGTGACGGCGTTTGGACTGCGAGCATTGAGGTGCTGGCAGATGGTCCAGGCCGACCGAACCTGAAGGTCATCGCAACGGATGGTTTTGGTGAGAATGCCAACGTCGAGGTGCTCAGTGTGACGTTGACCATCGAAGACCCCCCCGCCGACAACCGACCTGTGCTTCTCATCGGGGCTGTTGTGGCTTTCATTGTCGCCCTTACCGCTGGTGCAGTCGTGCTCCAACGGCGCAAGACCCGCTTAGCTGAATTGGATCTCATCGAATCGTGGGATGCTTTCGGCTCGGTCAAGGAGGTTGTCAAATTGGAGGATTCAGCACGGCTGGAAGGCGGGGCGGTCGACGGTGCTTCGGAGGTTGAAGCAGAACAGGATGGCACCGCTGAAGAGCCGAAGCCATTGACTGGCGCAGACCTCGATTGGGACAACGTATGACGGGTCACATCGTGTGTTTTGCTCATCGACGCGTCAATTTATACACCGATGAATAGAGGTTTGAAAGGCCTCGGTCTTTCTCATCTTCAAGTTCCAATTGCTCGAGCAGTTCGACTTCAAACCCTGATGAAAACAACCGTTCGACCTCTTCATTTGGGAGGGAAAACGGAGGCCCTTGCATCTGCTCTTGTGGATAGGCAAACGTGATCATCAGCCCAACCGAACCTAGTTTGCAGAGCGTTCGTATTTGCTCAACATAGGCTGCTCGAACAGAGGATGGAAGAGCGACCAGAGCTGCACGGTCGTACCACGAAGTGCATGAGGCCAGAGACGCTGGGAGTGAAAAAAAGTCACCACAAAGGATGGTGTTTGGTCCTGAATTCAGCCGTTTGAATTGACCAATCGACTCAACTTCTGGAGTGCTGCCAGCCTCTTCAAAGAAAGCCTCAGCCGCCGGCGAAACCAATTCGACTCCAATCACATCGTGTTCTTGCTGTGCAAGCCAGTGCATGTCGACGCTTTTTCCACACAACGGCACAAGGACGGTACCACCATGTTGGACGTTGAGGGTCGGCCAGTGTTTTTCCAACAAGTCATTGACGACGGACCGGTGAAACCCAATCTGTTGATTGGACCAGCGTTGATGCCAAATGGTCATGAGCGATCAACTCAAGCTTGCTCAGGGAGGTCGCCATTGGTCGAATCAGGGTTGGCATCACGACCACCCCACGGAGTGCGGGTTCGGTGGAGGCCAACGCGTCGAGCGAAGAGGAATTTGAAATTCTTCCAACCGTCGCCCCAGGTGTGAATCTCTGCTTCACCAACCCGAGGCCTATATGGCACTGAAATTTCAACAGCCTTGTCCTTTCCAAGCACTCTTCGCGCTAGAATCTTCATCTCTTCAGAAAGTGGCATGCCGTCGTTGGTCGGACGCATCGCTTCATTGTCGAAAATCGACTTCCTGAACACCCACATGCCTGATTGAGAATCTTTGATTCCATAACCAAACAGCAAGCGTGCGGTGAATGAAAGCGCCCAGTTTCCAAAGCCGTGAATGCCAGGCATAGAGCCTTCTTCAGCAAGGGAAAGACGGTCACAGGTGATGAAATCAAGGTCGTCGTCTAGCAAGCGCTTGACCAACGTAGGGACAAGTTCTGCCGGGTAGGTGCAATCTGCATCCATGGTGACGATGATGTCGTTCTTAGCCACATCAAACCCTGTACGATAGGCTCGTCCGTATCCTTTGCGATCCTCAAGATGGACACGGATTTTCTTCTCCAATCCAATTTCACGGGTGCGGTCGCTGGAGTTTCCATCGACGATCATAATTTCGAGGTCTTTGCACCATCCACGAGGGATTGCGTCGATGGTTAGGCCCAAGGCCTCCTCTTCATTTCGAGTTGGAAGAATCACCGTAACGGTGACAGGGAGTTTTTCGCCCATGATTTCTGCGACCATCACAACCCCCTTGAAAGCATTGGAACGAGAATTTGATTCTTAGGGGTCTTCAATACGGTGACATTGAAACCGAAGCACACTTTCGTTGCGTTATGCACATCGCCATGGTGTCCGGTGAATACCCCCCTCGATGGGGTGGTATTGGCTCTGTTGTGTTCCATCTTGCAGGCCACCTCGCTGCTCGTGGACACCGAGTGAGCATCATCACTCGAACTCACAAAGACAGGGCTCCCCCTCAACAAGGCGTTTCCGTGATTGAAGTTCCTTGGCTAAAAGCTCCAATGGCGTTCACCCGTTCCTATGGGAAGCATGCCTTACTTGCTCTCAAGCACTTGCATAGTCGGGAGCCAGTTGATGCCATACATATTCATCTTCCTTTGGCCTCTTTTACTCGGAAGGAATTCAGATTCATGGAAGATCATATCGCTCCAGTTTGTTCATCCCTTCATGGTTCGTGGTTGGGGGAGAAGCAAGGTGTGATTCGGGCAGCTAAGGCGAAAGAATCTGCAACTTGGAGAAATCCAAACGACCTTGCTATCAGGCTGACGGGTAAGTATTATTCCAAGTATGAAAGAGCAGGAATACTCGAATCAAGTGTTTGTGTTGCTAATTCTAAATCGACACTTTCAGAGTTCGAAGATTGGTATGAGCCATCGAACGATTTCAGATGTGAAGTCGTTTTGTGGGGTTGTGATCATAAGGTCTTCAGGCCACCAAATCAAGATGATGAAGAGGAACAATTGAGTCATGAGAAGTTACGTAAAAATTATGATTGCGATGATGAATTAGCCTTGAGTTACATGCCTGAAACCAAAACTCCAATGATTTTGGCGGTTGGAAGATTAGTGGCTAGAAAAGGTTACATGACCTTAATCAGGGCTTTGCCTAAGATTCTAGAAAGCCATCCAGGCGCCCGACTCGTCGTTGTTGGAAGGGGTCATATGAAGAAGCGTCTTCTAAAAAATGCCCGCAAATTAGGCGTGGAACATGCTCTATTTATCCGAAGCAGCATGTCTTTTGATGACTTAGCACAGCATTTCCGGTCTGCGGATTTGGTTGTGTATCCATCATACTACGAAGGTCAAGGCTTGATTCCATTGGAATCATTAGCCAGTGGTACTCCAGTTGTCACAGTAAATCAACCTCCCTTGACAGAGATGATCGATACGACTGTTGGGGACCTGTTCAATTCGGGAGACCCCAGTGACTTAGCCAAAGCAGTGTGCCGTTGCCTTGCGGATCCAAAGGGGCGTGTGGAGCAAGCGCAACGTGGACGTGAGCGCGTGCTCTCAATGTACACCTACGAGCATAATGCTGAGGCTTACGAAGCAATCTATGCCTCGGCGATCAAAAGTGAATCCAGTTGACCTTCAACATCATTCATCAGCCAGCGACTTGGGACATTCCAGAGCACCTCTAGGTGTCGCTGCCCTCGGGTAGTGTTCATAGGCACACCGCCTCTTGGGCAACCATGCTCGCGAAGCGCGTGGTGGCCTTGCTGCTCGCCGCGCTTATGCTTTGCTTCGTTCCTCCGGCCGTTGCAGACGATGACATTCAGAGCGCTTCACCCCTTACCGATGGGGTGACGTCAAGCGGTTATGTCTGTGATCCCGATTGTGATGCGGGCAATGATCGGGCTGATTTTTGGAAGATCGAGGCCAAAAAAGGCGACATCGTTCAAATTTCATTCTCAGGAACGATGAACGGGCCAGCATGGTGGTGCATTGGCGATGGCTGGACGGGCCGAGTCTCCCTGCTCAACGCGCAAGGTGGCACCATCGTCGATTCCTATGTGGACGATAATGCCGCTTCAAAAACCCTCTCAACCACCGTTGCAAGCCAAAGTTTCGTCTATTTCAAAGTCAAAGCAGAAGACTCATGGTGCAACGACGGCTTCGATTACACCATCACTCCATCGATCGACAAATCGAACCGAGACACGGATGAAGACGGCTTTGTCGATATCGATGACGATTGCGATGATGTTGTAGGGTCGTCTACCAACGATCGAAACGGTTGCATTGACACCGATGGCGACGGTTGGTCGGACCCTGAAACCGGTTGGCTCGCACAAAATGGAGCCGATGCGTTCTATCTTGAACCGACCCAGTGGCTTGACAGCGACAACGACAATTACGGTGATAATTTGGATGGCTTCGAAGGGGATCATTGTCCATTCCGCCGTGGTTATTCAGCAATGGATCGCTTCGGTTGCCTCGACTCCGACGGTGACGGGTATTCCGATGATGACCCAGGTGGCCTTGACGGTGTGACCGCTTGGTTCGCCCACCCGGTCGGCCTAGGGGATGCATTCCCAATCGATGAAACACAATGGAACGACACCGATGCAGATGGGTATGGTGACAACTGGGCGGAAGAATCGTGGAACACAACACGCTTTGCCTGGGGCATTGGCTCTTATTTCTTCAACGCTTCAACGCCGGATGCATGCCCCTTCATCACCGGGACATCAAGCGGTGACCGTTACGGTTGCACCGATTCGGACGGCGACTCTTATTCAGACGGTGACGTGAATTGGACAGTAACCAACGGATCAGATGCGTTCCCATTCGAAGATTCCCAATGGCGCGACCGAGATTATGACGGCTGGGGTGACAATCAGAGCGAAGGAGCGAACCTCATCGATGATTTCCCAGACAACCCAACGCAATGGCTTGATACCGATGAAGACGGCTGGGGCGACAATCAAACGTACGGAGCCTCGCAGATCGACGATTTCCCATTCGTTCCGTCTCAATTCAGAGATACGGATGGCGATGGGTTTGGTGACAATCTCGACGGATATGAAGGAGATGTATGCGTCTTTTCATCGCCTGAAGAGGTTGAATCGGGCTGGATTTCTTACATCGATCGACTCGGGTGCAGGGACACCGATAAGGATGGTTTTTCCAATCCAACCAACGATTGGATTGCACACCCCGCTGGGTTTGCAGACGCCTTCCCTGAGGATGAAAGTCAGTGGTATGACACCGATGATGATGGCTATGGAGACAACATCGAGTATTTTGACGGACAAACGCTTCGTGACGCCTACCGTGGCGATGGTTGTCGAACCACAGAAGGGTCCTCGACTTTCGACCGTTGGGGCTGTCCCGACAGTGACCAAGACGGATGGTCTGACCCAACAAACGCATGGCTTGCCAGTCCGGGTGGCCGGGGCGACGCTTGGCCAATGGACCCCTCACAATGGCATGATCTCGATGGTGATGGCCGTGGAGACAATCCGCGTGGGACCACCGCAGATGTGTGTCCAGACCAAGCAGGAACCTCCGTCGGACCTTCTTCTGGAGGTGACCGATGGGGCTGTGCTGACACCGATGGTGATGGCTGGTCGGACCTCGGTGATGCCTTCATTCACGAACCAACCCAATGGCGAGATTCCGATGGCGATGGATACGGTGACAACGATGATGGAAATCAAGGCGATGCTTGCCCTGAAACTCGGGGCACCTCAATGCTTGATCGATTAGGATGCCGAGACACAGATGGTGATGGTTGGTCTGACCCAACCTCCTCATGGGAAGCCCATCCAGCGGGTCCCGCAGATGCCTTCCCTACTGAAGCCCTGCAATGGCGAGACCTCGATGGTGACGGATTTGGCGATGTGCCACTGGGTGCCTTCAGAGACGACTGCCCTGAACAGGCAGGCACGTCGATAAGGGACGTCCAAGGATGCGTGGACTCGAACAACGATGGTTGGTCAAACGAGTATGGAGAATTTGCAGCAGCCGTTGCGATTCTCGGTGAAAGCCCTGAAGCTTCGTGGCTGACCTACCTCGTCATCGGACTTGGCTTCATCGCTGGAGCAGCAGCAGCCCTCATCGTTCGTTCCGGTCGAGAGGATCCAGACCTCGAAGATGCATTGTTTGAAGAAAAACAAACACGAACGCTTGAAGAAATGAGCCAACCTTTGGCTCAAGACGGCATGATTCCATTGCAGGATTTACCTCCGCTTCCAGTTCCAATGCCAGTCGCAGAGGAGGTGAATGAAGGTGCTTAGCGAGCGTGGTCGCGGCATTGCATTGATGCTCGTGTTGTGCTTGAGCATGGCAGCCCCCATGGGTCTCACAGGGGTTGCAAGCGCTGAAGAAACTGCAGTGGACGAGGCCTTGGAGGCAGAAGGGCTCAATCTCATCGCCTTGCGCAATGACACGTTGGACCTGAATCAAGATGGAGAGCCAGACGCTATTCGTGTGGTGGTCATCATGAACACAACTAAGGAATTCACCAACATCGAACTTCGGTTGTATGGCGTGCACAAAGACCGAGAAGTTCACGACTCCCAAACGATGTCCTTTTCGGGGCAATCCAACGCGAGCATCGTCTATGATGCTTGGGCTAAAGGCGAACATGCTCTTCGCCTTGAACTGGTCAACCAAGACGGCGAAACCATCACCACCATTCAGCTACCGACCTATGTGCTCCAACCCGCTTTGAAAACGCCCGAGATCACGCTTGATCTCGAAGCACCAAGTTGGATTGAAACAGGTGATTCATGCACCATTGACCGCATCTTTGCAGACCAGACCGGTCCTCGCTATTCAGCCGCTGGTGTGAGAACATTTTCAGGAGCACCATTCACAGTGCTCGACAACCAAACTTCGCTCAATTGTTCTGATTGGCCAGCAGGCGAATACATGCTCAAAGAGGCCTACCGTAACGACCTCGGCCAAACCGCTGAATCTTGGTTAAACCTCACCATCAACAATCGTCCAGCCCCTGCTTTTTCCTTCAACGTGAAGGGCAATGGAAACTCGACAGATGAGGCGTGCTTGATCACCATGATTCCGAACATGGCAGGTGTTGATTTTTCCTCTTTTGACAAGGTCTGGTCCGTTCAAGGCCAACAACTGCCTGGCACTGAAAGCAACACTTACGATTGTTCTGTTCTACCAGCAGGTGTGCATCTTGTCAGCCTCGAAGTGATTAACAATGAACAAATTCGAACAGTGCACGGGTTAAATCTGGTCCGCCAACCAGGTGAAAACTTGACCCAAGAAGAATCAGAAGCCTTGCCAAGCCGATCGTTTGGTGACGATACCGATACGGAATCGGTCGGATGGTATTCAATTGGAGCACTCGGACTCATTGTTGCGTTCATCGTGTTTTTCATGCTCGTCCGGGTCAAGGATGAGGACGAGTATCAAGGCCTTCGCTCGCTTGGTCCAACCCCGACAATTCTCCCCGATGGTTCGCCCGATCCTGAAGGATTACCGACCACAACCGACGATACAGGCACCCTTTGGCGCCAACATCCCGATGGAAGCATGGATTGGTGGGACCCAGAACTTCGTATCTGGCACTCTTGGTGATATTTTGCTAGAAATATTGACCACGATTGCTGCTGTAATTGGTTGGTCTCTTCTTGGCCTTGTCGCGCTTTCAGTGCTCATTTGGCTGGTGAGGGTCCGACCACGCAAGCCCCAATTGGACGCTGATTGGAATTCCGATTGTGAATTGACAACCACCGCTGAAATAACCGGTAGCAGCATTCGCTACACCAACGTCAGGGATTTCTTCTGGCGCACCACACGCGACCGCGATGAAGCCTGGCAGGAAACGCTCGAGGTTGATGCAGACAAAATCAAGGACGTCTGGTTTGTTGTTGACCATTTCCACAGCATTCACGGGTTAGCCCACACCTTCCTCACCTTCGAATTCAACGACGGCACCTGCCTTTCCTTTTCGTTTGAAGCTCGGCGGAGAAAGGGGCAGCGCTATCACCCTTGGACTGGATTATGGCGTCATTTTGAACTCTACCTTTTGGTTGGGTTCGAACACGATGTACTGGCACTGCGAACCAACGCCAGAGGCCACAAGGACTACCTTTTCCGCGGCATCACTCCACCTGGAAAAGAGAAAGCCTTGCTGTTGGCACTGACCAACAAAGCAAATTCCCTGGCAGAAAAAGGTGAGTGGTACCATTCACTTTTGACCACTTGCAACACCTCCATTGTGAGCATGGTGAACCGTATTACACCTGGACGAGTGCCATTTACTTGGAGGAATTTTTTCCCGGGCTACACGCCCCGTGCTGCTTACAACCTTGGCCTGATCGAGGATTGGGGTGGCTTTGAACAAACGCTTGAACAAGCTCGAGTCGATGAAATCGCCCTCAAGTGGGACGGCCAAGGTTCCTACTCTGAAATGCTGCGGGATTACCTTCCTAAAGGCCCACTTTGAGGGGTTGCTCTCTGCCTATTGGCCCGCTCAAGGAGTTTCGATGCAGATGAGAACTGCCCCCTGAGTGACATCCAGTTGGATGGTTGGGGCAACAGATCGATTGTTCAACCCCCGTGTTCCGGGCTTGAATTCTTCATTGTCCAAGATCCACGAACACCCCCTCAAGGTGACGCCAATCGATGGCTCAAAAGCGAACAGAGAAACACGGCTTCCAATTTTTATAGAGTCGAGGACAAGTGATCTATTTTTGACACATTTTATCCTCGAAGTGCCGACGTGGAGCGTCGTATTTTCAGGCGCCTCCAACAGGGCAAAGTAGGCTGCGATTTGGTGGCCAAGTTCTCCGCCCTCAATGCCAATGACATCGATCGATTTACTTGCGTGTTGAGCTGCGTGATGGAGTGCCTTTGACAAATCGCTGTTTTCTTGGTTTTTGATTTCAATCCATTCGATGGCATTGTCGAGTTCAGAACGTCGCCCAAGGTCAATGCTGTCCATGTCGCCAATAACCCTGTGCGGTTGCACCCCTCGTTCTAAGCACTGGTCAAGGGCTCCGTCGCATGCTATGATGACATCAGCTTGGTGGACAAGGGGTTTCCATACCGATTCAATTGGCCATGCTCCATTGGCACAAATGAGCCAGTTTAATTCGGCCATGAAGCGAGCAAGACGGGTTCATTTGTCAAGTTCTCCCTTGAAGAATTTGCCACTGAGATGGCAGGTTTCCACCTGACCCCCTACGGGGGTCATGATGGGCTTTTTTCGACAAGCGTTTTCAAGGAGGGCGGGTGTCAAGGCTCCATGGCCGTTGAGCGCAGCGTATCTTTCCCTACACTTGCGCTTGCGCTCACCGTTCTTTTTTTGATTCAATCCATGGCGCCCTTGGTGGCGAACACACCGGATGTGAGCGTGCTTGAAGAAGACAGGGAAATTATGCCAACAAGCGCCCATGTGCCGTTTTCAAACGGCTTTGGCCATGACTTTGCTGGCAGCATAATTTCCTTTGACGGCCTAGACCAAGGTGAAGTTCGTGAGGAATCCGGGCTGAACCTTTGGAATGAAGCAGTGCTGCACCAGTTTGAGAACATCACCCCAGGAACACCAGATATAGTGTTGATTGGTCGAGAGAAAATGAATTTCTGCTGGAGCACTCTTGAAGGTGAAATTCACTATGCAAGCCAGACCTACACTGGATCGTGGTACGATGCAGTGGTGGATACGGTGGCTCCAAGCACAGAAGAGACACTCGTCGATTGCGCTCTCGCCATCAGCGAAAATGGTCGTCCGTACATCATGTACGCCGATGGGGCTGACATCAAGGTCGCCCGTGTGGCCTATGCGGGCCAAGTTTACTTCGAGACCACATGGCTCACAAGGACCATTGTGGAAGACGTGAACCCGACAGATTTCAGGCTGGATTTGCGCCAAAACGAACTCGAATGGGGCGTGTTCCGAGACGGAAATGGCTCTTTGTGGCAACTCAACTACAGCGGAACACGCTGGTCACACGCCCTTCTTGACGCTGGTCCAATCGGGCAAGACATCGAACTTGCCATCGACGAACATGAGGTCGCCCACGTCGCTTACGCCGCACCTGAGGCTGGTGAAATTCGCCTGATTCGAGTGGATGGTTCAGATTACGATCATCGAGTGTTGCTCCGAGATGCGAACGTAAAATCACATATTGGAATGGGATTGGACGCAAATGCATTGGAGCAAATCGTGACAGTGGTGGGCCAAGACAGCACCATTACGTTGCAACTCTTGCGTAGCCTCACAGGCCAAGACACAGGACGGATCAACCCAACGCCATCAACAACAATCCTCGGTGCCCAAGACGCACTCGAGGGTTCAATGGTGATGGCCGACCTGAATGGAGACGGCTTTGATGACCTCGTCATCGCAGAACCTGATCATGACGGGAACGCTACCAACAGCGGCCGAGTCATGGTTCGCTACGGTTCTACAACCGGTGTTGGGGCAACGAGCAACGTGACATTCAGTGGGGAAATTGCGGATGGTTGGTTTGGTATGGGTCTGGCAGTTGGTGACTTCAACGGCGATGGATTTGATGACCTCGCTATTGGTTCGCCTGGTTGGAACGAAACCAGCAGTGATTTGACCAATGCGACAGGAATGGTCGAAGTGTTCCTAGGGAATTCAAGCGGAATTGAAACAGACTCATGGTGGGACTTTAGCGGCGAAGCAGGTGAACAACTGGGATGGCTGCTCTCAACTTCTGAATCAATGAACGGCGATTCAAAGGCCGACCTCATTGTCCAGGCCCGTGGCTACGCTGAGGACATCACACAGACCAAAACCATACATGGAAAATTGCTGATCTTCAAAGGGGATGTGTCGGCAATGACGCATCTTCGAAACATTACCCAAACTAAGGAAGGGCCGATGTTTGGCCAAAATTTAGCCGCAAACGGTGACTTGAACGGGGATGGTATGAGCGATTTGCTTGTTGCCAACACAGGCGATTTCGACAACCCTCTAGGCTACAGCTCCATTGAAATCTTCTTTGGAGGGATCAACGGATACAACGGAACCTGCGACCAAAGCATCATTTCTTTGGAACAAGGACAACTGTTTGCCTCCTCGATAAATTTTGTAGGCGATGTCAACGCAGACGGCTTTGATGATTTCATGTTCTCAGAACCGTTCAATGGTTCAGGATACAGAAGTGGACAGATTTGGGCGTATTACGGTTCGACTGAAGGCGTCAGTTCCTCGGTTCCAAATTACACTCTAGCGCCCGGTGTATCAAACGCCGTGCTTGGAAGAACGATTGTTCCGGCAGGCGACGTCAATGAAGATGGCTATGATGACGTATTGATGATGCAGGCATCGGGCACCAGCGGTAAGGTCGAATTGATTCTCGGTTCAATGATTGGACTGCGCGCTGACTGGGAACTCTTGGCCACAGGTCAACCCGGCCAAGAGGTTGGTTTGTTGGCAGCAAGCATGGGTGACCTTGACGGAGATGGATTGAGTGAAATTGTTTTGAGCAGTCGAGATGAATCCTCTTCACCATACACCCTTGCCTACCAAATACACTCAGAACGAGACTGGGATTCTTCTTCCTTCTCTTACAGTGGAGACTTGACACAACTCGACTTGAGCACTTCAGCGCGAGGTGAAACCAGCATGTTCCTGACTTTTGAGAACAACGCTTCGCACTTCATTGAGCATGTGGATGACACGACTCCAACCGGGTTTTGGATGGACACAACGGTGATTCCAAGCAGCAATCAATCCCAAAGGTATGCATTCATCACCACCGATTCCGGCCGGCCGATTCTTGTCGAAGCAAACGCCGTTGATGGATTGATTCATCGTTCCATTGTCGGCCACACTGCGGTCCAACAATCCCTTGTCACAACAGGGCAATTTGGAGAGCACCTCGGCTCCGGACTCGATGCACTCGGTCAACAACGCCTCGCCTTCGGCTCAATTGGAACCAGTCAACTCTTTGCCTCCATTGAATCTGAAAGTGGCTGGACGACTTCCATGATTCGCTCTTCCATTTCGCTCGACGGGCCGGTCTCAATGATGACACAAGGGCTCGAATCACAAAACAACGAGACGGTCGTGATCTACCGAGATGCTGCCAATGATGAACTAGAATTGGCCCGCCAGCCTGCAGGTGACTCAGCGTGGACCATCGAGAGTTTTTCCACAACTGGAAGCGTTGTTTCCGAGCAACAAGCCGCAGCATACCTTGCTGATGGGTCCTTAGCTGTTCTTTTGGTGATGGACGATGGAGTCACTTCCAACCTCTCCCTCTGGGTCATGAATGAAACGGATGTGATGGTCCACAACATCACCAGCCTGACCGACCTTTCCTCTGACCTCAGATTAGCAATTGGCAATGACGGCACCATCATGGCAGCTGTTCTGACCTCGACAGGCGGACTTAATGTTCATGAATTAGCACCAAATGCAACAAATTGGACAAGCGCAACACTGGCCCAACCTTCTGGTGGTTTGAATCAATACAATCTGGATTTGGTTGGTGGTCAATCACCAACGCTTGCCGTCCGAAGCGATGTTGCAACAGCCTCGTTGTATTCGAGGACCAATGACACACTGTGGTCAGCGTTCGGTTCTCAACCCGAATCAAATCTTGAAGGCGCATGGGACCTTATCGTCCTCGACGACCACTACGTGATGCTCACCAGCACAGGAATGAGCAACGAATTGACATGGAACTCCATCTCAAAAGAAGCATCGCATCACAACAACAGCACTTGGTCAAGCCTTGCTTTCGGCTACCTCGCCGCAGGCAGTCAAACCGGCGCTGAAGTGGACGCAAACGGGACCATTCACCTCTCTTTGTGGGATGACAACCTCGATGATGTCGGCGTTCTGCGGTTGTACAAAGACAGCGATCGAGACCTCATCTTTGATTTGGTTGATGACTTGCACTTGCTCGGTAATCAATGGTCGGACAGCGATGGAGACAACTTCGGTGATAATCCGAATGGACCAATGGGTGATGCATGCCCGAATTCATCAGGCACCTCCGCATACTACACCCGAGGTTGTGCAGATTACGATATTGATGGCTATGCCGACACCCTTGATGATTGTCAAAGCGATGTTGGTAGTTCTTGGCTTGGCCGCCTCGGCTGTCAGGACTACGATCAAGATGGCTGGGCAGACAACGGTGCAACCTACTTCGACGGCGACGAATTCCTGCTCAATTGGAAGCAAGCGAAAGATTCGGATGGCGATGGCTACGGGGATAACTCGGGTCCTGATTGTTGCGCCACAGCACTTGATCCAAACAACCCACTCGGCGATTTGTTCCCATTCAATCCCTCCCAGTACGCTGATTATGACGGAGATGGATGGGGTGACAATGATACTGACACAATCACCGGAGACGCCTGTCCTTGGGATTGGGGTGCGTCTTGGCGAGACCGCAACGGCTGTTTGGACACCGATAACGACGGTTCGTCTGACCCCTCAAACATCGGTGAGTTCCTCGAATGGAACAGCACTATGGGTGCCGACATCTGGCCAACAGATCCAACACAATGGGCAGATTCTGATGGCGATGGCTACGGTGACAACGCAACCACAGGAGCGACAAACCCGGATTCCTTCCCTTACAATTATGCCGCTGCAGAGGATAACGATTCTGACGGATATCCAGATCGATGGACGGACCTTTGGGCTAATGCAACCCAAGATGACGATGGTGATGGTGTGATCAACTCAGAGGATTATTGTGGTGATAGCAATCTTTCTGCAGAAATCAACTCGGATGGATGCAACGATTTTGAACTACGAAATCAAACGAGAGGTAATTATCCAGTCGCTTATAATGGGGGTTTAATTCTCGACGGTTGCCCTACGGCGTGGGGTAACTCGACAAATCCTGTCAGCGGCTGTCCAGATTCTGATGGCGATGGATGGGATGATGCAACCGATGCTTTCCCTCTTGAACCCA
>Ga0228671_1000189_pt1 | contig 17827 bp, 20 predicted proteins | sample 89DmetaG_FD_183013 | JGI IMG/M metagenome (GOLD analysis project Ga0228671, IMG submission 183013) | Seawater microbial communities from Monterey Bay, California, United States - 89D | ecosystem: Environmental > Aquatic > Marine > Coastal | place: USA: California | collected 2016-11-05 | reverse complement strand
TACAAAAGCGGACATTGAAGCTGAAGCTTTAAAACTTTACCCTAACAGGCGTGCGAAACTGTCAGGCCGTCAAAGCCAAAGCTCAAGACAAAATAGAACAAGATACAATAAAGGACAAGCAGCAAAGCGTGCCGCTTTTATAAAAGCCATTGGAGATCCAGGTCAAGATCGTGCTGCACGTATAGCACAGATCGAGACACAGATGCAGGGTATGTCTCCGACCCTTGATGCTACCCCAGGTTTGTTTGACCTCCTTGAGGAGCAGTCAACCCGTGCAGGAGCACTGCAACGCAAAGAATTAGAACTACAGCGTGCCTCAGATGTAGGAGCACTGCAGGAGTACGCACCTAAAGTTGTAGAGGCTTACCGTGCTGCTGACCCCTACAGCACAGGGTTGGCCGAGCAGCAGACTGCTATGGCTGAAGACCTTTACCAGCGTGCCCAGGGCTTAACCCCTGAGCAACAACGCTTAGTAGATCAACAAGCACTAGGAATGGCACAACGTCAGGGCCGTGTAACGGACCAGAGTGCAGTTGCTGGGCAACTACTAGGGCGTGAGCAGTACCTATCTGGCCTCCGTGGTCAGGCAGCAGGTATGGGACAACAAGCTTTCGGTATGAACCGTCAGCTAGCAGGTGACGTAGGCATGACCATCCTAGGTCGTCCTTCAGCAGCTATTGGCCTTGGTGGTCAAATGCTAGGACAGGCACAGCAAGGCGCAGCAGGCCCTATGGGGCCTCAGTTGTTCGACCCTAATGTAGGTATCAATATGGCCCTGCAACAGCGAGGACAGGACGTTACGTTCCAAGGGATGCAGGCTCAGGCTAAGGCAGCTGGGCAGGCAGGTATGATGAGTGGAATCGGTTCAATTGCAGGTGGATTCTTAAGCAAATAGGAGGATAATATATTATGGCATTTCAAGCAGGAACACAGATTCGCCCAGAGCTGGGCAACGCAGACTACAGCGGCTTTGCAAACGCCGCTAATATACGAGCGCAGGCAATGGCTGACTTTGGTTCAAAGATCGGTGAAGGCATCGAAAAGTACAAGAAGAACAAGGAGGTCACTGCAGTTACTCTGGCTTCTATCGAAGGTACGCTTGCTCAAAACCCAGACCTTATTACTTCAGGTAAAGCACAGGGGGGTAAGATCGGAGGCCTATTTAATAAATTAGAAGAAGATGGTGTCCTAAATAAAAGCGAAGCACTTATGCTAAGGGGGTTTCTGGATGCTTCGATTGAAAGTAAACTGGCAGAGCAAGCAGCAGTTGATGCGCAACTTGAACGTGAATACCTTATTGCACGTACTGAAGCGTCTCGCAGATCAAATCGTCCACAAGCACCAACTCCAATTTCTGCAGTTGCACTTGCTGGGATTACCGATGCAATGACAGAAGCTGATATTGATTTTGATCCATCAACTGGTCAGTTCTTCAAGAAGGACTACGGCAGTCGGCTTAATCCCTTTGATACCACTCGAGTACCCGTTGACTTACCAGTGAAAGGATCTGAAGAATACCGTGAAATATACAGTGACCCTGGTGTTATTACGTTTGATCCAAATAAGTATAAGCTTTTATCAACTCAGTAAAATAAAATAATATGGCTGTATCTTCTGTTCTCGGGCCTGATGGAAAAACTTATACTCTTGAGCATCCAGATGGTGCATCGCAAGAAGACATCTTTAAGTTTGTTCACCAATCTACTCAGGTTAAACCTGAACCTGCAAAGCCTGGAGTTGTAGGCAATGTTGTTAGGGGTATACCTGCTGGTGCAGCTGCCGCTGGTTATGATGTCTTGGGGGCCATTGGTACAATGGCTTATGAGGGACTTGGTAAATATGCCAAGAGGGGAGCAGACCCTGAGTACGTAGAAAAGATTGATCAAGCTGTCAGGGGTGCACAGGAAAAAGTAGCTGAATATACTTTTGATATTGGTGCTACGGCAGGTAAAGCATTCGGCGTAGACGAAGGACGATTCAGTGCAGACGTTGGCCGTGGACTTGGTCAGCTTCCACTTATGGTTGTTACGGCGGGTATGGCTTCTGTACCAATGTCATTCGCTGAGGTTATTAAAGACGCAGAGCAGTCCCTGGGTGTTAAGTACTACGAAATGCCTGAAGAGGAAAAGGCTAAGGTTGCAGCAACTGGTGCTGCCTATGCTGCTTTTTCCTTAGCTGCAGATCGGATCGGCCTAAAGTATATGGGCCTCAGTAAACTAGACAAATTCTTTGATGGTTCTGAAACCGTTAAGGGTAGTGTAGTTAAAGATGTCCTGACAGGTGCACTAGGTGAAGGCCTAACTGAAACATCTCAGGCGGTAGTAAAAGATCAACTGGCTAGGGTCTATGATGATGACCGAGAGTACAACTTAGACAGCATAAAGGAATACCTGTATGAAGGTGCAGTTGGTGCTACAGTAGGTGGCATTGCTAGTACAGGCACAACAACCTTAAAGCAATTCAGTGGAAAACCTGGAACGGAAACTACAGGTACCAAAAAAGAAGACCTCAAGAAACCAGTAAAGGATCGTCCAGCATTAGAGATCCCTCGAAATATTGAGGTTGAATACAAGGAACTTGATGGGCAGGTACGCATTGTGCCTATCGCTGTAGGCAAAGACGAAGACGTTATTGCTGTAGCTGAAGAAGCCTTGCGTGGCCGCTATGACGAGAAGTACGGGATTACCGTTACAGAAACTACTGCACCTCAACCAATAGAAGTAGTTACACCAGAGGTAGAGCCTGACGTTACTACAGAAGAGGTACCAGTGCAGCCTGAGGCTGCTGTAGAGCCAGTTGTAGAGCCAGTTGTAGAGCCTACACCAGAGGCAATAGAAGACGATGCATTTCCTGATTTACCTGAGCAGTCAGCAAGGACTCAACTTGAGTTTGATCCTTTTGCGGATCCAGAACCAGAGCAGGCACCAGTAGAGGCACCAGTGAAGCGTAGCTTCAGCCTTCCTCAGAATTTAAAGAAGGGTAAACCTGGTTATCGACAAACTCAAGGTATCACCTTTGCCTCTGACTTGGAGCGTGCAGCATACAGCGCTACTACTTCAACCCGTAGCGAACCAGGCAAGCGCAAGCGTGAAAGCTACCGCAAGATATTGCAGGATGCTGGTTACTCTACTACAGAGATTAACGAAATGGGCCGTGAAGTACGGTCGCAGATGCGTGACCAATATGACGGTCCAGGCTCTGAGTTATCTGTTGCCTTGCCGCAAGACGTAGTAGCCGAGGCGGCACCTGTACCTGGGCCTGTATCTACCGAGGCAGCTATAGGAAGAATCGAGCTTGAAAAACTTGCACCTCAAGCTAATGAGGATTTCTTTCAATTTTGGGCTAGGGCTTTGGACAGCACTGGAACTCGATTCAAGGCTTCATCTAAAAACTATGGAAGGGTAGCTAAGAATGCTGTGTTCGACACACTTAAATTTTTTAAAGAAAACCCAAAGTTTGCTACTTACTATGAAACAGACACCAAGCTGACTAGACAGTATGTTGAAAGTGCAGTTGGGCCTATTACGGATTCAGAGTTTAACTTGTTTAGAATCCTCGCTGGCCTAACCAGCCCGAGTACTAAACTCCCAGACAATATCATAGATACCCTCCGTGTCTTTAAGTTATATAAAGATCAAGGAAACTTCAATTTCATTGTACCAAGCAAGAGTGAAAAAGGAGCACGTACATACGATAAAGTAAAGACGGGGTTTTTATTTAGATCTACCACTGGGGCAACAAAGGCTACATCGATTTTAGCTATTCAAAAGAAGATAGACGAGGTCGGACTTGATGCCACTGTGAAATATCTTTTAGAGCCTGTCACGATGAAAGAGCTTGTTGCTTCTAAGCGCAGCTTAGGGTATAAGGATGTAGGAAAAAAGTCAGAAGTTAAACAAGTCGTCAAGCAGGCTACAGGGCAAGATACGTTAATCCCTAGGATGTTTATGTTTGGCCCTAAGGTTGGAGCCTATGCTATGAACACCTTAGGTAATGTAGAGTATACTACTACAGATATATGGGAATCTAGGTTTATCAGGTCTTACTTTAGTGGTATGCTAGAGTCTGGTACTGGCCTGCCTGAAAATGTAGACGAGCAAAAAATCTTCCAAGAGTTTTCTTCTGCGTTTAATAAAGAGTTTCAAAAACAAACAGGGGAAAAATTAGAACCTGCAAGCTTGCAAGCGGTTAGATGGTTCTACATACTTAATGCTTTTAACAGGATAGGATATCAATATGCAAAAACAGACGACACCATCTCAGGATACACAGCAAAAGCTGCCCAAGAACTTTATGGAATTGATCCAACAAGTGGGGGACAAAGCACTGGCGCAGACACAAGCCCAGTACCAGCAGGAAACCGCCTCTTCGGTCAGCCCCTCCAGGATTCTACGTCGGTATCGGAACGATACCAAAGGTCTAAAGGAATACGTGGACAAGAACCTAGACCAGTTGTTGAGCTAGACGAGGAGCGTGCTGCGGTTATAGGCAAGGCCTATGACAAGATGAAGCACGACCCAACGAACCCAGAGGTTGTTCGTGCATACGACGCATTGGTTAAAGAAACAATCGACCAATACGACGCTATCCTGGAAGACGGATACGCTATGGAGTTGAGTGAAGTTGAATACAACAGCTCCCAAGATATGATCGACGATGTACGCAACCGAAAGGTTATGCGTGTATTCTCAACTGAAGATGGATTTGGCACTAAGGGTATTAGCGCAAAAGAAAGACGTGAAAATCCTATGCTTGCAGAAACTAGCCGCACCGACAAGAACGGCAAACCTTTGTTGGTAAATGACATCTTTAGATTTGTTCACGACTTTTTTGGTCACGGAAAACTTGGCAATGGATTTGGTCCAATAGGTGAAGAAAATGCTTGGAACGTGCATTCACTTATGTTTTCTCCGTTGGCCCGAAGGGCCTTGACTACAGAGACTCGTGGTCAAAACTCTTGGGTAAACTTCTCTGGTGTAAACGACAAGGCTTTTGAGGTGCGTGATCAAGCAAGAAAGGCCCGTGCAGATGGAAACATAAAAGAAGCAAAGCGTTTATCTAAGCTGGCTTACGGCAAGATGAAGTTCGCTGATCAAAAGATCGGCTTACTTCCATCTGAGTTTTCTGAATCGACTTATCAAGAAGAAGTAACAGCCGAGGCGGCACAGCCCGAGGTAGAGGACCGTGGTCCTCAGGATACATTTGCTAACGGGGGCCAGGTTATGGACTTCGTTGAGAGTACCTTTGATGCAGTAGCTGAGAAGGTAGGCGTAGCCATCCGTCCAGCGATGGGTGTAAACTACACTGCACGTTACAATGCTACACAGCAGGTCATTGAGTACAACCCGATGGCATTGCTTAACCGTAGCAAGAGCGGAGTCAAGGCAGCTATGCGTGAAGAGATCATTCACGCTTCTATGCATCAGGTCCTAATGCAGAAGGCCACCAAGGGTGGCAAGAAGGTAGACCCTGGTAAAGTCTGGGTAAACTTCTTTGATGAATTTGCTAAGACCCTTACAGCTCAAGAGCGTGTAGACATCGGCGATGTATACCAGTCCCTTACTACGTATAGCGCACTAGGTGCAGAGTACAGCCGTGCAGTAGTACAGAACTTATTGTACGGAGAGTTCTCCGAGCAGTACGTTATGCAAAGCAAGGGAGGTCCAGCTTGGAATCGCATTGTTGATTTGCTACGTTCAGTACAGGCTTATATGGCTAAGGTCCTTGGACCTATGCGTAAGACTAACCCAGAGGCCGCACAAGTTATTGTTGATTCAGTAGAGCTGCTGAAAGCAGCTGACCCTGATGCACGACCCAAGAACCAGCAGGTAGTAGCCGAGGCTTACGATGCAGTAGATAACAACACAGCCAAAGAGAACGCAGAGGGAGACGGAGCACCGAAGGACGCATCTCAGCGAGTGCGTGAAGAACGCAAGTGGTGGGACGGAAACATAAGATCTAAATTGTCAAAGGGCTTGACCCCTATAATCACTCGGTTACGAAGGATCAATCCGCAGTTTGCTTTACTATTTCAGAGACTTGAAAATAAAATCCGTGAGCGCAATCTAACATACAAGAAACAAGCTCAACCGTTTTTTAATAAGTTAAATAGTTTAAACAGCGAGGATTTTAACGAGCTGAAACAACTATTATCCTTTAGCCCTACTCCAGACGAGGCAAACCTACCAGAGAACAGAGCTACAATCCAGCGTAGGGATGCGCTACTGCATAAAAATGGTTTGCTTAATATGTATCGCTTAGATGTTCAGCCGATCCTGGAGGAGATATATGCGCAGTACAGTGAACTCGGTATGCCGATTGGTTACCTGGAGGATTACTTCCCTCGTGTAGTCAAAGATCTTGAGGGCCTAATTAAATCCTACGGGTACGAAACTAAAAGGACTTTTGGCAATCTCGTACGGGATGAAAATGCACGACGCAAAGAAAAAGGGCTACCTGAAATGGAATCCTCGGAGCGTGCAAGATTCTTCCAGGACTTCTTGCAGAATAAGTTTAGCTTCGGTCCTAAAGGCGTTCGACCTCCAGGCAATGTTAAACTTCGTGAAATCCAAACGATCCCGCCTAGCAAACTTAAGTTCTACGAGGATCCAAGCATTGCTTTCGGTAGCTACACGACTAGCATGGTGTCTGCTATCGAGGCTTATAAAGTTCTGGGGGCAACTAACCAGAAGGGCAACAAGGGAGAAACGGGAGAGCTTGGTCAATTAACAGAGCAATTATTCCAAGAGGGCAAGATTGATGAGCAAGATGCCAGCGAATTAAAATCTATTGCAGAGTTAGCTACGCTCCAAGCCAGCCAAGAACTGGTTCCCTTGCGTGAGCTTGGAAGCGCAACTTATATAGCGACTTTGATTGACGTGGGCACAGTGCTAGTTCAGTTCCTTGATTTAGCTAAGGTCTTGGTGCTTCGTGGTCCTTCTGCTACAGTAAAAGGTATTTACAGAACTGTAACGGGTAACCGTACCTTTGATATTGAAAGAGATTTTTCAATCCTGAAAAAACAAATCATGGCGGAGTTCGATCAAGAAAGCGGCACTCAAAAGGTTTTGAACCTTGGGTTGCGCTATATAGTTCCCTTCCAACAGATGGACGTAGCTATGAAGCACGCCAGTGTAGAGGCGGCGTTTGAAGACTACTTGAAGAAAGCCAATTCTCCAGTGGGTTCTAAAAAATATCAGCAGTTGATGACTGAGCTGACAATAAGGGTAGGACCAGAGGCCGCCTTCAAGGCCGTGCAAGGGTTCAGGAAAGATACATTTGACCCCAAAAGTTCCGAGGTTAAAGAAGCCTTAATGATGGAATTGTTTGACAGGCAGCCCATTACCTACTTGCAAATCCCAGAAACGCACAGGAGGAGTCCTAATGCTCGTTTACTTTACAAGCTCAAGACATTCATGCTACTTGATATTAATTTTAATAGGCAGCTCGCATTGAATGATTTAATGGGACCAGGTAAAACTGTTGAGCAGCGTTATAAAGGTTTGAAGATGCTGGTTGCAATGATGGCGGCTCTTACCGCTATCGGTGTACCCAAGGATCTACTACTTGATTTCATACGTGGTAAGGACACGTACCTATCTGATCACGTTATAAATAATATGCTCCAAGTCTTTGGACTGAGTAGGTACGGGGTCGGCACTATCTTTAAAGACGGACCCATTGACGCAATCACTGACCGCTTTGAGCCTGCTGCCATTAGCATCCTTGATGGAACGGAGAATGATTTGCTAGCATGGGTCAAGGGGGACCGAGAGATCTCTGAGTTTAAAGTCTGGAATAACGCCCCCCTCTTTGACATCTGGGGTCGTTTCACCGAGGACTTCCAAGATAAAAAGAAGAAGAAGTTCAGACAAAAAATAAAAGAGGGTCAGCGTCCTACTATACGCAGGAACTAAAACAAGTTTGGCCTCTCCCGATTAAAGGAGAGGCCAATTTGTAGGAGACTTAAACTATGAAAAAAAGTCCCCTTGTACGAGTAAGCACACACGTAACATAACACAAACCTCAGAATTACTAACTAAGGTAACTATAACTATGTGATTATAGCACAGGATTGCAAGGGATATCAGGTTTTACTTACGATATGTATCTCATTTGTGGGTATATCGTAGAAGTATTCACCCTTTGCGATCATACGGTTGGGCACCTCTATTAGTTTGTCGTCGGTAAGTTGCTCCCCGAGTATGCGCATAGCGTGACTGTACTCCTTGTTCCATATGTAGAAACGTACAGGCATCTCCAGCTTGGCGAACTTCTTCTTGCGTTGCGGAAGGTGCACGCTAGGCCAAGGGAACCTTGAACCTTTCCATACGAGCTTGCACTCGCACTCTATGTAGCACAGGTCCTCGATGATTAGATCAGCGCAGTACTTGTCAGGGTTGTCTATAGCCGTGTATCCCTTGCGGGATAGGTATTGCTTGGTGGCTTCCCTGGCTGGGCTGTCCGTCAAGTCAAACATATCTAGGTCGAATCTCTTGTGCTTCATAGTTTACTGATTTGGTTTAGTTTTTAAGGAATGTAAACACATAGCTTTAACGTGTCGATTCCTCCATCATTTCGTCGATAGATTCTCTGTCGCAGTCGCAGAACAGTAGGGCTGTGTCTGGTTCATATATCTCACAGTTGTTATCAATCAGCCAGTCGAGACGCTCCCTGTCTTTCATAAGCTCGGTCATCTGCTTCCCATCGAGCCACACCGCAGCAGGTTCCTGAATGTCGCAGATTTCTTTCCAGCTTTCGGAAGTGTATTGCTGAAGGTCAATAATTGCTGTCTTATGTATGGCTTTAATATCAGCAAGCTCACGCTCTAGCTTCCTAGAGTGCATTGCTAGTTCTGCTACGTTGTGTCGAACCTCATCTGTTCTTGGTGTCTCACTCATAGTGTTTTCCGCCACGAATGATGGCAGTGGTTTTAATGTATTTTTCATATGTGTCATTGGTTATTGGTTGGCTGATTTAGGTGTGCCTTTCTTTACACCTGTACTGTCCTCATAGTAATCAACGTCCCCATTGGCATCACGCTCCCACATCTGCCAGTAGTCATCGCTGTTCTTGTGGTAAGTGGGGCGACCCTTGGCATCACGCTCATACCTCTCCCAGAATCCATCGCTGTCCTCGTAATAGGTCGCTCTGCCATTGGCATCATACTCCCGCTTCCGCCAGTAGAAATTACTGTTCTCGTAGTAGGTCACTCTGCCATTGGCATCACGCTCCCACTTACTCCAGCCAACTTCATCCTCGTAGTAAGTCTCGTAGCCATTGGCATCATACTCCTTCTTACTCCAGCCAACTTCATTCTCGTAGTAAGTCTCGTAGCCATTGGCATTTTTAACTCTGATAGGAAGTATGAATTCGATTCCTAGTTCTTTATATGTTTCGCTTAGTGGTTTCATAGTGTTCTATTTCCACTCCCATTCGTTACGATACTTGCGAACAACTTTGACAAGTTCGTCCCATTCTTCCCAGTCGAGGGTAACTTTAGAACTGTCGCCATCATCGTCATTTCCATAGATAGTCAGGAAAGACCCAGCGGCCTCATCATCTGGTCCGACTTGGACGCTGTTGAAGATTGGATTCCAGCTGGGGTTATCTGACTTAAGGCTTACTTTTATTGGTATTGTTTTCATAGTGCTGTTAGTTTATATTTAATTCCATCTACTTCTACGACCTTACTTTCGCAGGTCTTAGCGGAACGGGGTGTGCCTCGTTTGTAGCCATCGCTGTCTTCGTAGTAGGTCTCGTTTCCATCTGCATCACGCTCGAACCTCTCCCAGTTTTTAGTACTGTTCTCGTAGTAAGTCTGGTTGCCGTCGGCATCATACTCGTACTTACACCAGTAGCCCCCGCTGTTCTCGTAGTAAGTCACGTAGCCATTGGCATCTTTAATTACGATAGGGAATGCAAAATCAATCCCTAGTTCTTTATATGTTTCGCTTAGTTTTTTCATATTTATAATTTAGAGATACAAAGCACCCCATCGGAGTAGCCTATATCGGTTGCGTATCCTGCCTCGATAAAACGTCTCTCCATATCGTGAAGTATCAGGTGGTAGTGGCACTCTTGGTAGTCGGTTGGTACGTATATGCGAACGACTATTTCGAGCGGTTCGTTTGGGGTCAGCCCCCATCCTATATGTTTTCTTTGAAATGTTATCTTCATAGTGCTTTTAGTTGTTGATAAGTGATGACGTTTTGTTAGTTCCCCCGAAGTCAACTCTCGGTTTACTTCTAGGGTGTGAGCTTATGTGAGTGTTTGTGAGTTTATATTGTCACAATTCATTGGGTCAACTTGTGACAGCAACTCATTGTATTTTTCTTCTAGTTCATCCAATGCTTCTTCAAGCATTGAATCTAGGTTGTCGTACGGCTCGGCGGTGCATCGTGCCTGCCAGTATTCCAGTTTAATCTTCTTGGATAACTTCATCGATTGGTATGCCTGCGTCTAGGCAGGCTTCATTGAGGCTCCTGTGATATACAATGCAGTCCTTAGCGTTTGAACGCATACGTTCGTGCACTCGGTCCAGTCCCTTAGAGACACTGGTACGGTGCCTGTTAACGCAGCGTGCAATCTCTTCGTGAGTGTACCCCTGCAGGTGCATCAGATACGATGCTGCATCCCTTGCGTAGGATGCCCGTTGAGTACGGGACTTACCCCGAATGACATTAGATGTAGTGCAGAATTTTTCTGCGGCGATTTCGATTAGTGTTATTTTATTTAGCATTACTTTATTATTCCTACGCAGTGATATAGTTTGAAGATTCCACGAACGTCACGTTCGCCTTCTCGATTTTTAGCAACTGAGTATTGCAACTCAGTGTATGGTCCGACTGAATCGAACTTCTTAGCGGACTCAACGTCCCCTCCTTCTGGCCACATAAGTACGACTGCGTCTGCGTCATTCTCGATGTCACCAGAATCCTTTAGATCATAAAGAGACAGGCCGCTTTCACGCTTGGCACCCTCTCGGTTGACCTGCGCTAGTAGTAGTATACCGATGCCTAGCTCTACTGCTATCTGCTTAATCTTGTGAGAGATGTTTGATATACCCTCGGTCTTACCTACGCTCTTCCCGAATGGGATTAACTGCAGGTAGTCAATGACCACCAGCTTTACCCCGTGCGTACGGACCAGTAGCCTGATCTGACTTCTCAAATCATCTGCACCCTTGACGCTGTGCACAGTATAGATTGGCAGTCCATCAAGCAACTCGGTTGCTGCGTGCACGGACTTGAGCTTTGCAGGTGTAGCTACGTTCTCTTCGACTTGGCGGAGGTTGACCCCACTTAGGGTCTGCAGCATACGTCTAGCAATCTGCTTCTGAGGCATCTCAAAAGAAAAGATAGCGGAAGGTACAGAATCAACTTTGCTTGCACGCAGTGCAATGTTAATAGCCACGGCGGACTTACCACAAGAGGTAGGTGCAGCGACAATGCAGACTTCACCTGCACCGATGCCGCCCATCCCGAGCTTCTCATCTAGGTGCTTGATGTGCGTCTTGACTACGTCCTTGACGTATGTGCCCTCCTGCATCTGCTTGAACTCTTCCTTTAGTAAGCTAACGGAATGAGATATCTTTTCGATATCGGATTGGTTGCTACTGCATAGGTTAAGTACAGTATCAACCTCGCCTTGGATCTCGGACGAGTCCAGTTGCTCAGAAGCGGCACGTTCAGCGGCCATCCTATAGGCACGGTGCATCTTGCGGAGGTTGCTCTTCTCCTTTACGATGCTTGCGTAGTTGCGGATCCTGAAGGGTGTGTCAGCTCCATCGGCCAGTGCCATTACTCCTACTACACCTCCGACCTCGTCGATGCAGTTGTTGACCTTGAGGCGTTCAACTAAATTGATTTCATCAATTGGTTCTCCTGATCCTGCTAGGTCTGCAATAGCTTGGTATGCTAGTTGGTGCCGCAATGCATAGAAGTCATCGGCCTGTACTAGGCTAGAGATACTGTCGTATGCGTCAGAGTTATCTCCGAGTAAGCAGCAGGCAATCAAGGCCTGCTCTGCTGATAAATTATTAGGTAGTTCTGTGTCTGCTTCTATTAAGTTCGTCATAGTTTTTCATAGTTTAAAAATCCTAAAGCCAACTGGAGGGTAGGACTCCAGCTGGCGGTTAGGGTGTAGTTATGGTTGGCGTTCTTGAGATTGTCTCTCAAGCATACCTAAGGCAACCAGTGAGTAGCCGATTAGATCTCTAAAGATATCAGCTGTCTGGTCACCCTTGGTGCTTACGGATAGTTTGCCGTCCCTGCAGTAGGCCTTCGCCCTCTGGAACTTGTCAGCCATCCGTACGCATAGACCAGTGAGGGGTTCTACACCGAACTCCGAGCTTTCATCGAAGTTCGCAAAGGGGTTGCCGTTATCTTGGCCGCCCGTGTAGTCACTGTTCTTTTTAGCAGTGAAGCTGAGTATTTCATCAACCTCGTTACGGCGGAATTCCTCCCACCATTGCTTATCAAACTCCATATATTAGAAGTCGATAGGGTCATCATTGGTAGGGGCAACTCCAGATGATACTACTGGCGCCGCCTCCTTGGGGTCGAATGATACCGACAGGAATGGCAGTCCATTCTTGCTGGTCTTCTTCCACGCCTTGAACCAGAACTCCTTGCCTTCAATTTCGCAAGAGCCATTCAAGTCAGGGTGAGTCTCCTTCTCCTTACGGTTGTTAGGGAAGAGTGCACCGCTGTTGTTGTTGTCGTATTGCTTATCCATTATATTAACCCATCCAGGGTTTGTGTTTTCTTTTTGTAGGAAGGTTCGCCCTTCCCGTGAGTGTTTGTTGCATCGGGGTCTTTGGTGTCGTCGATGCAAAGAAGTCCGTTGAGTGCATACTTGCGTGCATAGGAGGAAGCCGAGCCAGTGATCTGTGCTTGATCCATCCCCTTCTTTGTGACTGCGTGCTCAGCGAACCCGTCAGAAGTAAAAGGTGTACCGCCATCGTGATGCAGTACAGCTGTAGCCTTAACGAAGATGCGTCCTTCAAGTGCCTGCAGTGCATCAGTCAATATGATTGCCGCTCCGTGCTTCTTTAGTAGTGGCTTGACTGCAGTGAGGATATCCTCGGCAGAGCGGTATGAGTAGTTGCCAAAGTTATTCCTTTGACCCTTAGGAGCTTTCAGCTCCGACTGTATTTCTTGTAGTATGTTCATATGTTTTATTGGTTATTGGTTAGTTCAGAATAGTTTTCTGGGAAGTTCAAGCCCTCAAGATGAAAGCCCTGTGAAAATGCATAGGAATCTCTAGCGATTGCTGCGTCTTTTTCATTATGGAAGTGCCCGATATTCTTGGATATCCCTTTAGCCTTACAGGAAGCTACCCATTTTTTCCTTACCTTGTCCCAGTGTACCCCTCGAAATTGAGACGAGCAGCCCTTTATCTTTTTTTTAAATGCTTGATGATTTTTTCTATTAGTTACCATCCGTAAATTATCAATCCGATTATTGCTAGGATCACCATCAATGTGATCAACGGCAGGAAATTTGTTAAATTCCTCTAGGAAGGCGGCGGCTATAATTCTGTGAACGCTGTAATTTTTATCACCGACCCATACCTCCATCCTGTTTCTGCAAAATGTGTTTCTTCCTCCGAATGTTCTCTTGACTTTCTTGTAATATGGTTTAGTGATGCTCCCGTCTGCGTGAGCAATGATCTCAACTCCATTAACTGTAATTGTTTTTTGTTCCATAGTTTTTTGTGTGTTACTGGTTATGTGCATTGCCCTATAAAAGCAGTGCGAAATAATACTGTGCGATCACCTGCATTTTTGCAAGAGTTAATATCGTGTTGTTCGCATTTCATTTCAAATAATATCTTCAACTGCGTATCCTTTGGAAGTCTTTTAAAGCGTTTGCATTTCTGTGTCAATCCGACTGGATGCATTACGTTCGTCCTAGCATTCTCTAAGTAGTCTGCTAGGGCACGCAGTGCCTCTGGCAGGGTAGCTTTTGAATTGTTTCTGCCGAACCTTTTCCAAGAGTTCTCAATTTTGCCAGCCCAAGCGTTGCTCTGCCTGTGTAGCACGCCCCTTATCATTCCAGTGTCGTGGCAGTGATCGACCACTGAATCATTGAGGACGCACTTGAAGATCGGGCACACCTTCGGGAGGTTCTGTTGTCTCCACTCTTTAAGTTTACTACTCGGTAGGTATTTCATTTACGCTTAGGATTTGTACTTGTGCTTTATGCTTTGTCCTAGTCCAGCCCTGCTTGTCGGGCTTCTTAGGTGCGAAGTATTTGAGTGCCTGCTCCTTGGTGTGAGCGTGCTTGATGCACTTGCCTATGTAACCTTCTGGCATACTGGCATTCTTATACCTTATCTCAAAAATCACAGGTCGGTGTAGATGAGAGTAAACTTAGCATACCCCAGTAAGGATACGATGTTGTACTCGACCCACTCGACTGCCTCGTCGTAGGTCATCTCGTCCCGTGCAACGAACACGTCCACTAGGAGTTCATAACTATAACAGAGTTCACCCGATTCGGTTATACCTACAACGGCTGAGTCACAGCCGTCGAGTTGTATGGCATCGCTCCGAAGGTAGTGCCCCTGCTCTGTCCAGTCTATCGGGTAGAGGTCTTTCACTTCTGCATCCTCTTGTTCCAGTAAAGCTTAGCCATAAGCTTGGCGTTGGTGATCCCCTTCTTCACGTCGTCTGTACTCCACACGTGATGCCAGTGCTTCTTGGTGTCGCAGTCAATGACTACTGACCTGCACTCTGGGGTGTATTCCAACTTGTATTCCTTTTGTATAATGAAAGCTTCGATAGCTAACTGCTCGCAGTCCTTGTCGTATACCTTAGCCTTACCCTTGGTATTGGTGCGGCACTTGTAGTCCGCCAGAAAAAGCTTACCTTCGTAGTCGTAGCCAATAAAGTCTACGCTTCCTGCTATCTTGATCAGTCGGTCGGCGACGATGCACTCAGTAGCCAGTGGCTTTGCCTGTGCCTCTTCGATCCACTCAAGGAAGGGCACTGCCCATTCATTGTAAGGGCACTCGCCCAGTTCATAGCCGTGGATCTGAGCCTGTATCAATTCTTCGATACGCTTATGCACTGCTGTGCCAAATTCAGATGATGGTATCAGTGACCCATCGGTCGGGTGCTGTCGCATCCCGTAGCATAGGCGTTCAATCTCCCGCCAGTGCAGGTAAGGGTTGTCCCTACCTAGTTCAACCATCTTAGATGGTTTATAGATGCTGTCTAGGAATTCATCTTTGCAGATGCCTAGTACAGTAGTAACGCTTGGATAAATAGCACGGACTTTGCGAGCCTGTGCTACGGTGGTGATGTCTTCCCGAAGGGAGGCATCTAGTGTATCAGTGCAGTCATAGAAGTGAGCCATCCTAGTATTGAATGACTCACTCTATGCACTGTCAACTCTTATAGTTCCTGCTCGTCCATATCCATCAAGTAGTTAACTGCATCAACAAGGGAGTTAGTGTTTACCTCTTCCGAGATTCTGTTTTCCCAAGAGTACAGGCTAATGCTGGTGACCTTTGAATCTACATCAGAATTGTGCTGTATGTCGATTCGCTTGCGCTCAATGAAGTCAAGGATGTCTTCTGGTGTACGACTCGGCAGTGCCTTGGGATGCACGAAGTACTGGTCACCCTCTTCAAGGTCAATGACTAGGCAGTCGTCGAACCTGTTGAGTTCATTAAGGCGTTGAACATAGATGTCCTGCCCTAGTTTGTTTGCTACCCCTTGAGGGTACGTGTATAGCTTTAGTGTTTCCATAATTTAGTTTAGTTCAGTGATGATTGCGGCGATCAGTAGCAGTATGCTACCCCCTAGTAAACAGCCAAGCAGTATGCAGGCTGAGTGAAAGACTCGGTCGCCCCCTTGGATGAGGTCGTCGAGATTGGTGTGTCTGTCTCTTTTGTTTTTCATTATGCTAGTATGTCTCCATTGTTTGCTAGGTATCCTGCATCGACAAGATCCATTGCTGTGCGTTGATAGTACCCTTGCAGGTGCGAGAGCGCACCAGTGCGGATAAGTTCTGAGAAGAGGCGGAGCGTACCTTGTGAGTCCAGCTCGCCCATCTCGAAGTTCATAAGTAGGTCTGATATTTCTGAGTTCATAATTTTATTGACAGTGCTATTTTGGTTTGTATAATTAAGAATATATTCCTTAAAGAGTTTGCCCCGAAGGGGCATTGACGTTAAGGATTTAGATTCCTTAAGGAGTTACAAGCTTATATTTTCTTCAGCCTTCCCTTGAGGTCTATTCGGTGAGTGAACCAACCGTCCTGTCGGGCGGCTTTGATGGCGGCTCTCTCGGTATCGTAACCGATCCCCTCTTCTGAAAGGATCTCTCTTTCGTTGTCACTGATGTGCCAGTATCCAGTGCTGGCTTTGTGTATGTATGCTACTCTTTTCATATGTGTATTTGGTTATGTGTTTATGTGTTTATTCGTAGTGCCCTTGGGCACAGGTGTAGCACAGTCCGCCGACAAACATATCGTCGCTGTCGCAGAACTGGCAGGTCTCTGATTGATCCCGAGCTTCCTGCTCGGAGTTAATTACCTCGTCTATTTCATAGATTGTGATTTCTTCAGTCATAGTTTAATGCTTCTGTGTGCCGCTGTACGGCGTTGTTATAGTTTACTAAGGGTAGGTGTACCCTTATACCCAAAAAGCCCCCTAGCGGATAGCTAGGAGGCTGTGGTGTTATATGTATTATGTTAGTGTCGGTCTACGTTCGCCATCTGGCGGCTGTCTATACTGGGGGAATCCTTAGCTCCTCGTCATTGTGGTACAGCTCCGAGTTGTGTGTCCGCATCGGTCGGCGGTGGCTTGCGCTGGTATCTTGCGAGGCTCTCGGTCGGGGATCGGTCAGCTAAGAGCCACAATCGGCACTTCTGAAGCTGAAAAACCCCCTCGGGGATGACTCGGAAAACTGTCAAAAAACGGATGCTACATTTCCCAGACTGTGCATAACTCGTGCGTAGTCAATACCTAAATCGATTATTTTTAATTTATTTTCATTTTAATTCAATCGGACTTTGCAGGTGCTATATATATGCAGGTTAAATTCTATGCTTTTTATAAGAGCCAAGCGCCCGAAAAGCCGCAGACAGCGGCGCAATTGATAAATTCCATAAGTCGTTGATAGAATTCTGTAAGTCATTGATAGCTGTTTTGTAAGTCGTTGATAGACTTTTGTAAGTCGTTGATAATGCTCCAAAAACCCAAAAATCAAATCGACAGCAGTGCCCTTCAGCCCCTCTGTACGGCGTCCGATTTTCGACTGGTACATAGACCCTCGGAAGCTCTAAAAATGCTTTCTCGGCAAATTCGACCTTTGTTGAGATTCAGTCGCAATATTGCTTATTGAGACTCAGTTGCACCAGTTGCACCCTAAACCCCTACCCCTAAGTAGATGCGCTAATACCGCAAGCCGCAAACAGCGGCGCTTATACTGACTCTATATTTCCGTGCCTATTACGAACACTCCTTAAGGAGTACACAATGACCCAGAAGTAGGAGGTCTTATTTTGCAGAGTAGAGTAGGGTAAAGTAGGTGGACTAATGCTGTGATGCTTTCACTCATCGAAGAAGAAAAACTTATCTCACGTACGAGTCGCCTTTCCCATAAGCTGGGCTAATGCAGGGTTCGGCAGTGCCCGAGCCAGTGCATTGGCGGGTGAAGGTAGCTTGCGGTGCCGTGCAGAGGCGCCGTAGATGGGGGGGTGGGGGTAGCTTGCGTCAGTCGAGTCTGGACTGTGTATTCATAAACCACCCTCTAAAAAAATACCTAACTCATAGGCCAGGGTACCTGGCCCCTATCAAGTTCCTGTACTCT
>Ga0228671_1000157_pt1 | contig 19099 bp, 13 predicted proteins | sample 89DmetaG_FD_183013 | JGI IMG/M metagenome (GOLD analysis project Ga0228671, IMG submission 183013) | Seawater microbial communities from Monterey Bay, California, United States - 89D | ecosystem: Environmental > Aquatic > Marine > Coastal | place: USA: California | collected 2016-11-05 | reverse complement strand
TGATTCGTCTGTGCCGCGCGCACTTCGCGAACAGCGGGGACGACTCCGCGTGCTCGCTGCGATCGCAGTTGCTCATGTCGTATCACGACGCGGGTGAAAATGAATTGTGCTCGATGGATAAGTGTCATCGCTTAGCGTGGCTCATGGATGCGTGCATTCGAGACAGATACCTGGATGGAAGACGTCTCAAAGAGATGGGGAGCTTGATTGATAATGCGGTGAAGAAAGCCAAAAGCAAAACCGTGAAGAAACCAACAAAAACAAAGCCAACGCGATTCCGAATCGTCGGTTTTGGCGCGAAGAAGGCTGAAGCAAAGAAAGATGGGAACGAGAGCGACGACGGCGGTAGTATCAGTCGTGTGCACGACGTGCACGAAAGGGATGACACACTAGAACAAGTACCGGGAGATATGGGGATGATTTTACAAGATCCTCCGGTATTACACCTGCTGTTGCACGAAACCATTCGCACGCTCGAAGCCGTCATCGAGGCGGAGGGCGTACCGAAGAAGGAGCCGCGCTTGCATGATTTGACCAAGTTCATCTGTCTCGCGCTCACATCTCAGGCATGTTTGCGTGAGAACTTTTCAGAGGTCCCAGCTACACCAGAGCCAATTGTCAAAGACTTCTACACGCTCTTGGGTAAGCTCATGTTGGACGTGATGCTGAGAGACAACGACGACGATATGGAGACGGATGGCGCGCACGAGCCCGACATAGATGTTGAAACTCGCGGCAAGTTCAAAGAGTTGATGATCTGGTCTCCTGCCATACGTAAAATTATGTTGACGTACGCATTGATTTGTTTACAGCGCAACAACATCCGAACGGCGACGGAGGTTTTAGAAATTGCCGCCGACGTGCTCATCGACGACGTCATCATTTACGAAGGCGCGTTCGCCTTGACTTTGGCAAATCGCATGTCAACGATGCTGAAAAAGAAGCAGACTACCGTAGACAGCGCGCTTTGGAAGTATGCTGTCGATGGTATTTTGATCCGCTCGACGTCGGCGAGCTTAGAAGTGCACGAAGAAGTCCTGCGAATGCTCATGCTCGCCGCAGATGAGCTCACCACTGAGGCGTTGGCGACCGCCGTCGAGGCGACGCTGATAAATACGAAGAAGAGTCGTAAGCAACGCAAAAAACGGGCAAAACAGATCGTATACGAATACGAACCGATCGATACTTCGAAGCACGCTCGTCATGGTAGTTCACACAACTTTGGCGCCACGGCAGACGTGCACGGAATCGCAGCGAGCAGCACAAGCGCGGCGAGCGTGGATAGCATCCGAGCGGCGTGCGAGCTCTTCGCGTCGACGAAGAAGTTGAGCAAAGAAAGTGCACCCATTCTTTTCGACTGGCTCAATAAGCGTAGCAAATGCGCGAATGATGGCGACAACGCCGGAATCGCGGGTACGGGAGGATATTTCGACGACGAAGGCGACGAGGGAGGGTCGATTTTGGACTTTGGACTCTCGCGCGACGTAAAATCGCCGAGCGTCGTGCGCGACTCACCGTTAATGAGTCCTCGACGAGCTTAGGATTGTAAATACGCTCACGTTACATCAAAGCATCTATTTGCGTCTGTATCTTCTCCACGTCGCGGAAGAAATCCACGAGCCCGGCGCGATCAAACTCGCAGTTAAACGTCTCGCGTTTCATCACCCCGCTCGGCGTCGGTTCGCTCAATTCTATGTCTAAACTCCCTAATAACTCTTGCTCCGATCCCGTGAGCGGCAGACTCAGCTCCCACTGCACGTCCGTCATTATTTTCGGCGCCCCGAACGGGGTCGATTTCACCCGCTTCAGCGCCTCTTCTCCCTTCGACGCCCACGCGCCGCCGCACGCGCTCGCCAACGCCGCGCTCGCCCCGCGTTCGATCAACATCGCCACCAACGTCTCCCCGCTCGCGCCCGACGACGCCGCGAACGCGAAGACATCCTTCGCGCTCGAGCTCACGCGCGCGCACTCGCGTTCGTTCGCGTCGAACGCCTCGCGAAGCGCGAGCGCGTCCTCGGAGTCGTTTTCGAATGCCTCGGGCAGCGCGCGCAGCGCGGGTTCGAGCACGCGCGCGGTGAGCGCGCGAAGATCTTTTTGAGCGTATCGATCGAGGTGTTGAATCGCGCGCGCGATGGACATCGCGCGCGAGGCGGCGCGAGTCGAGGTGTGAGGCGACGGTTGGGCGAGGTGTGAGGCGACGGTCGGGCGGTTGGGCGACGCCGAGCGCGCGTCGACGTTTCAATCCATTCGATCGTATTGAGTGCATCGAGTAAACGCGGTTCGGAGCGAAGTGAGTGATTTTAAGGGGTGCGCGAGTACGGCTCGCCGTTGTCGTCGTCGGCGTCGTCGACGACGTCGGCGTCGGCGTCGGCCGAGAAGAATTCAGCGCTTCCTTCGTCATCGGCCAACGCATCCTCTTCGTCTTTTTCGTCTTTGAGCATGCCCATGTGTTCTTCACGCTCGACTTCCTCACCGTGCGTACGAATGTCTTCAGCAGTGTTCAGTATCGGAGTCAGGATGTCCGAGCGGCACAATACGCCAACGAGTTGCTTCGACACTGGATCGACCACGGGCAGCCGCCAGACCTTCCACTGCAGCATTTCAGCCCAGACTTGGGCGAGATTCGCACCACTCGTCACGACGTGTGCTGGTTTGCTCATGACATCTTTCACCTTGCTCTTCTCGAGCACTTCGACGGCCGATATGTCCTTGTGCGAGAGCACTCCAATGACGTGTCGCGATTTATCGAGCACCGGAACGCCAGAGTAGGAACGCAGAAGCTTTTTGACGATCGGGTCGCCCAGTTCAAGCTCTGGCGTTACGAAGGCTGCGGGAGTTGACATGTAATCCGATGCCTTCGCGCTGAACGGGTCCGGATCCGAGATCTGAACGCGGTCCATGGCATCGTCGCCACCGCTAGGCCGGTGCACGTTGAGGTGCGCCGAAGTGACTCCTGAGATGCCTCCGCGCCGTGGCGACGCGCGCGAGACGATACCGCGACGGTGGAAGTCAAGCGTGGGAACAGTTGAACGTGGCGACGCGCGCGAGACGATACCGCGACGGTGGAAGTCAAGCGTGGGAATGATTGAACTAAAACGACTCGCGTGCATGGTGGCGGCGTGTTGTGGTGTGTATGGTATTATCGTGTATTCCAACATTGTATTCCAACGCGCGACGACGCGATTCAGTCCTTCTTGTGGCATCTCGCATATATCGCGCTCGCAGTGAGCGCGATTCCTGATAAGTAAACCGCGGAGTAAATCGCCTCTCCGCGGGTTTCGAACGATGGAACGAAGATGCGTCGCAAGAGCGATCGCTGCGGCTTGAGAACGACGGTAACGGAATTATTCATGCTCATGACGCATTGTAAATGCTCGCGAATCACCGCCGGGGAGAGGGACTCGATAACTTCCTCTCGCACTTCTTCAGTCATTCGATATAGCGCTTCGATATCGCCGTTCAGAATACTCTTGTGCATCATCCGCGATTTATAGAGTTCGGTGATATACTCGCGCCAAAATGTGTTCTCTTGTCGACTGACTTCAAAGTCTCGAATTTCGCATTCGCGAACGGCGTGCACGTCTTCCTCCGTCGGACCGTGTTCGCGAAGATGTCTCACGACTTCTCGGGCGTGTGCCGCGAGGTGAGCGCCTCGCTCCGGAGCGCACGAGAATGATACCATGATATCGCCCGAGTACATTTCACCAGCGACATCCGGGTCTTGGTAGCCGAACGATGCATCCGCGTGGCAGGTGTAAATCTCGCCGTATTCAAATCTCAGCAAAGCCAGCAATCGTCTCTCGATGATTGCCGCCGTCATGACCGTCTTAAACTTTGCCACGGTCAACTCTTTTCCGCCCAAGAGCGTCGAACGTCCGCGACTGTTGTGAAAGTCCGGATTTTGTATGCGCACGGGAAACGTAATCGACGCCTTAGACATCCCTTCCCGCATGTGCGCTCGCACAGTGCGCGAGATGACGCGCGTCGGGAACTTCAGCAGGAACGGTGTCAAGCTGCGTTTGCGTTGACTAATACCTTCAAAGGCCTTGAGAACCTTGGTGGGTGACGCCGGCGGAATCGAGCCGAGATACTTTTCGATGAGCGGAACGAGTGTCTTCGAATCGATCGCTCCGACGAAAACCATGGTAAATTCAGACGGATCCAAGAAGCAAGCGTCGAAGAACGCGCAAGCCTTTTTGCTGTCCATCTCACGCAACGACTTGACGGTAATTCGCTGACTATGGTACGACTCGCCGTAGACGAGCGAGCGAACGACCTCGCTATATTTACTTTCGGGGTCTCGACTTTGATTTCTAATTTTTTCCTCCTGCATCTGCATCAGTGTCTCTAAAACTTCCGGATCATTCGTCGTGCTCACGTCGTGCGTGAACAAAAGATGAATGCACTGCAGCGCGCTTTCGATGTCCACTGGTGATGTTTCACCTTCAATATTACGGCGATACATGGTTACGTTGGCGTGCACGTCCGATCTTAGACCCGCTATGATACCGTCGTAGACATCCGGTCGATGGCCGTAGATGCCAAGTTCGCTGGCGACCATGTTTGAGCACATCGCATCGATGTAATCAATCTGCGCTACCTCCGAAAGGCCACCTCGTGCGACACCACGTATGAGGACTTGATCGTCAAGAAAATCAGTCACGCGAATGGCGATGCGCATACCGTTATTCAGGGTGATCTCATTCACCTCCAACGCCGGTAACTCTCGCGAGCCGACGATGGTGCCAGAAGTCAATGAAGTCGCGTCCATCAATACCTCGGGAATATCAAACACTTCGCTTTGGTCAATTGCACCCTCAATTTCCCTCAAGCGGACATTCTCGATCGCTTCTCGCAAATCATCTTCACTTGTACGCTTTCTACCTTCTTGTACGCGAATCACGCACGAGTTACGCACGTTCAATTGACGCGCAAACGCCAACACGTCTTCTTGTGACACGCGCTCAATGCACGCCTTGGCAAGAGCCGCCTCGTCTTCAGCTCCGATGACGAGATCACCGCGCAAGAAATGGCACACTAGCTCATCGCGAACAGACTCACAATATGTCTGCTCGCGTTCTGCGTACAATTGCTCTGTATCGGCGAGCATGCGCGACTTGGCGATTTTCAACTCTTGCTCCGAAATTCCGTGCAATCGAATACGCGCGAGTTCGCGAAGTAACGCCTCTAAACCTGTGCTCGCACGGCTCTCCGCGCACGTCGCCTGCACGCTGAGTAAAGTCGTCGTCCTCGTCGCGTCCTCGATGATGCCACCCGCGCTGAAAAATGGGGGCTTTGGTTGACGCATCATGCGATACAATCGATTATCGAGCGCCGTCTTGTAAATATCCTCGACCGTCTTCAAATAATACCCGCGCGGAGTGTCCACCGGAATACTCGCGTACTTGAACGTCACTGTCACCGCCGTCTGCTTCAACTCGCGATCGACGTGCGTCACGACGCGCGGTTCGGAATGCTCCATCGCGGAGTTTTTTGGTCGTTCCATGACTGGATTCTCCGCGGGCTGCCCTTCTTTCGGCTTCAAGTCTTGAAACGTGCTCTCGATCAGGCTCACGACGTCGTCCAGGTCTTGAAAATCTCCAACCGCAATCACCGCCATGCGTTCAGGTCGGTACCATTTGGCGTAAAAGTCTCGCAAAACCTGCGGGTCGGCGTTTTGTATAAAGTCCTCCAATCCGATGGGCGAGCGTTCGGCGTACAACGACCCCTCCATCAACGTCTTCCAATACGCCTCCGCCGCGCGTCCTCGCGCGTCCCGTCCTAAACGCCATTCTTCCATCACGGACCCTCGTTCGCACGCCACATCCTCGTTCGATATCCGCACCGCGCTCGCGAATTCGCTCAAAATATGCATCGACGTCGCCAACACTTCCGCCTTTTGCGTCGGAATCGTCAACTCGTACACCGTCTCATCCATGCTCGTGTACGCGTTCGAGCACGCACCGAATTCCGCCCCGATCGACTCTAAAAAGTTCACAATCGCAAAGTGTTCGTACGATTCCGTGCATCGAAACGCCAGGTGTTCCACCACGTGCGCCGCCCCTCGCTCGCCCTCGCCCTCGAACACCGACCCCGCGTCCACCGCCAGCGCCAGCGCCGCGTGTTCCCTCGGCTTCTGGCTCTCCGCCACGTAGTACGCCATCCCATTTCGCAGCTTTCCGCTCCGCGTGCGCTCGCTCGGTCCGATCGGCAGTCTCTCGCGCGCCGCGGCCGCGTCCCGGACGTCGTACGGAAACTTAAAGTCGCGCGATTCTTGCAAGCCCGCGCTCGACGCGCTCGCGCTCGCCGTCGCCGCGCGTTCGCGCGACGCGTCGTCGTCGTCGTCGTCGTCGTCGTCGTCGTCGCGCGTCGCGTTCGCGCGCGCGTCGGCGTCGTCGCGCGGCATCGGCACTGCGCGACGCCGAGTGATGTCGACGCGTCTCGCGGGCGCGCGCGACGCGCGTCTCGGGCGCGCGCGTCTCGCGGGCGCGCGCGGACGGCGCGCGCGGGACGGCGCGCGTCTCGCGGGCGTCGCGCGCGCGACGCGCGGGCGCGCGGACGGCGGCGCGGACGCGGCGGGACGACGCGCGCGCGAGGACGAGGACGGCGACGGCGACGACGACGACGGGCGCGATGCGCGCGCGCGCGCGGCGATGGACGGTGGACGCGGACGCGCGGTGACGCGACGCGTGCGGCGCGGCGCGCGGCGGGTCGTGCCCGATCGCGCGCGCGCGAGCGGCGGCGCGGACGCGGCGGCGGTTGAGACGTCGAGCGGGACGCGGGACGAGGGACGAGGCGAGACGCCGACGACGCGAGCGACGCCGATGACGGCGGAGAAGAAGAAAATGGGAAAGAAGGAGCGACGAGCGGCGTTCGGACCGAGCGTGGCGTTGAATAAAGAGCTGATGGCGTGTGAGACGTTGGAGGCGTTGGCGGAGACGTCGCGTCGCGTCGCGCGGGACATGTCGGCGGTAAACGTCGCGACGACGTACGGAAAATTGGCCAGGTTCGCGCGAGGGGGACGAGGGAAAGTTAGTGAAGAGATCAAGCGGTCGGAATGGTTCGCCGAACTCGAAGAGCGCGCGATGGAGAAGCTGGGGGAGTGCGAAACCAAGGCGCGCGCCGTCGCGCAAATTGCGTGGGCGTGCGGGTACTTGGATAGGGGTCGACATCTGCATGGTGAAGATGCGTTTTGGGATGAATTAGAGCGGGCTATTGAGAGAGAAATTAGTAAATGCGAGCCACAAGGTGCGAGTAACGTCGCGTGGGCGTACGCAAAGCTTGAGATGCGCATGCCGAACGGCATTCGCAACGCCATAGAAAAGCACATTGTGCAAAATGCGAGTGCGTACAAACCGTTCGAATTGAGCATCACGTTTTGGGCGCTCACGAAGTTTGGAGACATTCCGACGGAGGAAATGCTAGATGTATTCGAGCGCGAGATGCGACTTCAATCGTGTGGTTCACAAGAGCTTACGAACATCGCTTCGGCGTACGCGCGCATCAGCGGACGGAGAGTGCGTCAGGGGACTCAAGGTTTCCTGAAAGAGTTAGCCTCGAATGCTTTCACCATTCTGCACGAATTCGACAACACGGAACTTGCGATGTTTCTCTGGGGGTTGTCAAACGCGGGTTACTACCTGGACGACGACGATGCGATGGAGATATTCAAAGTAGTTGAGAGGCGAGCGAGCGGCGCCAAACGATTGGAGCCACAACAAATTGCCTTGATCACGGGATCGTTTGCGACGTTCACGGACGACGTCACGGTGACGCACTACAATTGCGAGACCGGAAGTCCGCTTTCGCATCTTCGAATGAGTGCGCAAACACGAGCGGCGCTCAAATCCGCGATCGTAGCTCTGGAGAACACCTTTCTGGCCTCCATCGCGAAGTGCAACATGGACGATTTGAGCTACGTAATGTGGGCGTTCGCGCACCTGGAGCATCGGCCCAGTGACGAGTTTGTTCGACGGCTCGAGGAAGAAGCGATCGATAAAATCGAAGAAGCGAGCGCAAAAAATCTATCAAACCTATTGTACGGATTTGGAACGCTAAACTTGGCAGGACTCGGAGTGTTTACGCACGCCATGTTTTGCGTCTCGCAAAAACTGGAAGAGTTTACACCAGTTGGAATCTTCATGGTTTGCTCGGCTTTGGCGAGTAGTAACTACGATCCGGGACCACAGATGATGTTACAGTTCGAAAACAAGCTCATGAAATCGGCGCATGCGTTTGAATCGCAAGATTTCACCGAATTCTTGCGCGTATTCGCGAGGCTTAGGTACATGCTCGCGGACGAAACTTTCGATTTCATCGGCGTAAGCTCGGCGAAGACGCTTGATCGCTTCGACTCATACAGGATAAGCATGACTTTATGGTCGCACGCGACGCTGTGCGCACAGCCTCATGATGCTTTACTCGCGCGGATTGAAGACGAGATTCGAGGTTCTGCGTCCCAGTTCAAACCGCAAAACTTTGTGTTGGCTTTGTGGTCGCTCGTTTTGCTCGGCTCACTGGAAGACGCGCGAGACAGTGTCGTGCGTGTCTTGCACGCGCTCGTCAAACTTCAAGGTGGTGCTTTGACGAGTTCGGAAGACTTGGAGGATGCGCAACTATGCTCTCTCTACATGGCGCGTCTCACTTCTATGGGAAAGCCGTTCGAAGAGCTCATCCTTGGCGTCACGGATGGCGTCGCCGACGAATGCGAGCGTGCCTGGCTCCGCGCAAAGGCTCAAGATCCGACGATTAGCAAAGTTCAGCATCACATCGGCGAAGTACTCCGCGAAATTGGCGCGCAAGATTTTGAGGTTGAAGCGCTCGTGGAGGGCGGCAAGATTCGTTCTGATATCGTATTCCCGAACTCGCGAATCGTCGTTGAAGTCGACGGTCCGCATCACTACAGCCGCGACGCATCCGGTCGTCTTCGCGAGCTCGGTCAAACCGTCATGCGCAACAATCTTTTAAAATCATGGGGTTGGCGTGTCGTCATCGTTCCCTACGCCGATTGGGGCGACATGCTCACCATTGAAGAGAAAGCGTCGTATTTACGTTCTCTCCTCGGCGACGAAGTCTTCGTCGCGTAGCGAAGAGCGAGTTGTTATAGTTGATTCTTCATAGACGTCACTTCGCTCACCGCGCCGCGCGTCGGCGCGCGCGCCGCCGACGCCATCGCGTGCGATGTCGCACCAATCTCGCTCGGGCGCGAAACGCCGCAAAATCGCCGTCGGCGACGATCCACTGCTTCGAGCGTTTCTCAATCAGTACGCCGGCTGCGCCGTCCCCGACCACGGAAACCCACCTCAGATCGATCGCGTGCGCTACGCCTCGCTCGACGCCGACGCGTTCGAGACGAAATACGTCCTCGGTCGTCGTCCGGTGATCCTCACGGACGCCCTGAGCGACGAGAGCGATCTCGCGGGGGCGAACATGTGGACAAACGCTTTTCTGCGGGACGCGTGCGGCGGCGACGCGTCGACGTCGCGCGTAGAATCGCGCGATGAAGGCGCGAACGAACGGTTCGGACGAGGAAAATATAAATCCATGACGTTCGATGCGTTCATGGATAAGTACGAGGCGCGAGACGGGGGATGGTATCTCTCAGCGGGAGGGAAGGCGGAACCGTTTGCGGCGCCGGGACGGTTGTTGGCGAGCGAGACGGCGAAGTCGAGCAAAGGGAAGCTGCCGTTACGTCCGAAAGGAGTGCCTCGCTCGCTCGTGCCGGCGGATGTGAATTTATGGATGGGTAGGAATTCGACCTCGACGTCGAGCGGTCTGCATCACGATTATCACGACAATTTGTACGTGTTGGTGCGAGGCGAGAAGACTTTCAAAGTGTTTTCTCCGCGCGACGCTGGACGCATGTACACGACTGGGAAGATATGTTGGGTGCACGAGAACGGGCTCATTAATTACAAAGGCGCGAGCACGCTTCAGGATGGCGATGTGGCATTAGCCACGGGGGAGTCCGCGTTGGAGTTTAGATTGCGCAAGGCTCGCGGCGACGAAGATGAAGACGAACCGGCGATCGGCAGTAGCGACGACGATTTCGCCGACTTTGACGGCGTCGATGATTACGATGAACTCAATCAAACTCCAGAACCTTCCGACGACGATTCGGCCGAAGAGGAAAAACGAAAAGACGATGATGACGAAGAGGACCCACCGAGTTTTAGCCGGATCGATTACGACCGTCTCGATGAATTTCCTCTCTTCAAAACCGCGTCGGCGATGGAGTTCACCGTGAAAGCTGGCGAAGCGCTGTACTTACCCACGGGATGGTTCCACGACGTCTCGAGCCGAGATGCAGGCGAAGGACACGTTGCATTCAATTATTGGTTTCATCCACCGCCTCTCGGTGAGGCGTGGGAAGGTCGCCGCGCGCTCTGGGAAGAAGATTTTCAGCGCTCGGTGCTGCCAAAGTTCCAATAGCTCTTAATAGAATTTACAACACATTTTCTACACCGTTTTCACGCCGCGTGCCAGCCTTTTACGCACCCCCTCTCGATCGACGTCATAATGCCAAAGGATTTGATCCTCGTAATATCGCTCTTTCGCAAACGCACCACCACCCATCGCGTCTCGCGCGGCGAGCCACAACCGCCACTGCTCGGGATCTTTCCCGTCGGTCGCGTTGAATCGCTCAATGGCGACGTCGAACGCCGCCTTTGCGTTCGCCAGTGTCTCATCGCTCACCGGACACTTCTCTATCTTCGGCTGCAAGTCCTCTTCGTCCGGCTCTTCGACGTCGTCAAAGACCACCGCCGCTCGAAACGCGCACCACGGCCCGTGCAGCGGATGAATCGACTGATGCGTGTTCTCATCCAACCACGCGCAGTTTGCGACGTGCGCCAAGCGTTGAATGGCGATCACCTTTCCTTCCTCGACGTCCGACGCCCAAAAAATTCGCACTCTACTCGACAAATCCTCCCCCGAACGTCGCTTAAATCCGCGCGCCACCTCAATCGCGTCCGCCGCGGCGTCGCGAACGACGCGTTCGCAATATTCATCCAGCGTCATCGTCCCATCCCTCGCCAACGCGTCCGCGAACGCCGGCCACAGCGCTTTCGAATTTCCAATCAACGCGACCAACGGCGACGTCGCGCGTCCGTCTTCCCTCGCGCCGATCCTCGCCGTCTCCGGCGCCGCCGCGTCGTAATCCGCCGCCGAGCACGCCGCGACGACGTCCAAACCTCTCGCCGCGCACGCGCGCGCCAGCGTCTCCACCACCTCCACCGCGTCGATGTTTTCCATCGCTTCGCGCTCGCGCGTCTCCAGCCGCGCGCGCGCGAGCGTCAGCGCGCCGGCGCCCGCGCCCGCGGCGGCGACCGCGCGCACCGTCCCGCGTCCGCGCGTCGCGAACCACGCGCGCGCCGCGCGATGCCGCGCGACGTGCCGATCGCGCCAACGCCTCGACGCGCGACATCGCGACGCCGCGGCGCGCCGTCGCGACGCGCTGCCGATCGTCGAGCGCGGCGCGCGCGCGACGTCGATCGACGCGGCGCGCGAACGCGCGATGGCGCTCGAACGACGCGCGGGCGCGCGCGCGGCGCGTCGGAAATCATCGAAGGCGCGATTGGACGACGGCGAAGCGTCGGCGCCGAGACGACGCGCGCGAGGGGGCGATCGAGGGTCGGCGCGAACGATCGCGACGATCGTCGCGATCGCGCTCTGCGGCGTCGTCGCGGGAACGGCGCGGGCGGCGCGACCGATGACGGGGGGGGGGGCGAGACGCCGAGGAGGACGCGCGCGGAGCGCGCGCTCGAGGCGTGGGAGACGAAGACGGCGCTTGAACGCGCGCTGCGACACCCGCAGAATGATTTGGAGGTGGACGGTGCGTGTGGGATGGTGCTGAAGAAGCAGTGCTCGCACGTGCGACAGGCGAGGGACCTGGCGGCGGAGGCGTGGCGAAGGGTGCGGTACGAGGAGGAGTTGGCGGCGAAGGCGGCGCGGCGAAGGGAGAAGAAACGAACGATGACGGGCGCGGAGGCGAAGGAAGCGAGCGTTGACGCTGCGGCGGCGTCTATGGAGTCGATCGGGTCCGTGGGTGGGACGAGATCGCTCTTGGCGCGACGCGGCGGCTCGCGCGCGAGCCCGAGCCGAGGCTCCAGAGGATCGCTGAGCGACAGAATGAACAGAGGGCGCGCAGAGCGCGAGTCAAAAGAAGAAGCGAAACGAGAGAAAGAGGAAGCAGAAGCGCAAGCGAAACAAGAAGTCATAGAGAGGGCTGAACAAATGAAGTTTGATGCGCTGAAAAGCTTTCCCAAAGGCACGCTCGCGAACGATCCGGAGAAGCTCGAGAACGACATCGCCGCGGTGGAGGCAAAGCTGAAAGAAGAGCCTGACAATGTCATGTATCAAAAACGCTTGCAAAAGCTGAACGGTGATAAAAAAAGGATGATCAACGCGGCGGGGGATTTGGGCTTCAGAGGTGGCGCCTTGGAAGCAGGCGAACAGAAGGAAGATCACTGGTTCATGAACGACGATCGTGGCGGACGCACGAGCTACCGTAATCGAAACGGTCGACGACACCGCGCGCCGCAACAAAACGCGAAGGATATGTACGACCACCTCATGAAAAAGATTCCAGTAATTTCGAGAAGTTATTTTGATTGCGTCGAATACGTCATCAAGTCTGAAGAGAAGGTTGCGCTGGAAACATTCATGGAGTTCGGAAAACCGGGCGGGCGCAAGAGCATCATAACGAAGGAGTGTCATCAAGAGTATAAGGCTGCGCAAGCTCGAGTGTATGAGTTCTGGCACGCGGAAGAAAAAGTCAAGGACGTGTGCGAGGCGGATATCAAAGAAAATTGCGGAGGAGTGCAGAGTGGATACGGATTGATCACGTCCTGTCTCTGGGACGTCAAGAGCATGCCGTCCGCATCGTTGGCGAAACCGTGCGAAGAATCCCTCAACATACTTCATGTGCCACTGCCGTCTGCACAACCCATCAAGGCGATGAAGAGGAAACAGACCGAGGAAGAGACACACGTCGAAGAAGAAAAGGTGCACGTCGAAGCAAAAAAGGTGCACGTCGAGGAGGAGCGCCCGCACGCTGCAGAAGTGGCGCGTGAGGAAGCGAAGCGAGACGGGGCTAAAGTGATCGTTAAGCCGCAACTCACGCGATCAAATCGACCCACTTCTCAAAAATCTGGCGAAGAACCCGAAAAGGTCGACCAGGACGTCAAACTGAAGCTTCGCGAAGCGGAAGCCAAGATTCAACTCGCTGAGGACGCTGCGGCGCACTCCGCGCAGCAGTCTCGTAATCTCGTCATCGTCATGCTTCTCGCGTGCGCACTGTACGCCGCGAGCCGGAAAACTGTACGCAAGAAATTTTCCAACGCTATTCGTAAATTGCGCCGCGATTCGAAAGGCGAACACCTCGGCTAAGTTGTAGAGTTGTTACACGTTGTACTGTAATACAAGAAACCACGGCTCGCTATTTTTCTCATAGGTCCATCTCGTCAAAGACCATCGAGTCATCGTTACCGAATGATTCTCGGTACGATCCATCGTAGGAATTGTACCCCGTTCCGCCTGTTTGGTCATTCGACTCGTCCAAGTCGAGTTCGTCGTCGGAGTCTAAGTCTAACATCGTCTTTGAAGTCGCGTGCATCGTGAAGTAGAGAATTCTCTTCAGCTTTTTGTTGTAGAAGAAGTAATTGAACGACCACAGATTACCGTCGTCTGTGAACGGATCACCCTCGGCCACGGCTTTGTAAGAATACACGTCGCAATCAAACACTTCGATCGCGGCATCGATCGTCTTCCACAAAACCTCGAGAAAAGGCTCCTCGTTCCCGTACCGCGCCGCCCAAACTTTACTACTCTCCATGAGCAACGTATCTATGTCCGTCTTCACGTCGCTCAGCGTCCCTTCCTTGGTGAAATGCTCCGCGCGCAAACTACTGAAGTCGTAATCCGGATAGATGTGATTCAGAGTCAGTATAAGATAAATTAACGTCTTCCGACTGTTTTGATCCGTCAACGGCCCCACCGGCGACGTGCTCAGGTTCGTCGGCGAGCAGCTCGACACAATCTCCGTCACCACCTCCGCATCGAGCGAGCGCGACAATTTCTTATCAGTGCCCGCTAATTTACCTGCATCACATCACCGTCCATTCGCGTTTCCATCGTCAGTCATCCCGTCCCGCGCCGTCGCGTCGTCCCGTTCGCCCCCTCGCGCTCGCGCGTCCCCTCGCCTCGCCTCGCTTCGCGCACGCACAGCTGTAACTCTCCACCTGTCCGCTCACGACGTAGTCTCCGACGTTCACGTTCGTCAGGAACGCGTTCAACGCCGCCACGTCCGGCTCGACGAGCAATTTCATCCGCGGAGAATGGAACGAAGGCGTTTGGATAACTCGAACGACGACGCGTTCGCGACTTTGGCGTCGCGCGCGCGCGTGACGCCGCTTCGAACGACCGGGCGCTTCGCCGCGGTGACGGTTTCGCTCGTTTCGCGACGGACGACGCCGACGAGAGGCGGCGCGCGCGCGAGTGACGACGGTCGGGTGGGTTGGATAACGACCACCAACGGCACCGGTCGCTCGGCCACCGGGTCGCGCGGGCGCGGGACGGAGCGGTGCGATGTGATGCGACGCGTGTTACAAGGAGGTCAGCGACGACCTCGGTTGGAAGGCTTAGTCTTAGTGTCGTCCGTGGTGAACCGCGCGGCGCCGCGACGACCGCGGTTGGAAGGTTTGGAATCGCGCACGGTGCTCGGCTTGGCGCGAGAACGGCCTCCGGTGCGCCTGTCGCGAGCGTCGGCGATGGATTTTTTCTTGCGAGCTTCGCTCACGGCGCGTGAGCTCGTGGCGTTGTCGATCGGCAGACCGAGCTTGACGGCGTTGTCGATCTCGCTCGCGAGAACGCGGTCCTTTTTGGCGACGAGGTTGGTGACTTTACCGCCGGCGCCCGCGCGAGCGGTGCGACCGGAGCGGTGAATGTAGTCGAGCGAGTTCATGGGGAAGTCAAAGTTCACCACGTGATCGACCTTGACGCGACCAAAATCCAAACCTCTAGCGGCGAGGTCGGTGCACACCATGGTGAGGTTTTCGTCGGCGTCGGCGTCGATGAATTCGCGCATGGCGTCGGCGCGAGCGTCGCTCGTCATGTCGCCGTGGTACTGCACGGTGCGAATATCTGCCTCGAACATGGTGCGCTCGACCGCGATGCACGAGGGAAGCGTGTTGCAAAAGATCATCAGCTTTTTCCCCTGTTTGTGCTCGGGCGCGACGATTTGCTCGAGCACCGTCATCTTGTCCACGTCGCCCGGACAGTCGACGAAGCGGTGCTTGAGCCCTGGCGCGGAGCGATGCAATGAATCCGTCTTAATGTACTGCAAAGCCGGAAGCTCCTCGTCCACGAGCTTCTTTAGTCGATCCGGCATGGTGGCCGAGACGAGGACGCACGTCTTTCCCTCTGGACGCGCCTTGAGTGGTCGTAACAACCGCTTTACCTCGTCGCCAAATCCGGCTTCAAAGAGCGTGTCCGCCTCGTCCAACACCATCGCGTCCACGCTCCCCAAGAATAAGTTCCCCTGATCGACGTGCTTGATCAATCGACCCGGAGTCCCGATCACGACATCGATCGCGGAGTCTAACCGCTCCTTTTGCGTCCCTAAACGTCTACCTCCGACGACTAAATACGAACTAAATTTCGCCACGTGACTCAACGCCTTCGCCACCTCCGCGACTTGTTCCGCCAGCTCTCGCGTCGGGCACGCCACGACCACTTTCGGTCTCTTCGGTTTCGCCAACCGATCCCCCGCCGCGATCTCCGCCGCCTTCATGCGTTGAATCACCGGCAACAAGTACGCCAACGTCTTCCCGCTCCCCGTGTGCGACGCGACGAACGCGTTCCCCGCCCCTCGACCGATGACATCGATCGCCTTCGTCTGTATCTCCGTAGGTTCCACGATGTTCATGTTCTCCAGCGCCCGTCGCAGGCTCTCGTCCGTCAATCCCGCGTCCTCGAACGTCCCTCGCGTCGTCGTCGCCGTCCCTCGCGCCGTCCCTCGCGCCTCCCCGCGCCGCGTCCCGACCGTCGTCGCGCTCGCGCCCGCGTCCGCGCGCGTCCACGCCACCGCGCCGCGCGTCCACGTCCGCGCGCGTCCGCGCGTCGCCGTTCGCGCCGTCGCCGTCGCCGTCGCCGTCGCCGTCGCCGTCGGTCGCGCCGCCGCCGCCGCCGCGCGCATTCGTCGCGTCGCGCCGCACGCGCGACGCGCGAGCGCGAGCATGCGCGGTCGCGCGAGCGATGCGCGCGTCGTCGTCGTCGTCGTCGTCGTCGTCGTCGTCGTCGTCGCGGCGCGCGCGCGAGTGGCGCCACTCCGCGGCGCCGAAGATTGGATTCGTTTCGTCATGACGGCGCGCGCGCGCGACGGTGACCTGGACACCGCGCGCGCGCGGTCGACGCGCGACGACGATGACGACGACGATCGCGCGCGACGCGCGGGGTCGTGCTCGGTCGCGGGACGCGCGCGAGGTCGAGACGAACGCTCGCGGGAGGCGGACGACGACGATTCGAACGCGCGGACGACGCGGCGACGACGCGATGACTCGCGCGATCGCGACGCGCGAGACGGCGCTCGCGACGACGCGCGCGCGGGCGCGGGCGCGCGGGCGGCGCTCGCGAGACCGGGCGATGGAGGGACGTACGGCGGCGTCGGCGCGGCGGCGGCGGAGGACGCGCCGAAGGTTCCGAAGGAGGAAGCGAACTTTGCGCTGAGCGGATTGCTCGCCGCGGAGGCGAACTCGGTGCGAGGGGTGGCGCTGAAACATAGCGAGCCGCTGGGGGAGGCAAAACCGCCGAGCGCGGCGTGGCGGTTGTATTGCTTCAAGGGGGACGTCGAGTGCGAGCCGCCGTACAAGTTGTCCGGTTCGAAGACGAGTTATCTGATTGGACGCGATCGAGCGGTGGTGGATATTCCGAGCGACCACCCGAGCTGTTCGAAGCAGCACTGCGTGATTCAGTTTCGAGATTTAGACGACGGGCGCGGGAGCGAACCGTACGCGTACGATTTGGGAAGCGCGAACGGGACGCGCGTGAACAAGCGCGCGATCGAAGCCAAAGCGTACGTGCGGTTAAAGTCCAAGGACGTCATCAAGTTTGCTCACAGCTCGAGAGATTACGTATTACTGCGTGAAGACGTCGTGGAATCTTGAGACCGCGCCGCGCGCGCGCGCGCGCTCGTAGTATTAGTCGAGCGTCGCGTCCGCCGGAAACGAAACGTAATTCATCCTTCGTCCTCCTCCTCCGCGTCGTCGCGATACGCCTCGTCCTCACCCTCGCGCGCCTCCTCGTCTTCTCCGACGTACGCCTCGTCGTCTTCCTCGTCGACGTATTCTTCGTCCTCCTCCTCCTCCTCCTCCTCCTCCTCCGCGAACGCCTCGCCGTCTTCGTCCTCGTAGTAATAATACGCCTCCGTCTCCTCGTCGTACCACACCGCGCGCCCGTCTTCGTCCACCAGCGTCTCCTCCTCCTCCTCCTCCTCCTCCTCGTCCTCGTCCGAGGACCGGTCGAACAGCGCGAGCGCGCCGAACGTCGTCAGCGCGTTCACGAACTCTCGTCGACGAAACCCAAACGTCGCCTTCGCGCGCGGCGTCGCGCGCGTCGCGCGCGTCGCGCGCGTCGACGCGCGCGCCTTCGCCTCGGCGCGCGTCCGAGCGCGCGCGGGCGTCGCGCGCGCGCGCGCGACGACGAACATGCCGCGCGTCCGCGTCTGACGCGTCGGCTAACGAACTCTCTCTCGCGCGCGCGGCACTGCGCCGCGATCGCGTCGCGCGCGCTCGAGCGCGGACGACGCGATGCGCGCGAACGCCGCGCGCGCGACGCGCGACGCGACGGCGCGCGACGACGGCTGGCACGACGTCTGCGGCGTCGAAGAGGTGTCCCGGTCGAACGCGCGGCGCGCGGTGTGCGTCGCGGGACGACACCTCGCGCTCGTGCGCGCGCCGGCGCCGAGCGCGCGCTTGCACGCGATCGACGCGACGTGCTATCACATGGGCGGACCGCTGCTGTGGGCGGAGATCGAGGAGGTGCCGGGGCGAGGGGCGTGCGCGGTGTGCCCGTGGCACCGGTATCACGTCGCGCTGACGACGGGCGAACGCGTGTACAGAGATTTGAACGGTGAATACGTCGGGATCGCGCGAAAACAGCGCGTGCACGAAGTGAGGGAAGATGATGCGTCGGGACGGGTGTTGGTGCGGCTGAGTCGAGACGAGGAGGCGTGGGAGAGCGATCGGTACGCGATGAAGGCGCCGCCGCCGGCGTCGGCGGGGACGGGCGCGGGACCGAGGTCTGGGCACGTGTTCGCGGCAGGACGAGGACGCGGGGGGATTATAGGAGGTGGGTTCGATCGAGGAGAGTGCGGACCGGGGGCGAGGACGAGCGGCGTGCGGTCGATGGTGGCGCAGACGATGCGCGGCGGCGACGGCGTCGCGCCGTGGGCGATGACGGGGAGCGGCGGCGATTCGTCGTTGGGCGCGTTCGGTGCGAGCGCGATGAGCGTGCGACGTGTTCGTAAAAAGGTGACGTTCAGCGGGGAAGGCGACGGCGCGAGCGAAGACGATGGCGATGGAATCGAAGAAAGTTAAGGCGGCTGACGTTTGCGTCGGCGAGGTCGCCTCGAATGTAACGGTTCGCCATCTCGAGCGGGTCTCGTCGTGACATGCTCGCGCGCGCAGATGAAGAAATGTCATCGGGGTTATGTCTCGGTACGGATAATTGTAGGCGCCCTCGGCGCGCTCGTCTTGCCTATACGGAGCAGCTTGGCGCAAACTTGTCGCGAGTGCGACGACTCGACGCGACCTTGCGCGAGGTGCAGCATAGATGTCGCGTACGCCACGGAGCTCTCGGCAGAGAGCGACGACGATGATTTAAATCTATTCACCGGTACGTTTACAATGACGAGTGTTCATCCAGAGGCACTGGCGAGCTGGCAAGTCACTTGGATCTTTCCGAACGGGCAGGGCGTGCACGAAGGCAGAGTCGAGGACGCGTTGCTCATCAATCCAGGCGGGCCTTCAGGGCAGCCAGCACGCGTCGTAAATCAACTTGGCATCCCTCGAAGACAATTTTCATTCACTGGGTACGTCACCAA
>Ga0228671_1000153_pt1 | contig 19293 bp, 20 predicted proteins | sample 89DmetaG_FD_183013 | JGI IMG/M metagenome (GOLD analysis project Ga0228671, IMG submission 183013) | Seawater microbial communities from Monterey Bay, California, United States - 89D | ecosystem: Environmental > Aquatic > Marine > Coastal | place: USA: California | collected 2016-11-05 | reverse complement strand
CGAAAGAACCAGCATAACGGCCATTAGAACCCATTCGATGCCGTTGAACCACTGCCAGGCCATACACGCGGGATAGGCCACCATGTAACTCAACGAGAGCAAATCAGCGCGCCTGCAAAGCATCCTTAATTCCCCAAACCGATGGATGCCCTCATCCGTTCAAGGTGCGCATGCACGTGTTCAACAAAGAAACCATGCATCAAAAACCGGTAGGAGAGGCCCGTAGGCCCAACAATGATCATCGGGAAGCGATTGTAGGCGATGTCAGCAAAATGTGCGGCACCGACAATGTCGTCGATCAGCAAACCGACCGAATGATCGAACTGAAAAGAATTGATTGCGGCCTCGTATTCCTTTGAAGTGAGCCAGAAACAAAACGATGTCTTGAACAATTCATGCGCCGTTTCAAAGTCAAGAAACTGCGTCCATTTTTTCCGATCCACCGAGTAGTCAACACGGACTGGATTCCAATTTGTCCACTCCAAGTCCCCTTTTTTGATAGGCCAATTGCTTCGGTCGGGAACTTCGAGGTCCCGCATAGTCATGAGAACCCCTTGGTCGTGATGGACGAACGTTTGGACCATCAAGTCTCGAATCATTTTCGGGTAAATCAACACGGGTTCGACACCCTCCTTACCCGAATTGTCGATGACGAAATTCAGTAAGTTACTCTCTGCTTGGAAATGCCGCAAGATCAAGATGTTTGCTTCGGGACGGACGAAGTACTTCATGAAAAAGCAAATTTGCCACTGTAAAAACCCGTGGGCCTTCCATTGAATGGGTAAGAGCCGTTTGAGGTAATACGTCAGGTGAAGGGTGATGGTAAGTAAAATTCGAAGCGTAGGCAACACAATAATTCTGAGAGGGTTTTGTAAATCTTTGACCCAGTATTCCTTTGCAGCCGCGTCAAGAGGCAGACTGTCATCACCAACCAATGCGTCGCTCAGGCTTGCCGGCATACGCCCGTGGTTGGCGGCCATGGCCTTGGCTCGCTTTCGATCCATGCGGCGCTGTTTGCGCGTGAGGGGCAGTTCATTCGAGGTCATGTTCCACTTCCTCCAATTGCAGTCGATAGAGCCTTGCGACAACCTTTGCAGTTTTCACAATGGCCCGAGTTCTCTCTTCATTCACACATACTTCATCGAGCATGGCGTAAAACCTCAGCATGTGATCCCCGTCGTTGTGGGCGTGATAGGTCATGAATCGAGTTGAATCCTCTGTCAATCCAGTCAATTCTTGGATTTGATCTGCCCACGACCGAGCCATTTTTTCGCCCAACCCTTCGATGATCCACATTGCGCCGAGTAAATCGATCGGGTTTGGTCGTGAAGAGCGGTGCATCAAGTATCCATGCAACGCTTCGGAGCCGAGGTTTCGCTCCATGGCTTGGATGTCTTCCACACGCCCACCAGAGGCCACATAATCGCGCTCCAGCAATTCATAATCCCGGTGTTCGTCTACGGCGTGAGCAATAATCGTTGAACGGATTTCAGCATGATTTCGATCAAAGCTGCTGGCCGCACGGGTGATCCATCTCGACCCCTCGATGACTTGTTGGCGGAGGTTGAGCAAAAGGCATCGATGATCTTCAACGGTGTAGGTCCCAAGGTCAATTCGCCTCAATAAAGGCACCGTGGACAAATCGCGCTCAAAGCCGAGCCAAACCCTCAGCAGATGCTGTAGGCACGCCTGTGCGTGAGGGTTCAAGTCAATGCCTCCTGAACTGCCCGTTTCGGCATCTGAGCGTTGCGCTCCTTCGATTAAGATCTCACCATCGTTCATTGTTTCACCACTGTTAGTTGCATGTAGGTCGTATTAAAACGGCCGCTTTCCGGAACAAAGCACAACACGGTTTGCCCCTCTTGAATGTCAACTTCACCCGTCCTCAAGAATTCATCAATCATGATGAAGAGGGACGCAGCACCTGTGTTGCCGCGTGTGTAGAGGTTTGTCCACCACCGTTCTTCCGGTATGCCGACGCCAGCAGCGTCCAGCAAATCGAGGATTTTATCCCTAAAGTGGTGGCTTGAATAGTGACAAAGAAAGTGGTCTACTTCGAGCGGTTTTGAAACGCCTTCTTGCACCAATCGAAGGTATCCATCGACCCCCATTCGGAGGATGTTATCGAGCAATCGAACATCCTGCCGCAACAATAACGCGCCAGCGGTTTCGGCTTCTGCATACGTCGAGTAGTCCTGCCAGGTACGCGTATCTTCAACCCGGCCCGCCGAACCAACGCTCATGCAGGTTGGAAACGCATGTGCGTGAGAAAAGCCGCGAACCCAATCAATCCGGAGGCTCAACCCCTTCGGCGCTGGTTTGTTTTGCAACATTAACGCTCCAGCCCCATCAGACAACATCCATCGAAGGAATTCAGTGTTGAAATCGATTCTTTTTTCGGCGAAGGTGGAAGCAGTCGCTGCCTCATAGCGTTGTTTTTTCAGCAAGCGGCTTGCCAATTCACTCGACACAACCAGTGCTGCTTCATGTTCTTCAAGACGGAGACTGTTCCATGCGGCTTTGAGAGCCATCATCGATGAAGAACAGATGCCGTGAGTGGTTAAGATTTCAAGTTCAGCAAGGCCCAATTCAGCCTGAACCATACTGGCCATTCCAGGAGCGGGGTGATCGCCTTGAGTGGTGGCAACAGCGAGCAGACCCACCTTTTCACGCGCCACAAAAGCGCGGTCTAGGCATTGTGTGGCCGCCGCAGAAGCCATCTGTGTGTTGCTGTGCGTAGTCTGTTGATTTGCATCGATGGCGTAATGGCGTGTTTGAATTTTGTTTGCTTTTTGGATTTGAACCCTCAGCGAAGAAGGCTTACCATTCACAGCGCCGAGAATACCTTCGACCTCTTCGACAGCAATCGGTGGACCGGGCAAGAACATCCCTGTGCTGGTGATGTAAACGCTCATTGATCCACCTCAACAGCGATATTTCGTTCATACATGTAACATCGCCACCATTCTTGGATGTACGGCCCAACAACGAAGATCCCCATTGTCGTCATGTAGAGGACTGCATAATTCCCGCTAGCCCCAAGCGGTTCAGTTCGCTGAGACAAACTAAAACCGCCAGCCCAATTGAGTGTGATTGTGTCCACAAACACTTCCCACTTGCGAACAATGATCAGCAGGAGGAGGAAAAACGGAAGCGTAGCGAGGTAATTGTGGGCATGGACCTCCCAAATACTAATTTCACGCTTGCCGGTGGTGTAATGCACATCATAATGGGCCACAAATTCATGTGCAATTAGCGCTGCAAAACACATCAGCATCACCAGGACATTGACTTCAAAAATCAAGGTCAGCACAAGAGGCAGACCGATTTGAGCCCCCATCAGCAAGTGAATGTTAGCCTCGCGTAGCCCCGATGTGGCCTCGATGTTGGTCGAACGGTGACACCACCAATCCAACATACTTGCCAAGCCCCACAGGGGCAACAAGACATACAACATCACGTTGAGAACCAAAGTTGCTTCGTCCAAGACGGGGCCTCCGTATCAATTCAATCCGTCATATCATAAAAAGAAAATACCGGCGCGCCGGTGGATTGGTTGCGAATGAAAAATCAGGGTAACGAATCCAAAGCGTCGAGCAAGGTCGACTCAACAGCCCTTGGCTTCATCCCAAGCACAGCAAAACTCGTACCGACATCATAGCCAACATGTCGGCCCAAGCTCGAACGAACAGTTTTGACCGATAGTTTTGGATGGAACACGGCCATGATCGAAGCCATCCAGGACGGAAGGGTTCGGACCGGATAGGATCCTTCAGGACGCAATCGCCTCAATTCAACCCCAATTTCCCGCATCCACAATCCTTTGGTGTGGAGGATGAGCCGACTTTCATCCGGCCCCAAGGTCATCGCTGCGATGTGAGCGTCTGCTACGTCGCGCACGTCAACAAAATTGAGATGGGTGTGAAGGACAAAGGGCAACTTGCCGGCGAAGTGCTTCAAGTACGCCATCGAGCCGTTAAGGTGGCGTGGATGGTGAATTGGCCCGAACACAATTGAGGGGTGGATGGTCACTAAACGCGGTTTTAATTCGGACTTCATCCGATCGATAAAGGACCGCATTACCCGCTCCCCCTCTGCCTTTGCAAAGCCGTACGGGTTGAGTGTTGCCGAAGCATCTTCACACCAATCTTCTGCAGTGAAGACGGTTCCGTTGACGTACCGAGAACTGCGAATAGCAGCGACCGATGACGTGTGAATGATGGTTTTCACCCCACCACTGCGCTCGATGGCGTCACACAGGTGCTTTGTTCCGGCCACAGACGGATCAATTAAGTCGCGTTGCACCTCACTGATTCCAACCATTAAAACAGCAGCACAATGGATGACAGTCGTGCACCCATCAACGGCCTTGTCCACGCTTTCCGCATTCAACAAATCCATTTCCACAACGCTAAGTGCACCACCTTCACCAACTGGAAAGGCACGAAGAAATTCCGCAGTTTCTGCTTTTCTTGCAGTCGCTCGAACGGTATGCCCTTGGGCCAAGAGCCGTTCGACGACATGGGAACCAATGAACCCAGCAGCTCCAGTGACGAGGACTACCATGCACATCCCAAGAGCAAGCCCCTTTTGATGTTACAGCAACCAATCATCACATTCATGATATCCGACAGGCCCCCAAGAAATAATGCGGTCCGCTTGGCTGTTGGTCCTTCTCGTGTTGCTCGGTCCCCTTTCGGGCTGTTTAGGCGCGCAAGCACCCGATGGTGGCAAAGCATCCGAGGTCTCGATGTACCCAGAGGTATGGGACCGGCACACCCTTGATTGGAATTGGACGGACAGCTATTCTTACGTGCTTGAACCCGGGCCTTACACCGCACTCGAGGTGCAAGAGGCCACCTTTGAAGTGGACACCTCAGACGTGTGGGAAACAGGCCCTGCTACCTCCAATGTCCACCTGTCTTACTGGTTGCCATCCAACACAGAGATGGGCGAGCAGGTCCCTGTGATTGCTGTTGTTAGCCCTTATTTTTCCTTTGGACAACCAGGCGATGAATCCGGTGCAACGAACGTTGTGGGGGCTGGGCGTGGAGAATTCATCTACGACAACTACATTCCTCACGGGTATGCCTTTGCCCAAGTCTCCGTGTTCGGCACAGAGGAATCCTCGGGTTGCTTTGATTATCGCGGAGAAGGAGAAGGCTGGGGCATTCACCAAGCAGTCGAGTGGCTTGGCGATCAAGAATGGTCGAATGGAAAGGTCGGTCTGTACGGTAAATCATACGAGGGCGCGACCCAATGGGAGGCGGCTGTTCACGGTAGCGATCACCTCGCAACCATCGTGCCAATTTCAGGCACAACAGGGCTTCACCCACTGCTCTACAAAAACGGGAGTGCAGAAGCCCGTAGCCAAGTCATGCACATGAATTACTTTGGCAGCACTGTGGATTACAATGCTGAAGACATGGACAACATCTGCCCAGATATTATTGAGGGCTTGTTTGCTGGTCCGGTGACCTATGGTATGGGCGAACTCGACCCTTACATGGCCAATTATTACGAAGAGCGCGAACACATCTCAAAAGCCCTAACAAATTACAATGGAAGCGTCTATTGGGTTCAAGGAATGCAGGATTGGAACGTCGATCCTCACCAGGTCTTCCCGTGGTATCAAATGTTTATTGATGCGGGTTTTGATGTCCGGGGCATGCTTGGCCAATGGGAACACAACTATCCAGATCAATGGTCGAAGCACAATGCCCAGGATTCCGGCTATGGGGGCGAAGCAATCCAAAACATGACGAGGTGGGATTGGGGCCAGGATTTGTTTGAGTGGTTCGAATATTACCTCAAAGGCGTCGGTGAAAAACCAGATCTTCACGCACAAATTCAACGCAACGATGGCGAGTGGAGGATCGAATCGACTTGGCCGCCAGAAGACCGCCAGTGGCAGGATGTGGCTTTGGATGGCTGCACAAAAAGCGGCAACAGCGTACAAGGAATCTCTGGCGGAGGTGGCACAATTGCCTCAGTCACCTTCGAGTGTGACGCCATCGATTCAATGAACGACATCCTCATTTCAGGTCTTTCAACCCTCCATCTCGATGTCCAAGCCTCCATGGACGGAGGACAAATTTTTGCTGAAATGCAAGACGCTGAAACAGGGCTTCGACTTGGCCATGCAACCATGGACATTCGCTATTATCAGGGCGGTAGCGACCCTACAACGGTGTTTCCGGGCCAGACAGTAACCATGCTGATGGAATTCCAAGCCATCGACGCCATTCTTCCTGCAGGCCACGGCATTCGCCTCGTGCTCACTGAAACGGGCGAGGACTACCTCGCTCCTGCTTGCGGAGTGACTTGCCCAGTTACGGTCAATGGCGGCACGCTGTCCTTGCCCCACGTGATACGAGATGGCAGCAACGTCCTCATCACTCCACAGTCTGAAGATGCAGCCAACAATCAATGAGCACTCTCGTCTTCTTTGCTGAGCGCCCGAACCATGTCAATGCGGCTGACTAGGCCGCAAAGGATCCCCGCATCGGTCACCAACAACACCTCATGCTCGACCAACAGCCGTCGACCTTCAGTGATGGTAACTCCAAGGTTGACCACTGCGAAATTCATCTGCATCACGGCTTGAACGGGCCGGTCCCGTTGGACATCGGCGCCAAGCAGACTCGCTTCAGAAACTAAGCCAAGGATTGCACCGCTGTCTGAGACCACAGGAAGCTGGCTAATGCCTTCTCGAACCATGCGGTCAACCGCAGACTGAACCGAATCATCAGGTGCGAGAACAGCGACGTCTTCGACCATAATGTCGCCAACACTGTGCGGTTGATCGGGTCGTTCACATCGCACCAGTGCTGCGATCAGTCGCCGCAATGTGGATGCCCGTGGGTCGACAGTTCCAAGCTCGACCTTGGCGATGACTGATTGGGTCAAACCGCTTTCTTCAGCCAGTTGAGCTTGGGTCAGTCCGAGGGTTTTGCGCCATTGTCGCAAGTAACCTCCGCTCGGTATCTCCATACCTCTCCCAAGGCTGCTCACCGAATGAGTTCACCGGTCGGCGTCCAAATTTTATCGATTGTTTCCCTTCTTTCGCATAGTTGTTCAATTGTGCATTGAAGTCCAAATCTCAAATCCATTCGAACAACCTGCGTCGCGCCTTACTGGATTAAAAATAATCAATTGAGTGTAATAATCTTCTTATTTTAATCATTAATTCATCTTTTAGGCATAATTGTGAGGCGTATGTTTGATATACCGTCTCGCCAAGGAAGCGACTGATACCTATGATGGACAAAGCGAAATTGGAATACATCTGGCTTGACGGCTATGAACCAACACAAAACATGCGAAGCAAGACGATGGTGCGAGAGAATTTTTCTGGCGCCCTTGAGGAATGCCCTGTATGGATGTTCGACGGATCTTCAACCCGACAAGCCGAAGGTGGAGCATCCGATTGCCTGCTTGAGCCAGTTGCTATTTTCCCAGACCCACAGCGCATTAACGGCTACCTCGTCATGTGCGAAGTCATGAACTCCGACGGCACGCCACACCCAAGCAATGGCCGGGCAACCATCGATGATGACGACAACGATTTCTGGTTTGGATACGAGCAAGAATACTTCATCATGGACGTTGACACACAACTTCCAGTTGGATTCCCTGTTGGTGGTTACCCAGGGCCCCAAGGATTGTACTACTGCTCAGTAGGTGGAAAGAACACCCACGGGCGAGCCTTTGTCGAAGAACACGCAGACCTCTGCCTTGAGGCAGGCATCAACTTCGAAGGCATCAATCAGGAAGTCGCATGCGGCCAATGGGAATTCCAAGTGTTCGCAAAGGGGGCAAAGCGTGCGGGCGACGAACTTTGGGTGGCGCGCTATTTGCTTGATCGACTCACCGAGAACTACGGATATTACATCGATTACCATCCAAAACCTGTCAAGGGTGATTGGAATGGCTCTGGAATGCATGCGAACTTCTCAAACGGTGCAATGAGGGATCAAGGAGGAAAGGCGCTGTTTGATTCAATCTGTGAAGCGTTTGGACGCAACATCGAGAAGCATATGGCGGTTTACGGCGCCCATAACGAACAGCGATTGACAGGATTGCACGAAACGCAATCCATCGATCAGTTCTCCTACGGCGTTTCCGACCGTGGAGCCTCGATTCGAGTTCCGGCATCCGTCCCTACCGATGGCTGGGTTGGACGTCTTGAAGATCGCCGACCAGCATCGAACGGCGACCCATACAAGATTGGCGCAGTGATTATTTCCACGACGAAGTCGGCTTGAAGGGCTCTCTGGCAATGAATAAAGGTCAAACTTCGATTTGACCGGTCATGACGCCACGCATGTTTGCAAACCCTTCTTTGACGCTTACATTTTCGGCCTTTGAAATCACCAAGATAATGAACACTGGAATGATGACTGGAAGAAACCATTCCCAATTGATTTGGAACCCAGGCCTTAGATCCACTTGACTTGGATCATGGGGGTTGTAAGCAACAGTGTGCGTTTCAGATCCAGGCAAATTGTTCATCATGTAATGCACTGGGGCATGGGCAAAAAAGCCTGACTCGTATGAATGTTCAAACATAATTGTATCCGCATTTTCGTGTGGGGAGCCACCACAGACATAGTCGTCTGGGCCCCCGTCTACCACAACGTGGGTGCAATGCAGTTCGAAAACGGCCATTGCGTACTGTGTGTCGCTGCACCCCCCATCGTCGCTGCAAGAGGTCTCTACCCATTCCTCAAATTCTACAATTTGTGCCTCTCCAGTAGGCCAATCTTGTGCACTGTATTCGCTAAACAGTGCCACGGAAACGATCATTCCAGAAACGATACCAAAAATCAGGACAACAGTAAAGGCAAGAGCAGCGGCTATGTTCCCCCAGATGGTCGCCCCATTTTCGAAATCCTCTGTCCATTGAGGGTCTCTTTCGGAAGCCCAACCCGTGAGGACTTGATTCTCAATTACCCCTTCGTCGTCATTGAGGATGTCTAACGCCAGTTCGAGAAATTGCTTTGCATCGTTTTCTGAATCGAAGGAATACACATCAGTGGTTCTTTGGAAGAATTTGTAACTAAGCTCGCTCCTTCCTTGCTTGATTCGCTCTTGATTGAACCAGTGAATTATTTGGTGTGCATCGCTTTCACTGTCCCACTCCGTTACAGGGAAGTCAGAGAGGCTTGCTGTGTATTTTGGTTTAGAATCTGTAGGCAATGAAGGCGAAAAGGGAGACAATGTTTGCTCAGTTTTTGCTGCAGGAGGAGATGACTCTTCCTTTTCTGCGGGCTCAGCACCGACCGTGTCCCAAAAATTGTCGCTCATGGCTAAATCTCGGGAGGGGTCGATTTGATATTTGCCCCGATTTAAGCGGTGGTTGATTCGCTTTTTCTTGCGCGCCAGGCGCCAAGAATGATCGCTCCAATCACGCTTAAGGTCATGATGTTGGCAACAATCATGGCAATTGAATCAACCAGAATGCCATAGATCAACCATAGAAGTAATGCGATGGAGACGACACCGAACGAAGTCAGGGAGAGGCCTTCGTGGCGCTTGTGGACCCATACTTCGATGATTTGTGGAATCCACGCAAAAATGCCGATGACGCCAGCAATCAAACCGATTGCTTCAATCCACATGGCCGCCATGGTTACACAGCGCCCGATGAACCCTCATGAGGCTTGTTCTTGGTGAGGGCGGTCGTGGACCGCCCATTTCGCCGGCGGCTTTGAAACAAAGATCCTCTCAATGTTCGCCCAGTCCACTTCTCGTGCCTGCTTTTCACCGACCACGTGCATGTTGAGGGACAAACCATACGGCACCTTCGCCTCAATGTGTTTCGACCCACGCCTTAAGCGAACTTCGGTGGGGTTGTTTGAGAACAACGAAAAGAGCGAGCGTCGCTGAGTAAGCGATGCTTCAACATCGGTGTCTCGGGCTGCGAACCATTCATCCACCTCTTTACCCAGGCCGAGTCCAAATACGTCACCTTTCAGCAACAACCCTCCATTCAAATGAACTTCATCCCATGTGTTGAATCCTTCGAGCGTGTCGGCCAGGTCAGGATTCAACTCACCTGGCTTGGTTGATTCGAGCACCTTAATCAATCCCGCCTCATCGACCATTTCAGCCTTTAAATTGCCAGGTATGTCTGGCCATTCAAGCCGTTGATGCGTCATCGCCACAATGACTCTAAACTCCAGTTTGTCTTTACCGGTAAGGCCAAGTCGCTTATTGTGCAATGCTGCGAGGAGATCGGCCTTGCGAGCGATACGGTCGGCGACGCCGTCGTGATTGTGTTTGCTGCCGTTCTTACGGTTCTGAATGAAGTGGTGCTCTTTTGTGATCACGAAGGAGCCAGCCCAGTGCTTTTGTTCCACAACTAACATCGAGTTGCCGCCAATGATGACCATGTCAATTTCTCGACGACCACCATCCGGATCTGGAATCCGTACAGACTCATGGATTTTCCATCCATTTTTTCGCCCTGCAGCACGCGAGAGTTTGGCTAGCCGAGTCTCAGCCAAGTCGCCAGCGCGATGAATATCATCATGGGGGAACGATTGACGTCGAGCCCGCCACCATTTCCATCGGATGCTAAAGGACATAATTCAATTCACCGAAGAAGTTCATCCACGCTCTCCACAATCAGCATAGGTTGTTGTTCAGCGGTTTCACCTAACGCTGCAACATCCTCTCTGGTCGCTTCTCCAGAAAGCACAAGCACACCAACACAACCGGCTCTTGTGGCCATAGCGATGTCTGTGTACAATCGGTCACCCACCATGGCGCATTTTTTGGGATCAAGTCCTAACGCCTCGATTTTGTGTAAAATCATGCCAGCATTTGGCTTCCCTGTGATGTGAACGGGGTCGATGCCGGTGGTTGCCTTCAGCATGGCAAGATAGGCTCCTACGTCAGGAAGACCGCCATCGGGAGAGGGGCACACCATGTCGGGGTGGCTTGCGATCAGAGGCACACCGGCGTGCAAGTGGATGCTGGCCGTCGAGATTTTTTCATAATTGATCTCAGTATCGTAGCCAAGAACAACGTACTGCGGCTCTGAAGAGTCGGTTTCAATGCCCTTTTCTTCGAGCATTGCACGCATCCCCTCTGTGCCAATCAGCCATGTTTTTGTGATGTTTTCCTTGGCCAGCCAAGCCAGCAAATCGTGCGTTGAAAGGAGAATTTCTTCCGATGTAGCGGGAATTCCAAACGCTTCTAATTTTGTCAAGTATTGATCAACAGAACGGCTGGAGTTGTTCGATAAAAAGTACCTTGCAACACCTTTGTCGTCGCAACGCTGGAGAAAATCCATGGCACCAGGAATCAAGGCGCCGCCTAAGTAAATCGTACCATCGAGGTCGAGGAACACCGCTTCAATTCCATTGAGGCTTGCGTCCATCGTACCTTCACCTCAAAAGAGCAGCGTTTTCATCATGAACCATGGCGAATGCAGGTCTTCTTGAGCCTCTTTACTGGCAATCATTTCTGTTATAATTTCCTGCAAAGCAGGCTTCTTTTTCGCCTTACCCATAAACCAGTTGAGGAGCCATGAACGCCGACTCAACTTTTGCATTCGGAACGAATTGATCAACTCTGGCCCTAGTGCGGCCCAAACTTCTTCTTGATACTCAAGTGGAGTTTTTTGCTCAACAATATGGCGGGCGGCCATTTCCCCAGTGACCAAAGCGTTTCCAACACCTTCGCCTGAAAAAGGATCGACCAATGAAGCAGCGTCACCAACAAGCTTGATGCCATTCATGCTCGAGCGGCGTGGATTCAATTTGGACTTTTTACGAGGAGATCCAAATGGTAATTGCCAACCCTTTGCGGAGCCGGGGACCATTTCAGCCTCAGCAAAACGGTCTTTGAACATCGGATGATTCGCTATCACTTCTGCTTGGAGGACCTTCAGCTTCTTCTTCTGCTTATCGAGCAAACTCATGACCATGCCGATGCCGACATTGACAACATTTTCAGAGACGGGGAAGATCCAGAAATACCCCGGGTTAATCGAATCAACGAAGTGAATTTCAATGTCGCCGGTGCTTGTCTCGCAGCCCTTGACGTTGGTCCAGTATTCGCGGTATCCGCCACAGTAGTGGTCGCGATCAACCATAGGTTCGTTGTAACTCGCAGCAACAACAGACTTTGCAACCGGGCAGAGGTAACCTCCAGCGCCGACGATTTCCTTAGAGTGGAAGGTGAATTCCTCTCCCTTTCTTCCGCCAATTCGCACCACAACGGCACGGGCGTGGCGTGCATCCCCACTTCCTTCGCCGGGGTCTTCGCCACCGTTTCCATCGTCAAACAGAACGCTTCGAACGTCGCCACCTTGGATAATCGATCCGCCAGCTTCCCGAACCATGCCCTGGCATCGGCTGAACAAAAGCGCGTCGAATTGAGCGCGGGGCAAGGCATAGCCAGCCTCGAGTCGCTCAACTGCTTCTTCAGGCAGTGGGACACGGACCGCATTTCCACTCGGGGATGAAAACACAATGCCTGTGACTCGGAAATGTGGTGTTGCTTCGAGGTCTGCTTTGACACCGAGGGCCGCAACGTGGCCGAGGGATTTCCCACCCACTGCATCGCCACAGACTTTGTCGCGCGGCCAGACCCCTTTCTCAATCAGCAGGACCTTCTTTCCAGACATGGCCAAGTAGCCTGCAGCAGACGATCCACCAGGGCCTCCACCAACGACAATGGCATCAAAAACGGAATCATTTTTCGGTACGGGGCCAGTTTCGATTGGTTGTTCCCAAAGTCGTCCAACTGAAGCCTCCGCATCACTCATGATTGGCACACGACCTATCCACCCCTTGAGTGTTCGCGTTGCCATCGTTGGAAAGCCACCATCTTCACCGTTATCCTCATGCGGCGAAGGCCCAAGGCCAACCCATGGGGGAGGTGGCCGAATCGACCGTCCGCCCCCTTTCTATTGACTCCGAGGCGCCAGGTCAGCGTAAAGTTGCAATCGCCGCCTTACTTGTTGTCACCTCGGTATGGGGTGCCACGTTCATTTGGATGAAGCAGGCCCTTAACGCTCTGCAACCAGAAATTGAAACGTATGGGAGCAACCGTGTGGTTGGCGTGTTGGTCGCAGCGCGTTTCGCAATCGCCGCAATCGTCATGTTCGTGTTCTTTTCAAAGGCACGAAAAGCCCTCTGGGAGCCTGAGCAATGGAAGGGCGGGGCCATTCTGGGCGGGTTGATGCTCATCGGTTTTGTCACGCAAATGATCGGGTTAGACGAAATCAACCCTGCAGTTTCAGCCTTTTTGACCTCACTTTACGTTGTCTTCACGGCGACGATTACGATTTTTATGACCCGGAAGCGCCCCTCCCGAGTGCTCTTGTTTGGTGTCGTTCTGGCAACCTTTGGCGCAGGTTTTATTCAAGGCCCGCCCCATCTTACCTGGGGCTTTGGAGAGGCACTCACCGTCGTGTGCGCCGTGTTCTTTGCCCTCCACATTATCTACACTCAGAAAATCACTCAAGAGATGGACCCAATTGGTGTCACACAAACATCGTTCGCCGTTGTTGCCATCGGTGCGGTTGCAATGACCTTGCTGCTTGGCGGTGGCCAAACGGTCGACGAGTGGAGTTTTGTCATCGATGACGGAGTTCTTATTCCGGTTCTTTGCTTAGGAATCGGCGGCTCGTTTTTCTGCTTGCTTTTACTGAACATGTTCCAACGTTACCTTCACCCGATTCAAGCTGCAATCATCTATGCCTTTGAGCCGGTTTGGGCGACCATGTATGGCTTGGGGTTGGACTTGGTTGATTGGAGCGCATGGATCCTCGTTGGTGGCGGCGCCTTGTTTTTAGGAAACATTGTCGTTGAATTGTTCACACATGGCGATGAGGAAGAGTAAATTGCGGCCTACAACTCGTGAGTAAGTGAGGGGTTCCATGGGCGACGAAAAATCACAACCATACCAAGGATTTGGAACCAAGGCAGTGCACAGTGGCACAAATCATATTGGTGACGCGGTGAACACCCCAATCTTCCAATCTTCGACCTACAAACTGACCGATGAGCGGTACGCTGGATGGGCCGCTGGTGCTCAACACACCCTCCTTTACGCCCGCTTATCTTCGGTCAATTCTGATGCTGTCGCTCAGAAATTAACCGCAATGGAATGCGGCGAAGATGCGGAAACCTTCGCCTCTGGAATGGCTGCAATCTCCACCACCCTCCTGTCGTTTTTGAGCGCTGGTGATCACATTGTTGCCTCAACAGACGTGTACGGAGGGACCTACGGTTTGATGACCGAAGAACTTCCAAGGTTCGGTATTGAAACAACCATGGCTGATATGCGCGACCCTTCCTCATACGAGGCCGCTATACAGCCAAACACGAAGATCCTCTACATTGAAACGTTGACAAATCCAGTGCTCAAAGTGTGTGATATTCCCGCAATGGTCGAGGTTGCAAAGCGTCACAATCTCATGTGCATTATTGACAACACCTTTGCCTCTCCATGGGCCTGCCAGCCCCTCACAATGGGCGTTGATTTGGTGATCCATTCCACCACCAAGTACCTCGGCGGCCACTCGGACATTATCGGAGGGGCGGTCGTTGGCTCAAAGGAACACATCGCTCAAATCTTCCCGCGCAAGGTCCACTTTGGCGCCAGTCCAGACCCGCACAACTGCTACCTCTTGGAGCGGGGCATGCGCACCCTCCATGTCCGCATGCCGACCCTTTGCAGCAATGCTGCAACGCTCGCGCAACGGCTCGAAGCCCACCCGATGATTGAACGCGTCAACCACATCTCACTCAAATCCCATGATGATTATGAAGTCGCCAAACGGGTCATGCCAAAGGGCACCGGGATGATCGGGTTTGTTGTCAAAGGCGGGGACGAAGCTGCGCTCAAATTCATGCGCGGCTTGACCATGATTTACGAAGCCACAAGCCTCGGGGGCGTCGAATCGCTTGTCGAATGTCCGTTCAACTCCAGTCACATGATGATTCCAGAAGAGGTACGCCATGCGGCCGGTTTGGTTCCAGGTTTTGTCCGAATGAGCATCGGCATCGAAGATGTTGAGGATCTGTGGGCTGACATTGAGCGCGGCTTCGCCAACGTTTGAGGAAAGAGGGGCCATAGTATGGAAACAACAGCGCTGATTGCGTTGCTTGTGTTCATTGTACCAATGTGCTTCACGCCCGGCCCCAACAACATGCTTTGCGCCGCACATGGTGCGCAGCATGGATTTCGATCAACGGTTCCATTGACCTTGGGCATGCTCACAGGTTGGACCGTACTCGGTACAATTGTCGGTGTTGCGATTGTAATGATTGAAGCCAATCAATTCATCTTCACAGGGCTGACATACATCGGTGCAGCCTACATTGCGTACCTTGGGATTTCAATTGCAAGAACACAACCAAAGCCACACGGCGAGGCGGATGAAACCGAACGCCTTGGATTTCAGACAGGCGTTCTGCTCCAGTTCGTCAACGGCAAAGCATGGATTCATTTCTTAGCAATTATGGCTGCTTGGGGCGACTTATTTGGCCCAGGACTCTTGAGCAAGTTGGCGCTCTTAACCATCAATGGCTTTGTCGGCTATCCGGCCGTTTTAGTTTGGGCAGCGTTCGGAGTAGGGCTCAGAAAAGCATTCACTTCTCAAGAAAACGCTAAGCGACTCAATGTCGGTCTAGGGGGCTCACTTGTCGTGCTTGCTGTTTGGATCCTATTGCCCCACTGAATGGGTTTAGGATGATTGGCCGGTGACCACTTTGAGTGCACGAAAAGCCTCTTGCCACTCATTTTGAAGCGCCTCGATTTCAGATTCATCATCGCATTCAAGCAACGCTTCGCCCGAACTCAGAAGTTTTTTGGTTGCACTCAGCCAAGCGCCAGCACGGTCTCGTGCATTCGCTTCAAAGTGCCAGTCTTGGCCTGCAGATCGCCCCGCAGCCAACAACCAAGCCCACGAAGCAGCCGCCTCATCGATGGTAGGGTGGCGTGATGTTGCCGCCCGCTCGGCCTTCCCCATGCCTTCGAGCAAACCTTGCAAGACCAAATCGTGAACGCGCCCAGCTCCCCCAGAAAAATCACCGCTTCGGGTTGGGAATCGTGCAACCCTTCGCGCCTGTGTTCGAGCAGAATCGAGGCTTTTCAGGAATGTACCAAAGGGCTGTGGTTTCTTGTTTTGCTTTTTCCAGATTTCTTCAGCTTCAACGCCTTCAATGCCAAGGCCAGCCAGTCCGGCCATACCCCACTTTTCCCACATGGGGCCAAGGATGTTGCCGCAACTTGTCCCACTCATAATTTCAAGCGCCTTGCCTTTGCGATCGACGATGTCGCCACGAGGGTTGATTCGAACGCCCATGTCCTCAGTTGGCCCTTCTGCCATCGATGCGAGGAGCATGTGCGCAGCAAGGTGCCGTTCATCAGTTGATCCGGGGTGCTCAGCAAGCCCTTCTTCAATGCTGGCCAAATCGTTGCCTTCAATCCATGTCTCGCCCAAGAGCAGCCCTTCATCGACGGAATCGAGAACGGCACGGCGAACCGCCATAGCAATCAATCCCTCATTCATTGTGAGTCCTTGCCACGCATCGATGACCTTGTCGATGCCTTCAGCAGATGCTTCGGGCAGGGCTTTGCCTTCAGGCCAACCCTTTGGAGCCCATTTTGCTTCAATGGTGAGGATTGATGGGAGGAACGGGGGCAGCATCGATAATGCGAGGTGGTGAATGAACGAAGCCTCCTTCTTTCCTGAATCGCCAAGCCGATCAAGCCCGATTGCTGCAATCGGGCCGTGCTTGAATGTAAAGCGGACGTAACCCTCAGAACTTGGCTCAAACTCGAGGACTGCGTTTGGATCAAGTCCTTCTGTGACCCACACGGGCAAAGCGATTGATTCGTCACGAGAGAATGAGAACCTTGCCCGGTCCAAGACATCTTCAAGCCATTCATCAGGAGGCGAGGGCTTTGGCCCAGTGCACACGAATCCACCCTTCCATGTGAAGAAAAACATACCTCGTTTGGCATGATCTTCCCACGGCAGCATGCGCAATGTGAGGTGGGAATGGTTTTGCAATCCTGCGAGGTACCCCTGTTTGCCATCACCCCGCCGGATGAAAGAAGCCGTGCCGAACGAGCCGGAACTGAAATTTCCAACCATTTTGAATTCTTCATCATGGGTGGCATGGAGGGAGCCGGCGAACGCCTTTGCAACCGGATCGCCACGCTTTGACATCATTCGTTTATTGAGCCAACGAACATCGTTTTTCTTTTTGATGATTTTTCTAAGTTCCTTCAAGGTCTTCGTGACCGGGTCCACGCGGCCCCAACGAAGGCGCCCTTTCCACATCATCTGTGGCAATTTAGACTCGGGATCTTCGAGCAACTGCGCCAATTCTCGCTTGATTCGATTTGCCGTGGCCTCATTGGCTTGCTTCGTACCACGCATGCGAACCCGTTGCTTCTTCTGCCCCGGAAATTCGACTTTGGATGGACCTGCCATGGATGCCCCTCAAACCTATCGAATCATCGCTTTGGTTTGAGTTCTTCGCGGGCAAATAATAGACAGATACTCTCAGTGAATCATATTGAGTATTAGTGCTATTAAACCAGGCGGAATGAAACCAGCACACCCCACAGCTACGGCCTCAATCAGAAGTCGTGTTTCAATTCGCTTTGCTTCCGTCACGATAACAGATTGCGGCGAAATGATACAATGCCCGGGGACAGCAACGCCCAATTCCAGGTATTCTGCGGCAATTTCATGAAGGGCCTCAACTTCGCTTTCGAAGATATCAAGTTTGCCAAGGAGGGGCTTACATCGCTTCTCGAACCAAGTGTAAATGATTACTGAGCAATGTATTAGAATAATCAAACCAAAAACGGTTAGAAGAGAGGAGCTAGTCATTCTTCCTCACCTCTCGGGGGATCGATAAGTTGACGACGGATCTCAAGCAACTCAAGACGAAGAAAGGACCCATAATCAATTCCAGACTTGCCCCTCGGTTCAGATAAAACCTCTACGGCAGCCTGAAGTTTACGTTGTTCATCACACCAAAGGTAGAGCGAATTCATCATGTTAATTATCATACCAAAGTGGGGTGAAAGAGGGTGGGTGCTGGGAAAATGTATTGCAATACGCTTCATGTTGGAAGAGTGCATATCTAAAACACCGGCCCACTGACCCCAGCCTCGGATTCCCTTTGGAGAATCATCTAGGATATTGCTCAAGTCAAGTTCTGCGGGCGCCAAACCAGGTACGTACCGAGAAACGTCCCCGTCCTGAATTGCCGCATCAATATGCGCTAGTTCACTTAGGCGCTGTGCAAGGGATCGTTCATATGCGTTCTTCACAACTAGATCATTTGCTTTGTTACAAGAGATTATCATGCGATGAACTTGTTCAATTTCAACATCGATAAGGCACTTCAAGGAATCCAAATTCCCTGCGAGGAGAAACATTTCACTTTTCTGTGCACCATGGCGGAAAAGCGGCCCCAAGTCTTTTGAGACACAATCTCGTACACTCTGGAGGTGCTGGAAGACAACCAAAGAACGATTCAAACGACTCTGGATTGAGGCCAGCAACACTATCAATTCAGTCATTCGACGACCCCCATCCGTGTCAATAGACAATCAAATCGGACTTGCCATTTTACGACCATCGAGCGTGGAACATTATGTAGCCCCATCTTGGTAAACAAATCTAGCATGAGAATCATTTCTTCCAAAGGACGAATGACCTCAACAAGAATCGTATTTTTCAATTCAAGAGCAGAGGCCCTGTGCTGATCTGAGTCGAAACCTTCCAGTTTCTTGATGTTGGTATAGTGGTGATCTAGACTATATTCAGCATCTTTTTTGAGCTGCTTAATATCCAACAACGACCCTCACCTTCTCAATGCTGGTTGACAATTCTTCAATTGTCTGGGTGGAGGCCATACCTTCTTGTTGAACTTGAGAGATTGCACTTACCAATTCAAGAAGGTCATTTTCGATTGCAACAATGTCTTGTTGTTGCTGCCCATATTTCTCTTCCTGTGCCTTGATTTCTTCCAAACGGGCCACACCCATCGCTTCAGCACTTGAGATGAGGGCGTTCAATTGAATACCGTTCTTTTCTTCCCTGTCGGCGATCATAGATTCGGTGCCAACAAGCAACTCAGGGTTTTCATCGGTGATTTGAGCCAAATTTGCCTGGAAGGCTCGAATCCGACGAGTCTGAATTTCTTCTTTGGGGGATTTCGACCGGAGCCTTTGAAGAAACGTCATCGAATCGTTCAGCTGTGAACTTTGATCTACTTCCACTCGGGCCATTGGGCTACGATC
>Ga0228671_1000143_pt1 | contig 19716 bp, 29 predicted proteins | sample 89DmetaG_FD_183013 | JGI IMG/M metagenome (GOLD analysis project Ga0228671, IMG submission 183013) | Seawater microbial communities from Monterey Bay, California, United States - 89D | ecosystem: Environmental > Aquatic > Marine > Coastal | place: USA: California | collected 2016-11-05 | reverse complement strand
ATCAAGTAGCTGCACTTATTCGGCGCAGAGCGTACTTAGATGAGTTTCTTTACGCAGTGGGAGAAACGCAGCCTAAGACAAACGCCTTGAACACAATGCTTGAAAACTTTGAAGGCGAAGCAAGCAAGTTCTCACGCATTAATGTTGATCCAAATGCTCCAGTAGAATCGGCACCGGCTTCATGGGTTGACGTAGACGGCGAACCTCACTCAATTGGCGAGGACGGCACAATGTCTGATCCTTATGCCAATGTTGCGTTCTTTGACGCCGAATCTATTGCAGCTATCCAGCGTCAAATTGATGCAGGAGGCGACTTTGTTGATCCTGAGTCGGGTCGGGTAAATGATTTATTTGGTGGAGAAGGAAGCGAGAACCCGCTGCAATTGCGGGGTCGTGATGAGAACGGCGTTGAATACTCTATTGACGCCTCGTTGAAGGAACCTGGCACTGGAAGTATTCCAGTTGAATGGTCCGAAGGTCGCGGCCAACTGGACGAGTTCGGTGAAATAATTGATCAGCCAGGGTTTGAGTACACAGAGCCGTACATCAACATTGGCAAAGAAATTGCGCGCGTTGATCCGAGACCGCCGGAAACCCGTGGATCAGTGAAGAGCGATTATCTGCCGTCAATGTACAGCATGGCCGAGAAGTGGAATGAGCTTGGAGAATATCTAGGTGACGAGTTCCAGACCGACGCCAAGGCTTACCAGGACAAGATTGCTGAACAGGAATACATCAAGCACGAAACAGGTAAGGACATAGCTTACGCGCAGCAAGTTAACGAGATGTATGAGCGCTATGAGCGCAAAGGTGGCGGCACGACTAGCGCACTTCAAGAGCTTGAAGCAGAAATCAGTGTCAAGCAAAAAGAACTTCGCGACTTGCAAGCAGATGAACGGCAGCAATTGCCGTTGTACAACACACTTAAAGGTTTAGTAGACGCGCCAGAAGAAATGTTAAACCGACCTCTTTCGGTCACGATGGCAAATCACTTAAAGGGTCAAACAGAAGTTATCCGCAAAATCGTTAACCAGTGGGGCAATGAAGACACCGCTAGTAAAGCTATTGGCACTGAAAACCCTGCTATTAAACCTAACGCTGGCAAAGTTGAATACATAGAACCTAGCCGGTCAGTTATAGAACGTTCCGAAATGGGGCAACGCCCAAGGATAGACGTTAGCGGTAAGGGCAAAATTCAAATTGAAAAAGGCTCTGTCATCGAGAAGATTCTTGATGACATAGATGCTCAATTGGAAGAACAGTTTGCCGCAGGAGTGTTTGGGTCTGTTAAGCCAAGCGAAAAAATTAAGGCCAGGCTTGTGTGGAAAGTCGAACGCAAGCAAATTGATCTAGCGCAGGAATATGCCATAGATGATTTTCTTGGTCAGGGCACTCCAATGCAACGTGAACTATTTAGGATCATGGAACGAGAGGGTTTTTGGGAGCTCATTCCTGAGTCAATGCGGGCTGACTTAATTATTAACTTAGTTAAACAAGACCTCAATAATTACATCAAGGACGCGCAAATAGCCGGGTCGATGGACATGGGCACTAAACCGCTGGCTGCGGCTGAGGGCTCGTTTACCATGATGCTTGATTTGCAGCAGCGGATTACTACGCAAGTTCAGCGCGCTATCGATCAGCCTGAAATTGACAAGCTCAATGGGTCGCCGCTTATGGACGATGCGTTTAGGCGTTCCCAGGCTCCCGCCATCCGCGAAGTCAGTGTGCAACTGGGTCAAGATTTACTGAATGATTTGGACGAGCAGTTTGTAAAAGCTTTTGCTCAAACAATCCAATATCTTGACGGCGATTTGTATAAAGATTTTGATTTACAAAAACTGCGGATGCAGTACATGCCTCGCAACTATCGCGTCATTGCGAAGAACAGCGTTGAGTTAATTAAGACTCAACTTGCAACGATGAGAGCCAACAACGTTGAGCTTGCAAACAGCAATACACGCGCCTACTCACTCCGAAAAACAATTGCTGCGACGACCGATCCGGCCAAGAAGAGGGATTACATCGAGCAACTTCGCCAGACTGACATGAACAAAGACAGGTTGATTATGGAGAATGAACAGCTCCAAAGTCAGCTACTTTCTACTCCCGGCGATCTCAGGATGATTCTTCAACAGAATCAAGATCCAAATAGTTTGTTTAACACTGCTAACAAGAGAGTGGATTTAAACGGTGTGCCTTATGTTCGCACTGGAGAAGGTGCTCGGGAACCAGGTCGCAGCATAAACACTGCTACTACTAGAGCAATCAAGGTGGGCGAGGTTGACGCTGAGCGCAGTGCTGGTCGAGGCATTGTGACGCCAGATTTTGAGAATCATCAGCGAATGGAGATGGCTCAAGCCCATGAGATGATGCGATCTGAGATGGTTCGCGTATTGGTAAACGACAAGAAGTTTGATGGTTACTTTTCATGGGACCCTATGAAAATTCCACTTGTTGCTCAGTTGTTTGAGGGTGGTCGTAAGCCAACACTGACCGCAATAGGAAATGCGGCTGCTGAATCTGGCTGGCAGCTTGTGGCCCAACCTCGCGGGGATCTTGGAGGGGCGTCGAACAAGACTCATACTGATCCGTGGCGCATGTTTGAAGAGGCAACGGCTGGTGATCAGTTATGGAACAGCCCAGTTAACGACAGTGATCTTTCAACAATGAAGGTGATCAGAAAAGAAGTAGCTGAGGTAATTCAATCAGAACTAGAAAGTTCTAAAATTAGCCGGGTTGGAATGGGCTTTGACGCATTGACCACGATGTGGAAGTTTACTGTGCTTCCAATCCGCGCTATGTGGCTTATCAACAACGTCTTTGGCAACCTTTCAATGGCGGTACTTTCGTCCGGTAATAGGATGAATTCGCTTTCAGAAATTGCTGGCGCAATGAAGAAAGTGCTTGACAGCGAAGTCGATGCGTTGAATGACACATTGGGCGTAGATAACAAGACTCGATGGGATGCATTAAAGAACATCACAAAGAACGACGGCGCAATCAGTACTGCACCGCGTCGATTGAATCAAACAAACTACTCACTGTCTGAGTATCAAGGCATCAACGGTGGCAATCAGAATCCTGAGATGGGATTGCAGCGCGGCGCAGCATTGATGTCTGATCCTGATTATGTAAAGCAGCGGCGCGAGTCAACTATTCAAGCTCAAGCTGACATTGCTGATCTGGAAACACAACTCCAAGACCCATCGCTGACGCCAGCAAAGCGGAAGTCGCTTGAAAATGAGCTTGCTATTGCTCACGATGTTATTGGTATTGGAAACGCCAGGTCCAAAGTAATGCAGGGAACGGCAACTGCTGTTCGTACTGGCTATCGGATTAACGCAACAGTTGACTCAATGTTCCGTGCCGCTGTCTATCAGCTTGAGTTTGATCGAGGCATGAATGAGGTCGGGCAGGGCTACCGAAAAGATAACGGCTTACCCAGTACCACTCCTTTACACGCACGCCAGCAAGGTACTGTGAACCGTTCAATTAGCGAGGTTCAAGAGAAAGCAATCAACAACACACTGAAAGCTCTTGGCGACTTTACGAGATTGACAAAGATCGAGAAGACCTTTATCAAGCGCGCAATTCCTTTCTACCCTTGGCTGCGTCATCAAATCACAATGACAATGCGGCTTCCAATTTCCAATCCAGCGCGTGCTGGACTGCTTATGAAGATCTACGACATAATGGTGGACGAAGATGAGCAGAACCCTGAGTGGGCTGCGGCGTTTGGCAATTCAATACAAACGCCTTGGGGTAGGACGAACGCGTTGCGAGGAGCTAACCCGTTTGAGTCGCCGCTGAACAATCCGCTGAGCCCATTGTCAAACTCCTTTGGTAGTGCAATAAATCCAATTCCCAAGATGGCTTTGGAAACATTTTTGCCTTTAGATATTGGGGCTGGGAACCGGCAGTCGCGGCCAGACCAGCAACCAATGTTGACGCCGTGGCTACAATCATCATCAACAAGCGCGTTTGGACGCTTGAAAGAAGGTGACTTTAAAGGTGGCCTGGGTGAACTTGGGTTCAAGTTGTCAGGCATGACAGGCCAAACAGCACTGCTTCGCGATGCAGCATTGACAAGATTTGAAGGCACTGGCTCAAGGGGAGTCGGTAAACGCAACTTCACGGATGGTAGTTTTGATTCCGGTGATATACGACCGGGAAACAACATTAATACAACAGCGCTAAATAAAGTTGCTAGTGGGCTTGGCTTGCCGCAATTGCCGTTTGACCAATCGACATATGAACAACAAGTCAGGAAGCAAGCAATACAGAACAAGCGTCGAAGAGACCGACAAGAATCTTAAGGATTACTGACATGGCTTATCCACCAGAAGTACCTCCGCATACGCGGTCTAATACTGACCCGATGGTGAACAGCCATCCCAGTGATCACAACCTGATTTCATATGCGTTGACAGATGTTTTAAATGAGCTTGGTGCTGATCCTTCTGGCGATCACAACAACGTAACTGATCGTCTTAATCAATCTGATCTTGACGTTAACGAGAACGCTCAGACTGCGAAGGACTACACAGACACAGAAGTAGGCAAGGTTGACAGTGCTTTAACTACGCACAAGGCTCAAGGCAATACAGATCACGATAAAGAGTATTCAAAGCTTAACCATGAACATGATATGGATGGGTACGCGCCAACTGATCACTTTCATGTGACGGCTCAATTGTGTACGCCAACTAGGATCTACGATTCCCGTGAATCTAAATACAAACCGGACACGACGTTAGCAAACACAACGTATGACGTAGATGTGCCGGACTCTATTGGCGGCGTATCAATGACTCAAACTGATTCGTTTGGCAATGTTAAAAAAGCAAAAGCTTTATACATGAACGCTGTTGTTGTGAGCGCAAAAGTTCATGGTCACTTGCAAGTGTCAGCAAAAGGTGGCTCGTTTACTGAGGTATCGTTTGTCAACTTTGATGCGCATTATCCCGAAGTGACAAGCAAAGCAATTCGCAACGTCAATGGTGAGGTGTACCTTCAAGAGTACGGCGGCTTGTATGCAGACACAGTTCTTATGGGCCCACATGCAATTGCAAACATGGTGATCTGTCCCGTTAATCAATCAAACTGGGACATCAGCTACAAACTGATTAGCGCTGGTCATACAGGTAAAGTTGTTGAAGGCGTAGTCTTTGACGTGTTAGGTATAGCGTTTTAATGAGCAACGCAAACCTCAGTAAATCGCGGACATTGGATCTGCGTTTTGTACTGGGCAGCTTTGCGACTTCTGACGGGTACTACGGCACCGGCTACTACGGTGGTGAAGATCAGACATACGGACAGGTTCGTGGCGAAAGCGCTTTGCCTGGCGTTAACTACGTTATTTTGCCTGGCTCTTCATCTCGTCCGCACGCAGTGTCGTGGCATTACAGAGCACATGACACAGCACGCCGCTTTGAAGCGTCAATCATTCCGCTTGACAAGCCAAACTTTGCGCTTGATCTTACGTCAGTAGTGCGTGCAACTCTGATCTTGAGTGGGATGTCAGCGTTTGGTGGGGTACAAGACCGTAGAATCTTTGACCTTGATGTTGATTACGAATCAAATCAGGTGTTCCGCAACTGGGAGTCTGATGACTTGGATCGTATTGGCCGCTACTTGGTGAACATACGCTTAGTCTTTGGAACTGGTCGCGTTATGACGGTTGGTACTGATGATGACCAGGCGCTGCAAGTGTCGAGTGCAACCGTGGTGGCGCGATGAGCATTATCCCTAAGCCGAATCGGATTGTTACATCGCCGGACGTACTTAACTGGCGAGCCGGAGACACGCTGCCTGGCATTGTGCTGCGCGTGCTGGGCGACGGGAACAAACCGATTGACCTGACAGGTGCCGAATGTTTTATGGCCGTGCGCCGCGTAAGTGGCGTGCCAACGTCAGAGCAGTGGCTAGAAGACACTGGGTTTGACTGGTCAGAACCACGTCAGGTGCTTATTGTCGTGCCGCAAGAAGGCATTGTGTACTACGACGTGCAACCCGAAGATACAAACGTGCCACCTGGTGAGTTCGACTTAACGATTAGGATTGATTACACAACAGAAACAGGAGTTCGTTCCGTAACGGCTCCTTCTCTTGACACGGCACGGTTAGTCATTCGTGACGGACTAGAGATGATTGATTAGGAGAATGATGGACCATTACGCAGACGCTAACGAGGACACCGCAGCAGGTGATCCTCCTATTGACTACGACCGCCTCGATGAGGTGCAAGCAGTCATGGACGAAGCAGACACCCCGCTAGAGGCGCTTCAAGCGCTCTATGGGGACAAGCTGGAGGTGCCAGCATGAGCATTTGGCTACTTAATCTTCCGACGTGGCTGCGTGAAGGTGGTCTTACTGTCGAGGAATACCCAGGCTGGGAGACACGTTCGCGTTCCAGCGGTGGCTATGACGCCGTTTGGGGCATTGGCGTTCATCACACTGCGTCCAACACGACGCCTGCTAATGACTTGGCGTACATGCTCAAGAACGCTGACGCCAAGCCGATTGGTGCCTTGTACTTGGACAGAACGGGAACCGTGACTGTCTGCGCTGCTGGGGCCACGAATACTCAGGGCAAGGGCGGGCCTTACAAGACTTCTAAGGGCACAATCCCGAAGGATGCGGGCAATAGGTACATGGTGAGCATTGAGGCCGCTAACGCCGGTACAGGCGAAGAGTGGCCGGAGGTGCAACAAGTGGCATACACCAAGCTCTGCCACATCCTCGTTCAGAAACTCGGGTTGTCTTGGGGCGATATCATTGCCCACTTTGAATGGACCTCAAGGAAGTACGATCCGGCAGGCAACAGCAAATACGCTACAGGCGGTGCGCTGTGGGACATGGACAAATTCAGAGGCGACTGCTGGCTGGCATACGCTGACACTGAAGACGTGCCTGAGCCACCACCGCCACCACCTGCGCCGGAGCCGGACTTACCAAACCCGCCACCTGCGGACGACGTAAGTGCTGTTGATCCCGTGGAATGGTACGTCAAGAAAGGCGACACGCCTTGGGGCGTAGCAAGCACTTGCTATGGCGACGGCAGCAAGCACACGCAGCTCGACGCGTCAGCGTTTAACAGTTACTCAACTGTCAGTAAGCCTGTGTTTGTTGCGATACCTGGGGTTGCTGGCAACCGCACCGAAGTCGAGATTGGTGAAGGGGTAGCGTCAATTATCCGGCGTCTAACCAACACAACAGCTTGGCCTAGCGCTGAGATGTTCGATACTTTTGCCGACTTCAATGGTGGCGGGGCACGCAACTTCAATCCAGGCGACGTTGTGCATTACCCGAAGTGATGAGGACGCCGTTCTCTGCTCCACTCCTCCTGGCAGCTTCGGCGCTGCTGGGAGGGGCAGTAGCAATAGCAGAGAGCGGCGACACTCGTACTATGTTGGCAGGCGCTGGCGTAGCGGCCGGGATGATAGCGCTAGGCGCTTACATTGCCCGCCAAGATGATTAGATACAGCTAATCCAAATAAGCATGGCGCAAAGGCCAGCTAAGCCGAAGAGGACAAGCAGTTCAGGAAGCATTAGAACGGTTCAGTCTCGTCGTATGCCGGAGATGCTTGCGCTTGCGGGCGTGGGGCCGCACCAGCATCAGGCTTGTCGCGCTTGACTTTAGTGACCTCGCACGTTGCCCAACGCAACGACGGGCCAACTGTGTCAGCTACAACTTCAAAGCTCTTGCGCTCGTTGCCGTCCTTGTCGGTGTACTGGCTCTCTTTGAAGCGACCCTGAACATCGACGCTGACGCCTTTCATCAAAGACTGAGCGCAGTTCTCACCCAAATCGCCCCACGCTGTGATGGAGAACCACGTTGTTTCTTCTTCCCATTCGCCGTTGCGCTGATAGCGGCGGTTGGATGCAATACGCATACCGCAGACAGGTCGCCCCGACTGTGTGTACCGCAGCTCAGGATCGGCTCCTAGTGTTCCACTGATTGCAACTGTGTTGCCTGGCATAATTGTCCCTTCATGCTCGCTCCTGGCGAGGTGATCGGTTATTGGCGGGGCCAAACAAGCTTGCGATTAGCGCAACTGTATCGGCCCCCTGTATTCCACGGCCCATTGCCGCAGACCTGACGCAACGTGATAGCTGCGTTCGCCCATTGTGGGCTGAGAGTATTGGTGCGAGTTCGCAAACCGTGCAACTGGTAGAGCCAGCCGCCTGCACCAAAGTATGTGCCACCAAAGTAGCCAGCGCGGTTGTGAACGGGGTTCAACTGCACGACACCTGTGTCGCCAGTAGATTCATTGAGCGTGTCAGAGCCACATCGAGTCTCACGATAGGCAATACCGCGATCAATAAAGAAAGCAGATGACTGGCCGCTGGGATCAAAGTAATCGAAGACACGACGCACCGACTCGCAATCACCGGGGGTGATTGACGGCGGGCCAGACGGCACAGTAGTAGGCGGCGGTGGTGGCGGGTTGACTTGAACCTGCACGCCGCGTTCCGCATGGTGGAACGGACCTTGGATACCTTCGTGGATAGGGCGCGGTTCAGCAACAGCTATGAGCGGTGTGACACTTACCGCTAGTGCAATGGCAACGCCTAAACGAATCATATAAAAGTGTATGACGCCGCCCTGCGAGGGGAGCTACCAAACAACCCTGGCAGGACGGCATCAAATCTAAAGTGTATCAGCAATGTGTTTGCCAATACGGTCTAACACCCAAGGTGGAATGGTCCCGTCAACAGGCGGCTCGATGTCAATGCCGTACTTGTCGGCCATTTCTTGGTCAGTCATAGGAGGCACGTCGCCAGGCCGGATAGCCCTGGTTGACACCTCCTCGCCGGACTCAAGGCGCTTGACAAAATCACGGTAGTTCGGGTCACCGGACAGCTCGTTGATGAGAGTCGAGATGCTGCGGCGCACGTTGACAAGCTCTTGAAGAGCACGCATTCTGGCTGGGGTCATAGGTTCCTAACGGCAAAGAGTATGGAGATCTTCAATGAGCAAACGCTCACCGAACATCACTGGGCCGTCAGAGCCAGCTTGGAATGCTGGCACGCTGACATGATTAAGCCACTCAATGACACGGCGGCGCGCTTCAAGGCGTCTGTTATCAAGATTGGGTAGCGGATCATAAACCAAGTCGGGGTTCCCTGTCTCAGAACGCAGCATGTAACGGTACAAACCGTTCTCAAGATGCTCACGATCAACACGGAAGTCACCGAACCGTGGCTTGCGCAAGTCACGAATGCGAGCAGACACTGACGACGTAGGAGCATTGATCTTCTGTGAGATCTCTTCTAAGGTCAGATCATCAAGCAGTAAAGCTTCGTACACCTGCACAAGCTGGCGCTTTAAGCGCGGCTCACGGTTGGTAGTTGGATCGTTGGGGTCCGGTGGACCATCGAATAGCTCAGGCATGATTAAAGCTCAGTAATCTCGACGGCTGCACTCACGCTGTCGCAATACTCGAGGTCGCCAACAGCAGATTCAAGCGCATCGACCAGCGCATCTTCCAAATCTGATCGAGAAGTAGCAGTTGAGAGCTCGATTGAAACGGTGCACTCAATCTCGTAAGCAACTTCGGGCATCTCAAGCTTGAAGGCATGGTTGTTGACTGCTCGGTTGTGACGGTCAATAAAGTCAGACCAATCATCAGTGTCTACATACTCTTTGAGTAAGTCCATGACCTGTCCACGCATAAAGCGGAGATCTGTACTTAGTGATACGCGGCGGTCGTCATTGGGGATGTCTGATTCATTGAAATTCATTTGATTGGTGTCCTTTTAACGTTGGGATTGTCGGGTGATACAACTTGGAATTCGATAGAGGTAGCAATGTTGGTAGCGAACAGCGTGTCGAAGATGACACGTCGAGCAGCATCAGCGTTGATGCCTGCGTTCCAACCGCCACCACCAGTGGAGTAACTGCCTTGACGCAACTGGCGATAAGCCTTACGCAGATGACTGGCAATGGTGTAGTGGTAGAAGCCCTCGTTGGTAGCAATGGCTTTTTCAGGCCAAGTAAGAACAAGGGAATGCTGGCGCATAGCGCCTGGCGGGTAAGACCAAACGCGCATGTAGGTTTTCATTGGTAGCTCCTTTGGGTAGCTCGGATTATTCTGTTGGTGAATATTGTTTATAGTCGTGGAACGTGGGGGCAACGTGGGACGGCTCGATCTTCCACTCAGGGTGGAGATCCATGCAGTTCCAGTCTTGCAACTTGTCATGCAGCACGTCGTAAACCTCAGCAGCTTCATCACCTTTCTCAACCTCAAGGCAATTAGCTGTGTACACAAGCGCGTGCATAATCGTGGAATAGTCAAGCTCGTTGAGAGCTATCGTAAAAACGTTGGTGTCTTCAGGGTCTGATATGAATACGGTCATTGCTCAACCACCTCTGCAATCTCGGAACCATCTGCCAGCTTGCGAACAAGCGGGGCAGTGGAACCATTCCGGTACAACGAAAGACCAAACTGATCACCAAGATTGATAGCGCAACGCTTAAGAGCTTGGGTTTCAGCAGTCTTGATAGCCATGTCGTGGGCATCACCACGTTTGAAGTCAGGCATGATTGACTCACCAACAGCACTGCCGTCGTAAATGCAATCATCAATAACCAAACGACGGCTTGCGCGATATGCAACCTTGTAAGCAGCTTTACCGGCACGCGTCGTAGTCTCCTGCTCATAGAGCAGTTCAGTAGGTAGCTGAGCAATCTCAGACCAGCCACCGTAGCCAAACACTCGGATCAACATGGCCCGAATGTCATAGCCCTCAACGTGAGACATGCCATTGACTTCACTGACACGGCTCGATTTGATTCCTGCAAGCAGGACTTTGGTTTGGTTCTCAGAAAGAATCATGTTGCCTTTCACTGGCAGCTTGGATTATTGCTTTGGGGATAGTAAGTACGCGCGTTGGCGCTGATCGGGTGATGTACTGATCACGCAAGCCTGGATAAGCAAGATCAAACTCTTTGCTATCGAAACGCTGAGCACCAGCACGCTGTTTCAAGTGCGCAACAAGATCACCGTCGCAGGTAATAGCTTCGTGATCTTGAGCAATGTTAAACAGCTTGTCACGCAGATCGTCAGCCTCGTCTTTATATTGCTTAGCGCGGGCTTTGCATAGGGAATACTCTTCGACAAGCTCTAACGCCTCATCACCGCCCTCACAGGGGACAGGAGTAGTCTCTCGGTATTGACGCGTGACATCATCAGCACGACGCTGGTAAGACTCAGGCATTTCTTTGCGCTTGAGAGCTTCAACAAACTCACGGGTTTGAGTAGTGATACTAAAGAACAACGCTTCGTCAGCCTCGATCTCAGCAGTCTTGAGCTCCATGTTGCCATCGAGCCACGCAAACACAGTCAGTTGCGCACCAGTCATCATCATCTCAGCTTGTGCTTGCCAGATCCAGTACGGCTCAGGCTCATCAGTACGACGCGCTGTAGTCTTGATTGACAACAACACAGTACCGCGCTCAGTGATGCCGTCAGGAACACTGACGATGTAATCGTTGAGATAAGCAACGGTACACATCTCAAACTGATACTTGTCTTGCGTTTGGTTGTACCAATTTAAGATGGATGGCTCAAGGAACGTGCCGCGCACCATCGCTGCGGTCTCAGGCTGACGAGTGCCGTCACGCTTGTCAAGCCAGTATTGAGCAGCAGTCTGGAATGGATGCTCGTCAAACAAGACGGCGGTGTGTGACGTGCCGAACCGCTGCGAGCGGATAGCAGGCGTCAAGTGGGGTAGTTCTACAGTGTGCATTACCAACTCGATTCGTATGTGTAGTACAAGGCGTTACCGCTTTCAATATCTTGGCTCATCGAACGGCAAACACTCATCAGTTTCTGCAAGTGATTAAAGTAAACGCTGGTGTAATCAGTAGAGCCAAAGAAGAAGCCAGGCATGGGACGCAATGGATTGTGTTGAAGGCTCCACTTGGCGTACTCACTTGTTGGGTCAATCGAACAGTCTCTTGTGTCAAGCTCGCCATCTGAGTCTTCAACTACAACACAAAGCTCATCGGCTTTGTTGATAGCACGATCAGCACTACGCTCCATCATGTTGAGCCAACCTTCATTGAGCACCTGTCGGTGCAGCTTGTGCGTTTTCATAAAGCGCTCAAGCCCGTTGAATTTGCGGAAGTCGTAGACAGCTTCGGTTACTGAGGTAACACGATGGCTGTCGTAGACATTGCAAGATCTCAAGAAATCAACTTTAGTTTGCATTTCATCTGCCGATCTTGGATTGCTGGCAGGGACAGTGCGGTAGAACGTGGCATCTAAGCCCATTGGTAGCTCCTTTGTAGAGGTTAAGTGTACTAAATCAGACTGCGTTTGTCAAGAGGATCATGCAGAAGCATAAGTAAGTAGTCACGATGATTACCGAAAGAAATGATTGCTTCGTTGTAATCGTTGTACTCATACTCAAACGTGCGTACTTGTTCTGGATGAGCTTTACCTGCATACGCAGTAGTGTGTCGCCAGAAGACTTTATGAAGAGGATAGACAGCACCATAGAGGTTGCTTTCGTCAGCACTGTCAGTGGAATAGATATCAATGCGCTCAAGTTGATGGGTGTAGTAGTTGTCATGCCCAGCAACGTTGTGCTTTTCTAGTATGACATTGCCTCGTACTGCGGTGCTGAGTTGGCTAGTCATTTGACTTTCCTTCGGTTGAGTCCAGGGCAAGACACGCGATGAATGCTCTCAAGAGCTTCCATTTTGTAGCGCTTGCCATCAATGTTGTGAACAATGCCGTGGCAATGACGACACTTGTTGTTGGTAGTGAACATCTCAGACATGGATCTCCTGCTGCATGTCATTGCGCTGCTCGATCTGAGCATTGATGTGCTTGACAGCACGCTCAGCATGGTTGGCTGCTTTCCACAACAGGGTGGAATCGGCAGTCAGAATGCGCAGCCAGTGCTGAAGATAAGCCAAGTGATCGTCGCGGAATGTATTGGCTCGTCCAAGATTAGACATCTGAAACGAAGCGCCAAGCTCAGCAACAAGCTCTTCAAAGGCGTACTCATCAGAACCAAAGTCAGTGCTCATCTTGCGATTAAGACGAGCGCTGTTGCCAGTCCAGTGAACTAGCTCATGGGTCAACGTTGACCAGTAGCGATCAGGCTCAGTCCAACGATCATGGTCAGGCATCGTGACATAATCTTTAATCGGATGGTATGACGCACCGTGATATGGCGAGTGAACAAGCTTGGCACCAGCAGATCGAGCGTACTCGTCAGCTTCTGCCATCTGATCAAGGTCAGAATCAGTGCGAGTAATAGTCACAGTTGGAAGGCTGTATCCGGTGACTTGCGATGCGTTGAACACGTTGTACGCACGGAAACCAAACAGTTTGTCTTCGCCGGTCTCTTTGTCTTTGCCATAGAAAGGCCGGAAGGCAAGACTGCTTTTAGATCCCTTGTCTACGTTGACAAGCGAGCAACCAAGATCTTGGCAAGCAGATTGGATTGGCTTGTCGTGAAGCTCAACGCAGCGAGCGGAGTGACGACTCAAGGTTTGCCACTGCCTGTAAGTAGCCCACTCATTAGACCAGTTCTCCATGAGCGCAATCATGGACAGCATGAATCTGTTGCCGCCGCTATAAGTAGCGCCAGAAACAGGATTGAATGCTGAGAAGTCAGCACGGACCCACGGTGGGCTCCAATGCAGATCTTCGCGCCACTCTTTGAGTGACTCAATCATGCGCTGAGTAATAACAGCGTTGAGGGTATCGAGTTTGTCGTTTTGCATCACGCCTCCGTGCGTTTGCGCCAGCCAATCGAGGGCGGGCGTATTGGTCCGTCAATAATGTCTTCAAGCATGTCGTGTATCCAATCCATGTACTCATCAGAGAATCGTTGGTGTTCTGGCACGTCGCATCCGATTAACTCGACAAGCTTGGTCGTCAGCGAGTACGCCGCGTATGTCCAGTCGGGGTCATCAGGTTCACTGGCTTGCGCAATAGCGTCACGAATCAATCGAAACGTAGGTGACAAGACAGCAGGTGTCAGTCCAGATTGCTCAAAGAATTGAACAACATGATCGGTGGTTTCTTGAACAGCAATATCAAAATCAGGCCGATGGATACGACCCATTTCAGTGTCGATATACGGGCTAACGTATGATGTGGTCCGGTCTGTAGATTTCAATATCTCTCAATTCTTTCTTGACTCTGCGGCGAGACTGGGCCTCGTCGTGTGGAATGTGTGGTGGAAACAAGGCGTTGTAGCTATAACTGCACAAGCTGAACAGCCCAAGCAAAAGCAGCCCGATGATCATTTCGACCAGTCGTAATTGATCATGGCGTCATGCAGATCATCAAGAGCGTGTTCACGATCAAGAATCTCGCGAACAACTTTGCCTCGGAGCTCAAGAGTGGTGGATGGATTAGCCACCATTTCTCTGAGTTGATCAGTAGGTAGTTCGTTCCATTTTGTCATCGCACATATGCTCCGTAATAGTGGGCTGGTCCATAGCAAAGGTTGCGAGATAGACCGTGCTCGCAGCACATGATGTTGCCAAGCGCAGCATCCATTGCGTCAAAGAACCAATTGATCTGCTCGCCACGATCATCGTCGGGCTCGATCTCGCGCATTGTGTTCTCTAAAAAGATAGTCCAACGGTCGATGAGCGAGTTATTGAGCATTAGTAATCGTCATCCCATCGCTCACCAGCATCAGCAGGATCAAACCAAGACGGCGCAACGTCAGACTGTGCATACTTTTCCATGCTGTCTTCGTAACGCTCAAGGCGCAGATCAAAATGCTTCTCGCATCGAGGCCAAGCACGCAAGCCATCAATGCTGTGATATTCAACGTCACCGCTACAGCTATTAGCAGGGCTGGCATCCAAGCAAAGTGGCGGCGCGTCAACGTCGTGTTGATATTCAGTCATAGTCAGACCTCTCCTTCGTAGATAGTTCTCTTGCAAAATATTCATTTCCAAGTCCAGACATTGAGCGAGTGATTCACAATCTCGCCGCGCTTCAGATGAGCTCGGCTATGGGGATTCGGTGGAGTCTTGATACGGATAACAGTCAACCGCTTCCACTCACCGCCTTTAACTAGCTGTCGATACCAAACTCCGTCCAGTTTCTTGAACTTGTAAGGCCAGCAGTCAGGACGGTTGGTCATCAGAAATACTCCTTAGTGGTTTGTTCACCGAATCGGATAACAATTACGTCATCGTCAGTGTTCAGCTTGGTCATGGCTTCATGGATGGATTCATAGATAATCAAACTGCACTGCGCATCACTGAGATGAGGACTGACGTGAGTAGTCGCAAGCATTACGCTGTAGGCAATAGCTACTGCGTGAGGGTGAGTGCAGAACGCAAGCTCTGACTCGTCGTCATTGAATGTCTCAACAAGATATGGAACAGCGTGTCCAACAGCACTGAGTGAGATATTGCAGGAGGTGGGTGATTCGATAGTCATGGTGTGTCCTAGATCTAATTTCCAATCGAGCCTGCGCCAGTCTGTTGCTGGGTGTTCGCAGACTCTCAAAAAATTAGAGCATTGATAATGGACTCCTTTCAAACTTGGTGGGTTAGCTCAACGCAAATGGCTATGTAGTTACTATTGCAACGCATAGTCACATAGTTGTTGAGTCAAAAAAAACTGGAACTTCAAGTGACAAGTGCCGTTATCTCCGAAGTAGTTAAAAAAACGCGGAACTGCAAGTGACACGCCGTGTTAACATTCTCCGGCCAGACCGCACTCGCCCGCTTTGGCACGCTGCTGGGCAGCAGGGACGCGACCGGCACGGACTGCGCATCGTCACGAGTGCCGCCCTGCGGCACGAGGGATTGCGCACGGTGGCGCAGAAACGACGAAAGCCCCCGTGCCCCGCTGGGTAGCAGGACACGGGGGCTCGATGTCGGTCAGAAGCCGGTGACGACCTCGTTAACCTCGGGGTCGTCTACGATGGTTAGCTCGGGAGCCAGGTCGTCCGCGAACGGATCGCGTCGGAACTCGCGCACGGCGTTCCCAAGATCGACGGCAGCCTCCTCAGCCTCGGCGTAGGAGGCCCAAGTGTCGAGCAGGAAGACGCGGCTTCCGGCTCCGGTGGTTGGGTCGTGATAGGCGGCAGCACACTCGGTGTTGACTTTGAGCTTGCTGTTACCCATCGAGTCGGTGACCCGGTGCCACTCGTCGCCTACCTTGCGGTAGATCGGCTTGTATGGCCCGGTGCTGCCGGTCGTGAGAACCTGCGAGGGGCTGAAGCCGACAGCGGCGACCGCGACCCGGCCACCCATGAGGTTGTGGATGGTGGCATCCTCCGGCTCTGGGCAGATGAAATACACGCGGTCGGCCGTGAGGGACTCCCAAGGCTTGCTGCCCGATGCACCATCCAGGTCGAGCGTCACGCTCAACTTGCTCCATTCTGGGTCCCACACGTTGCGCGCAACGCAGAACTTACCGAAGAGGCGCATTGCATACTCTCGGTCGGTCGGGTTGAGCGAGGACCGATTTGGCCGACGATCCAACGCATGGTCCATCCAGGCGTCGGCTGTGACGCAAGGGTTCCAGAGGGAGCCCCACTGGATGCTCGCGTCCTCGTCGGTTGGCGTCAGCAGTCGCAGGTCGATGTAACGCCCGATCACCGCGGCTGCGTCGGTTAGCTTCCGCTCGGGGCTGAATTCGATACTCATGTTATTTGACCTCCTGGGTCAGTGTGTTGGGGATATTGGGTTGGGTTGTGGCCCACACGATGCGCTCTAACGCATACGGGAGGCCGTGGAATGTGACGTGATGCTCAATGACTCGCCATTGGCGGCATCGAGCTGGGGACACTGAGGGCTCGACCTCGATCTCGTGCTGCGTGTCAACAGCATTCTCTATGCGGTAATCCAAATTGGTAGCTCCTTGTTTACGGCCGAACGGTGTGCTCGACACTGCTCTAAGGCGCACCCGACGAATCGGGTACGCAATAGAGAGTTTAGCAGATAGGGATTACATCAACGAAGCTTCCATGTCCGCGATGTGCTGGTCGATCACTTCGTCGGTGAGGTCTTCGTCGAGGATCTGGTCTTGCAGTGCGCGCCCGAACGAGGTGAGTAGCATATTGGTCTCGCAGATTGACTCGTAAGTGTGTTGGTAAGCGCTGCGCGGTGTGTCATCGGCCCACGAGGTGTACCGGCCTCCGCCGTCGAAGCCGTGTTTTCCGGCGTAGAGGCCACCGCTGTCGAAGCCGATAGCGCCCGTTAAGAGGAAGTGATAGAGCTTGTCGCTCGGATCGCGGTCCATGCCGTGGTTGGCGGCTCTGTTGAGGTCGATTCGTGCGGTTTTGAGGAGGGCCATTGTTCGGTTCCAGAGGAACTTGATCTCGTCGTTGTTGCGGTAGTGCTCGTCGGTGACCTCGATGGCGCGCACCGTACTGACCGCTTGCTCCAGGCGGTTCATCACGTCGCGAAGGTGCCAGTCCATGCGGGCGATGGTGTTGCAGAACTCTTCGGGTCCGCTGAGATTGTACTTGTTGAGGAAGGGGTCTCTGTTGGTCATGTTGTCTCCTAGTTAGTTGGAATTAATAAAGTTCAGCCCCGTAGGAGGAGTGAATTACCAGGGGTTTTTTTGTAGGGGAACCGTCAATCGCGCCAGCGATTGGCTGGTAGCGCGCCAGCGCGGTCCCCTTCGTGTTTTGAGGGTCAAGGGCAAAAGGGCGCCCGCCGGATTACTTGGCTCTTCTTTCCGGCGTAGCGCCCTTTTAGTGATCAGATTTTTCGTTTAAGTTTGTAGGGCTTAGAGGCTCCCGCTAGACCGCTTGCGGGATAGCGATGGAGGCTCTGCCATAGAAAGTTCAACTAAAAATCCACGGCCCTTGACGCTCAAAACCGTAATAAAATCCCCTGGAAGTTCACTACTACTACGAACTCCATAGCCGATCAGCAATACGGAGCTTGCGGAGTTTTGCGCCTTCGGCGGTCACCCGTTAGGTGACGCCAGGGTTCCGCGCCACGCGCGGGTTCTTGGTGTTGCCGCCCCGACGTGAACCAAGAAACAAATCGGTGCGCTTCAGCGCCAGAATGCAGGGTCCTGGACTCATTCGGCGGGCGAAGAACGCCGTATGAATCCCCTGACATTCGGGTGATGATGTACGCCGATGTTTGGCAGCGACTCCCTGGAGGCGCTGAGCTAGTAAGCCATCGCCACGCGATGCGACACAACCGCTAACGTGTACGAAGCAAGAAGACTCAAGCAAAGGACGAAGGAGACAAGATCATGCCAAGTGCCGCAAAAGCCAAAGCCGCAGAGAAGAACTTAGTACCGTTTGGATCGGACGAAGAAGGACGAAAAAAGGCAGCAGAAGCAGGACGCAAAGGCGGTCTCGCGCGTGCGAGAAACGCCGAAGCCCGCAAAGCCGCAGTCACCGATACAGCGAAAGCATGGAAGACAAGCCTAGACAACCTTGCAGCTAGCTTCAACCGAGAAGACCTAGGACCGCAGGCAGCCAATGTTGCGTCAATGTTGTTAGGTCAAATTGCTAGAGGTGACGTGGAAATAGCAAGTAAAGATATGGCCTCACTGCTCGACACCTTAGTCAACATCGTAAGGCTGGAAGAGGGCAAAGCAACAAGCCATACGGCGAGCGTTTCTTTGGCAGGAGGGGATGTCTTAAACAAAATTGCGGCCTTACGACACAAAGAAACTGTGGGGGAGGGGACAAGAGCCGAACACACGGGGACAACTGGCCCCCCCGGGGGGCCTGGTGGCCCCGGTGGAGGTTCTCAAATTAGTTATAAGAATACCCCCACTTGTAATGATGAGCAGATCCTCCCACGCTTAGAAGCAGATGACATCGTAGATGCAGAAGTGGTGGAATCTCTCGTAGTCGAATGAAATCGACGGGAGGAACTCTCGTAGCTGAAGAATGAAGCGGAGAGGTATAAAACAGTAAAAACGCTTTTTCGCGTTACTCAGCCAAAGATGGCTTTCATGCGTTCGGCGTCTGATTGACGACCGGCTTGGTGTTTGGTAGCTACTTCTTGTGAAAGGGACGCAATTGCTTTGGTGCGGAAGGTTTCTTGTTCTTTGCGTGCTTTCATGTCTCCGTCGTTGCGATCACTAGGTGACCATCTTGAGGAGTCTTTCTTATTAGTGACTGCTTTCGACCATCCGTGTACTTGGTGATTGAATGGGATGCGGCTCATTGTGTACTTCCTACATAAAGCGCTCGATGTAAATTGTTAGGTAGACCTCCAACAAACTACAGCGAAGATGCCAAAAACAACCTTGAGGCCAGAATTATTATCTTCTGAGCCTGGTGCTGTCAGTAATAGGATGAGCGTTCTTTGCGAACAGCGGGGTAGAAGCCCCCATCGTCGGTGATGACGAAATACTTGCTGCGTTTGGCTTTTATTGCAGGAAGTAGCTTTGTTGGCGTTGGTGGTGGCGCTTGACCCTTAGAGCATCCGGCGTGGGCAAACTTGCCCCCCCACTTGCGGATGAGCGCGTGTTGCGGAAACTTGTTGCTGCACTTGACGCACGTTCCCGCAAACTTGGCTTTGAACGGAACTTCAGTGGGATTCATTCTGTAGGAAGCCCTTGCCGATCAGGATTGCTTCTGCGCGGTTGTGGTCTTTGACGCGTGCGACGTGCGGGGCGAAGCCGGGGTACTGTTGTGCAACAATCTGACGAGCTTGGTCTTTTGAGTCCCGACCGACTTTGGTGATGCCGACGCGCTTCTTCCACTCTCGCGGCAGTATCCGGCTCAGTGGGG
>Ga0228671_1000129_pt1 | contig 20244 bp, 17 predicted proteins | sample 89DmetaG_FD_183013 | JGI IMG/M metagenome (GOLD analysis project Ga0228671, IMG submission 183013) | Seawater microbial communities from Monterey Bay, California, United States - 89D | ecosystem: Environmental > Aquatic > Marine > Coastal | place: USA: California | collected 2016-11-05 | reverse complement strand
ATCGAGCAAGGATCAGGTAAGCAAGGTAAGGAGTATTCTTGAAGAACTTTCTTTAGATGTAGCAGCACCCAACGAGGTTAGAGATATGCTTGATTTAAAAGGTAGTAAAAATGTCTCTTTTTAGATTGTGTGAAGAATTAAAAGTTTCTATTTAAGCACTATTAGTCATTGAAAATTATGGAACTTCTCTGTTTGAGCAAACGGGGATCTAAAGATTTTACTAATACATCCTTTCCTTCCAAGATTTCGAAGCATCTCTCAAGCGTCTCAGTTTCTAAGCGATCCATTGCACCGTCAGTATAAAAGGTCAAATGGGGCATAAGGATGACGTTTGGCCTCCCATATAATTCCTTAAGAGGGTGATTGCTTTGGTTCAACGGCTCCTGACTAAAAACATCCAACCCTGCGCCAGCAATCCATCCCTCAGTTATCGCTTTGACGAGGGCATGCTCGTCAATAATTGCACCACGAGCGGAATTGATAATAATAGCACTAGACTTCATAGCGCGTAATTCTTTTTCGCCAATTAGTTTCTCAGTTTCGGCATTTAAAACACTGTGGATACTTACAAAGTCGCTGTCTGATAATAGCTGCGTCAGTGAACTATATTTTATGACCCCAAACTTTTCCATTTCAGTGCTATCAGTATGAGGACTAAATGATATAACTCTTGCACGAAAACCCTTGCTTGCCATTCGGGCCATGCTTTTTCCTATTTTCCCGAAACCTACTATACCCAAAGTCTTTCCTGCGATATCAGATCCAAGCCATTCAGGCTCAGGCCATGCCCACCCATTATTTTCCATCGTATTGCGAATAGCTGGCATTTTCTTTGCCAGAGCGATGAGCAACGCAAATGCCCCCTCAGCTACTGTTTCTTCTGCGTATTCTGGGATGTTAACGACAGGTATGCCTCTCTCTACCGCAGCAGAAATATCAATTGCATCAATACCAACGCCGTATTTTACGATACCCTTAAGTTTTTTTGCAGCTTCGATTACTCTGCTTGTTATCGGAGTGTAACACATGAGAATAAGGTCTACGTCACCGATCTGCTCGATCAATTTATCTTCTGCTATCCCATCTGGCAAAAGTACTAATTCATGACCCGCCTCTCTTAACCTTGCGTCAATTACAGGTGTTTGAAGTTCTTTATCAGTTCGGACTATCTTCATAGAGACCCTTAGATTTAAATTTGAGGCCTAGTGGCTATTGTTAGGATTGCTAATCGATCAAAAATATCACTCTTAGTGATTTTATATCCAATTAAGCGTAAGTCTTACCATTCTGTTAACATACCTAAAGTAGGCTGCTCAAACGTTTTTTATGCTACTATGCAACTTCTTTTCCTAGGCCGGCCTCATATAATTTAAACCAATCCTGGCGATCTAAATCCACTTTGGTCGCATCAGAAATTAGAGATATTCTCTCAATATTATTTGTGCCTAAAATTGGTAAAATCTTTGCTGGATGTGTCAGTAAAAAAGCCACTGCAATAGCAGCACGGTCGACTTTGTTTTTCTGCGCAAGCTCATCAAGTACTTTTTGAATTCGCCCTTTACCACTGATCAGATCGCCGCCTCCAAGTGGTGACCAAGCCATAAGGTTGTGGCCATGTTTTTGGTGAAATGCTAGATCACCATTTGTGAAAGCCCCCAGCTCTTGTAAACTAATCTCTATTTGGTTCGTTATTAGTTTGTTGTTCATAGCAGATTGTAATAAATCCCAATCCCAAGGTCTAAAATTAGAAACCCCAATTGAACCAACTTTACCGGAGGCTACTAACTCATCGAGTGCAGCGCCTGTCAAATGGTGGTTCATAAAAGGGTCAGGTCTATGAATTAAAAGTAGGTCAATGTAGTCAGTACCCATTTCTGTCAGTGAACTATCTACGCTTGCATGAATATGCTCCCTTGAAGTATTATAATGCTTAACTCTTGCGCCAGAGTGTCTTCCTGCATCAATTACAATGTCACATTTTGTGATAATTTCAATTTTATTACGTAATGCTGGGTTTTTCTTCAGCGCTTTGCCAAGGACTGCCTCCGCAGTATATCCGCCATAAATATCTGCTTGATCAAAAGTTGTTATTCCTTGATCCAGACATTTGTTTATTTTTGTTTCCACATGCGACTCTGATGTGTTGGGATCATCTGCTAGTCGCCACATTCCATAAATTAAACGACTAAATTCAAGATTTTCTGATAGTTTTACTCGTTCCATTATACTCTTTCTCCTATACCGAGGGGTGTTTTGGGTGGTGCACTAGGTACTCTCCCGTATACGTGTGGTAAGGAGCAGGTGTCCATATCAGGCATAACGAGTTTTCCAAAGTACTCAGCTTCATCTATATGAGGATAACCCGATAGTATAAATGCCCTTATACCCATTTTTTTATAGCTCTCCATCTTTGAGAGAACTTGATCTGCTGAGCCAACAATTGCAGCGCCACAACCAGACCTTGCCCTGCCTACACCAGTCCAAAGGTTATTTTCGACATAACCATATTTGTCTGCTAGCTGCCTATTTTTTGTTTGATGAGCAACCCCAAGTGAGGTTGAGTCCAATGCTCGATCGCGAATAACCTTGCCATATTCATCATCTAGCTTTGAAACAATAAAATCTGCATATTCCCTTGCCTCTATTTCAGTCTTTCGGACTATCATGTGAACTCGCAATCCATAGTCCAAGGTACGGTTGTATTTTTTTGCTACAGTATGAACCGCCTGCATTCGGCTTTTGAGTTCTTCGATTTTTTCAGGCCACATCAGGTACACGTCGCAATGCTGACCACATAATTCTAAAGCATCTGGAGAATATCCGCCAAAGTAGAGTAAAGGCCCCCCTTTCTGATACGGCTTTACTGGATCTGTACTCAGTCCTTTAAAACTATAAATTTCGCCTTTGAAATTTATCTCTTCCTGTGTCCATGCTTGTTTAAGTATTTCTACTACTTCTCGCGACCTTTGGTAACGATATGGGCTGGGTTCCTTTTGACCTGGAAAGTCTGAGCTGATGATGTTTACAGTAAGCCTACCTTTAAGCATGTGGTCAAGTGTAGATAGCGTTCTGCCAAGCATAATTGGCTGCATTTCCCCACACCTTACCGCAGCAAGAAAATTGATATTTTCTGTTATGGGCGTGCAGCCTGCTACAAATGAAAGTGTATCCTGGCCTACTTGGTACGAGGACGGGCACAGAATATTCCTAAATCCCTGCGCTTCAGCTGTTTTAACGATATTTGAGCAGTGTTTCCAGCTTGATCTTAAGTCTCCATCGGGAACACCTAAAAACTGATAATCATCTGAGCACAAGGCAGAAAACCAAGCAACTTCACTTGATTTGATAGCTTCTGAAGTAATTGGAACAACGCTCATATATACCTCTAAATATTATTTGCTTTCCATTTGCTAGCATTAGAAAAAGGGTATATCAATAGTATATCAATCTTATGTGAACTGAATTTGAAAGATAATTAAATTGACTGGACGAAATCTAAATAACTGTCCGAGTCCTTTACCCCGATATGTACAAATTTCAGAGTTCCTAGCTCGTGAAATTGCATCTGGTCGACTTATATCGGGGACGCGTTTAGTTCCGGAACGCCAAATGGCAGAAGATCTGAAAACATCTATTGGAACATTGAGAAAAGCTTTAAGACGTCTTGAAGAGTTGGGACTTTTGGACCGAATTCATGGATCGGGTAATTACGTTAAACAAAATAATGTAGATGGCAGTGTTTATGCCATGTTTAGATTGGAACTTATTGGGGGCGGCGGATTGCCTAGAGCAGATATTTTGGATATCACTTTGAAGAATAAGCCGAAAAATTTAATCCCTTTTGGTATCTCTGACAAAGCTACTCGCATTAGACGTTTGCGATATTTAAACGACACCGTCATTGCACTTGAAGAAATTTGGTTGGACAAGAGTGTAGGAGATCTTCGGGAGAAAAACCTATCTGACTCACTGTATAAATACTATGGTGAGTATTTAGGTTTGTGGATTTCAAAGGTAGAAGATTTTGTATCTGTGGGAAAGGTTCCCAAATGGTCGCCAGCTTCTTTCTCATTAAATGAGGGTGCTGTAACAGGATTTGTTGAAAGACTTGGTTGGGGTCAATTTAAATATCCAGTAGAATTTTCTCGAACATGGTTTGATACTGCGCGTTCAAGGTATGTGCAACGATTAAAGTGAAAGATACGTTATGGTAAATTATGGAATTATCGGATGCGGCATGATGGGGCACGAGCATCTTAATAACATTAAATTGCTAGATGGCACAAATATTTCAGTAATATTTGAACCCAATGCCGAGATGGCAAAGTCAGCATTGAAAGTCGCACCAGAAGCGGTTTTAGCAGATAGTTTAGAACAGTTATTGGTATTTTCAGATCTTGATTGTCTTGTAATTGCAAGTCCAAATCATTGTCATTTATCTCAACTTCAGCAGATTTCAAAAACGCAGAACCTTCCCATTTTGGTTGAAAAGCCTTTATTTACAGCTGTTGAGGATAGAGAACTAGTTTTGGATTTTGCGCGAAGTTACAACTCTCATGTTTGGGTGGCCATGGAGTACAGATATATGCCTCCAATTTCATCATTCATAGAGCAAGTTGACAGGGTAACAGGTGGTATCAAAATGTTGACTATTCGAGAGCACCGGTTTCCATTTCTTCGTAAAATTGGAGACTGGAATAGATTCAACGTTAATTCAGGTGGGACCTTTGTTGAGAAATGCTGTCACTTCTTTGATCTTATGCGTTTGATTGTGAACTCGGAACCAAAAAGGGTCATGGCAAGTGCTGGTCAGGATGTAAATCATTTAGATGAAGTTTACGACGGGAAAAAATCAGATATCCTTGATAACGGATATGTCATAGTTGATTTCGAGAACGGAACGAGAGCCATGTTGGAGCTTTGCATGTTTGCCGAAGGGTCGAAGTACCAAGAGGAAATAATCGCCACGGGACCTGAGGGGAAACTAGAGGCAAAAATACCGGGTCCAGCAAGATTTTGGTCCAAAAAATTAGGAGATCCACCGGTTCCGTTACTAATAAAAAGCCCGCGTCACCCAATTGACCCTCAAGTTACCGAGATTACCGTTGATCCGATTTTGCTTAAGGCTGGCGACCATAATGGATCTACCTACTATCAACACAAAGGGTTTCTTGAGCTCGTTAGAGGAGAGCGAGAAGGCCCAGATGTCACCCTGGAAGATGGCTATAAATCTGTTGTAATGGGTATGGCAGCTCAGGAAAGTGCTAGAGAGGGTCGTGCCGTTGAGTTTGATTAGGTTAACTACCTATTAGCTTAAACTGTAGCAGCAGCCTGACACATCACTCTAAGTTTTTCTTCCGCCAAGTTTGGTGATAGCAAGCCCAATCCGCAGTCTGGTGCAACTATTAATCGTTCCCTGTCGATATGATTTAGCGCCAGTTTAAGTCGGTTGACGACTTCGTCTAATGTTTCCGTTCTACTTGAGGCAATTGCAATGCTTCCAAAAATCACACTCTTATTTGGGAGTTTCTCAAGCAGCTCAAGGTTGTTACAACAATGTTTATCTTCTATAGAAATTTGATCAAAGTCAGCCTCATTTATCATTGCACTTAAGTCATTATAGCTTTGAGGGTCAGCTTTTTTATAGTGCAAATCATCCAAATGATCAGGATATCCACAACACATGTGAACAATGCGACTAACGGATTTAGGAACTCTATGAAAACACCTATCAATTCCTTCAAATCCAAAAGATAAAGCGTCATTTACCTGTCGGGCAAAAAGTGGTTCATCTACCTGTATGTGCTTACATCCGGACTCTACAAGCGCCAAAATTTCTTTATTAATTGTGTCGGCTAAAATTCTATTAAGACGTGGTCGGTCATCATAAAAACAATCTGCTGTGGTATCCATAATTGTTAATGGACCAGGCAAAGTAAACTTGATTGGCCTAGAAGATAACGCTTGTGCAGCAGTAAAGTCTTTGACGGAGTAGACCTGCTCCTGGTGTTCAATATCGCTTCTAACGGCTGGAAGATCTGTTTCATATGCGCCATCCCTCAATATGCGATGTTCGAGGTTTTCGAAATCAAAGCCGGCCAAATGTCTGCAGTGGTAATGAATATAGTTTTCCCTTCTAACTTCGCCATCTGTTGGAATATCGATACCCGCGCGTATTTGAATTTCGATAACTTCTTTTGCAGCTCTAACAAATAACTCTTCGTTTTTATCTTTATTTTTGGAAAGATCTGCTTGGTAATTTTTGGTGGGCTCTGCACTATTCATTCCTCCTGTTTTGCGGGAAATATCGAACCAGTCGCCGATAGGAGTATAAGTTGGTTTGGGGAATGCACCAATTGTTGTTGTAGTTAAAGGTTTTTCCATTTTACTGCCATTTCAGTTTTTAGACAGTTCATAGCGATATTTGAAAACAAAGCTATCTTTATATCTTTGCTATAAAAAAGATTTTCATTGATTTTTATACTTATTAGTAACAAACTTCGTCGGGACTACTCTACTAACTAAACCCGGAGGTAAATTTATGACTAAAAATAAAAACTCTTCGCCATCCACAGGGATGGCTGCTAAGGAGTTCAACCGTAGAACGCTGATAAAGCGAGGCGCCGCCCTTGCTGCATTTGCACCAGTTGCACCAATGTTTGTTAAGAATGCTTTTGCTGCGACCAGCGGTGAGTTAAATGTTTTAATGTGGGGTGAATATCTGCCGGACTCAGTTCTTGCAGACTTTAAGTCAAAAACTGGTATCACAGTAAATCATACGAAGATTGGCGATAATGGAGAAATCGTTGCTAAAATGAAAGCAGGCGGGGGTGCCGGGTTTGATTTAGCGAGTCCCACTAATATGAGAGCATTACAGTGGGAAAACCTTGGTGTTCTAGCTCCATTTGATATGAATAAAATTACTAATATCGGTAACGTGAATCCTGGAATGGTTGCTGTTGGAGAAAGAGATTGGAATTTCGGTGGCAAAGGGTCACATTGGGTTCCACAGTTATGGGGTACAGAGTCTGTCTCATGGCGGACTGATAAATGGACGCCAGATGGACTCCCAAGTTTTGGGGATCTTTGGGAACCTAACCCTGGTATTGATGGCGCTTTCATGATGGGTCGCACTTACTCAATGATGACGGGCTGTGGTATTTGGATGCATCATCAGGGTAAAATGGATTTCTGGTCTTCGTACAAGGATGAAGACACTATGCGCAAGAATTGGGAAATAATTACCGAGTACTGTATCGGCAAGAAAGGTAACTTGGTAAAATTCTGGTCAGGTGCTGATCCACAGAAACAAGGCTTCACATCTGATGGAGTTGTAGTGGGACAAACTTGGGATGGTCCCATTGTTTCAATGATGAAAGCTGGTGAGCCAGTTGCTTATCAAACGACTGAAGAGGGTGCTCTAGCTTGGGTTGACGGTATAACGCTATCAGCTAAAGCAGAAAATATTGATGAGGCCTACGAGCTCATTAATTATAGTTTCACTCCAGAAGTCGGTGGACAAACTATTAATGAAATAGGCTATAACTCTGCAGTTATTGGTGCATCAGATTTCTATACTGATGAAACTAAGGCAATTTCCCAGGCGGTATATCCTGGCGATACTGCATCTAAACTGAACGCTTGGCCACCTGAGCCACCCTGGTTTGCAGATGCGCGTGCTGAATACGCCAACAAATTTGAAACGGCATAATTAGTATAAATAAAAGTAAGCGGGCGCTGAGTGCATGCTTGGCGCCCGCTTACTTTATAAGTGCCCAAAATCATACTAAGGAATAGAAGTAATGAGTGCTGACGTTGAACTCCAAGGCGTGTCTATTGCATTTGGCGATTTTTATGCTGCAAAAAACGTGAATGTAAAAATAGAGGCTGGTGAGTTCTTTAGCTTCTTAGGGCCCTCTGGTTGCGGCAAGACCACTCTTCTTAGAGCAGTTTCCGGTTTTCTTGAGCCCTCTGACGGTAAGGTTCTTATTGGGGGGCAGAATATGTCGGGTATTGGGCCAAATAAGCGCCCAACAGCACTGATTTTTCAAAACTTGGCGTTATTTCCTCTTATGTCCGTTGCCGACAATATTGCGTTTTCCCTTGAGGTTAGGGGAGCCAACAAGCAGGCAAGGCGCAAGCGCGCAGACGAACTGCTCGATTTAGTAGCCTTGAATGGTCAAGGTGATAAAAAAGTTCATGAATTATCGGGTGGTCAGAAACAACGAGTGGCCATAGCTAGGGCTTTGGCAGTGGAGCCAGAAGTCTTGTTGCTTGATGAGCCACTTTCTGCTCTTGACCTTAAATTACGTCAAAAAATGCGCACCGAGCTCAGAGCTATACAGCAACGAGTTGGTATAACTTTTATATATATAACTCATGATCAAGGTGAAGCTTTAACCATGTCTGACAGAGTTGGTGTAATGAACGATGGCCAACTTGAGCAAGTTGGCTCGTGTTATGAAGTATACCAATCTCCAAGTACACCCTTTGTAGCAACATTTGTTGGCGAAAATAATGCCTTTGCTGGGAAAGTGGAGAAGATTTCAAAAGGTATCGCTCAAGTAAATGTGGATGGTACCTCTTTCAGTGGAACTATAGGCAAGACAATTGAAGGTGACCAGCACTCGCTTGGTGTTGGAGAAAGTGTTATTATTTTTGTAAGGCCGGAGTATCTTTCTTTGGCGAAAGATACCAAAACTCTTACAAATAAGTTTTCTGCCAATATTGAGACTATTGAGTTTGAGGGTAATTTAAAAAACATCTATTTAAAAACGAGCACTAAAAAAAGTATCCGATTTAGTGTGCAAAGTGTATTTGATACCTCGGCTCTTCAACCTGGCACTAGTGTAGACCTCGCTTTCTCATCTGAGAGTGCGATTGTTTTGCCGAATGGCCCTCTGGCACTTGATTGAGGTTTAGTGTGATGGGAGGTTTTATCAAAAAAAATGGATCAGTTGTCTCAACTTTTTTTCTTGTAGCAATAACGTTCTGGTTCGTTTTTTTAATTTTGATACCCCAGCTTTATATGTTGGACCTGTCATTTCGACCGAACCTACCCCCATTGCTGAGGGGAGGGCCAGATGATGTTTACACGCTTACACACTACAAACATTTCATTTTTGGTTCTGAAACAAGCAAAGATACTTATAACTATGTAGATATTGGCGTTTTTGTAGATACAATTGGAATTGCTATTTTAGTAACCATAATAAACTTATGCTTTTGTTATCCGATTGCTTTTTATATTGCAAAGCTGGCTACACCGAGTGCCACGCGCCTGCTTATACTTGCTTTGATTATTCCCTTCTGGATAAATGAGCTCCTTCGCTCTTTTGCAATTCGCATTTTATTTGCTGGTGAAGGCGTAATAAATAATTTGTTATTAGAAATCGGTCTTTTAGATGTAGCGGTGAATTTTATCGCTTTAGATATCGCTTTATATACTGGGCTGACTTACGCTTACATACTATTGATGATTTTCCCCCTGTATAATGCACTCGAAACGTTGGATACAAATCAGCTTGAGGCGGCTAAAGATTTAGGCTCTTCTACTCTAAGAACACATTGGCGAATTGTCATTCCTCACGCTAAGGCTGGCATAGCTTCTGGTTCAACAATGGTATTTATGCTGACTGCAGGAGCCTTGGCCACACCGATAGTGCTCAGTAGTCCAAATACTTTTTGGTTTACCCAATTAATTTATCAATGGTTTAATATGAATGATAATTGGTCACGTGGATCAGCATATTCTATTATTTTGTTGGTCGTTTCGGTCGCTTTTGTGCTTTTGATGATGCGGTTGTTCAAGGTTACGATCGGCGAGGTCGTGAGATGACTTCGAGCCGTACGCTGCAAATTTTTCTTGGTCTTTATATATCTATATTTTTTCTTTATTTATTTGGCCCTTTAATAATAATGAGCGTTACAGCATTTAATTCGGCCGAATTCCCTTCAATCAGTCCATGGGAATGTTTTAGTTTTAGATGGTTCAATGAGGGAAAAATTGCTTACGATGGCCAAAGACTTGCGGGCTTAGCAGTTGACAGAGATTTACACGTTGGATTTCTAACAAGTTTATTTATTGCATTAGGAGTTGTAACCCTATCTGTTCCAATTGGCATGTCAGCTGCAATAGTTCTCACCCAGGTTCACAGCAAGCTAAGAACACTCTTTTACTCAATGTCTATAATGCCGGTTTTATTTCCCGGGGTCGTGATAGGCATATCGACAGTAGTTTTATGGGATCGCATTGCGGGCATCGGTGGTGACGGGGTTATTTCAGATTTAGGAAGAAATGGTATCTTTTTGACAATTTTAGGTCAAACTTGTTTCATCTCGACCTACTGCTTTCTGATTTTTGTTGCGCGGCTTCAGCGGTTCGACTCTACTCAGGAGGAGGCAGCACTAGACTTAGGAGCTAGCCAAACCCAAGTATTCATCAAGATATTAATTCCCTATCTGATGCCTGCCATAGGATCATCTGCAGTCATTGCATTTTTAGCTTCTTTTGAAAATTACAACACAACTGTTTTTAGTATATTGTCTGAGCAGACCCTTACAACTGTAATTGCAACCAAAGTGCGTCTAGGTATTAGCCCTGCAATTAGCGCTCTAGCTTTTATAATAATATGTCTGACTCTTGTAGCCGCAATTTCATACGAATTTTTTCGACGGAGACAGGAACAGAAAAAAGCTCGTGAAAGTACTGCTAAAATGTATATAGAGATTAGTAGTGATCGCCTAAAAGACGACGAGCAAAAAGCTTTTGTTATTCCCAAATCAATCTTTGTGTTTTTATTTATATTATTAATTGGGATTATTGGTTGGCAACAGATTATTAAGAACAATCTGTATGGGGCTGAATGTATTGCGAAAGCTGAAAACGCAAAGAAATCTAATTTTGCTGACCAATTGAAGTTGCTACAAAACAATGCGGCTACCATCGAGTCAGAAGGTGCCGAAGGAGGCACTGGAAGCACGAACGAGTATAATGATATTTTTGGTGATCCGAATTTATTTAAAAACTTTGGTGGTTTTGATAATTGAGTAAAAATTATGTGGTGCGCTTAGTTATTATGGTAAGTAATTTCCTATTATTTTTAAGTGTTATTGATCCTGTTGACACTTTTGACCAACCATGTGATTTTGCATACTGAGATCTGCATGATTTCGGCATACGCACCGGTAGCTCAGCTGGATAGAGCACTTGACTTCGAATCAAGGGGCCGTGGGTTCGAATCCTACCCGGTGCGCCATTTTCCTTACTTTTTCTGAATAAATTCAATGATAACAGTGGGTTGGACCATTTATCGGGACCGCTTTTGGGACCACTTAGTTAGTTCTTGCTGTATTTCGTCAAAGCTGGACATGTTCACATTTCCAGGAAGCTAGATAATAAGTTTGTTACTGAATACTTTTCACGTGTTTGTAAACGGTATTTCTCGAAACGCCTAGTCTTCTAGATACCAGGCTAACATTACCTCCTGTATCGCTCCAAGTTCGTTGTATCATAATGCACGTTTCAGAACGGACTGGGGAACCGTGACAGTTCGAACAAGGCTGTAAATCATCATTAACAAATGAACTTAGGGCTTCCGTGATTTCCTGCCGAATTATCCTTTCTGAGCATTGAGAAACTGCAAGACGTATTACTTTCTTTAGCTGCGAAAAGTTACCAGTCCAACTGCTTGACCTAAGAATTCTTAAGGCCACTGGTGAAAGAGTATGATCCGTAGAACTGGAAGCAATAATGGACATGGCTAACTTTTCAAAGTCTGACCTCTGGGACAAAGGAGGTGCGGTTAGTTTTTTTCCCTGAATTGCATTCACAAACTTGGATGAAAATTCGTAGTTGTCTCCCTCTAACCAATCTTGTGGTGCAGAAAATAGCCAACCTTTTATAGTGTGAAAATTTGAATTTTCGCGCTTTTTTTCTTCAAATTCCATAGCAGTGGAAATCAAGTCTTGCACATCTTCAGGAATGGTTTGTGCATTTTTAAAGAACACCACGCCACCACGAGCTTGGAATAATTTTCCTTCACCTGACTTCGTTTGATCGTGGTCAAAAAAAACTATTTTTCCATTTTCTCCAAATAAAAGCGCTTCAAAATATTCAGGATCTAAATGAATGCAATCAATAATAGTAAATTTTGACTTACCAAAAGCTTGATTATTAATTTCTTTCGCAATTTCCGTTTTACCGGTACTTGAACTACCTAGTATGGTTACTGGAAGGCCGACTTCGAGAGTACGTTTTGCTTCTAACATTTCTTTTGTTAAAAGTTCATCATCAAATACAGTAGTGGCCTTGGTTGCCTCTCTGGCATTTAAAAGGTTACTAGATAGCTTTTCATTTGAGAGAGGTTGAGCTTTACCATTCGAAATTAGCAAGTCGCCCTCTAAATTTATCACCTTTTTACTTACCGAATGTTGAGCTCGCATAAATACAACCGCACCCAATCGATCTTTAATTGAAATAATTTCGTTTGATCTAAGTTTATCTATCACGTCAAAAAATTGAACGTCGAATATCTCTCCAAAATGTTGTTGACGGCTTACATCTAAGCCGCTGAGAACAGATTTTGCATTAGCATTTGCTCCCTCAATAAAGCCATACTCATCAATGGCCAACATTGCGGCACTCGTTGTCGGGAGATATTCTTGGCGAGCATGAAACGTTAAGATTATTGAGTCGCAAAACCGTTCAGTAAATAACCTGTTTTCTATATTTTTTGAAGCAAGCTTCACTAAGGCCAATGTATGGTCATTTCTAGCTTTTGCATTGGAGGTCGCATCTATTACTCCAAGCAGTGTTTCTTCATGATCAAAAATTGGTACCGCAAAACATGATAAGTCATCAAGTTTGTGAAAAAAATGGTCTTTGCCAGTGACTATCGATGGCCTCCTGGTATGAATTGCAAGTCCGAGGGCGTTAGTGCCTCTATGATTTTCAATCCATACAGAGCCGGGGATTACAGCTTTACCGCCTTCACCGGCCTTGAAATCGTGGTCTTGTATGGAATCCAGTACTATGCCGCCGCCATCGGCATAGGCCACCATGAAGTTTGTGCCAGCTATTTGATTATATAAAAGCTCTAATTCTGGTAGAACAAAATTTCGTATACTCTCGTTCTTTTCTAAAACAACCTTAAATTTTTCTTCGCTCAAAACTATTTCTTGTGGAGTTCCTGCAGCTCGTAGTCCGAAATCACGGCAACGGCTCCAACTCTCTGAAATAGACGCCAGTACACCTGATGATCCATTGATTTTTCTTGAAGCACTCTCGTACTCCAAACTAGTTTCGAGCATACTTTTCTCCCCCAATAATTTATATAGCATCAATTTTTGATCCTCAACCAGCCTTACTGTTCAAAAAGTGAACACTAAAAGAGCAAAGAGTCCATTTTCTGAACACTTTTTAAAATTGTTAACACCCCTCTGAATATTCAAAATTCTAAAAAATTTTTTAGGGAGGAGAGTGTATGAAAGCACAGGTTTTGAAAGCTTATGATGACCATCTCACTGCATCGTCATGGGTCAGTATGGAAAATGTTCCAGATCCAGCAATCGAAAAAGCTAGTGAAGTAATAGTTAGAATAGGTGGTGCCGGAGTTTGTAGAACAGATCTACATATCATTGAGGGCGTTTGGAGAGAGGCTACGGATGCGGATGGAAAACTTCTTCCACTTATAATGGGTCATGAAAATGCTGGATGGATCGAAGATGTTGGATCAGAGGTCCAAGGTTTTAAAAAGGGTGATCCAGTTATTATCCATCCAAAAATTACTGGTGGAACATGCCTTGCCTGTAGACGTGGGCACGATATGCATGGAGAGGACGCATCCTTTCCAGGTGTGAGCTGCGATGGAGGATATGCGGAAGCTTTAAAGACTTCTGTCCGAAATATCGTCAAGCTCCCACACACGTTAGCCCCAAAAGAAGTTGCACCTTATGCCGATGCAGGTTTAACGGCATATCGTGCTGCAAAGAAGGCATCACGCCATTTATTGCCTGGTGAAAAGTGTGTGGTCATAGGGTCAGGTGGGTTAGGTCACATTGGTATTCAAGTTCTGCGAGCAATGTGTGCAGCTGAAATAATTGTTGTTGATCCTTCTGACACTGCTTTGGCCTTGGCGGAGACATGTGGTGCTGATGCGCTTGTAAAAGCTGACGGTAACGAAGTTGAAAAAGTACTCGAAATAACGAAGGGACTTGGCGCAGAGGCGGTTCTGGACTTCGTTGCTGAAAGAGGAACGACTGCCAAAGGTTTAGCAATGACCCGCGATATGGGCAGCTACTACGTGATTGGATATGGCGAAGACATAAATGTCAGTGCTTTCGAAATGATCACAACAGAAAAAAATATTATCGGGAATCTTGTTGGTACTTGGGCTGAACTTACAGAGCTCATGGCCTTGGCTGATAGTGGAAAAGTCGATCTGGCTACTCAAGAATATAGCTTAGAGGACGCTAACACAGCTCTGCAAGATTTAAACAATGGCATGGTTAAAGGACGTGGCGTCCTAGTGCCGTAAACTTAAAGAGGGAGGAACCTTTTATGAAACTAACCAAATTGACAGCATTTTTGCTGGGAAGTGTCATGCTTGGAGGAACAGCACACGCCGATAAATGGAGTGATATGTTTCCGCATATTAAAAATTCTGGCGATATTCCAGGTGAGTGTTCTTATGAGAGCATGTCAAAGAAAGACTATTCTGGTCGAAAATTGACAATTAACACGCATGCTGTTCCAGTGATGGGAGAGCCTACTGCATTACATGCTGAACAGTTTGCAAAGCTTACTGGGGCAGATGTGAATGTCATTCATACGCCAGCTGGCGATCTATATTCTAAAGCAATGGTTCCATTTCAGACTGGTCAAGCACCGTACGATATTGTGTTCGGTTTTTCTCAATGGATTAGCGACTGGAAGCAGTATTTAGAACCTGTTCCAGCAAAATATGTAAATATGAAACAGATGCAAGACGTTACAAACAGCCATATAGATGTAAATTCTTGGGATGGTACTATGTATCAATTTCCAATTGATGGAGACAGGCATTATCTAAAATATCGAAAGGACGTGATTGATAATCCAGAGATGCAGGCAAAGTATAAAGCCGAAACTGGAAAGGAATTGCGTGTTCCTCAAACTTGGAAAGAATATGGTGAAATAGCTACATTCTTTAATGGCTGGGATTGGGATAATGATGGCGAACTAGAGTATGGTTCCGCTGAGGTCATGGCTAAAGATAACTTAATGTTCGCAGCGTTTTTTAGCAGAGCGGTTGCTTATGCTAAGAATCCAAAAACGCCAGGCGGTTTCTTTTTTGATCTTGAGACAATGGAACCACAGGTAAATAATCCAGGTTTTGTTGAGGCACTTACAGATTGGGTCGCAGCGACAAAATATGTGCCACCAGGCGGCATTAACTTTACTTTAGGTGATGAAACTATGTCTTTTGGCGGTGGCCAAACTCTATTTAGTTTCTCATGGGATGATGCTTTTGTAGCTGCCATGGAAGATGGAAGCCCGATAAAAAATAAAGTTGGAGCTGCTCCGCTTCCTGGCGCTGAGAAAGTGTGGAATCGTTCAACTGGCAAATGGGATAATGAGTATAACCAGGCTCCTTATATAGTTTGGGGCTGGACTTCTGCTGTAGCAAAGAAAAGTAAAAACCATGATATGGCTTTTGATTATCTATGCTTCTTCTCAAATGATGCAAACCACCGAGCTGATATAGCAATTGGTCGGTTTGGCGTTAACCCCTTCCGGAAATCAGATTTTGATCCAGACTTATATGTTAAAAACCAAGGTTGGGACCCTGAAATTGCCAGTGAGTATTCGAAAACACTCCTGGATATGGAAGAGAAAAGCACAAACAGAGTTTTTCCACTCCGAACTCCTGGTGTTGCGCAATTTACTAGTGCAGTTGCTACAGGAACATCTAAAGCATTGGCTGGTCAACTTACTCCACAAGAGGCCTTAGATGAAGTAGCAGCTGAATGGAAAAAAATCATTGCCCGTGTTGGTGAAGATAAACTCCGAGAGGCTTATGCAGTAGGCGTAGCACTTGAGGACAACCTAGAATAAGGCTGACTTACTTCCCTAAACAGCCAAATCTGTGGGTATCTGATCGATAGATACCCACAGACTAAATATAAGTTTTCATTTGGTCATAATTCATGAATTTTAAACATAAATATATATTTTTATTGCCTGGACTTTTAGTCTTACTGGCAATTTTGATCTTTCCAATTGGTTTTACAGTGCGTCTTAGTTTGAGTAGTTGGGACAGCTTTTATCCGGGTTTGGATTTTATCGGAATTGATAATTACATCAGATTATTTTCTGACGATCCAAGGTTTTGGGAAGCATTTGGACGACTAGCCATCCTGTCATCGGTGACCGTTACACTTCAGTATGTTTTAGGTTTCACTTTAGCGCATCTTGTATGGAAAGATATTGTCTTCAAAAGGTTTTTCAGAGTTTTGTTCCTGATTCCAATGATGACAACACCAGTTATTATGACTGTTCTATGGCGAACTATTTTTCATGAGTCACTAGGTCCAATAAATGATATCCTGTCACTTTTTGATGTTACTCCAAGATGGTTGAGCGATGAGACCCTTGCATTGGTAACAGTGATGATAGTTGAGGTTTGGCAATGGACGCCATTCATGTTTTTGTTACTTCTTGCAGGTTTATTGTCTTTACCCAAAGAGCCTTATTTGGCTGCTGAGATTGATGGGGCGGGACCTTTAAGAAAATTTATTTACGTGACTTTTCCTCTTATGGCTCCGATTTCTGTTGGCGCTATAATAATCAGGCTTATTGAGGCTTCAAAAATAATGGACACCATTTTTGTTATGACGTCTGGTGGGCCTGGGACGTCTACTGAAACATCAAGCTTTTATATTTTTATTAAGGGTTTGAGAGAATTTCAGATGGGCTATTCAGCAGCAATGTCGTTCACCTATCTCATCATTATGATAATTAGTTTGACAGTAATTGCGAATATCTTGGTTAAAGTTTTTGTGAAAGGTAACTAAACTAATGTTTAGGTTCTATGGTCTTTTAAAATATAGTTTTATCTGCATATGGTCAGTATATGTGATTGCACCATTCATGTGGGCGATCACAACCTCCTTTAAAGATTTTAATTCAGTAACAGGTGGTGCAACCTATATACCGTGGGTTGATTTTGAACCAACCTTAGATGGATGGCGACAGTTACTGTTGAGCCCGTCTGAAGGTGGCGTTGCGTTAGTACAGCCTTATTTAAACAGCATCATGGTAACCCTGTTGTCTAGTGCAATCAGTTTGGTGCTTGGCACTCTTGCCGCTTATTCATTGTCGAGGTTTAAATTCAGAGCTGGTTTCATTAAAAATTCAGATATTACGTTCTTTTTTATATCGCAAAGAATTATGCCGCCTGTCGTTCTTTCATTACCATTTTTTATAATGTTGGGTCATCTTGGTTTGCTTGATACTCTAATTGGCTTAACTATTGTCTATATTGTTCTTCTATTGCCTATAGCTGTTTGGATCATGGTAGACTTTTTCAATAAAATACCTGTTGAAATTGATGAAACAGCCCTCATTGATGGCTGTAACCCCGTTCAGGCATTCTTCAGAGTTGTTTTGCCAAACTCTATTCCAGGAATAGTAGTGGCAAGCTTATTCTGTATAATATTTGGTTGGACTGACTTCTTTTTTGCCTTTATTTTGACCTTTACAGAAGTACAACTTTTGCCGGTGGCGGTGGTTGCTCTTAACTCTTCAATAACACCATGGTGGAGTTTATCAGCTGCAGCTTTAATCTCTGTTGCACCCTTAATAATCGTAGCTTTTATAGTTGAGCGATACCTCTCAAAAGGTAACCTTTCTGGAGCTTTGAAATAAGGTGGACCTACTTGCTAAAGAATTAGTTTACAAGCCACATACAGAGTTCCACTTGGATAGTATGTCGTTTGGTATGAAGAAGGGTGAGATTTACACCTTGTTGGGTCGAACTCTTTCAGGAAAGACCACATTACTAAAAACCATAGCGGGTCTAATACAGCCTGATTCAGGTCGAGTTCTATTTGAAGGCAAAGACTTAAGTAGTATTCCTGTTTGGAAGCGGAATATTGCGATGGTGTATCAGCAATTTATCAATTACCCGCATCTTAATGTATATGACAATGTCGCGTTTCCTCTAAGGCAAAGAGCGATTTCAGACAATGAATTAAAAGTACGAGTATCAGATGCAATCGAAAGAGTAGGATTGAAGGATTTTGAATCCAGAAGAATTCAAGAGCTTTCAGGTGGACAGCAGCAACGCGTTGCGCTCGCTCGCTCTTTGGCCAAACAGGCTGGGATTTTGCTTTTGGATGAACCACTTGTAAACCTAGATTACAAACTTCGGGAACAGTTGCGGGAAGAATTTAGTAAAATTTTTACCTCAGAATATTCCTCCGACAGTATTTTGATTTACTCTAGTACCGATCCTATGGAGGCAATGCAGCTCGGTGGAGAGACTATAGTGTTAGATGAAGGTAGAATTCTTCAACGGGGTCCAGCGAGTGAGATTTTTGAAAATCCAGCTACTACGCGAGTAGCCGAAATAACCAACGATCCTGCAATGAATCTACTGTCTGGGGAAATTGCTGACTCAAAAGTTATAATAAATTCAAAAATGAGTTTTGATGTTCCGATACACTTTAAGAACTTACAATCTGGTCAGTATACTTTCGGGATACGCGCCAGCGATATCTCGTTAGATAAAAAAGGTTATCCATTTAATGTAGAATTAGCCGAAATTAGCGGGTCTGAAACATTTTTGCATGCACAAAATGAAAATGTATCGTTGGTTGGGCAGTTAGATTTAGTGAAGAATTTCAATGTGGGAGAAAAGGTTAATCTTCATTTAGATAGTCAAAAATTATATGCTTTTGGACTTGATGAAAGTTTAGCCTCTTCACCGTTTAAGGAGTTGGCTCGTGGCTAAAATAGAATTAAAGAATGTGGCGCACAGTTATTCTCCAGCGGTAAAAGAGCAAGAATATGCGTTGAAAAAATGTAGTTTGATCTGGAAAGATGGCGGTCGCTACGCTGTTTTAGGTCCTTCAGGTTGCGGGAAAACTACTATGCTTAATATTATGTCTGGATTGGTTAAACCATCTGAAGGTTCAATAAGTTTTGACGGATTTGACGTAACAAATATTTCAACTTCAGAACGAAATATTGCTCAAGTTTTTCAGTTTCCAGTAATTTATAATACTATGACTGTGGCCCAGAATTTGGGATTTCCACTTTTATGTCGCAACTATTCAAAAGACGTCATTAGTAAGAAAATTAATCAAGTTGCGCAGACTCTCGGATTGGAAGATCTTCTTGATCTGAGAGCAACCAAACTGACTGCTGATCAGAAACAGTTGATTTCTTTAGGCCGTGGTCTTGTGCGAGAAGATGTTGCTGCGATACTAATGGATGAGCCTCTTACTGTAATAGATCCTGATCTTAAGTTTCGTCTTAGAAGACGATTAAAAGAGATAAATGAACTTTATAAATCAACCTTAATCTATGTTACTCATGACCAGAATGAGGCTATGACCTTTGCCGAGAATATATTAGTAATGGATCACGGACAAATTGTGCAGGTAGGAACTCCGTTAGAATTATTTGAACGCCCCAAAACTACTTTTGTGGGTTATTTTATCGGATCGCCTGCGATGAATATGCTTCAGGCAGAAATTAAGGGAAAAAATGTTGTTTCCATTGGCGATACCGCTATTTCAACCGATACTGACCTGTCTAAGGTAAAGTCGAAAAACATAAAGCTTGGTATACGGTCTGAGTTTGTAGAATTACATTATAAAGGCAATAAAAATTGTATTTCTGTTGATATCAATAGGGTAGATGACTTTGGTAAGTTTCAACTTGTGTCAGCAAGGCACGGTAAAAGTTCAATCAAGGCTAAAGTTCATAGAGATATTGCTGTACCGGCTGGCAAAGCTTGGATGAAATTTCCAGAAAAGCGGTGCTGCGTTTATTCGGATGAAGTTTTGCTATGAATCTTTTCAAGACTAAATAATTTCTTCATAGTAAATCATACCATCTAGAAGGCCTCACAGATTGATCAGATGAGAGATATGGCGGCTTTAAGCGAGCAGGACCGCTTTCGGGACCGCTTTTTCAAAATGACACCTCACTAACCTATTGATAATAAACAACCTTATTAAAGTTCGGTTGCATAC
>Ga0228671_1000127_pt1 | contig 20449 bp, 18 predicted proteins | sample 89DmetaG_FD_183013 | JGI IMG/M metagenome (GOLD analysis project Ga0228671, IMG submission 183013) | Seawater microbial communities from Monterey Bay, California, United States - 89D | ecosystem: Environmental > Aquatic > Marine > Coastal | place: USA: California | collected 2016-11-05 | reverse complement strand
TGGTTCCAAAATCACAGTGGCTAAAGAAACTCGATCACTGAGGCGACCGCAAAGCCGCCGATGGCTTTTGAAAAATAAGTACATGTTGCTGCGGCAGGTAGCTTTCCGTCCTGACCCAATCGAGGCCAATGGCCGCCATTTCTTGCTTCACCTGCGCCTCACTCATCTTGTGCAGGCGCTTTATGGGAACGCGTGGATCCTCTGCTCGGTACTCCACGAGCACAAGTTGACCGCCCGACTTCAAGGACTCTTTCAGACGCTCGCCCATCTCTCTGGGAAACGAGAACTCATGGTAGGCATCCACGATGAAAGCCAGATCAATCTCATTGTCGGGTAGCTTGGGGTCATCCTCCTCACCCAGAACGGTCTCCACATTGGCCACATTGTCTAGCGCTTTCCGCCGCGCTAGGCGGGCCAACATCTCGGGTTGAATATCAACCGCGAACACCTTCCCCCGAGGCACCCGCTGTGCGACAGGGAAGGTGAAATAACCCGTGCCGGCGCCAATGTCTGCGACCACAAAATCCTCTGACAGACGGAGCCCGGCGATCAAGAGGTCTGTTCGCTCCTGACGCTCCCGCTCTGTGCGCTCCAGCCAGCCAGCGCCCAGGTGGCCCATGACATGGGAAATCTCTCTTCCCATGTAAAACTTGCCTATGCCGTCACGGTTAGGCAAACCAGTTGTGTAATGAGAATTTTCGAGGTCGGCATCTGCTCTGACGCCACACCCACTGCAGACCAAGCAAAGGTAAATCATCCACCTCACTGTGAGCATCCCGCCTCCGGAATTAACGTTTCATCCCAATGATAGAGGAATCGCAGTCTTAGACGGCGCTGTTCAAATCTTAAATACCAACGAAGATTTTCTGTCGCTAGGCCCTAGGGAGGCTAACTGCCGTTGTGATAGTGATGGTTACCGTCCAGATACGTTAGGGGGCAATTTGAAAACGGGTGAGTTCCTCGATATGTTCATTGACGGAGGAGATACATGCCCAACCCGACCATTACATGTTACTGCGGTTCCTGTTCATTAACCCTAGCAGATGGTGAGGCCACATGCTTTTTTCAGTGTGGGTGCAATTCGTGCCGTCAGAAGATTCAGTTTGGACAGGCTAATGGTGGTCGGGAATGCTCGCCCTTACCCAAACTGGTCTATCTGCCGTCGTTGATAGATGCCGTAGACGGACAGCACTTGATGCAGGCGTTTAAGCTGAGGGAGGGTGCAGGTTCAACCCAAGTCTACTGTACCAGTTGCTGGGCGATTATTGGCGTAGATCATGTTGGTTACCCAGACAATATCTTTATGAATTTTCCGGAATTTTGCATTAACAATGGCGACTTGTTGGTGCCACTTGCCGCTTATATCAATATGTTGGACTACGGTGATGATATAGGCCCCGAGCCGTTAGAGGACGTCCCGTTATTTGAATCGGTACGATACAAACAAGAGAGAGAAAGGCTGTTCCGAATACCTGACACCAAGAGAACATTTACGGCCCCCGACGACCCCGTGCAGGGTTACACGTTTCGTTCGTTGTTAGCTGAGATTGGGGCGCCGACCACGCTTAACCTTGAAGAGGGTGTCGATGTGCTAGCGACCGTGAAAGATTGGTTGCAGGAGCGTTCAGATAGTCCGATTTAAATTCAAGCAGTGCCTGAAATATTTCAGCCTTCGACGTCCAAGGGACAGAGGCTAACTGGCGTTGTGATTGTTACCGCCCAGATACATCGCAAGTGTAATTGACGCCCGACCATGTCTGTCAATTTGCTCGCACCCGCGGGAAGCCATCGTAATCCACCGGCGAGTAATACAATCAGCTAACCCAACACTACTGGAGCGAGATATGAGCAGCGCGACCCTAGTCCTTCTTCGATTTAGCCCCCCGGCCCTGATAACATCGGTTCAGGTCTGAGATATCAGAGGGTCGGGGAAGATGATGCACCCCCTTACAAAGCTCGCGTGGCTATTCGTCGGAGGGACAATCGCGCTCGCCATAATCTGGGCTTTAAATAATGCTGAACCTGAAGTTCAACTGGCTTGTAAGCAGACCGATACCAGTGAGAGCCGCCCTAGACGCTACGAATGTGTAGACGCACAAACTGGCGAGGTTTGGCTGCTAACTTGCTACTCTGTCCGCGGCGGGACGGGCTCAGTTAGTCTGCCGAAAAAAATGAACCTGAGAGCCATACCACCCAACTGCTCAGAACTGGTTGAGGAGGAATGATGAGATCACTAATCGCTATTGCCGCGCTGGTGGCATCAGTCTCCGTGAGTGCCGGCGGGTTAGATGGGAAGGGTATCAAGTGCGTGCTAGTGGATTGGATAGACCCCATCTTGGTTTCGTTCCAAGACGGGGTCGCGACGCATTTTGTCCTTAGTATGAGAGACACAAAAGCCGTGATCGAAGTTGATAAATTCGGCGGCGGTGAATACACGGTATCTCCAAGCAAGGTTGAATGGCCGCACTCACTGAGCGACGACGGCATGGTGCTAGATCGGACGACCCTGATGCTGGGATATGTAAACTACGGGGAGTTAAGGAATGCTGGGCAGTGCGAGGTATACACGTCACTCAGTGACTTCGAGGCGATGATGGAAGCGTGGCGGGTGCAGAAGCAGGCCGAAATAAACGAAGAGATGAACGACAACAAAATCTAGGCCGCGCGAAATGAGAATCGGCAGGAGTCCCAAGCATTTCTGATAGAGCTGCAAACATTAGAATCCATTTCATCGCTCACTCGTCAAGTTGGCATCAAGCTCGGCTTGCGCCTTCTCGAACATCTCCTGATAAGCCGCTCCGACGAATATGATGATTACAGCAATGGCGGCGACAGTTATTGTCACCCAATGTGCGATTTCCATTTTCACTGCCTCCCTCAGTTGGTGCCGTCCATGGCAGGGGTGGTCATCCGTGACACCCCCAGTGTCGTTCACACACGTCCGTAAGGATTGACCAAGTACGCCAAACGCTTAGCAGAAGGTGACAGCTCCTGCCGTTCGCGCCACACTATCGCGTCAATATGACGAACAGAATAATCAGGAGACACCCATGACCGTGGCCTACCAACTCGAAGAAGCGGGCACGCGCCTGAGCAAAACGACGATTGAAAGACGCCCGCTGGGCCCCCGCGACGTGCGGCTTGATCTGAAGTACTGCGGAATCTGTCATTCCGATCTGGTGGCCGCGGGCGACAAGCTTGGCGGCGGCATGTATCCCATGGTGCCGGGGCACGAGATGGTCGGTGTTGTCAGCGATATCGGCGCCCAAGTCGAAGGTGTCTCGGTCGGTGAGGTGGTGGGTGTCGGATGCATTGCAGACAGTTGCCGAAGCTGTCACTCGTGTGAGTCGGGTGATGAGCATTACTGCGAGACCGGCTTTACCCTGAGCTTTAACAGCAAGGACCGCGATGGCCGCGTTAATTATGGCGGCTATGCCTCTGACTACGTAGTCGATTACGACTATCTTGTGTCGATTCCTGAAGGAGCGGACCTCGCGCGGATGGCGCCACTACTTTGTGGCGGTATTACGGTCTACACACCGCTTAAGCGCTTCAATGTGGGCCCCGGTACGACGCTGTGTATTTTGGGGATGGGCGGGCTTGGACATCTTGCCATTCAATTTGCCAATGCGATGGGTGCGCGCGTTTTGGTCGCATCTCGCTCTGCGGCAAAGCGGGCGGATGCCAAACGATTGGGTGCCGAACTGGCACTTGATCCAGAGTCTGAGGAGTTGCAAGCGTGGATGGGTCGATGTGACCTGATTCTGGATACGATCTCTAATCCCCACGATCTGAATCAATGGTTTCCACTGTTACGTCGTGGCGGCAAGCTCTGCCTAGTAGGGGTTCCCACAGATCAATTGCAGGTTTTCCCTGCATTAATCGTATTTGGTGATCGCAGCCTCGAGGGCTCATTGATTGGCGGCATTGCGGATACCCGCGAGATGATTCAGTTTGCCCATGCCCATGATTTGGGCGCAGAGATAGAGCTGGTCCAGCCAGATGAGATTGAGGGAGCCTGGCACCGACTGCATGAAGGCGATGTGCAGTACCGGTTTGTCATTGATCTAGAATCATTGAGCCGCGACTCGGGGGGAGCCTCATAGAACATGAATGCCCAAGTCGCGCCACAGCTAATAGCAAAGATGATTCCTGCTTGTATCCACACGATAGAGCTCCTTCTTATAGTTGGGTGCCGTCCCTGGCAGTGAGGCGTCATTCCGTGACACCCATAGTGTCGTTCACAGGCGTGCGCAAGGATTGACCGAGTGCGCCAAGCGTTTGGCTGAAGGTGACAGGCATAAAAAAACCCCGCACTAGGCGGGGTTCTGGACACCATCAATGCTGCGGCCAAGAAGCTAATCCCGTCGTTTATTCGATGGTCTATGTCCAGCTATTTCACAGGTTCGAAGTCGCCCGGCATCCAGCTTTTTTCGAACCATGGTTCAAGCGGACCGTAAAGACGGAGTATCGCGTTGTATCCCTTGCCGGGCATGGTCTGCACCCAATTACCTTCTTGTCCTTCCGGTGCCTTGGGGCCGAAGTAAACGGTCGCAGACCCATCATCATGCAGTTTCACGCCTTTTGAGTTGCTATCCAAACCACCGGTGACCTGATCGGTCTCGAGGATCGAACGAGTCTGATTATCGTAGACCATGAAGGACCAGAAGTCCTTGGCCGGGATCGGCGCTGGTAAAGTCACCTTGTAGGTCATTGCTCCATTCAGAGGCACGCCGTTAATATCAGTGGTTCCCATCGTATAGACCGAACCCTTGCCAACCATCGGCTTGACCATCATCGGGGTGCTGCCCGTGGCGTAGTAGTAAAAGGTCAGGCGATCATCCAACACTCGTTCGCCATTATTGAGAAATTCATGGCTCCCTCCAGCGAGAGGTGAATACCATTGACGCTTCCCCGGGTAGAAGTAAACCTCTTCATTGCGAGGCCTGAATACGACGGTCCGGGCATAGGCATTGGCGATGGTGGACGCCTCGTTGAGAATCTTCTTCATCCGATCGTCCGGGTTGAACTCCTGTCCTTTTTTGATGCCAATCGCCCCAGCTTGCCCTACTAGCTCAGGATCCCAAGCGGTCGCGGGCTCATACTGAATCACTTCATTGATCTCATCATAGAAGCTCGCGTCATTGGCATGAATGGTGTTGTATTGATTATTTGACAAGTTGATAAACTCAGTCGGCTTCGGATTCTTGGCGTCGGCAAGCGGGTAAATCTTGAAGGTCTGCTTAAAGGCCTCAATGGCCTCCTTAGTTTCACCCGGTTTAGCGGCAATACGCATCAACGCCCAATGACGGTAGGTCGATGTCTTGGAGACGAAATATCCTTCGGGGACCTCACCTTCGTAGTCAGGGCCCACCAAGAGGTACTTACCTCCTTTGCCCTTGTCGGCACCGACCAATCCAAGGTCCGTCACGTAACGGAAGAAGGCATCATTCACAAAACCGAGCACCGGTGTGCCGATCTCGAGCACCACGGGTCCGTCTTTCACATCGACTTCCGCATGCACGTAAGGCGTGGTCGTCTGTGGCGTGAGCCACAGGGAGCGGGCATTCATCAACTGCTCAGTGATCCCCACCGAGTGGTTGGGCTCGATACCGATTTTGACGTGCCCGTTAAGCATTCCATACATCGAGGCGGTGGGCGTTCCATTGATGAACAGTTCAACCGCACGGGAGATGTCTACGAAGTTGCTCACTTTAGAGGCAGTTTCCTTCGTCGGAAAACCGTCTTGGAATGTCAGTTCACCGAGGTAGCTGCTCTTCATCTTGTCTGCCGTAAGCAATTTCTCGGGAACCTTCGCTTTGTAGGTTGCACTCTCTTGTGCTTGAAGGGGTGAAACGGCAATTGAACCTGCGAGAAACGCGGCGGTGATGACGAGGGGCTTGGTGTTCATTCTCTAATCGCCTCATTGTTATGTTGGTGCGAATTCAGTAGTTACATCCGTGACCGCTATTAAGTGCTCCGTAATCGACGGTCCCGCAACGGTAGGCACTAGTATGGATTGGCCGAGTCTGCCAAGTCATTAGCTAAAGGTGACAACTCGAAGGAGTAGCCCCTTGAGCGCACCGTGGGGCAAGACGATAGGATTACGCGAGAGAGAAACCCTGCCGCGATATTACGAAGTTTTTCGGTCTTAATTTGGTGGAGCCAGACGGGATCGAACCGACGACCTCAACACTGCCAGTGTTGCGCTCTCCCAACTGAGCTATGGCCCCACAATCGAATACAGCAGACGCTGAGAGGCGCCACAGTACGGATACTGCCAAATGCTGTCAAGCCAGCAGGTCGTTTGAGCTGCCCAAGCAAAAATTGATCAGCGCACTTCGCTGAGGGTTTACAATGGCGTGTAGTTCATTGGAGGATCGCGAGATGCCTAATCTCAACACACTCACTCAAACGTTCGCCAGAGCCGTGCTGATCATTCCGGGCAGCCTTTTTCTCGTTTACGGCGCGATGTGTTGGTACAACCCTAATATGCCCGCTGAGTACGCGGGGCTGTGGGTTGCGCATCAAGACGGCATGGCGGAACTCGCAGCCATGTATGGCGGACTGCAGCTCTGCTTGGGTTCTATCATCTTTTTATCGGGTATTCTCAAGGGCTACCTCCGGCCGGGGTTATGGCTCACCATGATGTGTCTAGGGGGTCTCGCCGCAGGGCGAGCCAGCGTGGCGTTTGGCGATTTTGATCTCACCATTCAGGCGGCCAAGGGCGCTACCGACGTGGCCATGAGCTCAGGTTTCACAGCCTATACCTGGTACGCTCTTATCTTTGAATCCGTCTTTGCCGTGCTCGCAGGGGTTTGCCTTCTAGATAAAAGCAATGCCAATTAAAATCCTAGCGCGACGTACTCTTTCTCCAATCGTTTAAGCGCCTTTTTAGAGACACCGCCGCACGCGTCGATGGCGTGTCGCAATCGGGCTCGAGTCATATCGGGGCCCAATATGGCCATCGAATCGGGAATTGAATATGCCACCGTCTGTCCGGACAACGCCACAAACAGCGGCGCAAACAATGCTTTTGGCTTAATGCCCATGGCCTCTGCCAATGCTTTGAGTGCCGTAAAAAGGGCATCGCGGCGCCAGTTTTGCTGTGCCTCAAGCCGCCACAACACAAATTGCATTTGTGCTAACGCAGTATCCCGATCATCACCATCCTCGCCAAATGCATCTGGCGATACGGGCACCTCGCCCGATAACAAATAAGCCGCCTGCGGGATGAGGTCGGACAGCACGTCAATCCGCCCTTGAGCTTGAGGCAATATTTTTTCAAGCATTTCGCGGTTCAATGCCCAATCTTGCAGCCGTTGGATCAGGTCGTCCGTGCTCAGCGATTCACGGATCCATAACCCGTTCAGCCACTTGAGCTTCTCGACATCAAACACCGGTCCGCCCAACGACACGCGGTGAATGTCAAAGGCCTGCTGCATTTCTGACAGCGTGAACTTTTCTTGCTCGTCGGGCATTGACCAACCCATACGACCCAGATAGTTGACTACGGCCTCAGGTAAAAACCCCATACGCTGGTAGTACAGAATACTGGTCGGATTTTTGCGCTTGCTGAGTTTTGATTTATCGGGGTTGCGGAGCAAAGGCAAATGACACAGCACAGGCATGGTCCATCCAAAATACTCATAGAGCAGCTGATGCTTCGGAGCCGAATTAATCCACTCCTCGCCGCGGATCACGTGCGTAATCTCCATCAGATGATCGTCCACCACATTAGCCAGATGATAGGTCGGCAAGCCATCTGATTTTAATAAGATCTGAGCATCGACCATGCTCCAATCGAGCTCAATCGCGCCACGCAGCATATCCTCGACCACGCAAGCGCCCGCCTCTTCCGGCACCATCATACGAATGACAAAAGACGCACCTGCTGCCTTGCGCGCGGCTTGCTCCTCCTCCGAGAACAGTAACTCTGAGGGTTTCAGCGCAGTGGCTTTACCCGCTTCACGTCGTGCCTCGCGAAGTGCATTGAGTTCTTCTGGCGTGCGATAACAGACAAAGGCATGGCCCTTCTCTACCAGCTCCCAAGCATAACCACTGTAGATATCGGCACGCTCACTTTGACGATAAGGTCCTTTTGCCCCACCCACATCAGGTCCTTCGTCCCAATCCAGTCCCAGCCAGCGGAGCGACTCAAATATCTTCGCTTCGGCCTCAGGGGTACTGCGCACCTGGTCCGTGTCTTCGATACGGAGAATAAACTGACCACCGTGGGCATGGGCAAAACAACGATTAAAAAGCGCCATGTAGGCTGTGCCGACATGGGGATCACCGGTAGGAGATGGCGCGACGCGGGTTCTGACGGTCATGTGATGAGTTCTTTTCGCGGCAGGATTCTGTATTAGTTTATCAAAGGCGCTGGTCAGATTTTATGCTGATTGCAGGCATTATTCAGTTTCTCATTACGGGTCAAACTCCGGTAGCATACGCGCACGCTCACATGAGTTCTGACCGTTGATACGACACCCGTTGACTTCAGGGCAGGGATCACCTGCACCGCCCATTTCTATCCCGTTTTTAGCCGCGTCTCGCGCGGTCTTCGTCAGTGTGCTCTGCGTCTTAGTGACAGCCTGCGGCAGTGGCGAGAGCAATGTGGTGAGCGGCAATCGCGATGGTATTTTGCACTACGGCAACGGTACGGAACCCCAAGGCCTGGATCCCCACGTGGTCACGGGAGTGCCTGAGAACCATATTATCCGGGCTCTGTTCGAAGGATTGGCGGTTAAGAATCCGATCACCTTGGAGCCCGAACCGGGCGTTGCGCAACGCTGGGATTTTAGTGACGACGGGCGAATCATTACTTTTTATTTAAACCCCGAGGCCAAGTGGTCCAACGGAGAGCAGGTGACTGCCTCCGATTATGTCTGGAGCTGGAACCGAGCGCTTCACCCGATGACGGGTAATGAGTACTCGTACATGCTATTCCCCGTCAAAAACGCCGAGGCTTACCTAAAAGCCGAGATCAGTGATTTTGCTGAAGTGGGGGTCAAAGCGCTTGATGACACCACATTAGAGGTCACTTTAAACGAACCGACGCCCTACTTCGTGCAGCTCATGGACCACTACAGCACCTTTGCAGTGCACCCAGAAACGTTACTGCGCTTTGGTGAAATGACCGACCGCTACACTCCGTGGACACGAGTTGGCAACATTGTCAGCAATGGTGCTTTCACGCTGAGCGAGTGGTCCCTTAACCGTCGCATCATCGTCGAGAAAAGCGAGCACTATTGGGATCGCGACACCGTCTCGCTCAACGGCGTTGTGTTTTACCCGATGGAAAATGTGGTCAGCGAAGAGCGCATGTTTCGTGTCGAGCAACTGCACTACACCCAAGTGGTGCCGCTGGATAAGATCCCGCTGTATCGCGATATGCCCAATACACCTTACGTTCAATCGGCCTATCTGGGTACCTACTACTATCTGATTAATACGAAGCGACCGCCGGTAGATGATGCACGTGTCCGAAAAGCACTCGCAATGTCGGTGGATCGCGAAAAGTTAACGCGGACCGTACTACAAGAGACCGCGTTTCCTGCCTACTCGATTACGCCGCCCGATACTCTGGGCTATTTTCCGCCAAAATTATTTGACTACGACCCCACCGAGGCCCGCCGGTTGCTGGCAGAGGCTGGCTATCCCAATGGCGAGGGCTGGCCCGGGCTTGAGATTCTCTACAACACCAACGAAGGCCATCGGAAAATCGCGGTCGCCATTCAACAGATGTGGAAGTCCGAGCTTGGCATCGATATCACCATTACGAATCAGGAGTGGAAGGTCTACCTCGATTCGGTCACACAGATTGACTTTCAAGTGGCGCGGCGTGGCTGGATTGGCGACTATGTGGATGCCAATAATTTTCTCGACTTATTCATTACCGATGGCGGTAACAACAACACGAACTATAGCGATCCGCTTTATGATGATTTGATTCTGTATCGGGCGCCTGCCGCGAAGACCCGGGAGGAGCGTTACGCGCTATTTGAACAAGCGGAAACGATGCTCATGGACGAGATGCCGATCATTCCCATTTATACCTATACCAGTAAGCATCTTATCCACCCCAGCGTAGAGGGTTTACACTCGAACCTGATGGATTCACTGAATCTGAAATACGTGAAACTCATTCCCGGCAGGACGCTACCCGAGGCACTCCGCTGATGTTGCGCTTTTTGTTGGTCCGCATACTACAAGCCTTACCCGTCATTTTTGTGGTCATCACCGCCACCTTCTTTCTGGTGCGCTCAGCGCCGGGTGGCCCTTTTGACCAAGAGAAGGTGGTGATTCCTGAGGTGAGGGCAGCGCTTGAGGCGCAATATCGATTAGACCTGCCCCTGCATCAGCAATATTTTGCGTACTTAGGCGATCTCGCTCAGGGTGACCTAGGGCCGTCGTTTAAGTACCCCGGTCGCAGCGTCAATGAAATTTTGTTCGCAGGCCTGCCCGTCACTGCGGAGCTGGGCCTTTATGCACTGATCATCGCCCTCGTTATCGGGGTGACCGCCGGCGTGTTCGCGTCATTAAAACCCAATACCGCGCAAGACTATATTCCGATGAGCCTGGCGATGATCGGTATTTGCATGCCGTCATTTTTATTAGGGCCTTTATTGGTCCTCATTTTTGGCATTTGGTTAGATTGGCTGCCGATTACGGGTTGGGGGGATATCCCCGGCGATAAGATACTGCCGGCCGTCACATTGGGGTCCGCATACGCCGCCTATATTGCGCGCCTTAGCCGTGCCGGCATGCTCGAGATTCTCTCTCAGGACTACATTCGCACCGCACGCGCTAAGGGGCTGCCGGAATGGCGCGTCGTTACCCAGCATGCGCTGAGAGGCGGATTGATTCCGGTCATTGCCTTCCTCGGACCCGCCTTTGCAGGACTGCTGGCGGGGTCTTTTGTGGTCGAGACCATTTTCCAGATTCCCGGGCTGGGACGATTTTATGTGCAAGCCGCCTTTAACCGGGACTACACCATGATTTTAGGCACCACCGTGTTCCTATCCACGCTAATCGTGTTCTTTAATCTGGTCAGTGACGTGGTCGCGGCATGGCTCAACCCAAGACTCAGACAGCAGTTCAAAGGGGGTAGCGCATGAATACCGTGTCATCCCCAGCATTTGACGCGGTCGAGCAAGGCTCGTCGCTGTGGCACGATGCGTGGCTCAGACTACGCAAAAACAAGTTGGCGCTGTTGGGCGGCGCGGTGCTGTTGTTCATGATTGTCATCGCCCTGCTCACCCCGTGGATCGCGCCCTATAGCTACGAAGCACAAAACCTCGACTTGGGCGCCTCACCGCCCTCGGCTGCGCACTGGCTCGGTACCGATATCTTTGGCCGAGACCTGCTCACACAGGTCATGTATGGAGGCCGCATTTCACTCGCAGTGGGCTTCATTGCCACCGCAGTCGCACTCCTGATCGGTGTCACTTGGGGTGCCATCGCCGGCTATGTCGGCGGCCGCGTCGATGCCATTATGATGCGCTTGGTCGACATTCTCTACGCCCTGCCCTTCATGATATTCATCGTGCTGTTAATGGTGGTGTTTGGCCGCAATATTCTGCTGCTATTTCTGGCAATCGGCGCCGTCGAGTGGCTCACTATGGCACGTATCATGCGCTCTCAAGTTCAGTCGCTCCGGCAGCAAGAATTTGTAGAGGCGGCCGTGTCGGTGGGCTTATCGCCGGCGACCATTATCCGCAAACACATCGTGCCCAACGCCTTAGGCCCGATTATTGTGTATACCACCTTAACCATTCCCAGTGTCATGCTGCTAGAAGCCTTTTTAAGCTTTCTCGGTCTGGGTATTCAGCCCCCTGCCACCTCCTGGGGGTTACTGATTAGCTACGGCGCCGAAACGATGGAAGAGTACCCCTGGCTGCTGATATTTCCCGGTTGCGCCTTAACACTGACGCTTTTTTCACTGAATTTTCTGGGCGACGGTTTGCGCGATGCGCTAGATGTTCGTGGATCTAAGGACTAAACCATGAGCCTACTCAAAGTCGACCATTTATCCGTGAGTTTCGTGACTCGTAATGGCACCAATCAAGCGGTGGATGACGTGAGCTTTGCGGTTGAGCCGCGACAAATCACGGCGATCATTGGCGAGAGCGGTTCTGGCAAGTCGGTCTCTTGCTACGCCATGCTCGGTCTTGTACCGAGTCCTCCGGGGCGAATTGATGGCGGCAGCGCGGTGTTTCAAGGGCAAGACTTACTGTCGCTGTCTGAATCTGAATTACGCGCTATTCGCGGACGCGATATTGCGATGATCTTCCAAGACCCGATGACATGTTTGAATCCCTTTATGCGAATTGGCGATCAGCTAATCGAGCCACTCACTCTGCATCGCGGGCTCGACAAAAAATCCGCACAGGCCCGTGCCACAGAGCTCCTTGATGAAGTCGGTATCCGTGACCCTCAAGGCGCCATGCGTGCTTTTCCTCACGAGTTCTCGGGCGGCATGCGACAGCGAGTCATGATTGCAATGGCGCTCATCAATGAACCCAAATTATTGATCGCAGATGAGCCGACCACCGCTTTGGATGTGACGATACAAGCGCAAATTCTTAAGCTCATCGCCGACCTGCAGCATAAACGCGACATCGGCGTGTTGTTGATCAGCCATGATCTGGCTGTCGTCTCTGATATTGCCGACCAGATCGTGGTAATGGAACAAGGCAAGGTCGTCGAGCAAGGCAGCCCGCAAGCGATTTTTGACAACGCTCAACACCCTTATACCCGAAAGCTACTCGCCGCGATTCCCAGTGGGCAGAAAATCGCCGATGCCGTTGCAGCCGACCCGCTCATTCGAATCGATCATTTAAAAACGTGGTTCACGCCCAACGAAGGCGCCGAGCCCGTCAAGGCCGTGGATGATGTGTCACTCGAGATCCATCGGGGAGAAGTGCTGGGATTAGTGGGTGAATCGGGTAGCGGCAAGTCCACCTTAGGGCGATCGCTGCTGCGCTTAGTGCCACTGACTGGCGGTCAAATCGACTTTGACGGAACAACGCTGAGCGCGCTGCAGGGCAAACCGCTGAAACAGTTTCGTCATCGCATGCAGATGATTTTTCAGGATCCCTATGCCTCCCTGAATCCTAGAATGACCGTGTATGACACGCTGGCCGAGCCGCTGCTGCAGCATAATCTGGTGAGTAAGGCTGGCCTCGACCAGGCGATTCGTGAGCTGATGGACAATGTAGGCTTGGCGCAGGCGTTTGTGCGCAAATACCCACACGAATTTTCAGGTGGGCAGCGCCAGCGCATTGCCATTGGTCGCGCGCTGGCAACGCGGCCCGAGTTTATTGTGGCCGACGAGCCGGTCTCGGCCCTCGATGTCACGATTCAGGCACAGATTCTGGATCTACTTGCCGACCTCACCAAAGAGTACGGCCTGACCATGCTCTTCATCTCCCATGACCTCGCGGTCATACGACAAATTGCGGATCGTATCGCGGTGATGTACCACGGCAAACTCGTTGAGGAAGGCCCAACGGCGCAGGTATTCGACTCTCCAAGCGCAGACTACACCCGCTCTCTACTGGCGGCGATCCCGGGCGCACACGCCGCGTAGCTCAGTCCACTGACACGAGACACCACCCGTGTCAGTGGACACAACCCAATGGCACTGGATACAACACAGCGCCCCTAGCATTACCCACTGGTAATGGACAAAACCCAGAGGCGCTCGACACCACTCGGTAGCACTAGGCATAACACAGCGGTACTCGACGAGGTACAGTGACACAGGGAAAGTGGCGGACTCACCTCGCTAACCGGTCGAGAGGCACTGAGCCGGATTTATAACGTGAACCCAGAGTCCAACGTGACCAGCTGTCCGGTGACATAATCGGAGCCGGTCATCAGCGAGATGATCGTATCGGCCACATCGGCTGGCGTCACGACATGTCCCAACGCGGTTTGCTCCGCGAACATTTTTTTCAAGCCCTCGTACTGCTCAGCATCGCCGCCACCCCAAGTGTTAAAGGCCCAGTCGCCATCGATCAAGCCGGGCAGTACGGCGTTCACCCGAATCTTGCGCTTGCCTAGGGTCTTGGCCAGCGTGCGGGTCAAGCTGTTCATACCTGCTTTCGAGGCACAGTAAGCAATAGAGCTTCCTGCAGCGGTAGTACTCGCAATGCTAGAGGTCATCACGATCTCGCCTCCACCCGCCGCTTCGATATGAGGCGCGGCCTCTCGCGACATCATAAAGGCGCCAATAAGATTCACGCGCAAGGTCTTGAGCCAAATGTCTTCTGTCAGTGCCTCAAGTTCGTCATGGGGGACAAAGGTCGTGGTACCCGCGTTGTTCACGAGCATATCGAGTTGGCCAAAATGCGCTACGGTCTCTGCCACTAACCGTTTGCAATCAACCTCTTCTGAAACATCGGCCTGTATCGCAATCGCGTGACCACCCGCGCCGGTCACTTGCGCTACCACCGCCTCGGCTGCCTCGGCAGAGCGACTGTAATTCACTACCACTCGTGCGCCCATCGCGGAGAGTTTGCTGGCGAGCGCAGCGCCCACACCTGAGCTAGCGCCCGTGATTAGTACGACTCGGTCGGCTACATCCATTTTGCGATTCCTCTGATGATTTATCTGAGCGCGTTTGTGCGGTGCGGCTTAACCTCACAATACACCGATCCTACTGGCAACAGCGCACACCGTGAGGGGTCAGTCATGCTGCATCAGCGGGTATGCTGCCGACGGCGCCTACCGTTAAGCGCAGCGCGCCCCAGTTCACTCCGGCTTAACGCTTCCCGAGTCAGGCCAGCTTTAGGGGTAGCGATCGCAACCGTTGCCCAGTCGCCTTAAACACCGCGTTCGCGACCGCCGGAGCAATCGGCGGCAGACCCGGCTCTCCCACACCCGTGGGCTCAGTCCCACTGTCGACGATCACAACCTCGATCTCAGGCGACTCATTCATGCGCAACATACGATAGTCGTGAAAATTACTTTCCTTGACGGCCCCGGCCTCAAGATTCAAATCGCCATAGAGCGCCGCTGTAAGGCCATAAATAATGCCGCCCTCCATTTGTGACCGCACAATGTCTGGGTTAACCGCCTGACCGCAGTCGACCACGCAGGTGACCTTGTGAACGCGAATCTGACCGTTCTCCACCGACACCTCTGCAATCTCGGCCACGTCGGTCGAAAAGGAGTGGTGCATTGCCATGCCGAGGTGATGTCCCTCGGGAACGGTCATCCCAGCCATTCGCTCACCAGCGATGCGAATCACATTTTGACGGCGTGGGTTGCTTTGGGTGTTCTCCAGTCGAAAGGTCACCTCGTCAATACCCGCCGCCTGAGCGATCTCGTCAATCATGGACTCCTTAGCAAACGCCGTATAGGAGTGCCCTACCGCCCGCCAAAAAGTGAGCGGCAAGCCGTGTTCTACGGTCATATGTGTCACACGGGTGTTGGGCTGGTCGTAGTCTTCAAACAAGCCCTCGGTACTCGATTCGTCAGTGGAGAAATTTTCAAAGAACATCTCACTGGCATTGGCCACACCCTCTACGAGAAAATCAGCCAGCCAAGGGTACATAGCAGGCAGTAGCGTTCGGAATGTGTTCGGCGATATGTTGCCCCCCGCGCGAGCCGTATCCCAAGCGACCAGCTGGCCGCTCTCATCGACCCCTGCTTTGATTCTCATCAGCGATGCCGGTCGGAATGGGCCCTGGCGAATATCATCCTCTCGTGTCCATACCAGCTGAATCGGCTTGCCGGTTTGCTTGGCCACATCAGCGGCTTCCGCCAAGTGCGTGATGGTACCGCGACGGCCAAAACCGCCACCGAGATACGTTTGATGAAAACGCACGTTGTCTGCTGGGATGTCAGCCATCCGTGACACCAAACCCGCCACCGCAAATGGGAACTGGATGCCGGTCCATACGTCGGCTTCCTCACCCTGAATGCGCACGACAGCATTCATGGGTTCCATGGGGGAATGCGATAACAAAGGCGCCCAGTAATCTGCCTCTCGTACCGTACTCGCCGCGGCGAAGGCCGCCTGCACATCACCCACGTCAGGGCCTTCAACACCGTCGCCAGCATCTAAGGCCGCCGCGTAGTCAGCGCGAAGCGTTGCCGTATCGACCCGACTGAGATCGGTTTCCTCCCACTCGACTTGCACTTTTGATGCGGCCTGAGTGGCTTGCCAAAAACTCTCTGCCACCACCGCAACACCGCTGGCCACTTCTACGATATCAGTCACACCTGGCATCGCGCGCGCGGCAGCCGTATCGGCTGTCAGTTTCTTTGCGCCCGCTACGGGGGCTCGCACCACCACGGCGTAGTGCAGATCAGGAATATCAATATCCAAACCAAAATCGGCGGTGCCGGTCGATTTAGCGATAGCGTCCACACGACGACTTTCACGGCCGATGTACTGAAACTCATCCGCCGGTTTGAGCGGCGCATTCTCAGCGATGGCTACTGACGATGCCGACTCGATAAAGTCGGCATAGGGATAGCGCTGACCCGCGTGCACCACGTGACCATTATCGGTGCTCAAGGTGGTTATCTCGACGCCTAAGTCACTGGCTGCGGCCTGCAGGATCAGCAGTCGCGTGTTGGCACCAGCTTGTCGCATCGGCAAAAAGTGCGCTCTCGTCGAACTGCTACCACCGGTTCCCTGCATACCAAACAGTGGGTTGTTGTAGTCCTCATGAGCACTTGCTAACCGGACATCCATATCGAGCGGATTCACATCGAGCTCTTCACCAAGCAAGGTCGCCAGTCCAGTGGTCACCCCCTGCCCCATCTCGGCGCGAGCGGTGTAAAAGCGCACGGTGTTATCGGGCAAAATTTGTACAAACGCATTGGCGGTCCAGGCTCCTTCGGAAGCCGCAACGGGCAGTGGCTTGGCGGTACTCGAGCAGCCGCTGAGACTAAACCCAACCACCAGACCCCCACCCGCCACAGCGGAGGATTGCATAAACCGACGACGTGAGACGTTAACTGTATTCATGCGGTCTCTCCTACCGGCGCCATCGCATCGTAAGCGAGGGCACTCTCACTCACGGACTGGATCGCGCGCTTGATTCTGGGGTAGCAACCACAACGACAAATATTGCCCGACATCGCCGCATCGATATCGGCACCCGTGGGGTTAGGGTTGGCATCTAGCAGCGCCGCGGCAGCCATGATCTGGCCCGACTGGCAGTAGCCGCATTGAGGCACCGCATACTCATGCCACGCCGCTTGCAATGGGTGCAGGTCACCTGGAGTGCCGAGGCCTTCGATCGTCGTGATCGATTTACCCGCTACTGCCGCAATCGGCGTGACGCAGGTTTTTATGGCGGCCCCATCAACATGCATGGTGCAAGCCCCACACAAACCGGCACCGCAACCAAACTTTGACCCCTTGAGTTTAAAAGCATCGCGGACCACCCATAACAGAGGGGTATTGGCATCGATATCGGTCGATACTGTTTCACCATTGAGCGTAAATGAAATCATCAAGCGTTTACTCCTGATTGGGATAAAGCGTCTGCCCGTACACCAGCAATAATGTGACGGGCGGTATTAACGAAAAGCGGTCTGGCAGAAAACTGATTCACTAAGTTTCTGACATCCTCTGGTAAGGCTTCTTCGGCGACATTAGGTCCCTGATCCGTCACCGCGGTGCCCACTAACAGCACCACGAGGGACTGCAGTAGCGCAAAACTGGTCTCGACATCGATCGCCAGTGCGGTCGACATGGGCACGGCAATTAACTCGATTTGTTGGTGGAAGGTACGTTTGGTCTCAATAAAGCGATCAATCGCCACGTTATGTTCAATCGTCTGCTCGAGTCTCGCGATCAGACACATCAGATTTTCAACCCCATACGCCGTGGCAAAAAAGTGCTCGGCATAGTCGCCATCGGTCATGCCCGCCCGCAACTCAGGGCGCAACGCCTCTATCCACTGATCGACATAACGGGTACAGAGGGCGAGGAGGACTTCCTCGCGGGTGGTGAAGTACAAATAAAGCGTGCCTTTGGCCACATCGGCGCGGCGAGCCAAGGGCGCCATCGCGAACCCGTCGTAGCCGCTTTCGGTCAATAGCGTGTGCGCCGCCGCTAGGATTTGCTCGCGACGGAAACTTTTTTGTTCGTTGGTGCGTGCTCGAGTCGGCATAAGAGGGCCCTGTTGAATTCGCTGCGAATGATAACTGACCCGGAGTCATTAGAAAACTCCGCGTTGACGGCGTGCGAGGCGAGCAGCTTGTTCTGAGGCGAGACCAGCGGGGTCCTGCTGGCGGCTTAAATCACGTGGAATCGAGAGGTAAAGGCGATAACGACGGGGGCATTGAAGTGCGCCCCCAGCGCTAACGAGGACGAGGTTATTCTGGATCGGCCACCTTGAGCAATTGCTTACCTAAATTTTTACCCGTAAACAAACGCTGCAATGTGCTGGGAATGTTCTCAAACCCTTCCTGCATATCGACCTGATACTTCAGATCACCCGTGCCAATCCATCCAAGCAAGTCTTTGATCGCTTCACCGGCACGCGGCAAATAGTCCAACACGATAAAGCCTTCCATGCGGCTGCGCATGATCACGAGGTTCATGATATTGCTCGGGCCCGGCTGAGGCTCGGTCGCGTTGTAATTAGCAATACCGCCACACATCACAACACGTGAGCGCAAATTCAGGTGATTCAGCGCCGCCTCGAGGGTGCCACCGCCGACGTTATCGAAAAACACATTCCATTTTTCAGGGCACGCCTCGGCAATTTGTTGGTCAAGGTCGCCTAGTTTGTAATCGATCGCGTGGTCGAAGCCGGCTTCATTGGTGAGCCAGGCACATTTTTCAGGACCACCCGCAATACCGACAACACGACAGCCCTTAAGCTTGGCGATCTGTCCTGCTACCGAACCGGTCGCGCCGGCAGCGCCCGACACCAATACGGTTTCACCCGGTTGCGGATTACCTAAATCCAGCAAACCAAAATAAGCGGTAAGACCCGTCACACCCAATACCGACAGCATCATTTCTGGAGGCGCGCCATCGGGGACAGGTCGTATGCTGGAGGGCGGGTGAGAAGGGTCAACCACCGCGTAGTCTTGCCAACCGTTAGTGGCCTGCACCAACTGACCACTTGCAAAATCCGGGTGGTTCGATTTGACCACCTGCGCGACACAGCCAGCGCGCATGGGCTCACCGATCTGCACTGGCGGCAGGTAGCTTTCCCGATCCATTGTCCAACCGCGCTGGGTAGGGTCGAAAGAAAACATCAGGTTGCGTATCAAGACCTCGCCCTCACCGGGCTCAGGAATAGTCGTCTCAACATATTTGAAATGCTCGGGACCGATCATGCCCACGGGGCGGTTATCCAAAAGCCATTGTCGATTAGTTGTCATGTGCTGTTACCTTCCTCTCTAACGATTTATCACGTGGGTGCCACCGGATGATTACCGGGTGAGCCATCTCGTGGCGCGCACGATACCTTACCCTAAAGCGCTGGGTTTTTTTACACCTCCCGGCTGTGATCTAACTCATTTGCTCTTTGCGATCTCACTCTGTGCCCCAAAAAAACCCCGCAAAACGGGGTCTTTTTAAAGCGACTGTCTTTGTGTTTGAGAGCAGAGTTGCGGGGGTTTATGCGATGTGCAAGCGTCGATAACCCAACCCGCCGATCAGCACTGACAAGACCGCGAGCAACCACAACGGCAGTGGCACAGGCAACACTGGCGATCCTGCTCCCTCGTCGGAGGTTGGGAAGGCCAGCGCCACCGGATCCCTTAGGATGCCCGGGGTCTGATCCTGATCGAGCTCACCATCGTCGCTCAGGGTATAAGTAACCGTCTGGCCCTCAATATCCGCTGCAGCAATCCGGCTCCAAGTGCCTGAGTCCGCGATCTTGTAGAGCTGCGCATCCGCTGGAATCGCCTCTCCCATATCGATGGTGATCCTCATTCTCTCCGGATAATCCGTATTTGGATCGCGACCACAGTCGATCACCGAGAAGCCCACGGCATTCGCGAACGCAAGCGTCATACCGTCTGGCGGCGTTGGGGCCGCCTGCACTACCGGCCTGCCGGATAACTTGCAGTTCGACTCACGGGCAATTGGTTGCATGTCGACCTTTTCAAGCGAGGCGCGCACCATCGTCGCTGTGCTTCTCGCCCCACCGCTGCTCACATCAGCACTCAGCGGGCCGGCCTCCTCAACCTGCAAGGTGAGCTGTTTCAGGTCTGACGCCTGTGCCGCCAGTGAAGGGGTGGTCCAGCGCAGTGTTCGATCAGTGCTGCTCCAAGTAGCGCCACTGGTCTCTACCGGTGCCAGACCGCTCGCCACTGTTACAATGTTGGTGATCACGCCTGCGGCCGCATCTCCAATATTGGTAGGGCCTGCACTGAGGCTCACGGTCTCGCCCGCCATTGCCTCGACAACAGAGAACTGTGCGCTCGCCTGAATCATCGCTGCAGCCGGAGCAGTAAC
>Ga0228671_1000125_pt1 | contig 20700 bp, 16 predicted proteins | sample 89DmetaG_FD_183013 | JGI IMG/M metagenome (GOLD analysis project Ga0228671, IMG submission 183013) | Seawater microbial communities from Monterey Bay, California, United States - 89D | ecosystem: Environmental > Aquatic > Marine > Coastal | place: USA: California | collected 2016-11-05 | reverse complement strand
AGAGGATGGAATTCGCCGGAATTTGGATTGGATGAAATCTGGAGAGATGTTTCTTCAAGTGATCAGAATGACATAGGTAAAATAATTTTAGGTTTTTATTAATATATTCCTCCCCTCCTTTTCTTTGAATTTTTCCATTCTAAGGTTGCAATTCTATCAAAAACGATCAAAAACAATCTTATTCGATCATTATGATTCGTGAAGCCTGTCCAACCTTAGCTCCTCAAAGAAGAGAGCATATTCGTTTACTCGTTCGAGAAAGCGGTATTGCCCGAGTGGAAGATTTACGCAGGGAACTAAAGGTTTCTGTGGCCACAATAAGACGTGATTTAGAGGTACTGGAAGAGGAAGGAAAAGTGCGCCGGGTACACGGTGGTGCGGTGAGCACGGAAACCCGTTTGGAGGAAGCTGTTTTTGATGACAAGACGAATCAATTTACTAGGCAAAAACGTGATATTGCCGCAGAAGCTTATAAGTTAATAGGTCAGGAGGAATCGTTGTTTCTGGATGGAGGAAGTACGACTTTATCCCTGGCCCGTTTATTAAAGGATCGCAAAGATCTAACCGTGGTTACAAATTCTTTGCGGGCTGCCGCTGAACTGGCAGATTCCGGCCCACGGGTAATTTTAACCGGAGGTGAACTTCGTAGAATTAGTCAAACTATGGTTGGTCCACTGACTTCAGCTGTACTCAGTCAGGTGCGGGTGGACAAAGCTTTTATGGGAACCATGGGATTTTGCTTGAAGAATGGTCTTACCACAACTGATCCAAACGAAGCTTATGTGAAGTCATTGGTTGCGGAACAGGCTTCTCAGGTTGTTCTTTTAGCTGATTCCAGTAAAGCGGATAAGGTTTCGTTTGCTCGGGTATCCGATTGGCAAAATGTTGATATTTTACTGAGCGATCGTAAACTTCCCCCTTCATTTATTAAAACTTTACCTAAGCATGGTATCAAAGTCCATGTCGTTTAAATTTATAACCAAGAAATAGAAAATTATGGCAACTCCAGTAATTATGCCCCGACAGGGGCAATCCGTTGAAAGCTGTATCCTCACCGAATGGAAGGTTCAACCAGGCGACACAGTAGCCGAGGGTGATGTCCTTGCAGTGATTGAGACAGACAAAGCAAGCTTTGACCTTGAGTCCACCGCAGCGGGGACTGTCCTTGATCTTTTTTGGGAGGCTGACGATGACGTCCCCGTTCTTGCCAATGTTTTGGCAATTGGAGAAGAGGGCGAAAATATTGATGAATTTCGACCCGTAGATTCTGGAGGGACATCCGCACCCGAGCCGGTTGCTTCTTCAACATCTGGTACAAATGTTCCTGCTGTTGAAACAACAGCTCAACCACAGGAAACCATTGCGCCGATCGTGGGCTCTGCTAGTGCCCCTTCAGCCGGGATTAGTCCCCGTGCCCGCAAAAAAGCAATGCGTGCCGGAGTGGATGCTGAAATTCTTGTAGGGACCGGTCCTGGTGGGCGTGTGATTGAAAGAGATGTGGATGCATTTCTTGCCGGCACTCCACGTTTATCCGCTACAGCCCGAATTCGAGCTCAAAAGGATGGATTGGAAGCACCTAGCCGGGGTAGTGGAATTGCGGGAATGGCTCTTTCCTCTGATATGCGTCAACCCGGTGCTATTGATGGGGCTGATGTTGAACCGGTGAAAGGAATCCGAAAATTGATTGCGGATCGCATGATGCAATCTTTACAAGGAACTGCACAATTAACATTACATTCATCTTTTGATGCAACTGCATGTCAGCAGTATCGTAAAAAACGATTGGCAGATGGAGAGTCCAAGGTCTCTATCAACGACCTTGTGGCCAAGGCTATTTTATCAGCCCTCAAGATTCATCCGGAAATGAATGCTCATTTTCTGGGTGACCGTTTAGCTGTTTTTCATGAAGTCAATCTTGGGATTGCGGTTGATTCTCCACGTGGATTGATGGTGCCCGTAGTTGAAGATGCTTCCAAAATGTCTTTAGAAATGCTCTCTTCTGAAATTAAGAAAAAAGCAATTGCCTGTCGGGATGGCACCATACAACCGGACGATCTATCCGGTGGAACTTTTACTTTAACCAATCTAGGTATGTTGGGCGTGGAAAACTTTACACCTGTGCTCAATCCCCCTGAAATCGCAATTTTGGGTGTGGGTGGTATTAGCGTTCAACCAAAGAGACAGCCGGATGGTGAAGTTTCATTCGTTGATCAGATTTCGCTCAGTTTAACCATTGACCACCAAGCCATTGACGGTGCACCTGCAGCCCGATTCTTACAAACTTTTGTAAACCATTTAGAAACTCATCCGGGTGAAAACCCACCAAAAATTGAAGGAGAAGAATAATTGTGAAATATGATTTTGCCGTAATTGGAGCCGGACCCGCTGGGTATGTGGCCGCTAAAAAAGCCGCATCTGCCGGGTTAAAAGTAGTCATGGTCGAAAAGAAAAAACTTGGGGGCGTTTGTTTAAATGAAGGTTGTGTTCCTTCGAAAACGCTTTTGCAGGCTGCCAAAACTTATCATCACGCCAAGCACGGTTCAATTTTTGGAGTCGAAGCAGGAAGCTTAAGCTTTGATTTTGGAAAAGCTCATGCCCATAAAAATTCCGTAATGGATCGAATGAGGGATGGGATTGCCGGGTTAATGAAAAAGCATAAAGTTGAAGTCATTGAAGGCGAGGCTACTCTTGTAAAAGGTGGTTTTTCTGTGAACGGTGAAACTCATGAAGCTGAAAATATACTGCTCTGCACTGGTTCATCCCCAACTATTCCCCCGATTCCTGGTATAGAGGCGGACCACATTGTTGATTCAACCGGGATTCTAAATAACGAAACTTTACCCCAAAATCTTGTCATTGTGGGCGGTGGAGTCATTGGTTGTGAATTTGCATGTGTTTATGCTTCAGTTGGAATTCCAGTAACTGTTTTAGAAGCGATGCCCGAAATTTGCCCAAATCTTGATTCTGAAATCGCAGCTATCCTCCGAAAGGAACTCGAAAAGAAGGGCGTCAATTTTATACTGGGTGCAAAGGTAGAAAGTTTTGAGGGTAAGTCCGTTCGGTTTAACCTCGATGGAGAAAGTAAAGATATGGATGCGGACTTGGTCCTTGTTGCAACTGGCCGGCGCCCTAATGTTTCCGATCTTGGATTGGAAGATATTGGCTTGGACTTTGACCCACGTGGTGGTGTGAAAGTGGATGATCGTGGGGCTACTAATTTACCAGGTGTTTGGGCAGCAGGAGATGTAACCGGACAAGCTTGGCTCGCCCATGCCGCCAGTCGAATGGCTGAGGTGGTAGTTCACAATATCACCGGTCAGAAAGATATCATGCGACATGACACGATGCCAGCTGTGGTGTACACAAGTCCAGAAGTTGCAGTAGTCGGCTTGACCAAAGAAGAAGCAACTGATCGTGGTTTTAAGGTAAAGACTGGAAAAATCCCGATGGCGATCAATGCACGTTACATTGCAGAGAACCCAGGTGAGGAAGGGATGTGCAAGGTTGTACTTGATGCGGATACCAATCGTTTATTGGGTGTACATATGGTAGGGGGAGCTTGTTCAGAAATGATCTTTGGAGCAACTGCCATGCTTGAAACCGAATTGCGGGAAGAAGAAATTGCAGAAATTGTATTTCCACACCCAACCACATCCGAAATTATGAAGGATGTCTTCATGGCCGTCCGTTAACCTTTTTTAATATTACTAAACACTTTTCGATATGCCTAAGTCACAAATAGTAGAGCCTGCAGAAGAACGTAAAGCTGGAACCATTCCTTTAGCTGAAATTCCTCTCAATCAGTATAAACAAGATATTGCCAAAGAGAAAGAGGCCTATGGAGCTGATGCTTTGGTTGGTATGTATGAAGACATGCTTCTTATACGCGTGTTTGAAAACATGCTTCAATCAATTAAAACTCAAGGATCTTACGAGGGAATTGAGTACGACCATAAAGGACCGGCTCACCTCTCAATTGGACAGGAAGCATCCTCTGTGGGGCAAGCTTTTCTTCTTGGTATTGAAGACCACATTCTAGGTTCACACCGTTCCCATGGTGAAATTTTGGCAAAGGGTATGTCTGCGATTCGAAAATTGGATGATGCTTCCTTGATCGAAATTATGGAGAACTTTCTTGGTGGTGATTGTTACCGTGTAGTCGAGAAAGAAGGTTCAGATTCTGTAAAGGATTTGGCCCGAAATTTTTTATTGTATGGTGCTTTAGCTGAAATTTTTGGCCGTGAAAACGGTTTTAATCGAGGCTTGGGTGGATCGATGCATGCATTCTTTCCTCCATTTGGAATTTTGCCCAACAATGCAATCGTTGGTGGTTCTGCAGATATTGCAATGGGTGCAGCTCTTTTTAAGAAAGTAAACCAAAAGAATGGAATTGTGATTTCAAATGTGGGTGATGCTTCGATGGGATGTGGTCCAACTTGGGAGGCAATGAATTTTGCTTCGATGCGCCAATTCCATGAACTATGGGAAAATGGAATGAAGGGCGGTCTGCCAATCATTTTTAATTTCATGAATAATTTCTATGGTATGGGTGGTCAAACAGCCGGGGAAACTATGGCATTTGATTATCTTGCCCGAGTTGGAGCCGGAGTTAACCCACAATCCATGCATGCTGAACGTGTAGACGGCTATAATCCATTGGCAGTGGTTGATGCAATCAAGCGTAAGAAAGCATTACTCGAGAATGGAGATGGTCCGGTATTACTTGAGACAATTACCTACCGTTACTCTGGGCATTCTCCTTCCGATGCATCTTCCTATCGATTGAAGGAAGAAGTGGAGGCATGGCAGGCAATTGATCCGTTAAACGCCTATTCAAAAGAACTTATTGATGCTGGTATGCTTACGGTGGATGCGATTGAAAAAACCCAGGCTAATATTACTAAAGCAATGACACAGGCATGTCGTTTGGCTTCATCATTAGAGGTTTCACCACGACTCGCTTCGGAGAAAATTGGAAATTTAATGTTCTCCAAGAGGAAAGTTGAGAATTATGATACAACTCGTGAACCTGAATTAATCTTAGCCGCTTCCGAAAATCCACGGGTTCAGGCACTGGCTAAGAAATCGAGAGCCGGCGTTATTGATGGTAAACCAGTTTCTAAAAATAAAGTTTATCAATTTAGAGATGCAATTTTTGAGGCGGCTTTTCATCGCTTTCAAAAAGATTCCACATTGGTTGCTTATGGTGAGGAAAATCGTGATTGGGGTGGAGCATTCGCCTGTTATCGTGGTTTAACAGAATCTCTCCCGTATCATCGTCTTTTTAATTCTCCCATATCTGAAGCTGCTATTGTTGGCAGTGCGGTAGGGTATGCATTGGAAGGTGGTCGTGCTTTAGTTGAGTTAATGTATTGCGATTTTATGGGTCGTGCTGGAGATGAGATTTTTAATCAATTGGCAAAGTGGCAAAGTATGTCGGCTTGTATTTTAGAAATGCCAGTAGTTCTAAGAGTATCGGTTGGATCAAAATATGGAGCTCAACATTCGCAGGATTGGAGTGCACTCGTAAATCATATTCCAGGCTTACAGGTTGTATTTCCCTGCACTCCTTATGATGCAAAAGGGATGCTTAATACGGCATTAGCTGGTAGTGATCCGGTGATCTTTTTTGAAAGTCAGAGATTGTATGATATTGGAGAACTTTTTGAAAAAGAAGTTCCTGCAGAATATTATGAAATCCCATTCGGACTTCCCGCAAAGAGAAGAACTGGAAAAGATATTACTTTAATTACTGTGGGAGCGACTATGTATCGTGCATTGGAAGCAGCAGATATTCTTGAACAAAAATATGGTATTACTTGTGATGTGTTTGATTGCCGATCGATCAACCCTCTCGATTATGATCCATTAATTGAATCGGTTCGCAAGACAGGTAAAGTATTATTGTCATCCGATGCTTGTGCTAGGGGATCGGTTATGCAGGATATCGCATCCAATATTAGCCAATTAGCTTTTGATGATTTAGACTCTCCACCCGTGGTGGTTGGTTCAAGAAATTGGATTACTCCTTGTGCGGAGGTTGAGGAAGATTATTTCCCTCAGCCATCATGGATGATTGATGCGATACATGAACGTATTATGCCGCTTCCTGGTCACCAGTTGTCCTCAAACCCGACAACCGGAGAACTTGTTCATCGAAATCGAGAAGGAATATAACCTCTTCTCGTTTCTGATCGATGCGGAAGGGTTCAGACAAAGGAAAATTTATATTTTACTTATATAAATTAAGAGTGGGAAAATAGGAAGAAGCCATGGACAAATCATTACAAACTCGAACAGATACTTTACTCGAACAATCTCGGGAAAAGCACCATGGTGTTTTTTTAACCGGACCAGATAAGATTGAATTACTTGTCGATGAACTGCCCTCGTCTGTTACCAAGGACAACGATTTTGTTCTCGCGAGCTTTGGAAATTGCCGTTGTGCTTCGGACGCAAAGGCAATTAGGCAATTTGACTCCCATGCAAGAGTTCCTTCTGGAGTTGAAAAGGTTGCCCTTGGACATGAGACTTTACAGATAGTTCTTCAGGCTCCGGAAGGCTCAGATGTTCAACCTGGAGACATTGTAGTTATTACGCCTGGGCATGCCAGTCAACCAATTGATCCATTAACATTTAAGCCAGAAGATAATGGGGTATTGGCGGCACTTGGTTATTCTTATCAATACCTTGGCGGTTTACGACGGTTTAATGCTGTACCAGGAGTGGCTCCATCTTTTATACGTTCCCAGGGGTTTGGAAATCTTTTTAACAAGGTCCAGCCTGCCAGTGATACAAGTTTAATTTCGCTCGCACACGCGGAACCATTTGCTTGTAACTTTGGAACGAATAAGCACATTTTTACTTTCAATGAAGATGGAGATTTCGTTTATGGTGTCCCATCGCGTTCAATTTTAGCCTATTTATCGGGTACGGCACGTATGGCGATGATTAATTTAACTATTGTTGCGAGTGTACCGGATGATGAGTTGCCCATCGTTGTCTATGTAACAGGTTCTCCGGCAAAGCTTAAGGAAATGGATAATTATGCTTTAATTCTCGATTTGAGAAAACGAGGTACTCGGGTTGAATTGATCGACCGTAATGATCCAGCTATCATTTCTAAATTAACTGAATTTGGGAAACCAAATATAATCTGGACCAATTATGCATCACAGGAGAGCTATGACCAAGCTAGTGCTATTATTGAAAGGGGCGGAAATTTAAATTCATATGCCGGTGCTGCTGATCCTAAGCTTGTGATTAACATGCCGGTTGGTTCGGCAGAAAAATTTGATAGTCTAAGGGATGAAGCGGAAACTCAAATCCTTTCTATGCACCATAATGTGGGTCCCAATGATCCGGTTCGAAATAATGGCTTGGCGGAAAGTCCTTCAGTTGCACTGCTTGGTTTTGATGAAAACAGTGAGCGTTTAGAGGCTTATTTAAAAAGTTTACCTAAAGGTTGTAAGGTATTTACTTCTAATAAGTCGGTTGAAGAATTAGGTTTGCTTCCAATTTCTGCTGATTCCACTTTCACCGATGTTTTTATTGCAGGAATTGGTGATGATGCGGTTCGAAAATATCAAGCGGTCGAGTTGCAGCTTGCTCGTTCAGCAGCAGTAAATTTTGTGGATGGAAATGCATTAATTCCGATACTATCGCGACAGGCTCATTATGTATCCCGTCATCAGATTTGCGGTTCCAATGTTCCCTGGTTTTTAACTAATACTTCCGAACCTCATTCCGATGATATGGTGGTGCAAGCAAAGTCTCCGGTTAATTTTGACTGGATGGTAAAAGGGATTTGCGGGTTGAATCATGTAACAAAAATGATGGATCAAGTTGAAAGCACCCAGCCTTTCGGTTCTTTTTTCGCTTTCACAGAATTACCTGACATACCCTATGTTGAAGTGTGTTCAAATGCGTTTATCGAGGCAGCTGGACAATCGAATGGTCTCGTTGCGCAGGCACTTAAGCAAGGGGCGAAAGTACTTTCGGATAATGGTGAACAATGGTCAAGACAGGTAGAGGAAGCCCTCTATGAAGGCTACCAAGCATCCTATCCTTTAAACCTAAAAAGATAATATTATTATGAGTTGGACAAACCTTACAGATAAAGTGGTCATTATAACCGGAGGTGCAGCTGGTATCGGTCTTTCCGTAGCCAAGGGCTTCGTGGAAGTAGGAGCCAAAGTAGTGATAGCCGATTTTGCTGAAGATGTTGGTTCTGAAGCGTTAAAAGATGTAAATCAATTTGGTCCAGGAGAAGCAATCTTTGCTCGTTGTGATGTTACCTCGAAAGAAGATGTTGAATCAATGATCAAGACCGCGCTGGATCAGTTTGGCCAAGTTGATGTATTGGTAAACAATGCCGGAATAAATGTTCCCAGATTGTTAGTTGATCCAGCGGGCAAGGAAGAATTAACAGAAGAGATTTGGGATAAAGTATTCGCGGTAAATGTGAAGGGACAATTTTTATGTGCCCAAGCGGCAGCTCGTGCAATGTTAGCCTCCGGAAAGGGAGGAGTGGTTATCAATATGACATCGGAATCGGGAATGGAGGGTAGTGAGGGACAGAGTGTTTATGCCGCAACTAAGGCTGCTAATCAAAATATGACGAGATCTTGGTCTAAGGAATTAGGCAGGCAAGGCGTCCGTGTGGTTGGGGTTGGTCCGGGAATTATGGAAACAACTTCCATGCGCAGCCCTGCATACGAGGAGTCACTTGCTTACACTCGTGGAATTTCTGCTGAGGAACTTCGTGAAAAATATGGAAGTACATCATCGATTCCTTTGGGGAGAAGTGGAAAGTTGTCGGAGGTAGCCGACTTAGTCGTTTTTCTTGCTTCAGATCGAGCTTCTTATATTCACGGAACAACCGTGAATATATCAGGTGGCAAATCTCGAGGGTAATTTTATAATTACCAAGTCGTAACACCTTTGGCTAAAATTAGATTAGCATAGATTCTGGTATCTCCCGTCATTACAACCGCAAATGCTTTGCGGGTTTGATCATAGAATTCATATTTGTCGACCTGTGCAATAGGTGCGGTGTCAGGATAATGTTTTTTAACAACCTTATCATACCCATCGTGTACTTTTTGATAATCAGCTGCTATTTTCGGATCCGCTTTGTCCTCGGGTAGGGGCCCCATCATCATAACGGGTTGTTTGATTACATGATCGAGAACAAAGAGTGGAAGAATGGCATCAAGTAAGTCATCGATTCGTAATCCATCTGCACGAATAATATTGTCATTACAACTTTCTCCAGGGAAATGTGCATCGCCAAAAATAATTTCATCATGGTGTCCCATGCGATAAAGAGTTTCCAAAAGTTTTGGACTTAAAAGAGGTGATATTCCGCGTAACATATTACTTTGTTACAACCTTCGATCTTCATAGTCAAGAACGTCAAAAAAAAGTGCCGCATGGCGACACTTTATAAAATTTTCCGATTTGTAGCCTGCTTATGCCTTCCTTTTCGGGTAAAATGAATAAATTTTGATGAAGGTGCAGAACTTTCTGAACGAATTAAATTTTTTATACTTCATTATAAACCAAGAATTGGCTTCTGTCCAATAATGGGATGATTTTTTAACAACGAAGTAACTTTACTCGTCTTTTGAAAGAAATGCTTGAAGGTGAGAGATGCTTGCAGAAGCAAGGCCCTTGAGGTTGTACCCGCCTTCTAATACTGAGATTACTCGCCCATTTGCATATTCTTTTGCTATATCCAGTATAATTTTAGTGAGTTCGTAAAAGTCCTGATCATATAATTGAAATTGTCCTAGTGGATCATTGATCCTTGAATCAAACCCAGCTGAAATAATAACAAATTCAGGTTTGAAATTAATCATCTTTCGTGTGAGTTGGGTACCGAACGCATGATCAATAATTTCTTTTTTTCCTGCTCCCGCTGAAAATGGACAGTTCAAATTATATCCCAGGCCGATCCCTGTCCCCGTCTCAGTACGGCTTCCTGTGCCCGGATACCAAGGGGATTGATGGGTACTAAAAAAGAAAACAGAGTCGTCCTCATAAAAAATATCCTGAGTGCCATTTCCATGATGAACATCCCAGTCAACAATAAGTATTTTCCCCACCCCAAGTTTTTCCTGAGCATATCGAGCTGCGATGGCTACATGATTAAATAAACAAAAACCCATTCCTTTGTTACTATTTGCATGATGACCGGGTGGTCGAGTTATGCAAAATGCATTATTTATTTTACCGCTAAATAACTGATTCACGGCATTAATAACTCCTCCAGTTGCTAAAGTTGCTACATCCCAAGATTCTTTACATATAGCAGTATCTCCAGTACTTAACGAAGTAAAACCATCTTCAATTTCTTTTTTAGAAGACTGTAAATAATCTAAATCATGAACTAATCTAAGATTTTGGATCGTGCATTTTTGAACCGGTATCTTTTGCGTATTTTCAAGCAGCCCCGCATTTTTAATCTTTTGGAAAACAAATGAAGCTCTTTTGATTTGTTCTGGATGGCCGTGTCCAGTCACATGTCGTTCAAAGGTTGTATCGTATAAAATTCCGCACTTCACCTAGTTCTTATATTTTAAATGATCTAGAGTGAGCGGCCTTGAAAGCTATATTGGCTGGTTTAAAAAGAAGCAGTTTGAATCAATCAAATCACTTGAGAATATTCCTGAGCAAGTTTCTGTATTTTAGCCTTTTTTATTTTCCGAAACTAATTTATGAAAAGCCTGAAAAAGATGATTTGCATCATTGGGACCAGGAGAAGCTTCCGGGTGATATTGGACAGAGAAAACGGGACGATCTTTCAGCCTCATTCCTGATACTGTATGATCATTCAAATTATACTCTGTGACAATCGCTCCCATTTCTTCAAGTTTTTCTTTGTCAGCAGCAAAGCCATGATTTTGAGAAGTAATCGCCACTTTTTTAGTCTCTACATTCTTGACCGGCTGGTTTCCTCCACGATGACCAAATTTTAGTTTATAGGTATCAGCTCCAATTGCGTGAGTTAAAATTTGATGTCCAAGGCAGATGCCAAAGATTGGATATTGTGGAATGAGTGTCTGAATAGTCTTGTGTGCATATTCTAGTGCAGAAGGGTCTCCAGGACCATTAGAAAGAAAAATTGCATCCGGATCGTGTGAAATAGCTTCTTCAGGAGTCGCATCTGCGGGTAAAACTATAACTTCAAATCCAAATCTCCTTAAATTTTTATATATCGCACGTTTTGCACCATAATCAAACGCGACAAGTCTATGGGTCGTATTCTTTTCATAAGTAGTGGGGAGATTGGTCCCAACGACTGTAAAAGGTTTACTTTTTTCTCCTGATGGATCCCAGGTAAATGACTTCTCACATGTTACTTCCTTAACGAAATCTTTCCCAACTATGCCCATCCATTCGCGAGCACGTTGAAGTGCTTTTTCTTTACTTATATTTTCTGTGCTTAAACAAGCTTTAAGTGCTCCGTGTACTCGAATTTTCTTGGTAATCGCCCGAGTATCAACTCCAGATATACCAGGGATACCATTAGATTTAAGATATTCATCCAAGCTACCAGTTGCTCTCCAGTTACTAACTACAGGGCTTATTTCTCGAACTACAAAACCGGCTGCCTTGGGCCCATCGGATTCTTCGTCATCTGGGTTTACCCCGTAGTTTCCAATTTGGGGGGAAGTCATGGTTACTATTTGGCCATAGTAAGAAGGATCAGACAGGGTTTCCTGATACCCTGTCATTCCGGTATTAAAAACTGCTTCTCCTTCTACAGTTACTTTTGCTCCAAAGGAAAAACCCTTGAAAACGCTTCCGTCTTCTAATGCTAATATGGCATTTCTTTCTTTTATCTGTTTATGCATAAACAGGTAATTGAGTTACAACTTCATTAACGGATTGGCAAACTAGATTTATAAAATTTATAAAAAAGTTGGTTATTTTTATTAAAAAAGTGGGGAATGTTTGACTATCTATTAACTCATCCTTACCGACTAGATTTTATGGATTCACAAAAAGTCAGTTTCGATCGGAGTAAAACGAACAACCAGGCCTTGCTTAAATGGTTGGATAAAATGGTTGATATGTGCGGGCCCAAGAAAGTTCGATGGTGTGATGGGTCGGATGCGGAATGGGATGAACTTTGTGGATTAATGATAGAACAAGGTTCTATGATAGCCTTAAATAAAGAAAAAAGGCCGAATAGTTTTCTTGTCCGCTCAGATCCTCGCGATGTTGCTCGAGTAGAAAGCCGGACCTACATATGCAGTTATGGAAAAGGCGATGCGGGTGCCACAAATAATTGGGAGGAACCTCGGAAAATGCGGGCTAAACTAAAACGATTATTTAAAGGAGCAATGGAGGGACGTACAATGTATATTATACCTTTTTGCATGGGCCCACTTGGTTCCCCTCTGTCTCAATTTGGTGTTCAGGTAACGGATTCTCCCTATGTTGTTTTAAATCTAAAAATTATGACCCGTATGGGAAAACAGGTTTTAGATATAATGGGTGAAAAAGACTTTTTTGTGCCGTGCCTCCACTCTGTTGGTTGTCCACTTGCACCGGGAGTAGAAGATGTGGCTTGGCCCTGTAATCCCGATGATACCCATATTGTTCACTTTCCTGAGCAAAGAACCATTGTTTCGTATGGTAGCGGGTATGGAGGAAACGCTTTATTGGGAAAAAAATGTTTAGCCCTTCGAATCGCATCTTGTATGGCTAGAGATAATGAATGGATGGCTGAACATATGTTAATTTTGGGTGTGGAAAATCCAGAAGGTAAAAAGACTTATGTGGCGGGTGCTTTTCCTAGTGCTTGTGGAAAAACGAATATGGCTATGTTGGTCGCCCCAGATTCAATGAAAGGGTGGAAGGTTTCTACGGTTGGTGATGATATTGCTTGGTTAAAGCCTGACGAAAATGGTTCTCTGCGTGCCATTAATCCAGAGGCAGGTTTTTTTGGAGTTGCTCCGGGTACATCTTGGGAGACGAATCCGAATGCAATGGAATCGATGAAGGAAAATACGTTGTTTACTAATGTTGCCCTGACCGAGGATGGTGATGTTTGGTGGGAAGGTTTAACCAAAGATGCACCCAGTGGTCTAATCGATTGGCAGGGTCGTGAATGGAGTACAAGCATGGAAACTCCGGCAGCTCATCCTAATGCCCGTTTTACGGCTCCTGCATCTCAATGTCCTACGATTGATCCAGAATGGGAAAATCCCAAGGGGGTACCAGTATCAGCTTTTATATTTGGTGGAAGGCGAATGTCTGATATTCCGTTAGTTTACCAGTCTTTTAATTGGAATCATGGAGTTTATCTTGGAGCAACTTTGGCTTCAGAAACGACGGCCGCTGCTGAGGGTACATTGGGGAATCTACGGCGCGACCCTATGGCTATGTTACCTTTCTGTGGTTATAATATGGGGGATTATTTTAAACATTGGATTAAAATGGGAAAAAAGCTTAAAAATAAGCCTCGTATTTTTCATGTTAATTGGTTCAGGAAGGATGAAGACGGGAGTTTTCTCTGGCCTGGCTTTCGCGATAATATGAGAGTGTTACGGTGGATTGTAGAAAGATCAACCGGTCAGGGCAAAGCGCATGAAGGCCGACTTGGATGGGTTCCTTATCAAGGGGATCTCGATTGGTCTGGTCTAGAATTTGATGAAAAAGATTGGAACAAATTAATGTCTATTGACCCGGAAAAGCTTCGTATGCAAACCTTACGACATGAAGAGTTGTTCCTTCAATTATCCGAATCTCTTCCAAAAGAGATGCTTTTCGAGCGTGAGTTGTTGGTTTCCCGACTTTAACGAGTAAGAAAATTAATCCTTATGTTCTTTGGACCAACGATAGAAAATTGAAGATAATACGCTAACCGAGACAATCATATTCGCTAGCTTCATTAAAACACCTCCTGTTTTTTGATCTTCGAGTGGGCTTAAGTTCATGACTCGTTCCGCGTAAAAGTATGTGTCATAAAGAACATCCTTGGAAAAGGTAAGAATGGCAAATATTGGAGTTTGTCCAAGCATTATGGCCAATATGTAAAGCATTTGCGGACCATATTGTGATGGAGGAATTCTTTTCGATGGACCACAAATTGGCCACCACATTGCAACAGAGGTAAAAAACATGGATAAATGTTCAGCCATATGAAGTGTTTTATCTCTAATTGCAGCTTCGTAAAACGCACCTATATGCCAGAATGAGAAGACGAGTGTGAATATTAACCCTGCAATGATAGGGTGTAAAAAAAACTTTAGGAGACTTTCTAAAAAAGGGTTCTTCTCAAGGTAGTCATCAATAATTTCACTAGGTATTCCAAGAAGTAAAAATAAAGGGCTCACATACATAAGAATATTATGTTGAATCATGTGTGCGAAGAAGAGAAAATTTTCACCAAGTGGATCTAAGGGAGATCCTACAGCAAGGTAAAAACTTATCATACTTGCGGAAAACCAAAGAGTATGTTTTTGGGAATAGGGAAGGTTTGGTGAAAAGCTTCGTCGGTATGGACCTACAATTATGGCATAGCACCAAGAAATAAATAGTAAACCTCCAATAAGTGCAGGTTCAGTGTGCCAATGGCTTAGTGTAACGGGAGAATTCATCTACTTATTGGATGAATCCAATAATTGATCTACCTTTATTTTACTGATTTAAACCATCTACCCAGAATGCTTCTGAGCGAACCTTGATCCTAAAATCCTCTGCTGACACATTTTGCGTTGATAGTAGAGATATTTTGCCTTCAATGTTTTCAGTTTCAGTAGGGTGGTAGAGATGAAAAAAAGGATTTTCAGGTTTCAAAGAGTTAATTTCAATCATATCTCCTGTACTAACTTTCCATGTAATTTGATGGGGGATACCCAGTACTTTTTTCCATACTTGTATTTTTTCGTTATTTTCAAGAACTTCAGTCCCAAAAATTTCGGGAGATTTGTGATCCACTTCGGCAATGTAAAAGTTATCTTCGACTTTTGCGTAATCACCAGTTTGATATTCAACACCTGCTTTCCACTCATTTTTTATAGGAGATACCGCAAATTCCTTAACTACTGGTGGAGTATCGGTCATGTAGATAACCGCAAAGAAAGTAAACCCTGCAATTACTAGACCCATCATAAATAAAACAGTATTTAATATTTTGTCCCACCGTAAGTGCATAAACCATGTCATAACTCCAATAAATTTAATGACTGAACATACGGTCAGGACAGCGATGATCGTTAAACCCTCAAAAGATTTGACATATATGATAACAATTTCAATGCCTGTTATCGCAACCAATAACATGGATAAATTAAAAAATGTGAAGAAACGATCGCTTTCTTCTTTAATTGGGTCTTCAGAGTGTCCGCTCATAATGTAATTAAATTAAAATTTTTCAGGGAAGTAATGCGTATTCCATTAAATAAACAACGGGAAAAATAAGAATCCAAACTATATCAACGAAGTGCCAATACAATCCGCAGCATTCAATGTCCATAGCATCCGCTGTACTCATTTTTCCAGTAAATGAATATATTAACCAACCAATTAGCCAAAACACTCCTATGGCAACATGAGTTCCATGAGTGCCGGTTAAAACATAGAATGTTGATCCGAAAACATGAGGTTCCCCCTTATAGCTAGAGAGAGTGAGTTCATTTCCAACGGCATGCACAAAATGGGTAAATTCATAAACTTGGCAGGCAAGGAATATCGCTCCGAATACGATTGTTCCAAAGAGCATCCATCTTGTACTTGAAAGATTTCCCTTATGAATTGCAGATACCGCAAGAGCCATAAAAAGGGAACTTGCTAAGAGGATGAATGTACTGAATGAAGTAAGTTCAATATCAAAAATATCTCTAATATCTAATTCATTACCACCTACTGTGGCCGAGATTTTTCTGTAGATTAAATGCGTTGAAATAAGTGTACCAAAAAACATGCAATCAGACCCCAAGAAAGCCCACATAAGGACTTTTTTGTTAGGAATTCCAGTGCTAGTTTCTGGTTCGTGATGATCAATGGCGTGGGCTGTTGCTTCACTCATAATTTAAATTTTATATATGAATTGCTAAAATTTATTCTTCGTTTTCTTTAGGGAAAAGATGGTAACCTGCAGGCCCTTCTAATGACCACATAATAATACCCAAAACGAAAACAGAACAACCTCCTATTGCAACTTCATAAGGAGTTGCTAAGAAAATTTCTGAAACTTCAAGTGTTTTACGAAATAGCATACCGAGGACAAAGACAAACAATCCTACAGCAGCAATTAAGGGGCACCATGAGCGATCTGGCATGTGAACTCCGTGATCTCCCAAGGGTTCTTTTCCAGCATGTTTATCTTCATCACCGTAGTTGTTCTCCCAAGCTTGGTCTCGTGATTTGATAATCGGTGTTCTCGCAAAATTGTATTCTTTTACGGGCGAAGATAGAGTCCACTCTAGCGTACGGGCATCCCAAGGATTTTTACCAGCTGGTTTGAGTTTCTTATTAAAGGCAGCAGTTACAAACTGATAAACTCCAATTGCGATGCCTACTCCAAGAATGAAGGCACCTATAGTCGCAATTTGGTTCCATGTTTCGAAGCCGTGCCCTTCGTTGTAACTGTGTGTTCTACGAGGTTGCCCAATCATACCAAGATAGTGCATGGGGAAAAAGGTAAGATTAAACCCTAAGAACATAAGCGTGAAGACAAATTTTCCTAGTTTTTCGCTTAGGATTTTACCCGTCAATTTTGGTAACCAAAAATAAAAGCCAGCGAACAATCCAAATAAAGCACCCCCAATGAGAACATAATGAAAATGAGCTACAACGAAGTAAGAATCTTGATGTTGGGCGTCGATTGGAACAGAGGAGTGCATAGTAATGAAACCAAGAGCAAAAAGCATTGGTGTATCAAAACGAATTCGACCGCCCCACATGGTACCAATCCAATTAAAAATTTTCACTCCTGTTGGAATAGCAATCAACATTGTTAGTATAGAAAAGGCTGAAGTTGCAACAATTCCCATTCCTGTTGTGAACATATGGTGACTCCACACTGCAAAGCCCATAAAACCTATAATTGCACCCGAGAAGATAATTAATCCATAACCAAATAATGGTTTGCGTGAAAAAACGGGAATGATCTCAGAAACAATTCCCATGGCTGGAAGTATGAGTATATAAACTTCGGGGTGTCCAAAAATCCAAAATAGATGTTGCCAAAGGTGAGGCTTTCCACCTTCCAGAAAGTCGTAAAAATTAGTTCCATATGTGCGGTCAAACATTAGTTCAACAAGAGCAACGGTAATGGCAGGAAAAGCGAGGATGATAAGAAAACTCACAATTAATGTCATCCATGTAAAGACAGGCAGTCTCATCATGGTCATTCCGGGTGCACGCATGTTAATAATGGTGGTAATAAAATTAAAGGAGGCTAGTAATGAAGCAAGTCCTAGAATCTGGAGAGAGAAAATCCAAAAGTCTGGACCCATATCTCCTAAAACTTCAGCAAAACGTGTGTCCGTTAAGGGCGCGTAACCAAACCAACCTATTGCGGGAGAACCTCCTGTGAAAAACCAACTTAAGTTTAAAATAATACCACCCGCTATAAAACACCATAGACTGAGGGTATTCATTCTAGGGAAAGCCACATCTCGTGCACCTATCTGTAAGGGCATTATGAAATTAAAAAATGCTGCACTTAATGGCATAATAACTAAGAAGACCATGGTAGTTCCATGCATAGTGAACATTTGATTGTATTCACGATTGCTGAGAACTTGCATATTATGATCCCATAATTGGGAACGTATTAGCAGGGCTTCCACTCCACCAAGTAACAGAAAAAAGAGAGCGGCTAATCCGTACATTATGCCTATCTTTTTGTGGTCAATCGTGGTTAACCAATTAACAATACCGGTTGCATTTTGTCCTGGTCGTGGAAAAGCTTTGGTTTTGAGTTCAGATTGGGAATCTGGATTGAGGTATTTTAGTGATTCAGTAGCCATGATATTGCAAATGTTAGAGTATGCTTTATTTCGGTTTGAAAGTTTATTTGAGACCAAGTAAATAGGACACCAGCTGGTTGACCTTCTCGTCATCGTCTTCTAAATTTCGGAGAGGGTGAGAGTCATCTATACCTTCGCCATTCCACATTAAATTACCAAATTTAACTTCATTTGAGTTTTTTAACCATTTAGAAAGGTTCTCTTCGTCATTCCTCATCCAACCTGCTGCTAGAGATGTACGAAGACCGAAAAGCGTTAAATTTGGACCCTTTGAGCCAATCCCTGTTCTATTAATGGCATGACATTGAACGCATTGAAGTGAAGCAAAAAGTTTTTTGCCATGTTCGTAATCGTCCGAATTTGCCTTAATCCATTCCTTTTTAGCTGGATCAGGAGCTTGCCCCTTCATGATGGGTTTTACCGCACGAAATTCTCTATTAATTGTGTCACCAAGAGATTTGTCAGGAAAAGATACTAAACTATTTACTTCGTATTCCTGCTCTGGGTTGTAGGGGGAAGTTTGAAGATTTGGGTTTTGGGCATTCTGAAAGCTTTCTACCCAGGAATTAAAATCTTCGTCTGTTTGTGCAAGTGCACGAAATGACATATAGGCGTGGGAATTACCGCAGTACTCAGCACACTGACCATAAAATAGACCACCTACAGCTTCAAATTCGTCAGTAAATTTTTGTTTTGTAAAGATTTTCTCTCTCATTTGCCCATCAAAAACGGATGGCATTGCTTCTTCTATTGTAGAAGTAATTTTATTTCCATTCTCATCAGTTCTTGTGAGAATTTTATCGTTGTTAGCCACAAACCAAAGGAAATTTTCTTGACCAGGCATTAGGTCAACTTTACCGGCTAGTTTAGGAAGCCAAAAACTATGAATGACATCTTCCGTCCGTAAATTTACTCGGACTGCTTTAGAAGATGGAAATACAAGTTCGTTTGCTGTTACAATTCCGAATTGCGGATATTCAAAGACCCAAAAGAATCTTTTACCTGTAACATTGACGGTAATAGCTCCATCAATTGCACTACGATTCAAATCAAGTTTTTCTAATGTTTGTTTGTCATTTGGATCAGGCACACGATTCATTAAAACAACACCCTGTAAGGTAGGAATTGCTAAAATTACAAGAATTACCGTAGATGCAATGATGAGGGAAACCTCAATTTTAGAATTACCATGTGATTGTGGAGGAACTTCCATAGCTTCTTCTGCTGTTTTAGCACGGTATTTCCATAAGACATAAAGCAGGCATCCACCCACTGCACAGAAGAGAAAAATGGTAATCCAAACGGATAACATGAAAATATCATATTGGTTTTGAGAAACAAGGCCCTTCGGATCAAGTGCAGACTGCTTGTGATCAATTCTTGAACATCCTCCAAGGAAAAGAATGGAAGCAGAGAGAAATGGGATGGATAAAGTTTGTAGCTTGTTGAACAATTTTTTCATGGTTCTGGATATATCAAATAAAGCGATCGATTACTAATACGGCAAATAGAAGTGGTAAATAAATAATGGTTACAAAGAAGAGCTTTTTGGCAGATTTGTCACGGTCATTTGAGGTCAAAAATTTGAAAGACGGAATCAGAAGGTAAATAGACAAAATGGATGCTGAAATCAAATAGATTAAGCCTGGCGTTGGTTGTGAAGTGTTTATGAAGTAAGGAGAAAAAACAAATAATGTAAGGAGGAAAGAATAAACGAAGCTTTTCCGAGCTAAATGATATCCATTTGGATTTCCTAAATCCTGAAGTTTGAAACCGCCTTTTTTGTAGTCGATACGAAAATTCCAAGCAATGGCCATAAAGTGAGGTAATTGCCATGTAAAAAGAATGCCAAAAAGGATCCACCCGTAAGTGGTTGGCTCACCTGATGCAGCTACCCATCCAATAAGAGGTGGGAGTGCACCAGAAATTGCTCCCACTTCCGTCGCATAGGGAGAACGCTTTTTTAAAGGCGTATAAATCAGCAGGTAGACAATGAGAGTTAATAAAGTAAGCGAACATGCCCACGAATTTGTACCGATCCATAAAATTGTAAGTCCGATTGAGGATAAGAAAACTCCAAAGGCGAGGGCGAGTTCAGGTTCGACTATTTGAGAGGGAATAGGGCGTTTGGCGGTACGCTTCATTAAAGAGTCTTCGTCTTTTTCCATCCATTGATTCAAAGCAGCCGCTCCACCTGCAACGAATGCTGTGCCAAAAGTTAAAGAAATGAAAACAGAAAATTGGTAATTAATTGGATGGTAAACTAAAAAACCAAGAGAAGAAGTAAACACAGATAATAAACTGAGCCTGGGCTTGGTCAATTCAAGGAGCCCATGCATAGAAATTCCATTGGTTTGATGAATGGGCGGGGTTTCAGATTTGGCAGTTATATCTTTGTAACTATTCACAGTGGAAATTAGTTAACATTAAAATGATGATTTAAGGGGAGGCAAGCAAGGTCATAACTAACAAAATTAAGATCGTTAGATTCTCTAATACCTTTGTTGAAAGAGTTTAACTGTTTATTAATTTTAAAACATTTAAATTTAGCAAATTTGCAAATTTTATAAACTTAAAAAATCCTTTCGAATTGCCTCTTTTGGCATGATTTATAAGCTAATGATGATTCATATATGATGATGAAATTTTTAATTACCATTTTTTCCGTTTTGTCTTTTTTTGTTACTATTTCCTGCACGGTTGAAGA
>Ga0228671_1000096_pt1 | contig 23034 bp, 22 predicted proteins | sample 89DmetaG_FD_183013 | JGI IMG/M metagenome (GOLD analysis project Ga0228671, IMG submission 183013) | Seawater microbial communities from Monterey Bay, California, United States - 89D | ecosystem: Environmental > Aquatic > Marine > Coastal | place: USA: California | collected 2016-11-05 | reverse complement strand
CTTACTTTCAAGAAAATCTCTTCGATCCTGCCATTGCTGGTGAAGACTTTTTAATAGACAATGAAAGCTTCGTGGAAGCCGTTCCTGGTTTGCATTTCAGAGATGCTGGGACAGGAACAAGTGCATTGTCATTTATCAACCTTACAGCCTCGGGTAGTTTGATTCAATTGTTCTATCACACCGGATCTCAAGACACCGTTCCGAAACTCTTTACGATGACCTTCGGACAGAATTTTGGTGATCCTGGACTATCCTTCAACACCTACGAGAACGATTTCACAATGGCTGATTTTGCCATGGATATGCAAGATACTGTTAACGGAGAAATAGTCACCTACGCTCAAGGCGCTGGCGGTGCTCGCACAGTCCTCGAATTTCCAGGTTTAGATACGCTCATCGGGAAAGGGTACAGTATTAATCGTGCTGAAATCATTACCCATGTTTTACAAGGCACGGCATCACCGTACACCCTTCCTAATACGCTACTGATTCTTCAGGATCAAGATTCTGCGCAGGCACTTATTAAGGACTATACTAGTCCTGTTAACCCGGCCGGTGGAGCGATCAATCGTGCAGATCTTCGTGAATTCCGATACCGTTTCAATGTGACGCGTATGGTTCATGACTTTGTGAATGAAAAGGAAGAGGTCTTGCCTGTGATTCTTACACCAGCAAGTTCTAGTTCAAGTGCGGCTCGCGTTGTTCTGGGTGGTGGTCTTCACCCGACCATTCCGGTAGAATTTAATGTCTACTACACAAAATCAGAGTAGGAAAACACCTATTTTAGCTTCACCAAACTTTTAAACTAACGGCACTATGTGTGGTATTGTAGGATACATTGGAGACAGAAAAGCGTTCCCTATTCTCGTGAACGGTCTCAAACGTCTTGAGTACCGTGGATACGATAGTTCAGGCGTAGCCCTAGCACAAGACGGTGAGATAGCCGTTTATAAAAAGCAGGGGATGGTTGTTGCCATGGAAGAGCATGCGCTTGCGAATAACACTTCTGGTTCTACAGGCATTGCCCATACGCGCTGGGCCACACACGGTCAGCCGTCAGACGAAAACGCCCATCCACATGTAAGTAGTTCTGGTGACCTTGTACTCGTACATAATGGAATTATAGAGAACTACCAGAGCTTAAAAGATCTACTCACAAGCAAGGGGTATACGTTCCATAGTGAAACAGATACGGAAGTCCTCGTAAACTTTATTGAATACGTTCAAAAAGAAGAAGGTTGTAAACTGCGCAAAGCCGTTCGCCTAGCTTTGACTCAGGTTGTGGGCGCGTATGCCATTTGTATTTACGATAAGAACCTTCCTCAGGAGATCGTTGTAGCAAAATTAGGATCGCCGTTGGTCATCGGCTTAGGTGTGAACGAGAAATTTATAGGTTCAGATGCAACGCCTTTTTTAGAGTATACGAAAGATGCGATTTATCTAGAAGATGGTGAGATGGCTTGTGTCACAGCAGAAGGCGAGGTTACTATTCGAATGATTGAAAGTGATGAGTCGGTAGATCCGACCATTCACGCCCTTCAAATGGATCTCGAAAGCATTGAAAAAGGGGGTTATGACTACTTCATGATGAAGGAGATTTACGAACAGCCTCGTGCAATCTACGATACCTTCCGCGGGCGTTTATTACCGGAACAAGGCATGATTAAAATGTCGGGGCTTGAGGAATATGCCGATAAGTTTAGAAATGCAGACCGCATTATCATGACAGCTTGTGGTACCTCTTGGCACAGCGCCTTAGTCGCAGAATACCTATTTGAAGAGTACGCTAGAATACCAGTTGAGGTAGAATACGGTTCAGAATTCCGTTACCGTAATCCCATCATACGCAAGAACGATATCGTCATTGCCATTTCTCAAAGTGGTGAAACGGCGGATACCTTGGCAGCTATAAAAATGGCCAAAGCAGCTGGAGCGATGGTTTTTGGAATATGTAATGTCCCTGGATCCACGATTTCACGCGAAACCCATGCAGGCGCCTACACGCATGCCGGACCGGAAATAGGCGTAGCATCGACCAAAGCATTCACCTCTCAGGTTACCATACTTACTATGATGGCTCTAGAGCTGGGTAAAATCCGTGGTGAATTCTCCACTTCTGAATACCGTGATTTGGTGAATGAACTCAGTGTCATTCCTAAGAAAGTGGAGAAGGTGCTAGAATCTAAAGAACTCATCGAAGAAATTGCAGCGTTGTATAAAGATGCTTCGAATGCACTTTATTTAGGACGTGGCGTGAATTTCCCAATCGCTTTGGAAGGCGCACTGAAATTGAAAGAGATTTCTTACATACATGCAGAGGGCTATCCGGCAGCGGAAATGAAGCACGGACCTATCGCATTGATTGATGAAAGTATGCCAGTGATAGTGGTTGCACCGAATAATGGACACTACGAGAAATTAGTCAGTAATGTTCAAGAGGTGAAGGCTCGCGACGGCAAGGTAATCGCAATCGTAACGGAAGGCGATACAGAGGTCATCAATAGCGCGGATCACGTGATTGAAATCCCAGAAACATTGGAGGCGCTAACGCCACTCTTAACAGTTATACCGCTGCAGTTATTGAGTTACTACATTGCGGTTATGCGTGGTTGTGATGTGGATCGCCCGCGTAACCTGGCAAAATCGGTCACCGTGGAGTAGTAATACAAAATCAAAATTCTTACCCCCGATTTTACACAATAACTTTCTCATTATCAGTAATTACAACTCACCTTTGGAGGAGTGTATATTCTGATTATCAAGTCTATTTGTATACCCAAATTAAGACTTTAAAGGAGTGTAATCTTACCCCTCTAGGGTACAGAAGAATAAGTCATAACCTTAATGAAAGAGGATTGAAATCTCCTTATGGTAAAACCTTTACTAATGTCATCGTTTATGGTATTTATCAAAAAGGGAACGTTCGTGAGGAAAGGTTGAATAGGTCGGATGAGATTCGATTAAGTGAAATAGACATCAAAGTCATCCTTTGAACACTTTTATCGTTTACACCTTTAATGAGTTAAAGTCCGAATTTCTACAAAAGAAAAACCCACCCTTGTAGGGGTGGGTTTTCTTACCTAATGGTGAGTTCCCTATTCGGATAACTCTTTAACCTTCCGAATCAAGTTCGGACTACATCCAAGAATCTTCTGAATCTCCGAGTACTTCAAACCTCGTTCAAGGAGTTTGACAATCTCCTGGTTCTTCGGTTTTGATAGGAATCGTTCATTTGATTCAGTCGTTCCTATTTGTCTTCCTTGATAAAGACCTTTCTCTTTCCTCAATCGGATTCCTTCCATTTGTCGTTCTCTGATGAGTGACCTTTCAAAGTCAGACATCGTTGAGAGTATGGACATCATCAGTTGGGAGAACTTGTCTTCTTGTCCGTTCTCATCCAAGTTACGGAGAGAGGGGTTTCTACAGACCACCATAACACCTTTCTCGGAGAGTTCTTTCCATACTGATAGAACATCAAGGGTTGAACGACCAAGACGGTCTATGGAGTGGATTTCAAGGTGAGTGAGTTGTTCGGAGTCAATCAGTTTTTTGATTTGACTTCCTTGGGGTCGTTCCCATAGTGGTATCAGACCACTACACTTATCTACGAGAACATAATCAAACCCTTCGGTCTTCTGAACTTGTCGTTCTTCGTTTTGAGATTCTGAACTAACCCGTGAATAAAGGACTTTCATTTGCTACTATTTAAGGGTGTATCGGTTTACACCTTAATATAGTAATAAATCACGAGAAATCCAAGGGTTAGAACAGTTTCTCAAACTATCATTCGGGGTATACTCTTAAAATGATGACTTCCCTTTTAATCTAGAATAATAATGTTTGAGATTATTTCGACGACTATTCAGTTTTGTTTTTATACGGGATTAATTACTATATACATTAATAATCTATGAGATATTGTAATTGTTCAAATTCTTCTCTGTGAAATAGAATGTCTATCACATTCTTGTAGTGAATATTGATATACAACACCAATAGTTGAAAAGAGATATAGTGTTTAGTATCACCTTCACATTTTTTCCATTTTCCATCTGAATCTTTATTCATATCCAAATACCTCATTCTAATTAGTTCACTTATATCTTTACCGAAGTTTGGATGGTTCAAATTATCACTAACCATATTGAACAAGTCATATTCATTAAACGAGTCCAAATCTTCTCCTAGGTAGTATGAACCTTCTGATGTTTTATCTACTGTCCAATGACTTCCTTCAAACCAATCTGAATATTTGTAAGTGTATGTGAAAGGAGAACCACCATACTCACCCATTAAATTTTGAATCTCGGAAAACGGGATATAGGTTATACCATTTCTTTCTATCAGTATGTTTTTAACCCCTTCAGTAACCCGAAAATCACCATCAACATCTTTAATGTTAATAAACTTCTCTTTTTTTTCACCAATATTTAAATTCATAAACTTTAATTTTTTGTGTTCTGATTCTCACATTGAAGAGGAGGAGAACCTAAAACCTCGTTTGGTTCCATTCGGAGTTGGAACCGGACTACTGGTGATGATTTGAAACCTTGTTTCTCCTCATCGTATCGTTTTCTATACCATATCTAATTCTTGATTTTAGTTACAACTGAGATTCTACCAGATTCGTTATAGAACCATTGAACCTTGACTAATTGACCATTTCGTTTTTCGTAGAACTCTCGTGTTTTCATCATCTCTCTCATTACTTACGTAAGATAAAAAATGTTGTAGTGTTTCATTTGCATATATTTGAAGCATGACTACAACAAAAAAGAAAAACGACCTTCACTATGTAGGTGAGAACACAAGATGGTTTATGGACTATCTACCGAAAAAGGTTTTCGATTCTCTAAACCCTGAACAGAGAAAGTACTACCGTGAGTATAGAAGGAATCAAAGATTCATCGGTGACTCTCAATTAAAGGTTGATGAGATTCAAAGGGAAGTAGAATCCCTTCAGAAACTAATTCGTTCAGAGAAGAAGAAACAAAGTAAGTGGAAAGGGAAACTAAAGATGTACTATGATGAGATATCTCACCTTGATGACAATTTCAAGTTTGGGTGTTCCGTTGAGTACCGAAAGAGGAAGTCAAGGAAGGAAGGAGACCCACCCTATATCTACCTATATTCGAATTTGACAAGTACTTCTCATAGGGTTTCTATATATCTCGGTAACGAAACTATAGTCAAGAAACAATTAGGAGAACTTTTTGGTGAAGACCTTTCTTCAGACGATAGAGTGACTCTTGTGGAAGAATACATCAAAACTATAGTCAGACCATTCAGTAGGTATCATATCCATAAACTTGGTTGGGACAAATTCAAAGGGAAGAGATTGAATTTGGAATTAGTGTTGGACTGGATTAAAAAAGTAGGTTGGGACGAGGTTGGTAAATGGGGGAGGTAATGTAGGGGACTTTATTCTCTGACTAAAAAATTGACTCCGATATAAATAAGGGTGACATCTAATGGTCACCCTTTCTTTTTGTTCGGTTTACAAGAAAATACCCCACCCACCCTTCAAGATAACCAAAAGGACGATGCGCGCGGATATGAGTTATATACGTTGTTATCTCTAGTTTGATAATATTTTATCAGTGAACGTCCCTATTTGGTTTTTCTGAATATGTACTATTTAGTCTGTCTAACATTTGTCCTTAGCATTGTAAATCAGTTATTGAGAAACAAGATACCGTCTAGCAGCCGATACTTTGTGTTTTCCATGTACGCCTCTTCCACATATCGGTAAAAGTAGAGGGAGTCCTCGTTAAGAAGACGAAGTTTTAAGTGTTCTACTGAATATCCAGTCATTCCTAGGTGTGAAGTATCTACATAAGTTATAGAATCACTATCCATATAGAGTTTGTATTCCCAACCCGTACCGCCTGTATGATTAATATATAATATTTCCGAAACAGAATCTCTGATTAAGGTTTTCGAAACAGAACTTAGACTATATGTGGTATCGTAATAAATATATCCGCCTGAACCATCATAGTCTGTCTGTGTAGTCATAAGTGAAATATCTCCTTCATAAATAAAGAAACTTGGGGGCTTATCTTCCCTGTTACAAGATGACATCAAGAGTTGATTTCCAAGCATTATGACAAAAAGAATTAAAGATGATACTTTCATTTTATTGTTGTTAATTCAAATTAGAGATAAGTATTGTATATAACCTCGTATCAGCAGAGGTCGTTTTGGTTTCCTTCAAGATAACCAAAAGGACGATGCGCCCGGATATGAGTTATATACGTTGTTGTAGCACGTTTTTAGTTTTATATGTGCATCATTATTCGATGCTTTCTCAAGTCAGAACAATTCTTGTGAAAATCATTTCGATTGACTCTTACACATTCTATTATCTCTAAAATCTCAGTCTCTGTTAGCTCCTTTTTAGAGTCAATCTCATAAACTTCTAATTCAGGGGCAAGTCCAAGTTTTATTTTTAGTTCAACTTGCTGACTATTTTCAATTTCAAAGTCTAAATTGAAGTTGTCATATTTCAAAGCCTCTACTTCAATTCTGTATTTTCCATTCTCAAGTTGAAGTTCTGTCTCCCCATTAAATTCTGAAATCACGTTAGTTTCTGATTCACTTTCAAGGTTTATCACCTTGATATTTGCAAAAATTACAGTGTCGCCTTGAGTATCAGTTAATTTGAATACAGAATTTTGACTTTCGAGGTTCTCGGTCAGTTCATACGAACAAGTGTCTTCAAGATTTTCAAACTGGAACCAATACTCGAAAGGATACTTTTCACTTTTATCTACATTGTTCAAATGCCATTTTTGTCCAAGACATTGGATGGAAAATAGGATTGATATTATGAAGATTGTCTGTTTCATTCTAATGTGCTACAAGTGTTGTATATGATCCGTTTACAGGCTTTCTGTTCCGCACCTATTCAAGATACGTCAAAGTAAAAGATAGTCAAGGCTTTGTGGATATTTAGGAGTTATCACCAAAACTTGACTATCTCCTGGAAATGGCTGTAACTTTTAAAATGGATCATATACGTTGTTGTGCAGCGTAATTCTCTCCTTCGTCATCCTTCCGCTACTCCGAGAACATCCAAACTAGATTCTAGTGAGCACATCTTACGAGCAGAGGCTGTTGGCACACCATCCTCGAGTATCCTCGAGTCATCTGAGCAGAGCATCTGAGCAGAATACCCTCGAGTGCATTGAGCACATCCTGCTCGAGTATTTTGAGTGCTTACTATGGAGAACAGGCCAAATTATGCTGTACAAGTCTCGTATAAGCCCAGTGCGGTTCTGATTAGTCTTTCGTGGTTGGTTCGATTTTCTTCAATTTACGATTTCTTGTTCCCAAGAACCTAAGTCTACCGCATTGGGTTTATACATTGTTGGGGCATGTTTTTATTTTTTCTTTAAAACAGCATAGATTTTTTCACCTTCGCTCGACTCCCATTGGAAGAATATTTTGTTGCCATTATATTTCACCTTTTTCACACCCTCAGGCACTTTAGGCCATCTACCACGAAAACCGTTTTGTTGTAAGCTGTCATTCCTCCATTTATTTGTTTCGTATTTTAGGAATATTGTATCGTTTTTATGATACCATTGCCCAGTTAACACATTTCCACATGTAGTTTCCTGAAAAGTAGAATCTTGATTTAATTCTAGCTCTGAACCAGTTATAAATCCATCATAACCTTCTGCCAATGTTTTCCATGCTTTTTTCACCAGACTTGGATTTTCTGATGCATACGTTCCTATTAGATCCTTCTTTGGAGCAGAGCACCCCAGAATAAAGAGATAGATTAGTAATATATAAATTCGTCTTTTCACAATATGCCCCAAGTCACGTATATGTACCGTGACAGTGCAGTAGGTTTTGGTTAGATTTTTTGAAGATAACCAAAAGCTGCAAGCGTCCGTCATGGTTGATATACGTTGTTGTGCCTAGTTTATTCTCATTATTAATCCTTCAGCTAGTTCTGAATCCAGTTTCAGATTTTGATCAAAACAGTCAGCTCTATAGAAAAAGTGTTTCTTCTCCTTGTATCCCATAAATAGAACAGAACCAGGCTTCTCACCGCTTTTATAATCATCGGCATCAACCAATACAGCTGTTTGGCTATCCATGACTTCTACAATAACTATATAGTAGTATTTGTATGTTGGCAGAGATTTTTTATTGGTTGTGACAAGAACAATTTTTACATCTTGAAGCCTTTCAGCTGCTTCCAATAATGGACCTTTTTTCTTTGTTGCATAATAAAGAGGTATTTCTTCCCTACATTCTTCAAGTTGAGAATAACCCACAAATGGATCTCCCTTCTCAAGTATAAATGAGGAAGAAAATAGACCTATGATTAAGGTAAGTGTCAGAGCATAAAATTTCATATACAACATAAATTAGGCACAAGTGTTGTATATGATCCGTTAGTAGGCCTTCTGTTTCGGACTAATTCAAGATACGTTAAAGTAAGAGATAGTCAAGGCTTTGTGGATATTTAGGAGTTATCACCAAAACTTGACTATCTTCTGGAAATGGCTGTAACTTTTAAATGGATCATATACGTTGTTGGCGTTCTGTTTTCATCTTCTTTTTTTGAATCCAACCACGTCTTTACGTACCTCTTTTCGCCATGACTTTCCATACTTCTGATCAAGATATTTGAAGATCAAGTTATTGTATTGGCTAGCGCATTCCGAACCAGGTGAAACGCATCCATAGTCAAAGTAGGTTACGCCGTACTTTTCCTGAAATTCGGGATCTGATTCGTACCATACAGGAGCGATACCTCCAATTATCAGTAGACGAGGTTTTTGTTCGCTAATATCGCGTTGGGCTATTTCACCGTTGATGTCACATTCAGCAAATATCAGGAACAAGAAATCTTCAACATTTTCAGTTATTTCAAGTGTTGTGTCGAGCGTTGGATAACCGAACATGTCAAGTTTGATGTCATATATGCCTGCGACTAAGCTGTCGATTTCAAATTCGCCCAAAGAGTCAGCTATTGTCACTGAGCTGTTCGGGGAAACCTGAATGTACGCTGGCTCAACAGGTGCGAGCATTTCGAGTCCAATTAGTATTCTAACATTCCCTTTTATTGAATAAAGGGGAACGGTTTGAGCGAAAGCGCTGCCTGTGAAGCAAAGCGTCAGAATTAAAATGAGTAGAGAATACTTCTTCTGTTGCATATCAGAATGGACTGAAGGAAAATGAACGCCAACTCCCTTTATGACTATGTTCTCCCCTCATAACAATTATACATCAACACGTGATTGTACAGGTTTATTGTTCAATAAAGAGAATGTTATACTCAGAAAGGGAATCTGGTTTAGTTTGTTTCTCAAAAGATAGAACGAACAAAAGATTAAACCAAGTAATTGTTTACATCATACCCCACAAAGTTTCTTTCTAAGACATCACAGACCCTTCCTACATTACAACTTCCACAAAATGGGTCTAACACTAAATCCCCAATTTTTGAAGACTGTAATAAAGGAAGAGTGATTATTTGTTTTGGGAAGGGAGCGAGGTGTTCTCCGTTTATCCCTAAGTTTTGATTTGCGACCGCGGTCATTACTATATCCTCATCCCAATAATCCCCCATATTCTTTCCTTTAGATTTAGGTATGTATGGTGAAATGGAAGAGGAATATGTCCCATCTGAATTCCGATGTCTTGGTGGTAAGGATATTTTAGTATTAGAACTGAGTTGAGTGGGGGTTGGATAATAATCGTAGTCATTACTCTTCACTAAATGAAATATGAATTCATAGGAAGGAGTCAAGTTCGTTTTGGATGGAGAAGGTTTAGGGTTAGTTTTTGACCAAATAATGGTATTCCTTAGAATCCATCCTTGTTCTTGAAGAGATATAATGACCTTGTGAGGTATGTTTTGTAGGTTACCATTGAAATAGGTATCACCTAAATTCAAATAGAAACTTCCCTTTGAATTCAGAACACGCATACAATCCTTTAGATGTTCTGTAAGGTTAAGTACGAACTCTGATGATGTTTTCTCATTACCTAAACCACCTTCCTCTAAATAAAGTCTTTTGTTCCAATAAGGTGGTGATGTGAAGATAGTCTGGACTTCTCCATCTTTTAGTTCTGACATATCATCAGAGGATTTTTGGTAGAATCTCCAATTATGTACCTCAGCGTGTATTTTTTCATTACGACTTCTACTCTGAACCTCTTTAACCTCTCGTTGGGTCTGAATGTAAGATTGACGGATAGTCAAAATCCCATCATCAATCAGTCCTATATGACTTGGATTGTACTTACGAATGAAAAGTAACTTTCCCAGAGTAGAAGAAGAAACTCCAATTTGGGACGAAATCTCATCTCGTTTTGAATAACCTTTGTTCCGTGGAACAGAAGTTAAATCAGTTCTTCTCCCTTGTTGATTCACAAAGTATTTTTCAAGTACATCGTACTCTGATAAGATTTCTTGGTTGGATTTTATTCTCTGTTTATTGTAATGAACTAAATATAAATCTGATGATTCGGGCTCGACATCTTTAACCTCAACCTCAACATACTCCCATCCTAATTTTTTGATGGCTTCAAATCTCCGATGACCACTCAAGATTTGATTTACCTTATTGATGACGATTGGTTGTAAGAGTCCAACCTCACCAATTGAGTAAATCAAATCTTCCAACTGTGTCAATCGATATATCTGAGAGTTCAGAGGGTGGGGGATAAGTTTACTGACTTGAATCTCCATAGTGGAAAAGATAAAGAACTTTCAAACGAGATGCAAGTCATAGAAAGAGTTACAGGGTTAACTCATCCTTTTCCACCAATCGGTTTTGTTCTTCAGTTGCTCCTCTTTCATATCAATATGGTCTTTAAGATGAAAGTAAGGGTCTAACTTACCTTGTTTGATGAGTTCCTCACCCGTTATTTGATACTTGTTACGAAGTAGTTTGTTTTGTTTTTTCTTTCTACTCATTGTCAATCGGTTACTCTATAAGATACGAAATAATTCACTGTAAATCAAGTGATTATCCCCAAATCTTCTTCCATTCAAACTCTTCTGAAGGTTCTGAAACCTCAACGGTGTTTTCTACTTTGTTGATGGTGTGATTGTTTAAGAAATCGTTGAGGTCGTTTTCTCTGATATATCGTTTGTAACCGAGTTTAATCATAGGGAGACCATAATCCTTAACGAATCTTTCAAAAGTCTTTCTACTGATGTTTAAGTAGGTCATAACCTCTTGTTTGGGTATTAGTCTATCCATTTTGTTCCTTGTAAACTGTCTTCAATCATCTTCTTGAGTTTAGGGTTTGACTCTATTACCTCTTCTAATTCTCTACGAGTCTTCTCTATGAGAAAATCAGAAATTCGGTAATACTGATGTATTAGGTTGAAAAAGTGTTCCTTGACTACAATCAACTCATCGGTGAGAAGTTCGTGTCCTAATGAGTTGGTTAGGTCTCTTGTAATCTCAAGAAACCTTTGGTCTAATTCTTCAAAGTTGTCTTTCATATTGTTTTCCTTTGGGTAGTTTAACGTTCCAAATCAAGTCGTTGTCCTTACCCCATAGTTTGGAGATGTAGTCAATTCCTTCATTCATTGTTTTGTTTCTGAATAGTTGAAAGTCTATCTGACCCCATTTCTTTAAGTGGATGGGTAGGGTCTTGATGGACTTGGTCAGTTTGTTGGACTTTACGACCATATGGATATGGGGAAGTCCTGTCGTAGTGAACTCTCTGAACCAACATATCTGTTGTATGAGGTAATGGTCCTCTATATCTTCCATAATGTTTAGGATATGAGTATCACTATACCTTTTGTCAAAGGTTATTGTGATGAAGAAGTCCCATTGATGTTGGGTAATCCACTTGGTTATCTCTCTTGGTTCGTTCATTACTTGATATAGTTTGGTCAGTCCCTTTGGGTAGGGATTTTATGGATTCCAGTCACTTCAATTTTAATTTTATACCAATCACCGATTGGGTTTTCATTTCCTTATTTCTAATAAGTATGTAGTTGTGACCACTAAAAACCACTTTGGAACAACTTTTTTGAAATTCTTTTTGGAAAGAAGACCTCAACGAATAAACACCCCTTTGATTTTATACTTAAAACCAAAGGGGTGTTGAGGTTGAGGTGAGTTTGACAGAAATAGGTAAATTTGAACCAGGGGTAAGAAATTTGAACCCGTAAAACCCTGGTATATGAAAAAAGAAAAGATTGGTTTATTGTACAGAGTTTCTTCTGAAGTTCAAGAATCTGAGGGAAATTCTTTAGATGTACAACAAAAGATGGGAAGACAAATTTCAAAGAAACTCAAATTGGATTATGTTGAGTTTAATGAAGGAGTCCAATCTTCATTCGTATTGGACATTAGAGAAAGACCCATCCTCATTGAATTACTCGATGAGATTAGTAAACCAAATGGAATTAGAAAAGTATGGGTATTTAATACTGACAGGTTAGGAAGGACATCCAATTCGTGGGTGGTGGTATTAAAAGTATTTCTCGATTATGGTGTTGAGGTCTACATTGGTCAGAATTTCACTAAACCATATAACTTAAATGACTCTGTAGATAAACTGACCATAGGTGTCCTGACGTTAATCTCTCAATATGATAATGAATTGAGAAGGATGAGGTCAATTTTGGGAAAGAAGAACTCGTTAAAAAATGGAAATTCATTTGTTGGTGGAACCGTTCCCTTTGGTTACATGGTGAAAAACAAGAATCTTATTCCTCACCCCGTTGAGTCACAAATCGTTTCTGATATTTTTAAAATGTATGATTCTGGGAAGACCAATGTTGAAATCAAGTCCTTCCTTGATAGAAACCCTGACATTGAACCAAGAAGGTCCAAGTTTGGATGGAACCTTGGAACCATTCAATCAATGTTAAGGAAGGAGGTCTATAAAGGAAGACAAGAATGGATATGGAAAGAGAAACTACCGAATGGTGAGGTGAAAATCATAGATAGAATAATCGTAAAAGTTCCACCAATAGTAGATGAAGTCCTTTGGGAAAGTGTAAACAAACGAATTTCCTTGTATTTAGAACGGAAAATGAGGAACAGTGAAGTGAATCGTGAATCTGTTTTGAAGGGACTTTTAAAATGTAGTCAGTGTAATAAGGTTCTTGGTCACCGTTTCAAATCCACGAATCATTATTATGGTCGTTGTAGAGAATACAATTTCAATTCAATTCAAAAAATTGATGTTACCAAGTGTCCAATGAAGAAGAGTTTGGTAATGGAGGACACTAATGAAAAGGTTATCGAGATATTGATATCCCTGGTTAAGGATTCCAGTTTGTTACGGGAAGAGTATAAAAAGAAGTTCCTTGGAGTCAAATGGGAAGAAACTTCGGAAATCACAAGAAGGACGAATTCAATCAAGAAGTCAATTCGTGAATTTGAAGTAAGAATTCAAAAGACAGAAGAGGAATTGGTTCAGGTTGAATTTGAACAACGACTTGGAGAGGTAAGTCCTTCAGTTGGGATTAAATTGAAGAATAAGTTCAAAGACCGAATCAATGGGTTGAATTCACTCAAAGATGAGAAGGTTGAAGAATTGAGGTTGATAGAGACCACTGAGAACTGGATAGGTTGGTTGGAAAGGATGTCTGAAAAGATTGAGGAGGTACGAGATTATGATATCCAAAAGAAGAGGGAGTTTCTCCATCAGTTTATAGAATCCATTAGTGTGAAGTACTTGGGGTCGAAACAAAGTCACCAATTGGATTTTAAGTTCAAGATTCCTATTGTAGGTGATACCATCCAATACACGGGGACTACGGATAAGATGGGAAACAAATCATATGATTTGATTGAAGGAAGGAAGGATTTAAACTTTGAATTACCTATCAATCGAAAACATAAGAATCTAAGAAAACCTAAGGAGAGGGAGGAGATTATTAAGACCATTGTGTCTTGTATTGAGGAGAATGGGATGTCGTTACAACAGACTTGTGACTTCCTCAATAAGAATGGGTTAAACCCAATCAATGGAGGTAAGTGGTATAAGAGTAAACTCTCGTCTTTCTATAAAACCAATCGTGAGACCTCCCCAAAGTAGTAGGGGGTAAGAAAATTGATTTGTATGGGGTAACCTCCTACGGTGGAGTAGAATCGTGCGCGCAGGGCGATTATAGCTGTTACAACTTAAATTCTAACAGCTATTTGCTATTTGAAATACAAGATATTTCATTTCGATTCCTTTTGGCCCTTCGATGGTTATACGAACAACTACCTGGTGCAGTACAATCTTTGGATAATTAATATCAGGGGTTGCAACACCTATGTTTTCCGTGCTGTCATTTACAGGTTCGCCACAAGCTTCTGAAAACGCAGTATAGAGTTCATCGTTATCGTAGTTTGGGAATAGACTAAGTTCAGAGGCTGTATAGTATTTCGTGCTAAAAAAGCCATTCTTATAACCTAAATCTTCCCAGGAAGATCGGTATCGTTTCCAATTTTCTAGTGTGCACATCGTTCCATCGCCAGGAAAAACCATTACGTTCTCGTGATACTGGGAAACATTAACAATAGAATATTCTTCCGCTGTATCGACAAAAAAGAATTGATCGTACCAAACTGCTCCATAGGAAAGAGGAATAACAATACTATCGTGAGATTCCATATCCGAGAATGTTGTGTGGGTTTTTGTCCACAACTCCAGCTCAGGTAGGTTTTGATTGCTTACATAAATTATACTTACATCTTCATACTCAACCCTATGCGTTTTTGGTGTATACGCAAGTCGACTAAAGAGAACATCAGGCGCGTTTTCAGAAAAGACCATCTGAAATTCACCTGCCTTGGTAATACTTAGCTGGTGGTAAGATTGAAGGTAAATAGGGTCCTGCGTGGGGTTCTCTAATAATGGGATAGGCTCATAGCCGTAAATGACTTGATAGAATTCAAAGCAATTTGTTGTTGCATTATACCTAAACGGCTCTGTGAATGAAAAGGAACGAAAGTTTTTTTCATACAGATAGCCGTAATGATCGTGAATAAGAAAACTTTGTATTGGAGCGCCGCTATAATTAAAAGTTCCAATTCGCTTTTTCCAGCCGCTTTTCTTTGTTAGGATGAGTACAATACAGCTATCGTTTATTTGTATAATATCCTCCTTTACCAATGACCGAAATTTTGATGCCGATAGGGGGTCACTTTCAATGTCTTTCAATTCGTGTCTATTAAAATACTCCCAACCTTCAAATTGGAATTGTTTAATAGGGAGTGGCCCTTCATAAGACAAGCTCAAGGAGTCTATGTCGCCACTTTGAAGCTGTTGAACTGCAGTTATGAATTCAGTGGTTTTTAGTTCCTGCCCATTCAAAAGATGAGCACATACTATAACGATGTAAAAAGTCAGATGTGATCTAAATACCAGGCGGTGTATGGATGTGATCATTTCATTGAATAGGTTACAAAGTTCTTGCTGATTACCCTTTTGTTAGAAATTATGCTTGCATTTATTCGGTAGTCTGATTTTTCAAGACATAGGTTATCGTCAAGAGATTGTTTTCATTGAAAAGTCCTATGTTGAATGCGCTCTGGTTCCATTGACCGTCAGACTTTCCGAAAGAGGTTGTGAATGACATTGGAGTAGAAAGTGTAATATTAAAACGTTCGTTCACCTGGAAAAGTGCACCGAATTGATAGCGTAAACTGGGTGCGATATTCGTATAATTTATACTTGTCGAGTAATATGTGCCTATTTCAGGACCATGTAAAAAGTAGAGTCGCTCTGCAATAGGTTTACGCCATTCTTGGCCAGTGAAAATCCCCGTGCTTACGCTGAAGTAATTGTTGTCTTGATATCTAGAGTAATTCATGTAAGTACGTTCTGCACGAATCAGGGAGACTCGAGAGATCGACTTACCCCATTTGTATATAGGACGGGCGTCAAGCACGGGTCCGTACATAATACCCATGGAAGCAGAGGTGACCAGGCCTATTTCGCGGTATTGCGCTTGCAGATTACTAAACAGTGTGCAAAATAAAAGACAGAGACCCCAGTTTTTAATTGCTTTCATAATGTGGCTTTAGTTGTTATAAATGTAAATCAATATTGTGTAACTTCTTCCCTCGAAAATGAGCAGAGCGCCATTGAAATGGCTTAAATAAAATAGCTCATGGCATGAGCTTTTCGTGATTTTCACAAATTCAAAAACTTAGTATAATAAACGATGCAGCAAATTAATGTTAACCCAATAAAGACGTTGCTGGTAGCGGTTGCAGTGTGCTTAACGTTCGGTGTAATAGCGCAAGAAAAATCAACGCCATTGGAGCAGGTCATGGAAGGATTGACCGTGCGCAACATAGGACCGGCGGGTATGAGCGGACGTGTAACTTGTATTGCAGCACATCCATTGAAGGCAACTACATTATATGCGGGTTCTGCCAGTGGCGGCCTGTGGGTGAGCGAGAACAATGGTCAAAATTGGTCCCCACTTTTTCAGAATGAAAAGGTCGCTTCCATTGGTGCCATTGCTATCGACCCGAACTATCCTGATATCATTTATGTGGGAACCGGCGAGGGTAACCCTAGAAATTCACAGACCAGCGGTTATGGCTTGTATAAAAGTTACGACGGCGGCCAGAATTGGGAATGCATAGGATTGGAGCAAACGCGCACTATTCACAGAATATTGATCAATCCAGAGAATACCGATGAGATTTATGTGGGTGCAACTGGATCAGCATGGGGCGACAGCCCGCGTGGAGTTTTTAAAACTACGGATGGCGGTAAGAATTGGACCAATTCTTTGTACATCAATGACCGTACAGGAGCTGGGGATCTTGTCATGGATCCAAACAATCCAAAAAAGTTAATAGCCAACATGTGGGAGTACCGCAGAGAACCCTGGTTCTTTAAGAGCGGTGGTCCATCCGGGGGATTATTTATTACCTACGATGGAGGTGATAACTGGAAGAAGTTAGGCGAGGACGAAGGCTTGCCGAAAGGCGATTTAGGCCGAATAGGTTTGGGTATCGCACCATCAAATTCAAACATTGTATACGCACTCATTGAGACAAGTAAAAAAAATGGTGTGTATAAGAGTAAAGACGGAGGGATGAATTGGTTCAAGGTCACAGAGAGCGAGCAGGCTGGGAATCGTCCTTTCTATTATGCTGACCTCCGTGTGGATCCGCAAAACCCAGACCGCATTTACAGTTTATGGACGTATGTGACTCGTAGCGACGATGGAGGTAAGAATTGGAAAACAATCACACCCTATAATCGTATTCACCCAGACCACCACGCCATGTGGATTAACCCCGAAAATCCAGCGCACATTATAGAAGGAAACGACGGCGGAATGAATATTTCGTACGATTACGGGGAAAGCTGGCACTTTGTAGAAAACCTACCCTTAGCTCAATTCTATCACATCAATGTGGATGAGCAACTGCCGTATAATGTTTATGGCGGGATGCAGGATAACGGTTCGTGGATGGGACCTTCCTACAGTTTAACTACAGACGGTATCCGAAACGAGGAGTGGAGTGAGCTTTTCTTTGGCGATGGTTTTGATGTGGTTCCCGTACCAGGTCGCACGGATGCCGTGTATGCACAAAGTCAGGAAGGCAATGTAGGATTGGTAAACACAGAAACGGGGTATTCAGAGTTGATAAAACCAGTGCACCCAGAAGGGAAGAAATTGCGTTGGCATTGGAATGCACCTATAGCATTGGATCCTTTCAACGCATCGTCTAATCTATATTTTGGTTCGCAGTATGTGCACAAGAGTAAGGACAACGGTAAGAATTGGACCATTATAAGTCCTGATCTAACCACTAACAATCCTGAAAAGCAGAAGCAGTTGGAGAGTGGAGGTCTTACCTATGATGTGACTGGTGCTGAAAACCACACCTGTTTACTGGCCATTGCACCAAGCGCTTTAGATGAAGATGTGATCTGGACCGGTTCAGACGACGGAAAGCTTCATGTGACGATGGACGGAGGAGCGAATTGGACCGATTTATCCGGAAAATTAAAAGGCATGCCGGAAGGCGCATGGATTCCTCAAATTCGGGCTTCCCAATATGAAAAAGGACCTGCGTGGGTTGTGGTTAACGACTACCGTCGAAACAACTGGAGCGCGTACCTCTATAAAGTAGAAGACTTTGGAAAGAAGGTAACAAGGGTTGTAGACGACAGTGATATTTTTGGACCTGTATTGAGCGTTTGGCAGGATCCTGTTGCGCCAAATTTGATTTTTGTGGGTGCAGAATACGGACTCTACGTCAGTGTTGATGGAGGGGGTACCTATCAAAAGTGGACAAAAAATGTGCCTACTGTTCAAGTAATGGATCTGGCCTTCCAAACTCGTGAAAAGGATTTGGTGCTGGGGACTTTTGGTCGTGGTGCTTGGGTCATAGACGACATCGAGCCGCTTCGGGAACTTGCCAGCGGAGTAAATTTTGCTTCCCCTCATTTCTTTAAACCACCCGCGGCTTTCCAGTGGGAGCGTAAACAAAGTCCGGGTGTACGGTTTGCAGGATCTACAACTTTCCGTGGTAATAATCGTCGCTTCGGGGCACGCATGACCGCCTACCTACCGGAGGTTGAAGATGACAATAAGAAGAAGCTACGCGTAGACTATCAAAACGAATCTGGGGACACTATTTATACTCAGTTTATCACAGTGAAAGCGTCGGGTTTACAAAACTGGCGTTGGGCCATGTGGGAAAAAGGAACCCATTACCCAGAATTCAAGGTGCGTAAAGAAGAGAAAGAGAAGAGCGATCGACGTGGAGCACCTGTGCTGCCAGGGATCTATACAGTAACTATGAATTGGGACGGTATGGCCTTAAGCCAGCCGCTGAATGTCAGCCACGATCCTCGCATGTCGTCGTGGGTTAGTACGGAAGACTTAGCTGCGAGACGTGCAGCTTTTAAGTCTATTGAGGGCATCGAAGTAGGGTTGGATCTTGCTGTGCAGTCACTTGCGCAAGCAAATGAAAATATTCAGCGCCTTCAGTCGCTATTAAAACGCGAACCCTATGCTTCGGATTCGGCATTGGTCGATACGGTTAAAGTTACTGCTAAGGCTTTAGAGGCAGCACGTCACCATGTCTTTGGTAAAAAGGAGACTAAAGGATATTTCGAACAGCCTGAAGTGTGGTCAAGCCAATGGGGCAGTTCATTGTGGCAATTAATGAGTTCACAGCGGGCCTGGGGAAGTAATGAACAGGCCTTGTTCGATCAGTTAGCAAAACGAACGGAAAAAGCCACCGAAACAGTGCTTACGTTCTTAATGGAAGATTACAATGGACTACTAGAATACCTTGAGGAACATCCTGTGGATCTCATGGTGCCTACCAAGGTTGAAGAAGAAATTCGAAAATAAAGCGAAGAAAAAAGGCGCCCACTGGGCGGCTTTTTTTGTACTCAAATTTTCGGCTCCGCCGAGAAGATTTACTGCTTATTGAATGATCAATGCTTTGCGAACACTTGAGGCTTGGAATAGGTAATAACCTGCCGGAGCTGTAAGCTCGAGTGAGGCGTCTAAATCCAACAGACCTTTTTGAATGGCGCTTCCGTCGGTACTGTAAATGGTATATGGTGTTCCTGCCGGTAGACCTTCTACAGTAAAACGACCCTTACTCGGGTTAGGATAGATACTAATCTGCGCTGCGTTGAGGTCTTCCTGATCAAGCGTAACATCTAGGTTGAAATCATCTAGGAAGGCGTTATTACCACCGCCTGAAGTGAAGGCAACCTTAATCATGATAGGCTGGTTGCCCACAAAATTATCCAGTCCGATAGTTACTTTACGCCAATTACTGCTCGTAGTAGGATTCCAAGGATTTGCTTTATTTGTTGCTGCATAAAGTAAAGGTCCAAGCAAAGTACGAACGCTTTGCCAGCTTTCCCCACAATCCTGACTTACACTAACATTGATGTCGTCCATCGCGGAACCGGGCTTACTGGCCACGGCATAACGGAAACTGAAATTCATAGCCGTCGCTCGATCCACTTTGATAAAATTCGTGACCAATGCATCGGTATTGTCCGGCTCGTTGTTGTAATTATCGAGCTTAACAGAATAGTTCCCTTCAAAACTATTGAAGCTGTTACGCTCCCATTTAATATTATCGCCTTCTGCATTTTCAACGTGCCATGTACCGTTGGGGATCGTATTAAATTCAAAGCCAGAGTTAAAGTTGTTCGCCCAAATGGTGCTGTTCGGAGTATGCACACTCATGTAGCCGTCAATAGAGGATTGAGAGCTTCCTAACGCATTAGTTACAGTTAATGCGACATCATAATTTTTATAGGACTGGCCCGATGCATTACTATAATTGACTGTTGGATTCTGCGCAGTTGAAGTAGACGGTGTGCCTCCTGGGAAATACCACGACCAATTGGTGGCATTACCGAAGGTGCTCATGTCCGTAAACTGAACCGAAGTACCATTACAAATGACGGTTTGATTCGCTTTGAAATTCGCCTGTGGCGCACACGGTAACGCCATTCCTGGTTCTATGCCAGTATTCTGTGCGTTAGTTGTGCTGATTAAATAACCTCTTCTCGCGACATTCGCAAGGCTTGAACGCATGATGGCGCGCTGATCATCTGTAAATAGATTCATGCAGTTATCGTCTGCATAATCCATATAGTTCTCGATCATATCCGGCTTGTTTGGACTATCGTTAGAACATGTGTTTGCGTTAGTGTTGCAACCGTAACTCGCTTCCAAAACGGGAGGCGTATCTGCACAATTATCACCCGAGAAACAACCGCCTTTAAACGGATGATCTAGACCTAAATAATGTCCCGCTTCATGGGTAAGTGTTCTACCCATACTTACCCCCGTTCCAATTCTACCCATACGATCGTGACGAATGACAATACCGTCATACGTAGTGCTCTGCCCAGGGTTAGGTTTATAAGCATATCCCAAAACCGTTCCTGTACCGGAGCTGGAAAGATTAATGCTGTTCACTACCCAAATATTCAGGTATTTCTTGTTCGGCCAGCTGATCAGTCCTTTTACGTTATTGTTAGCGCCTACACTCAATGCGCTTTGGGTTCTTGTAATGGCTGTAGTACAGTTTCCTTGTGGGTTCAATTTTGCCAATTGAAATTCAATCTCACAATCCGCAGCTACCCCCTGAAAAATGGAGCGTGTATTCGAAGTATCAGCATTTAAGCGTCGATAATCTTCATTTAAACCGATAATGGCATCACGTACTTGCTTGTCAGAAATGTTATCGCTTTGCGTATCGTAAATGATGTGTACAACCACGGGAATAGTATGAACCACAGCCTCAGTAAGGTGTGGTTCATTAAAGTTGACTGTCGAGATAAATTCAGCTTCATCTGCTTCGAAGTTGGGATACAGTCGTTTAACTTCTTCTTCCAGCACGTCATGACCACATTTTTGGCCAAATAGCGGCGCAGAAAGAAAGATAAATACTGCTAGAATAGGGGATAGTATGTATTTTCGCATGACGTGCAATTTCGTGCTAATTGTCCACGAATGTAACTCAAAAACGATGCACTATTCAAGATGTCAACAATTTGTGCATAGATTTTTGGTTCTTAGCTAAATAAAGATGTATTTTCGCAGCCCTTTTTGGGGGTTGTACACACAACCACTTTAAACATATAAAACGCATTAGCGGTGAATACATTAAGTTACAAGACAGTTTCAGCCAACGCGGCGTCAGTTGAAAAGAACTGGCTAGTAGTTGACGCAGAAGGTCAAACACTAGGACGTTTGGCATCAAAGGTAGCCTTGCTTATAAGAGGTAAGCGCAAGCCTAATTACACACCTCACGTTGACTGTGGCGACAACGTTATTATAGTTAACGCTGAGAAGGTTGTTTTGAGCGGAAATAAAATGACGGACAAAACGTACATATGGCACACGGGTTACCCAGGTGGTCAGCGTACCACAAATCCTGAGCAAATCATGGCGAAGTTCCCTGAGCGTATTGTCGAGAAGGCAGTTAAGGGTATGCTTCCTAAGAATCGCCTAGGTGCTGAGTTGTTCCGCAACTTGCACGTATATGCTGGTCCTGAGCACAAGAATGAAGCTCAGAAGCCAACGGTGATCAACATTAATGAAATCAAATAAGTAATAATAAATGGCAAAGTTTCACGCAATTGGAAGACGTAAAACTTCTGTAGCTCGTGTCTACATGGATGAAGGTACTGGTACCATCACCGTTAATGGCAAGGACTATAAGGACTACTTCAACACTGCGCCGTTGCACTACAAAATGGAGCAGCCTTTCAGTTTGACAGAAACTTCTGGCAAATACGACGTTAAAGTCAATGTATTTGGTGGTGGTATCACTGGTCAAGCTGAGGCGATTCGTTTGGGTGTATCTCGTATTCTTTCTGAGATCGATAACGAGAACCGCACATCGTTGAAGCCTGCCGGACTACTTACTCGTGACCCACGTATGGTTGAGCGTAAGAAATTCGGTCAGAAGAAAGCACGTAAGAAATTCCAGTTCTCTAAACGTTAATCGAGATTTAGTATCCAAATGGACCAGACTCTTACAAGGCTACTGGTGCATTGCTTACTAGGGAAAGTAAACTCAAAAAAATGGCAGTAACAGACAACATTAAGAAACTCATGGATGCCGGTGTTCACTTTGGACACCTCACCCGTAAGTGGAATCCAAACATGGCGCCTTACATCTTTATGGAGCGCAACGGGATCCACGTTATCGACCTTCACAAGACTGAAGCAAAAATGACAGAGGCTACAGAAGCCCTCCAGAAAATTGCAGCTTCAGGTCGTAAAATCCTTTTCGTAGCAACGAAAAAACAAGCAAAAGAAATCGTAGCGAAATACGCAGGCGAAGCAAACATGCCTTATGTAACTGAGCGTTGGCCAGGAGGTATGTTAACGAACTTCGTAACGATCCGTAAAGCCATTAAGAAGATGCAGAGCATCGACAAGATGAAAGAAAACGGTACGTTCGAAACACTTTCTAAGCGCGAGCGTCTTCAAGTAGATCGTCAGCGTGCGAAGCTCGAAAAGGATTTAGGTTCAGTAGCAGATATGAATCGTCTACCGGCTGCCTTATT
>Ga0228671_1000070_pt1 | contig 26265 bp, 19 predicted proteins | sample 89DmetaG_FD_183013 | JGI IMG/M metagenome (GOLD analysis project Ga0228671, IMG submission 183013) | Seawater microbial communities from Monterey Bay, California, United States - 89D | ecosystem: Environmental > Aquatic > Marine > Coastal | place: USA: California | collected 2016-11-05 | reverse complement strand
TGACTTCAGTTCTCACCTCAAAAAGAGCCCCATAGTTGGTCTCACGTGTGTATCCCATTTTACTTATGACTTTTAGTACTTGACCTTCAACACTAGGAACACCTTTGATAACAAAGAATCCAATCTCTCTTAATGATCGAAGCGCATATAATTGCGTATCACTCTCATCTATAGTGTCATAGTTAATGAAAGGAAGTCCAGCCTCAAAACTATTTTTTTGCCAGAGCTTTTTTTGTTTCTCGCTCCTGTCTTCAAAGTGATCATTGAGGTCATAGCAATTGGAGAGTAGCCAATCTTGCGTAAAGACTGATAGATGTTTTTCAGGCTGAAAGAGGATACAAACATCTCCGTTTTCATCCTTATAAGCCTTCTCTATGGATACATCTTCAGGTAAGTCTTTCACACTAAAGAGTCTTTGGCCATTATTCTCGTTTCTTGATTCAGGCATCTGGCAGTGATCCCTGAGCCAGTAGCTAAAGAGTGAGCTTTTATTCCCATCATTCCAGTCAATCATCAGCTCGTCGCCGACTATAGAAATTTTTTTGATTAAGTCGATTGTATCCCCTTCATGTATAAAGTACTAAAAGTTCAGATTGGCTTTACATTGCCATGTTTTTACTTTTTGATTGTTGGCCAAAGAAAGAGACCTCTTTAGGGTACTCTGGTAACTCAATACTGTAACTAGTACACCTGACAGTTCCAGTTTCTTTCCCTCTAACAACCATTCCAACGAGCTCACTAGGGAGATGGTTTGGTGAAAGAGCTACTGCATCCTCAGCCTTATAGGTCACAATAAAGAGAGATCTTGAATGGGCCGATAAATTCGGCGCTGAACCATGCAGTAACTTTGAATGCATGAGGCAAGCAGAGCCCGCCTTTCCAGTGCACTTTATAGCTTTGTTCTTGTTCGACTCCATAACTTTGTCATCCACTGCACCTGTAAAAATACCATTCTGCCAATGAGAGTGGAGTGGCCCGTTATGTGTCCCTGGGACGACCTCTAATGGCCCATTATCCAGAGTCACATCATCCAAAAAATAAAGCACCGTCATAATGTCCTCATTTGAATGCGGCTCAAAAGGAAAGTCTTGGTGGAACTTTACTTCAGTTCCAGCACCAGGTAACTTGAGATTTATTTTGTTGCCCAGGTGAGTGATATTTGGACCAAAGATTTCAGAAACTAAATCCAGTGCATTATTGTCTTTGACAACATCCAGGCAAATATCAGAAATCTCTGCTGGGGAAGTTATTCTTCTAACCGCAGGTGTTTCAGGTGAGTGTGTTGTTGGCTCAAGATCAAATCGAGGTCTGCCGTCCATGATTCTGCCGAAGGGCTCTTTATGTTTTTTGCTCTCCTCAACCCACTTGGATAGCTCAGAATTTAGTGATGCGAGTTGTTCACTGGTAATGGCGTTCTCAAAGAAGAGGTAACCATCCCTATGAAACTGGTCAATTAAGTCTTTATTTTCGTGCATATCAAGCCTCCAAATCGCATTATGTACCAAACTCGAGAAAAAATAAAGAAAAATTTAATGGTTGATTAGAAAGAATATAAAATTATCGCCATGGAAATGCTATTTGAAAATTTAAACTTTATGCACTGGCTCGTTCTTGGGCTTTCGCTTATCATCCTTGAGCTTTTTTTGTGGACAGTCTTTCTGCTCTGGATCGGAGCCTCTGCTATTACAGTTAGTATATTTTTCTACCTTATGCCAGATACTTCGTGGCCAATACAGCTTCTCATTTTCGTTGCCCTATCTTTAACTTCAACCAGTCTTGCGAAACGTTACTATCCTGTTAAAACTGTTGACGATGAACTGCACGAGAAAGCCAAAACCTTTATAGGAAAGGAGTGCAAGGTCAGCTCCATTGAGGATGGCATTATCAAGGTTCAGATAGGGAAATCGCTTTGGTTTGCAAGAGGTACTGGACTGAGTGTGGGTCAGGCAGTAAAAATAGTGGGTGTCGATGACTCAACTTTCATCGTGGAACTAATTTAAACTAATATCTTGTTCTCAAATCAAATTTGGTGGCACTTGCAATCATAAATAATAATTTAAGCCGGAGAAAGGGCAGCCAATAGTAAATTTCTTACTGTAATTGAAATGGCCTATCACTAAGGAGTTGACTGCAAGTTACCAAAAAAATTAACCGTAATGATTCATTAAATCTGCAATTCGTTTCAAAAAAATTGCGTGCTCACATGCCTCTTCAGAAGAATACACCTCATCAAACATTTCAACTGGTTTACCTCTTATTCCGGAGGCAATTCCAATTTTGTACTGCTCAAACATCCGTATACAGACGCTTACATATTTTCCTGCCATAGGCGCCCTTCGCATTTTGTCTAAAACAGTTCTAAGTTCATGACTATGTTCAACTGCAACTCTTCCATTTGTAGGAGCTTTTCCAACTGGACTGTTTCTATGCTCAGCAATTAAACGACGACGAGACTCATCATCAAACAGAAGTGGCATCACATATGTTTTTGTTATATAGTCATCAGTCTCTGTATGTGATAGATTTTCTTTAACACCTTTAGTTTTATCTAGCATAATTTATCCTCATAGTTTCCATGAATACAATCAGTGGTTTCGACATGGCACTGATTCTCCTCGTTCCTCTTTGAGGCGAAATGCCTCGTTTTGAGCCTCCTCAGGCGTACTGAAGACTTTATCTTCAAATAGTATTAAGGGTTTTGCTCTATCAGCATTTAACTGGCCAACACACCATTCTTTACCTTCAATAGTGCAGACGGCCACATACGCCCCTGCAATGGGTCCATATTTCCTATTATTAAGAGTAAATAAGCATTCAGCTAAATCATTAACTTTATCTACATCTAGATCACTAATCACAGACTTTTCTAATTCATTCAGTGGCTCAGTACTTGATCCTAATACTGATTTTCCTGTTGGTGGATCCATCATTTCAGTTTGTTCATTTAAAATCATAGCAAATCACTCCTAATAGTTATTATGGTAATGGCTCATCTTTCAAGAAGCCTCTTATTGCATTTTCAGTAATTCTTGAAACATTATTGTTGTAATTATTATGGGAGAGACTTCCACACCAAGATAATGAACCTGGCGCGAATACTGCGCCGCCCTGATCAGTCTTGTAATAAATCATATCAGCACGCACCATAGGATTTTCCGTGCCACCGCCATGGTAACCACGAACTGAGAAGTGTATTTCTTCATTAACCTGAAGCATCAAGTTTGTATGGCCTTCTGAGTGAGCCAACAAGTATGCATCATGAGGGGTTCCAAACTCTAAATCATAACGATCTAGCTCCAGACCAGCCGCACCACCTCCAACTAAACCAAAATCACCAATCTTTTCACCATTGCCAACCCCTTCCATAATCCAAGCAGCTTCAGGTCTCTCACTATCCTTATCTCTAACATAGTAGGAAGAAACATCAAAGCCATATGCTGTAAAGGTTAGGCCACATAATTTGCTTGGTATTCTTCCTCTAGCTCTCCACATGCCTCCAAACTTTCCATCAAAAGCATTGTTGTACTCTCCTGGATTCGCTGTCCAAGCCCTTGTTCCAGCTTCACCTTTTCGAACCTCAATAATATTTGTGTTATCTGGATGATATTCACTACACCAGTAGAAACCATTAGCGCCCAAATAAATCCATCTTCCGCCATCTTGCTGATATTTTTCATAGGCCTCAAACATTTTTTCTGAAGTATATTCTGGATGACTACCTGTCAGCACAGTTTGATATTTATTTAACAAACCAACGCCCTCTCTATGCAGGTCCTCATCAGTATGAATATCAAAATCGAAGTTTTTTTCCTCTAACCAATCCACAAGATGCAAATCACCATTAAGTTGCCATAGCGAAGGAGATAGCCAATGACGATATTTAGGTCGCATATTTAAAATAGGCCTTAATCTTGAAGAGTAACAAACTCCACTTCCATCAGAATGCAAAGAATATGTTGATAATCCATATTCTCTATGTTCGTTTAAATAAAGATCGGCAGCTGTCATAACTGGAACCTTTCCTGCTAATAATTCTGCAACTACACAGTTTGTACATAAATTATCATTTGAATATGCGATATAAGCGTTAGTTGGCAAAATAAATGCCAACTTCGAAGTCGTTTTTCCTCTTGGAGGACGAACCACAAAAGGAATGTAATCCTCAGTTTCGGGAGAATCTTCTCCACCAATCCTTAAGCGAGCAGCATAGATGCCACTTTTTAAATGTTCTGGTATCTTTAATTCAAAATCAACATCCCAACGCGCATCATCTATATCATCATCATGAAAATGAATCGCGCCATATTCTTCAGGTTTATGATGATATACAATCTCATCTCCAGTCCAGTTAAAACCGGTCATACCGCGAACTGGCATATTGACAATAAAACCATCTAATCTTGTAGTTGAGGTATCTACTATAAAAGTTGAAGCAATATTTTTTGTTATATTTGCGTGAAAATCCCAAGCACCCACAACATCATCCCTTAATGCTGCCTGGCAACCTTGATAGCCCCTAGCCAACGATTCTATTTCGGCCTTACTTAAAGCTCTTCGTGATAATCTTGGGCGGTCAATCTTACCGTTATAGGTATTGACCTGTTCAGGGAGCTCAATAGGCTCCATCGCTTCTTTAAAATGGCCACCAAAAATGTGCCTTCCTGATCTTTCATTTTTTGTACTAGCTGCCATTAAGAATGGCGCATCATTAATACCTGGCTTAATACTATTGATAGATTCAACCAGAGCTGTAGTTTCTTCAGAGGGATGAAGAATTCCTTGACCTAAACCACCGTTTGTTGAAGTAACAACAGGCTCTTGATATAAAGTTACTTTACCTGTTCTAGAATCATAACTGACTGCAGCTAGATACCAAACCTTCCGTAATAACTTTTTCTCACTTGAAAGTTTCATGACTTGACCACTGCCATCACCTATTTCTACTGATAGACAGTTATTTTCATCAATAAATAATCCGTACCCACTTTTAGTTTCTTCAACCCATTTAGTCAATATTCCTTGACGTTGTTTTTGTGGCGTGCCTAATCCTTCAATTGGAGTAGTAGGGAAAATATAGCATTGCAATGTAAAACTTTCTACATTGAGTCTCTCATCCTGTGGAACAATTATGTACGAACCCCCATGTATCCTTTGATTTCTTCCAGGATAATTTTTATTACATTCTGCATCGATTTCCTCTTCTTTGTATCCAGGACCCTCAGGATTTGTATCTCCATGAATTAAACGAACTATTTGAGTTTCGTAAACTTCATTTTCTTCAGAGTTAATATAAAACTTTATATCATCTCCAGGACAAACAGAGTATTTGTCGCTATAACCAGTAATTCTTAACATAATATTTCCTCAAATTTCATTATTTAGAAAGTTAAATTAATTAGGACACTTCGCCTTCTATATCGTCATCTTTTTTTTCATCTTTTTTATAATCGCCAAGCAAGTTCTTGATATTGCTAATCTCTTTTGGAGACATTCCAATTTCGTCAAGAAGGTTATCAATAAATGGAACTTGGGCTCTATAACGCATAGCCGCATTAACTATATTTTCGGGTAAACCCCCTCCGTCATTAGAAACAGGGCCTACAAAATCTGCGTTGGAGCTATTTGAATTGAACCCTGGCATTCCATTCAATTCGTATATTTTTATATCGTCGATATTCTCCATTGGCTTTACAGCCTCTCGAATAATTGAATCAAGATTTCTCGCTAACTCCATTCTAAGATCACTTTGTCTGCTTTCATCGCTTCGAACATTTTCAGCTTCATTAAGCATTAACTTACCTGCAGCATCAATCTCATAACGTAGCTTGTTTGCTAATGAAGTATGTTTTTCAGCTTGCTCACGTTCCTGAGCAGCTTCTTTTTCAGCTCTAGCAAGTGTTGTAATTTGAATTGCTTCACTCTCGCCTTCCTTTTCAGCATTAATTAATTGCAATTTTTTATCACGCTCTGCCACTTCAACTTCTTGTGCAGAAAGAACTCTCTCTTCTGCAACCACTACTTGTGCTCTTGCTTGCTCTTTACCTTCAACTGCGCTTAATACTTCGACCGTTTTAGCAATGACCTCAAGCTCTCGATCTTTTTCTTCGATTTCAAGGTTTTTTCTCTTTTGAATTTCGGAAGCTTGAGCTTTTTGATCATTCTCTATTCTTGTTACTTCAATGATTCGCTGTTGCTCTATCTGTAATTTTTTAACCTCTTCTTGGGCTTTAATTTGAGCCTGCTCAGCCTCTATGTATCTATCCGACTCAACCTTGAGAACTTCAGCCTTTTGTATGGCTCTTTGAGAAGCTATTTCTTCTTCTTGTTTAAGTCTTGCAAACTCATTTTCTTTTTTAATTTCTAAAGTTCTAATTTCAGCCTCAAGATTCTTTTCTTTGATGTCAATCTCTGTCTGTCTCTCTATCTCATTTCGAAGTTTTTTACGCTCTTCAATCTGCAAGGTTAATTCATGCTCACGTAAAGAGCGCTCAACTTCAATAGTATCTTGTTGCTGTATGCGAGTTTTTTCAATATCTTCTTCAGCCTTAATTCTTGCCTCTTCCGCTAAGCGTTCTTGCCTGGCAGTTTCGATAGCCATTTCGGTGCGTTCTTTGTCTCGCTGTTTAGCAATTTCTCGCTCTTGAAGCAATCTAGCAAATTCTCTATCTTGGTCAATTTCTAGTGCTTTTTGCTCTGCCTCTAAATTCTTAGTTCTTATTCTTATAGATGTATCTTGCTCAATATCATTACGCTTCTTCTTTCCAGCCTCAATTTGTTCTGTCAATTGAGTCAAACCTTCAGCATCAAATGCATTTGACGGATCAAATACTTCCAGACCTGCCTGATCTACACTGGTTAATGAGACAGCTTCTAACTCAAGACCGGTTGACCCTAAAGATTCTGCAACAATATCTTTTACTGCTTTAATATATGCACCGCGCTGTTCTTGAATTTCTTCCATAGACATCTTTGCAGCAACAATACCAAGCGCATCAACAAAACGACCTTGTACTAAATCTCTTAAACTTTCAGGTTCCATAGTTCTCTTACCTAGAGTTCCTGCTGCAATTGATACTGCTTCTTTATTAGGAGTAACACGAACATAAAATTCAGCAACTATTTCAACACGCATACGATTTTTCGTAATGAAGGACTTATCTCCACCCCGTTTAACTTCGATTCGCAAGGTTCTCATTCCAACAGATGTTATGTTGTGAATGATTGGCAATACAAAGGCACCGCCACTTATAACGACTTTCTCTCCTCGAAGCCCAGTTCTTACAAATGAAACCTCTTTTGATGATCTTCGATACAACCAATGCAGCAAATAGACAAAAATTGCTATTGCTAATGCTGTCAAGATAATAGTTGCAATGATGTCTGCACCAGTCATGATTTTTTCTCCTTTAAAAATTTATTTCTATTTATTAATTTCATCTAGTCTTGCTTGGGTGTCATTCATAGCAGCTCTATATACAACAAACCCAAAAATAATTTTGTTTAAAAAGTCAGTTAAGTTATAAATGATATTCAAGCTATTAACATCTACACCACCCCCAAGATTATTAATAAAATAGCCAAGAGGATAAATAGCCCAACCAATAGTTAGAATTAGTCTTAATCCATTAAATGCCATATGGGTCGCCTCATTGCCACTCTCTATATTGCAGCGACTTGCCTCACCCATATAAATCTCGCCAAGAATATAAAGCCAACCCACAACTCCAATAATGAAACCTAAAGTTGCGCTCATATAACCAGCAGCACCCAAAAACTCACCAATTACCATTACTAAGGTTCCAATTAGAAGCCTCCAAAACAACGCAGAGGACACTTTAGTTACTGCGGTTAAAATCACATAAAAAAGTACAACCTGCATAGAATGTGTCAGTATCCAATCTAAATATCGAAGTACGATTGGAGCTCTGCCTGTATCAACCCACATCCCCTGAATATAGTAGTAGAATATTGCTGAAATCAACATTGTGACTCCGAGAAGAGTCATCGTTGTATGCCATCTTCCATCAACTCTATTTCTTTCTAATAAAAAGAAGATTGATGCACCAATCAATGCCATAGATAGAAGCCAAAATGTGCCGCCTACAATGTCAGTTGGTAATAATGTACTGTTCATATAAATCCTTAGTAAAAAATTCTGTTTTTATTTAAATACATATAATTTTTTGCCAATAACTAGCTCCATGAAAGTAACTATTAAAGGCTTAGTAAAGTTTGGACAACCGAAAAAATTAGTTTCAAATTCTTAAATCCAGTCGTCCAAACTCAATGTAACTACTTATAATTAAGCATCAGGATCATATTCCTCCGGATTAGCAGGTCTCAAGAAGAAATTATCGAGATAATCACTTCCACCCCAAATATCAATTCCAGGGTTATACCAATCGGTTGAGTTACGATCACAATCAGCATCCATCATCGCCTCAACATCAGAATATGTTATTTTCTGAGGTGGAACTAGAATAGACTGAATCTTAGGACCTTGGCCTTGCATAGTTCTCATCATGATATTCCATCCCAGCTCAATATCATCACCTGGAGGCCATGTTTGAATTGCGGCACTAATGTAGTCTGGGTTATTTCGCCAGTAACATAATGCACCAAGCTCACCACCAATAGATAAAGGCACCATTTCACGTCCTGATTGTTGAAGTGCGGCTAGAACTCCTGTCTCTCCAGAAGATTGAACTGCCATACCATCAAGTTGTCCAGGATGGGTCGCAAGCCACTTTTGTGTTTCAGCTTGACCCACTTGTGAAGTCCACATGTGTGCAATTTGACCTGTTACCTTAATACCTGGATATCTAGATAAACCATCCAAAACGCCAGCATTTTGTGAATCTGAGGCAGAGTATCCAGGGATACCCTCAACAACAAGAATATTACCTTCACCGCCAACCTCTTCAGCCATCCAAGTACCTACATCAAATCCTGCTTGATGATAGTTAACTGATGAGTTAACTGAAAGTGGTGATGTTGTATAGCCTGTAAATGAAAAGACTGGTACACCTCTATCAAATGCATACTTAATAGCCTGATTTAATGCAGTTGGGTTTGAACAACAGATAATGATTGCATCCACACCTTGATCAACAAGTTGTCTAATTTGTTGAATCTGTAATGCATCTTTAAGATTTGATTGAGTCACAATGATGTCATTCAGTAAACCCAGTTCCTGCCATTTAGGTTTAATTTCATTCATTAAACGATTCATTGCACCTTTACGCCATGTATTACCAGCATATGTGCTTGCATAGCCAACAGTCCATGGTGGTGAACGATCACTCTTCCAGTCTCTAAACGCACTTTCATCCAAAGGCTGCATAGGATCCATCAAATCCATGTTGTATACTGAATCGGTAATATCAGTTGGAATTTCATCTAGCCCTGCAAATGTCATACTAGAAAATCCGAATGACAATATGCAAGCCATGATTATTTTTATTAACTTTTTCATATTAATTACTCTCCTTTTTTTATTTATAGATAAGCTTGATTGCCAAATCTACTAACCCTAGAAAATGCCCTGTTTTATTGACTATTAAGAAAATTTAAACATATTACATAGCCTAAAGTATACCTAAGTATATCACAATACATACATTAGTCAACTAAAGTATGTATTATTTATTTTGTATTTAAAAAGTATGTATTTAACTAAAAAGTATGCAGACCTATTATTAATTTCGTCTAATAAATACTGTACAATTTAATTCTTTATTGACTATTAATACATTTTTTGGGAGGTATTAATTACTATGGAAGATAAAAAGCCAATCAAATATAAAATTGTTATTGCTGATGACCACGCTCTAGTTAGAGGAGGTCTAGAATTAGTTGTTAAAATGGCTGTTCCAAATGCTGAAATATTCCAAGCAAATAATTTTGATGAAACAATTAATGTTCTTCAATCAAATTTTGCAATTGATCTTGTATTGCTGGATCTAATGATGCCAGGTATGTGGAACGACAGTATTAAAAACATTACACAACAATTCCCCGACGTACCTATTGTCATTGTCTCTGTCAAAGAAGACTTTGAATCTATTCATAATTCAATTTCATTAGGCGCCTCTGGCTTTATACCCAAGACTTCTGCACCTGAGGTAACTATTAGTGCAATTCAACTTGTTCTTTCGGGAGGAGTATATATACCTCCACATGTTCTTAAGCCACAATCTAAAACTGTAGAAAATAATCAACACTCTAATAATTTTGATTCCTTCAATACTTTGTCAAAAAGACAAAGACAAGTTCTTGACTTAATTAGTCTTGGTCGATCAAATCAAGCTATTGCTGATGAATTAAACTTAACCATTCCAACAATAAAAATGCATGTTTCAGCAATTCTCAAAAAGCTTAATGTCAAAAATAGAACAGAAGCAGTTTCAATTTATACTAATTTAGAAAAAGTGTCGGATTTAATTTCTTAAACTTATGAAATTCAATCAAAAATTACTATGTTTTTTAAAAAACTACAATCTCATTTAAAAAGAGCAACTTTAGTTTTAATTATTATTCTTAATGTCCCTAATGTTGTGCATGCCTATGACGGAAGTTATTGGACGCAAAACGTTAACGTTTTTAATTTTTCTTGTACAGATGGCGATGTAGATTGCTGGGTTGATGAAAGAAACGCATTAGATACATTGCCATTAATAATGTATGAGCCATTAACTGTTTCGGAAGTTAATAATAAGCATCACATATGTGTTTCTTTCCCTCATCTTAAAGACTCTTATTGGGTTGGGGTAGCCTATGGAATTATTTCTGAAGGAAAGCGACTTAAGCAAAAAATAACTTTATTCGAGGCTGGTGGATATACAAATCTAGCGACACAGTTAAATCAAGTAGATGACTGTATAAATAATAATGGTGATGCTTTAATTATTGGCCCTATCTCAAGCAATGGAAATGCCAAACAAATTGAACTAATTAGGGAAAAAGGCATCCCAGTTGTAATTATTATTACAGGTATCAATACCGAAGTTGATGCAAACTCTCTACAAAGCTTTGTCAATATGGGCTTTACCTCTTGTAAATGGGTTGCCGATCAGGAAAAACTAAACAAAGAAAAAATAAATATTGTATGGTTTCCAGGGCCTCCTGGAGCTGGCTGGTCAATCGCTTCTCATGAGGGCTGCCTGAGCGCACTAGAGGGGACAAACATTAGAATACTAGAAACTAATTGGGGTGATACTGGAAAAGCCATTCAATTAAAACTGGTTGAAGAAACGCTTCTAAATCATGCGTCCGGATCTGAGCCAGATTTCAAATACATTGTAGGCACTGGAACAACAATTGAGGCTGCTGTTGGAGCACTTAGAGCAAGAAGGCTTTCCAAAAAAATTAAACTAGTATCCACATATTACACCCCAGGGATTGACATGTTTATTAAACGTGGTCTAATTTCAATGGCGCCTTCAGATCAAATGATTTCCCAAGCAATAATTGCTGTTGATCAAGCAGTAAGACTTTTAGAAGGGAAGGAAATGGCTACATTAGGAAGACAAGAATTTAATAATACAGGCCGAATAACTGAACATGTTCAACAACAAATTTTGATTGTCACTCCAGACACATATGACAAATTTGACTCATCAACTACACTTGCACCAAAAGGCTGGTCTCCAGTATTTTCAGTAGACTAAAAATATGTCAAAAAACAATATTCCATTATTAAAGCTTGAGAAAATTTCTAAGAATTTTTTTGGCTCTCCTGTTCTTAGTAATATCGATTTTGACCTTTATCCTGGAGAAGTTCATGCAATTTTTGGACAGAATGGCGCTGGTAAATCTACATTAATTCAAATAGTTAGTGGAGACATCAAACCATCAAGTGGAAAAATTAATATTAATAATGAAGAATTAAAGCTTCATTCTGTTCACAAAGCCAGAGAGCTAGGCATTAGTACAGTTTTTCAAGAATTTTCATTAGTACCACAACTCACAGTTGAAGAAAATTTATTCTTAGGATCAAACACTTCAAAAGGCTTTTTTCTTGATAAAAAAAAGTTACATCAAGTAGCTTGCGAAACTCTTGACCAGCTTGAATTTTCTATCAAGCCTGAAGAAAAGATAGTTAATTTGTCTCATACAGAAAAAAGAATGGTTGAAATTGCGAAAGCTTTTCATACCAAACCTTCGATTATGGTTCTTGATGAACCAACAGCCTCATTGGCTGAAAACGAAACAAATCAACTTTTTTCAATGATTGAAATTCTAAAAAAAGAAGGTATTGGAATTATCTATATTACACATCGAATGAATGAGATCTATAGAATTGCTAACCGCATTACAATTCTTAAAGATGGTCACGTTGTTAATACAGATTTTGTAGAAAATGTTAATGAACAAAAATTAGTAGAATTAGCAACAGGTCAAAATATTAAAAGTTTCTTCCCAGAAATAAAAAAACAGCCTGGCAAGAAACTACTTGATATAAGAAACTTACATATAAATAATACTTTTATCAGTGATGTTTCAATTAATGTGAAAGCGGGAGAAGTCGTTGGAATTGCAGGTCTCGCAGGTTCAGGAAAATCTGCAATTGGTCGAGCTTGCTTTGGCATCAATAAAATTGCAGAAGGCAAAATTAGCTATTTAGATGATTTGATATATGACAGTTCAAAACAAATTAATGACCTCAATCCAAGATCAATGATTGATAGAGGAATGCTCTATTTACCTTCTGATAGAAGGGCAGAAGGTCTTGTTATGGGGCAAAATATTAGAGAAAACATTTCATTACCATCGTTAGATTTACCTAAATTTTCTAGTGGCTTTATTGTCAATAGAAAAAAAGAAAAAGATATTGTCGAAAAAATTGGTGAACGTCTCAACTTTAATAGCCAAGGTATTGAAAACAAAATAGAACAACTCTCTGGTGGAACTCAACAAAAAGTAATGCTTGCTAAAAGTTTTGCTCGTGATGTACAACTTTTTATTTTAGACGAACCAACTATTGGAGTTGATATTGGAACTCGTGTCGCCATTTACGAAATAATAAAGGAGTTTTGTGAGTCAGGAGGAGCAGTGATACTTATTTCTTCAGACTTATCAGAAATAGTCAATTTATCTCATAGAATTTATATTATTAGTGAAAAGAATAAATGTATTGAATTTGATGCTGAAGATTGCAATGAAAACCTCATACAACACCATTTCCTTAACTCGGTAATGGAAGAAGCTAAAGCCTATTAAGCCTGAATTAAGTGAGATAGCATTGCTCTAAACTTTGCTGGTTGAATCGGTTTCAATAAAACTGGAAACCCCTGATCGATAATGCTCTGTACATGGCTACGCTCTACATCACCTGTCATAATGACACATGGTATAGAGGTCTGTAATTTTTCTTGAATTAAATAGGTAATATCAATTCCAGATGCGTCACCAGGTAATCGGTTATCCGCTAAGATAATATCTGGATTTGTGTATGGATCCTCATCAATTAAATTCATAACTTCATCTTTATTTCTTGCAGTTTTGACCTTGCAGCCCCATGATTCTAGAAGTTGCTTAGTTGCCTTTAAAACATCAATATCATCTTCAACTAAAAGAATATTTATGCCTGATAAATTCATAATATTCATTAAAATTTCATCGTTGTTTATTTCAGCTTTATTTTCAGCAAGATCAACATTAACAGAGAAATAAGAGCCACTTCCAAGCCTTGACTTACTATCAATCGTATGTTTTAGACTATCCGCTAAACGCTTTGCGAGTGCCAGTCCAAGACCTAGGCCTTTACCTCTATCACGTTCCTTATTTTCAACTTGATAAAAATCCTCATAAATCAGTGACATCTGGTCATCAGAAATTCCACATCCAGTATCCCAAACCTCAATTGAAACCTTATCACCCCTTTTTCTACATCCAATCAATACGGACCCTTTGTCCGTGTAGCGAATCGCATTAGACATAAAATTTCCCAAAATACGTTCCAGTAAGGCTGGATCACTTTCCACATAAAGGCTAGATGGAACCACTCGAAAATCTAATTCTTTATCTTTGGCAAGAGGAAGAAATGACTGAAAGATACTAATCAAAATGTTATTAACTGAGAAAACTTCTTTTCTCGGTTTTATTGCACCTACCTCCAATTCTGAGACATCAAGAAGAGCATTTAACAATCTTGCTGTTGAGATTGAAACAGAGTTAATATCTTCAATAATTCGAAGTATCTCTTTATCCTTAACTTTCGATTGTAAAGCAGCAATATACATTTGCATTGCATTTAAAGGTTGACGCAGATCATGGCTCGCTGAAGCTAAAAAAACAGACTTGGCTTTGTTTGCTCTTTCAGCATCCAATTTAGCCGTCTGAAGACCCTCGCCTTGCTCCCATAAATCTTTTTTTAGTCTATTAAAACTGCGGCCCATTCTGCCTAGTTCATCCTCTCTTGATAGGATATTTTGTTCGTCTTCAATTTCTTCCACCTTGTGCAATGGAGAATATCTATTAATTGAGTCTGTTAATAATTGTAAAGGTTTTGAAATATTCATTCTTACAATTACCAGTACCATTGAAACAACAAATAAAAGAGCAATAAGAGAAGTTATAACGATATAACTTATGGCAATGCGCTCGACATAGGTTATTTGCGCTTTCGAGGCATTTATGATTTCTTCTAGTTCGCTACTTACTCTATTAGCTTGCAGCATTAAGCTATTTTCAGTATTAGAAATTTCATCAAGATCGCTTATATCAATTGTGAGTATTTCAAGATTTATTTCAGCAAATAAATTATTAACTACAAGTTGATAATACATTTGATTTACTTTTCTTAGCTCATATAGCTCTGAAAGCAACTTTTCTTTATGAAATAAAATTATATCTCTGTTCCCTATCCCTTCTTCATTGACTCTTTTCACAAAAGACTCAGTATCGTTTATAGATTTCCTCAAATTTTGATTGGATAAAAGAAAGTTAGTTTGAATATCTTCGTTTTCTAATAATTGATTAAATTTTTCATAAAAGCTTGCCTCATCTGAATCTTGATTAACTATTTGGCTAACTGTAATAAACAACTCTTTTACACTTATACTTTGCTTATACACGTTCTCATCAATGGTATTGACTGATTCAATCAAAGGTATAGTAATTGATGACATTTGCTTAGTCTCGTTGCCTACTTTATATATTTGGGAAAAAGCAACTAACATTACAGCCGTAAAGCCCAAAATTTCAATAACCAAAAGAGATAATATCTTTTGATTAAGTGACAATCTGTTGAAAAAATTTTGTTTGATTATTTCCATCTATCTCTAATTGTTTCTAATGTTTTAATCTTTCCTATTGAAGTAAATAATGTAATTTGAAAGAAAGATTGAATAGACTGCTTAATGAGATATATCCATTATTTTTGTGCCTTGGAGAGCATCTGTTGACGGAAATATTCTGCGCCGATTGCTACAATTAACAATACTCCGATTACAACCATTTGAAGATATGAACCAACCCTCATAAGATTCATTCCATTTTGTATTAGAATAATAAAAAAAGCACCCAATACCACATTCTGAACTCGTCCAACACCGCCAAGTAAACTCACTCCACCAATTGCACAAGCTGCAATTGAGAGCAATGGATAGTTAGCACCAATATTTGGCTCACCAGTTTCAAGTCTAGCGGTAATAAGTAATGCTGCAATACCAGTAACTAGTGCAGATAAAACATAGGCACCAACAATATAAACTCTTGTATTTATTCCTGATAGTTCAGCAGCTCTTAAATTTCCTCCTATTGCATAGAAATATCTTCCCACTTTAGTGAAATTAATAAATATAAAAATGAAAGCAATACATAAAAGTGTTATCCAAATAGTTATCGACACACCTAAAAATGTTCCATAACCAAATATATTGGTAAATGACTCTGGAGCGCCGTAAATTGGTATGCCTCCTGTGATAGTAAGGGCTAAACCAAAAATGATGGAGGACATGCCTAGTGTCATGATAAAAGGAGGAACGCGAAAAAACGCTACACCGATTCCATTAACCAAGCCAATACATGCAGCAACAAAAAGACCAGTTAAGCATCCTATAGCAATTGCCTCCCAGCCATTACCATAACCTGACCATAAGGCAACCATAGTCATAGAAGCTACAACAGATGTCATTGCTAGTATAACGCCTACTGAAAAATCCAAACCTGCTGTAAGCATTACAATCATTTGAGCCATGGCAACTAGAATAAGATCTGTTGAATGTCTGGCTACCGCAACTAAATTGGTTGGAGTTAAAAAGTTATTACTTGCAAATGTAAAAGTAATTAGAGCTATACCCAAAAACCATGGAAGGACTCCTGCTTTAATAAATAAAAAGGATAAATATTCTTTGATATTATTTCTCTTTATTAACCCACTATTCATTTCTTAATTTCTCCCATAAGAAGCTAATTTTTTAAGCATATTGCTCAATTAAATTTCTTTTTTTTTCAATATATTGTACATCATGGTAGTACATTTTTAACCTTATTGTAGAGAATAATACATACTATTGACTATAGTATGTAATAGTAGTAAACTGTACCTATACTTTTGGATGTTTTTTACATGGAAATTAAGGAACAAAACTTATTAAGAGATAATGATTCTGCTAATTCAGAGAATTTAAAGGCTTTTCCAGGTGAGCTGTATGTTAAGAATGTTCACAAATCTTTTGGTGTAACTAAAGCTCTTGCTGATGTAAGTTTTACTGGTTACTTTGGTGAAATTCACGCAATAATTGGTGGAAATGGTTGTGGAAAAAGTACTCTTGCAAAAGTATTGGCTGGAGTTTTACCAATTGACTCTGGAAAAGTTTCTATCAAAGGTGCACATCCTTCTACACCCAAAGAGTCTCGTAATCTTGGTGTAGCGATGGTGTTTCAAGAAGTACTTGTTGCTGATGAAGCATCAGTAGTAGATAACTTATTCATTGGAGTTGATGGTTTTATTACTAAAAATCTATCTGACAAAGAAAAACAAGATAAAGCAAGAGAATTATTAAGTGAACTTGCAGATGAAGAAATTGATCCATTAATGCCTGCAGGAAACCTACCTTTGAGTATCAAAGCGTGGATTACTATTGCTAGAGGATTATTAAGAGAGCCTGATGTATTAATTCTTGATGAGTCTACCGCTGCTTTGGATTTTGATTCAACTGAAAGGCTTTTTGAGAAAATGCGCGAATTACGTGATAAAGGCTCGGCAGTTATCATAGTATCTCATCGAATAGCTGAACTAGTCAGAATAAGTGATAGATGCACGGTTATGCGAGATGGTATTGATGTCGGAGTATTGGAGAAAGAAGAGGTCACAGAAAAAAATCTATTGCGCTTAATGACTGGAAAAGAACAAAAGGCTGACAGATCTGTAGATGCAGCACACCAAACAAAATATTCTCAAATTTCTCTTAAAACCAAAAATATGCAAGTTTGGCCTGACAGTAACAAATCAGATTTTGAATTACGCAAAGGAGAAATTGTTGGCGTAACAGGACTAGATGGCCATGGCCATGATGATTTTGTTCGAATTCTTGCTGGTGTAGATAATGCCTTTGATGGATTCACCGAGGTGAATATTAATAATGAAAATAAATACTTCTCAATTAAAGGTCTTGATGATGCGATTAAGCATGACATTGAATTTGTTTCGGGAGATCGAAAAAGAGAAGGAATCCTTCCAAACCTGAGTATTACAGAAAACTTGGGTATTTCAATGTATCACAAATTTAGCAAAATTCCTGGGGTTAGATTTATAGACTGGGGAGCTATAAATGATGTGGTAGATTGGGAAGTGGAGAGACTAGCAATCAAAACGGGGCCTAGAGAAAACCTAATCACCTCATTAAGTGGAGGTAATCAACAAAAAGTGATGCTTGGGAGAGCTTTTGCAACTCAACCTAAGATATTAATCTTGCTTGATCCTGCTCGAGGAATTGACTTACACACTAAGTTAGACCTTTATAAACAATTAAGAGAATTTGCAGATGATGGTAATTCAGTAATCTATATGTCGAGTGAACTAGAAGAGTTTATTGGCTTTTGTTCTCGAGTAGTAGTTTTTCGTGAAGGAAGTATTTTTGAAACATTTATAAATGAACAAATTAATGCAGATGGAATCCTGGAGTCAATGTTTGGTCATCGCCAAAATCCTAGTTTTGAGAAAGAACTAAATAGTCAATCTACTGAAAAAAACAACGATCAAACTAAGTTAAAAAATCTAACTAATAAGAAGCAATCTGACAATAAATTGGAGACTGAAGTGAAAAAACACAATATAAGCAATTACTTTAATAAAAAGACAGAAAAGATTAGTCCAGTAATTGCGACTAAGACAGGTTTTTCAGCTAAAGACGAAGAGCAATTTAATAATATATTGAATTCAACTAAGAAAAATAGTTACAAAGAGAAATTTGATCAAAAACAGAAAAATGATCAATACCAAGAAAAATATGATTACTCCGAAAATGATTCAAAAAAGTTTGAGGAGCTCATTGCTTCTGGTGAGCAGTTAATTAGAAAGAAAGGAAAAAGTAGTTATAGAAATAATAAGAACAAGGAAACTTACTCAATCTCTGATGAAGAACTATTTAATAAACATCTATCTCTAAACCAGGACAACTCCCATACTCAAAACCTTAATAAGAAAGCCGCCAAAATAAATAAAGAGCAATTATTTAATCGAGAACATAACTCATCTGAATCTAAAACTTTCGAATACAACGAGAAAGATGTAGCACAATTTGAAAAACTCATGTCAAAAAAATGAAAAGGAAAATCTAGCCAAAGTCATAATCAAAACTATGGAATTAATTGAAAAAAAACAATCAAAATCAAGTCCAAGTACCTATCTTATAGTCCCGATAGTTATTTTCTTTTTGCTTTTGATATTTGCTACTCTTAGAGGTCCTTACTTGGTCTCAAGCACTGGTTTTGGAGGGCTTATAATCGTTGTAACTCCGCTAATTTTAGCTACTTACGCATTAACTATCATTGTAATGGCAGGACGTGCAAGTGTCGACTTATCAATTGGTCCACTACTTAGTTTTATTAATGTAGGAATGATCCAACTAATAGGAGCGGGCTTTATGGATTCACCAATTGCTCTCTTTTTGTATGCGATAGGTGTTGGAGTTGCATATCAAGTATTTATGGCTCTAATTATTGTTTTTGTACGGGTACAACCCATTATTGTTTCATTGAGTGGATATCTTTCATTGGTTGGTTTGAATCTGATAATAATGCCTCGTCCTTCAGGTTTGGCGCCAGACTGGATGTATGATTGGGGCGCAGGAATTAATATTATTTCACCCGTTTTAATTATATTAATAGTAGCCACAGCTGGATGGTATTTGCTTGCTCAAACCGCTTTTTGGGGTAATCTAAAAATGATGGGATCGGATGAGCGAGCCGCCTATACAAGTGGTGTTAATGTCAATCTAGTTCGAATTGTCGCCCATGCAATTGGTGGAGTTTATGCTGGACTTGCAGCTATAACTTTCACATCATTAATTAGCTCTGGTGATCCTTCACAGGGCACAACTTATACTCTAATGGCTGTTACAGCACTTGTTCTGGGAGGTGCAAATTTAGCGGGTGGTCGAGGTAGTGCTTTTGGCGCATTGCTTGGATCGCTAAATATATTTTTAATAACCTATGCACTCTCAACATTTAACTTTGGCAAGATGCAAGCTTTTGTAACAGATATGTCGTATGGCCTGATGTTAGTAGTGTCTTTATTAATTAGTCTCGCGATACCCTTCCTCCAGAAACGTGCTCGAGGACTATCACCTGGACTGGTATTTTTAGTGCTTGGAATAATTACACTTGGGGTGATGGTCCATGCATCAATGGATCAATCAATGGGAGTCAAAAGATTTGCAGCTGCTAAGGCCTCAACTGGAACTGAGGATGCTTTTTCATCAGGCACAATTATATTGTTTTTAATTATAGGTGTAGCTGTTGTATCTTACATCATTAGAACACTATTCAAGCACATCAGTGCTCCAATGATTGGATTTATAATCGTATTAGTCGTAACGGCACTAGGCTTAATTTTTAACCCAGAATCATCAACAGCAACTTCTTTACTTTTAACTAACCAAAAAACGATTGGAGCAGATTATTACTCAATGAGTATTTTTGGATTGGAATCAATTTCACAATCACAATACTTTTCTTTTAATGCCCTTAAAAACTCAACTTATACGTTAATTGGTATTGTTGGTGTAGTTTTGTTAGCTTCACTAATTATTCTTATTATGCTTCCTGAAACGAATGCTCAGACTAAAAGAACTTCAACAATTTTATTTATATGCACTATACCAATTATTGCAGTTGGTGCGATATTCTTTGAGAATTCAAATCAAGGTTATTTAGCGAGCAATTTTTCTGGTGAAACATATGCCATTCTTTTGGTTGCAGCACTATTATTTATTATCACCATTCCGTTGGTAAAAAACAAAATACATAATATTAACAACTTATTTATAGGCGCTATATCAATATTGTCTTTAATTGTAATGTATTTCTTTGTTACCAATAGCACTCCTATCAATGAAGTGGCAAGCACTAGCATTGTTGTTGCAGGACAGGTAATGAATCATACAGACCCCATTATTCCAATAGGAATAGAGCCTATAGCAGCAAAGATTATTGAATATAGCGGGCCAATGAGAGTTATTAACGAATCTCAAAGCCTAAATATTGTTTCAGAGATTGCATATTGCGCTTTCATGATTGTTTTACTTCATATATTTTTACGACTCGCCATGGGTGAAACTAGCTTTAAAAGTTTTTGGAAATATTGGTATATACCGACCTTTGCTGTAATTTCTTGGAGTGGCCTGTTTTATGCAATAGGTGTACCTTTATGGCAAATCATTGTTGTCATTGTTATTGCAATAATTTCGGCACCAAATGTAATGCACATAATTAGCACTTACATAATTGGTGAGCATAGAGATGATGCGATTAAGAAATGGGAAGGATAAATGATAGATATGCTAAGTATTAAGAGGTATCAAAGTGAAAACTAGAAGAATGGGTAAAGCCGCCTTCTCTTTTTATAAGTGGCTTGGTTTTATTATTGCTGTCATTATTTCAGGCATTAGTGCCGTACTTGGATACATTGATAATACTCCTTCTCAACTAATCATCCTATATACAGTTGCAATTTTTGGCTCTATCCTTTGGGGATGGTACCACCTTTCAGTACGTTGGCAATTCAAAGAAGACCAGGATGAAAAAACTGCTTTAACCCCTGATGAATCAAGCAAAGAAGTAATAGATGATAGTGATCATCATGAAAGCTATATTAGCTATCTTATTAAAAGTAATAAGATAGCAATTATTGGAATTTTAGCAATGATTATTGCTTTTGTTGCACTTGCATTTGCAATGGATAACTTTTTTGAGTGGAAAAATGTTCTTACACTCGTAGTATTTTTCTTGACTCTTTTAGTTCTCATTATCACAAACTCCGTTGCAAAAAATAATAAGAGCGCCATGATGGGTTTGGCAGTTCTGATTGGACTATTTATTATGGGCTCATTAATTGTTGATGGATTTATCTCAACATTAAATCTTAAATCAATGTTGCTTTTTGCATCATTCCTTGGGCTTGCATGTATTGGACAAACACTTGTTGTTCTTTTAGGAGGTTTAGACTTATCAGTAAGTTTTGTAATAGGTGCTGCAAATATTGGATTAATGTACTTAATAAACCTGGGTCTTCCTCCATGGATTTGCATTATTGCTGTATTAATGGTGGGAATTGGAGTAGGACTTGTAAATGGCCTATTAAGTTTTCGACTTCAGGGGCAGGCCTTAATATTAACTCTAGGCGTTGGCTTCGTTGTGACTGGCTTAGTGCAAGCTTTAACGACTATAGGCTCTGACTTTGGGGGCAGTGTTTTTGGAGTTGTTCCTAAATGGTTATCCAACATTGCAGCTGCAAATGGAACATTTATTGGTATTAGTATTCCACCAGTTGTTGTTATCTGGGTAGTCCTTTCAATAGTATTAATAGTTGCACTAAAAAATACAACCTGGGGAAGGAATTTATATGCTGTAGGAGGAAATCGAACTTCAGCAGCACGTCTATCAATCTCAGAGCGCACCTATTGGGTTGGCGTTTTTACTATTGGTGGCTTTATTTCGGCATTAACAGGAGTGTTACTTCTAGGCTGGAGTGGTGGTGGCTTTGTTGGTGTTGGTGGACCCTATTTATTTCAAACAATCGCAGCTGTTGTTGTTGGAGGAACCTCATTACTTGGAGGAAAAGGTGGATATGGTTTTACAGTTATTGGTGTTCTAGTGCTTCAGGTTTTATCTTCATTTCTTGTGGGTATCGGATTGAGCTATGAAGGTCAACAATTTGTATTTGGACTTTTAATTCTTCCAATGGTCGCTTTGTATGCAAGATCACCTCATATTAGAACTCAAATATAGAAAATTACTATGTTTATTAGAAAACAATTGATAACAAAAACTACTTTAGAGGATAAAAAAAATGACTGAAGTTGTCAATTGGATATTCATCTTTCTTGGACTATACTGGGCTTTTTGTTTATTTTGGGGTATCCGTGCTGGAAAACAAATAGCAACAACTGATGACTTTTTTCTTTCTAACAGAAATATATCTCCATGGGTTTTTGCTCTTGCTGCAACCGCAATTTCATTTGCAGGCTGGATATTTATTGCACACCCTGGATTAGTATTTAGAGATGGGTTTCAATTTGCAAATACTTCATTTATTGCTATTACAGTAGCAATTTCTGGAGTGGTTTTACTTAAAAGACAATGGATGCTAGGAAAACGCTTTGGATATTCCACTTCTGGAGAAATGCTATCAGCCTATTATCAGGGTGATAGTTTGCGAATTATATCAGTCGGTATTGCTCTTTTATTCGGCATACCTTTTGTAGCAATGTTGTTTGGAGCTTCTGGATTCCTCATCAGTGAATTAACAAACGGCATGATGTCAAGAAATTTTGCCATGTGGGTTTTATCAGGCTTTGTACTTTTATATTCAATTATGGGTGGAATGCAAGCCATTTTAAAAATTGCAGTTGTACAGTTTGTTTTATTTATTTTAGGAATGGTATTGCTAGGCTTATTTGCTCTAGAGCTAGTTGGCAATTTTGATCTACTGAACCAAGGGCTTGCAAGTATTTCAAAAGATGTTTCAAGTCACTTAGGAGAAACCAAAGGGATGGGAGGGGGCAACTTCCCAGGATACTTTGCAATTCCTGGTGTCATTCAGTTTACTGATGGTATAGGTATTGAAATACCAAAAGGTGGGCCATGGACATCAATAATGATACTAACTTTTGTAATTTCAGTTATGGGCATCCATTCTTCACCTGCATTTACTATGCTTGGGTTTACGAGTAGATCCCCTAAAGGTTTTGCAATTCATCAAATTTGGGGAGCTGCTGCAGTTGTTGGGTTTATTTTGTTTATATTCTCAATTCTAATAGGTCTAAGCGCAAACCTTCTAGGTGCAAATGCTGCTGTTAACGAAGCTGGTCTTGCAATTGCAAATTACCTACCTGAACTTTCAAAAGAACAGCATACTGAATTAGTAATTCAATTTATTAAACTTTTAGGAAATAGTTCCCCTTGGTTAGTAGGTTTTCTTGCTGTCTGTGCTGTTGCTTCTCTTCAGGCGACGGCAACTTCATTCATGTCAACTACTGGAAATATATTATCACATGATATTTATGTTCACTTCTTCAACAAAGAATCTGATCATAAAAGACAGGTAGGAGTAGCCAGATTATTCACCGGCCTAGTTTTCTTATGTGGAATGTTATTAGCTTCATTTTCAATGGAGGCAACAATTCTCCTTGGGAGTCTAGCTATAGCGTGTTCTTTTCAACTATGGCCATCGCTGCTTGGAGCTACATGGTTGCCATGGATTAATCGGGGTGGAGCTACAGCAGGACTAAGTATTGGCTTTATAGCAGTTATTTTGACTGAACCAATAGGACAAAAACTAACTGGAGGTGCATTACCTTGGGGGGTCTGGCCTTGGAACATTCACTCAGCAGTATGGGGTATGTTTTTTAATATTGTAATTTGTATGATTGTTTCATTAATGGCTTCAAATGATCCTGAAAAAAATCATAGACAAACTTTTCATAACTTTTTTCATGAATATACCGAAATTAAATTAAGTGATCGATGGTCAAAACCTATTGGTGCACTCATATTAATGATTTGGATGTTCTTTGCCATTGGACCAGGCTCAGTATTTGGAAATATGGCATTTGGAGAGCCAAATATCGGCTTTGATAAGTGGATTTTAGGGATGCCATCTATTTGGGCATGGCAAATAATTTGGTGGGCACTGGGCGTTGGAGCAGTTTGGTTCCTAGCAAATAAATTAAGAATGTCTGTTGATCCAGAAAAAGAAATAAAAGCAATTAATTCAGATTAAACTAAAAAAGACTCGTCTTTTCAAATAGACTCTAACTAATGCCGTACTGAGACCTATAACTCTCTATATCATTTAGGACCTTTGAGTCGTTGCTTGATCTAAGATAATCTATGATGTGTGACAGATTGATGATGCTCAATACTGTCATTCCAAAAATCTGTTCAACCTCTTGAATGGCAGAGAGCTCCCCCTTACCTTTTTCTTGACGGTCAAGCGCCACAATAACTCCTTTGGCTTTAGCGCCGCAATTGTTTATGATATCTTGGGCCTCTCGAATCGCAGTACCGGCTGTAATGACATCATCGATGATGAGGATGTCTCCCTCTAAAGGATGCCCAACGATGCTTCCACCCTCGCCATGATCTTTCACCTCTTTTCGGTTAAAGCTGTAAGGTACGCTTTGATTAAATTGGTCATTCAGAGCGATAGAGGCAGCAGATGCTAATGGTATACCCTTGTAGGCAGGGCCAAACAAGACATCAAACTCGAGACTACTTGCCACAATCGCATGGGCATAGAATTTTCCTAGTTCGGATAGATGACTCCCAGTATTGAAGAGACCTGCGTTAAAAAAATACGGGCTCACCCTTCCAGACTTTAAAGTAAACTCACCAAACTTTAATACGCCTGTTTCCAATGTGAAGTCCACAAAATCCTTCTGATACTGTTCCATCAAATATTCCTAAACAATTAAAATGAGTGCAATGAGAATTATAACAATTAATGTCAATGGAATTCGTGCGGCTGAAAGAAAAGGCTTCTTCGATTGGCTAAAAAAACAAAACGCTGACGTTGTCTGCCTCCAAGAGATTAAGGCGCAAGAGGACCAGCTTGATGAGCGCTTTTATCCCGATGATATGCATACCTTTTATCATAGCGCTGAGCGAAAAGGTTATAGCGGGACAGGCCTCTACTGTAAATCTAAGCCTGATAAGATTTCTTTCAGTCCTTGGGATGATATGAATTCGGAGGGCAGAATTATTCAGGCCGACTTTGGAGATCTCAGCGTGCTCTCAATCTATCTGCCCTCTGGCTCATCAAAAGAGGAGAGGCAAGCCCTAAAAATGGAGTTTATCTATGAACGTTTTCTACCTCACTTAAAAGACCTGCAGAAAGATGGAAGGAAATATATCATTTGTGGAGACTGGAACATTGCTCACAAAAAAATTGATTTAAAAAATTGGCGTTCTAACCAGAAGAACTCAGGCTTTCTCCCAGAGGAGCGGGCATGGCTAGATATACTTTATGACGAGGTTGGGTATATTGATTCTTTCAGAGAAATTAATAAAGAAGAGTTTCAGTATACTTGGTGGTCAAATAGAGGACAGGCTTGGTTAAACAATACGGGTTGGAGACTCGATTATCAGGTGGTCAGTGCAAACCTTGCTAGAGCTGCACGCTCCTGCCAGATTTATAAGGATGAGCGCTTCTCAGATCACTCTCCTTTGACTATTGATTATCAAATATGACAGAGACAAAACATCATCGAAAAATTCAAAGTTTTGTAAAGCGCTCTGGAAGACTGTCAAAAGGGCAATCACTAGGACTCAATGAGCTATGGAGTGATTACGGGATTAACATAGCTAGTTCAATGCTGGACTTTGAAGAAATCTTTTCGAATCATAATGATGTTACCCTTGAGGTGGGTTTTGGGAATGGTGACAGCCTTCTTGAGATGGCCATAGAACAGCCTTACCAAAACTTTTTAGGTATTGAGGTTTATGAGGCTGGCGTTGGGAGACTGGTCAACGAGGCGAGCAAGAAGAGTATCAGTAACCTCAGGATTATCAAGGAGGATGCGGTCGAAGTTCTTGAAA
>Ga0228671_1000063_pt1 | contig 27335 bp, 36 predicted proteins | sample 89DmetaG_FD_183013 | JGI IMG/M metagenome (GOLD analysis project Ga0228671, IMG submission 183013) | Seawater microbial communities from Monterey Bay, California, United States - 89D | ecosystem: Environmental > Aquatic > Marine > Coastal | place: USA: California | collected 2016-11-05 | reverse complement strand
TTGCTGTGCTAAGTTAGCCACAAACCAATCAATAGCTCCGTTTGAACTACTGCCTACTTCAATCTCAGTAAATTCTCTTTGAAATGGCTGATTATAATAAAGTTCTTGTACTGCGTTATCTACTACGCTCTGACCAAACTCTTCAAACCCAAGAAACTGAGCACCTCTACCAGCAAGCATCTTTAGATTACTGCCACCGATCTCAAAATTTCTAGCCATAAGAGTACCCAAACCGGGGTCTTCTATGTTATTCATAAATGTTTTATAAGAGTCAGGAGATACAGATTGCCAGTCTAGACCTTCAGGTTGTAAAGCCCTTGGTTTATCTAGAAACCCTTGAGATTCTGCATCTAGTGCTGACTGTTTATCATCAGCATCATACAACGCACCATTAACGAACATCTTATTCTGTGACGGACTAAACAATACACGAGGCCCAGTCTCAGGTGGTTTATTAAATCCTGCACCAAGAGTTGTTTCTAAATTATCAAACTGCGCTTGCTCTTGAACTAATTGATCAGCTAGTTGTGCGTTTAATTGGCCTAACCCTGCAGAACCAGTCTGAGATACAAACGGATTTCCAGCTCCGGGCGCAGTAGTAGCATCATAGTAGGAACTTTGAAATGCTTGTAATCCTGCCTTCTTCGGGGCCATATTTAATTCCTCTTGTACGCATTAGATGATGTAGAGCCTGATGGTGGTGTAACTGGTATCTCCCTTACTCCGGTTTGCATAACACCATTGTTATCTTCATAATCAAAAGGTTCTATAATAAAGAAACTATTACCCCTTTGAACATAAGGTATGCCATCTATATTTTCTAGCTTAACTGTATTGTCTATTTTTGACTGCTCTTTAATAATTTCAATCCTACCTTTTAGCACCTCTAGCTGTCTTGTATTATATGCTTTGGCATTTTCTTTAGCTATATCAAGTTGATTCTCAAAAACTTTTAGTTGTCTTGTAGTAGACGCTTCTTGCTGTGTCTTTCTATAACCTTGGTCAAAGGCAAGTTGTAATGTGTTGCTAAGCTGTGCAAAGTCCATAGTCTTATATGGTTTACCATTTAGAGTAATGTCGTACTTACCATCAGATCGTGGATTAATACGAACATCCATACCTGAATATTGTGACCACACCATAGCAGCTCTATTTACACTACCATTTGCTAGGTCTTGTAAACCTTGCATACCCTGTAAGTACATAATTTTATTCTCAGCTTTTTTAGCTTCTAACGCACCTTTAATACGAGTGTCATTAGCAGCTACTTCTGCATTCATAGCAAGTTGGGTAAGTTCTTTAGCACGAGTTAGATTAGTTCCACCAGTATTCATAATTTGAGCAAATCTTCTGTAGTAATCTGCTAAATCATTTTGGTATTGTAAATTAGCGTTAGTTTGATTAATAATTAACTCTCGTTCTTCAAGATAATTACGCAGATCAAACCCAAGTTTTGATGGATCATTTGTGTAGAATGCGGGTGGCTTGACTGTAGTATCAACTTTAGGTTCTTTAGCTGGTGGTTTACCATCGTCAACCCCAACCTTTCCTGATTGTATCTCAAGCGAACTTACATCAGTGCTAGATGTACCTGTATTACCAGTGTTTGCTGATTTTGCAGATGTGTCTGTACTTGCATCTTCTGTTTTTAAACCTGCAATTTGATTGTTATTAACTACTGTAGTTGATGATCCTTGGCCAGCTGCTTGATTGTTTACTGCAGTAGAACTTGTTGTGGTCTGTATGTTTTGATTGTTAGCTGCAGCGGTAGACGCGCCACCTTTAGGATAATAATAATCACCGACCTGCCCTAAATAATCTTGCAATCCTAAAAATGCAGAGTTGTATTTTGTAACTGATGCTAAAGTATTAGGCCCTGAAAATTTCTTTATATCAGAAATATCATTAATACCAATATACTTGGTATACCCATCATAATATGCGGCAGCTCTAAACTTAGGGTCTACACCTTTTAGTCCTATCATCTTATAATATAACAAACCTGCAGCAATTTGATCTTTTGCAATAACAAGATTACCGTGGTTTTTAGGTAGCCCACCTGCTGTTGCAGTTAGAGTTGCCCATTCAGCGTCTGTCATATTAAGATTAGCAGGCTTAGGCCCTTTGAAATAATCTTTAACATCTCTAAAAGCTAGGCTTTGTATCTGTAGTGGCCCTCTACTTTTAGATTTTTTCCTGTCACCAACGTTTCCAAAATTAGACTCAATAGCTAAAAGTGATAAAGCCTCACCTCTAGGTATACCTAGTTGGTCTGCAAGTATTGTAGCCGAAGCTGTAAACTCATTTTGAAACTTGTTATTTTTTACTGACTTTAACGCATTTGAAATAAACGAGTTATCTACTGTAGCTGCAGCTAAGTCATCTTGACTGCTGCTAGTACGAGGAACAAGTTCAGTGTTTGTTATTCCACGGGCACGACCTTTAGTAAATGCGTCAGTCAAAAGTAAATTAGGTCTGTCATACCTATCTACAATCATAAAACTGCTGCCGTCACCAATGATATCTTTAATGTTATACTCAACACCATTGTGGACAACTATCTTACCGCCATTTTTATCTATGACTTTCCACGGAAAACCTTGCACATGTAGTGATTCTTTTTCTTCATCAGATACATCATTCTCAGAAACTACACCTTCAGGAAAAAGTGCGCTTAGGTCTGGATTTTGAAACTCAGGTATAGGTATTTGGTCATTGGGTAGGTTTTGATTATCACTAGGATTAATAACAGTCTTACTGCTATCAAACTCAGGAACAACAGGAGGTTCGCCTGTTCCCCCTTGTTGACTCTTTTCAAAGTCTCTAAGTATTTTATCTTTATAGAAAGGGTCTTCAAGAGGTAGCCCTTCTGCTACACCACCTTCTTGATCAACCACTGGAGGAGGTATATCTATATAGCTACCACCGAACCTATCAAGGTTTAACCCTGCCATGCCTTGAGCTACATCTGTAACAACAGGAGGTTTAGGTACTGTTAAATTTTGTAAAGCAAGTCTCTCTTGATCACGAGTAAAGTTTGCCCGTTGCAGAGCTTGTAATCTGTTTTCAGCTTCTGCACCCTCAACAAACTTATCTTGATTTAAGTTTCCTGCTATGTTTCCAATGAGTCCTAATACCATTCTAGACTCCTACGCTATCTGTCCAAATTGACTTTTCTTCTTGTTCTCCTCTATTTGCTTAGGAGTTATAACACCGGGTATATTACTATCCATCTGAGGTATATTGTTTGTGTTAAGACCTGCTACTGTTTGGGCATCTTTTGCTCTCTCAGCATCAGTCTTACCTCGATTTACTGCAAATGAACCAAAGAATTTTTGGATGTTATCTTTCTTTGCCTGTGCACTTTGCTGAGCTGCAGAGTCTTGTCCAGCATAAAAGTTAGCTAGTCCTAACTGAGCATTTGCTGCATTTGGAGAACCACTAGGGATAAGCCCAACGCCTGTACTTGTAGCTTTATTCTGGAGATCAACACCTGATAAGAAACCTCTGTCAAACGCAGATTGTACATTAGCACTACCTGATAATGCAGCTCGCCTCATATCACCTGAAGATACACCGCCTTCTCTTAGACCAGCTTTACGCTCAAACTCTCGTAGTTTACGACCTTCTGTAATTGCAGCTTTGTTAGCCGCTTGCAGACCAAAATAATTTGGATCGTAATATCCAGCTTGAACCATATACTGTTTAGCAGCTTCCATCTTTTGATTAAATGCTGCTTCATCTTTTGCTTTAAGCGCTGTAAGTTCTGCTTTGTATTGCTCAATAGCTTCTAGTGTTTCTGCACTTTGATCCGCTGGTGTACCAACGATTGCTTCTGCAGCTACAGCCCCACCAACCTGAAGCACAGCATTAGCCAATGTCTCTGGATTAGTAAGTTTGCTTGCCACAAGCTGACCTGCATTACTTAAACCTGTTTTCATGCTTTCTACAAAACTTACGTTTGTAGCGCCGTCTACTACTGCATTAGAGCCTAAACTTGCGTTAACAGAATTATTAACAGCTGTTTCTCCACCGGGAGTGTAAGCAGCATTCTGTACACCGGGTGGTAGATTGCCTGTATTACCTGAACCAATAGCACTGCCATCTAATGTGGTAGCTGTAGTCGATGTACTTGCATTTGCAGCTGGATTGCCGAACATTCCCGGTTTAGCAGCTGACATATAACCACTGATACCACCTCCAATAAGTCCTGAGATAGCACCTGCTTTTACATTACCGCCTGTAACTTTAGCTGCAACAGCACCCAGTCCTGCGCCAACGATTGCTGAGCTAACAGCCGCTGTAGCTGTAGCACCGATAGTCGCCGTAACCGCTGCACCAATAGCTGTAGACGCAACTAAAGAGCTTGCAATTATAGGAGCAGCAATAGGAATAGCAACCGCTACAACAACTGCAACAAGTTTTTTTAATCCGCCACCATGATGTGTCATAGGAACGGGTGTTATAGTAGTCTCGCTAGTAGGGCCTATCGAAACTACTAGAGGATTTATTATAGTTTGCATTTAGACCTCCTTAGTTAAATCCTGTCTTAGTAATGAATACTTTCGTTCAAAGCCCTGTGCTTGTAAAATCTTTTCCATAGCTGGTGCGACTAAGCATTCCATTTTAGTAACTCCACAAACTTGTGCCCAACCACAAATCTGCTTCCAAAATCTCTTTATGTTATGACGTAATTCTCTCCCACCTAGTGCTACTATGTTCATAGCAGTAAACTGAGGGTAGTAAACAAGTTCTAAAGCTAATACTAAATTAACATCAGGAAGATCATCATCATCATTTTTTATAGCAATAACGTATAACTGTCCTTTAAGTGCACGATCATATATATCATCTACAGTCATTTCACCGTGCATAGCTCTGTCAATACACTCTTGAAATAAAGGTATACATGCACCCCAATACTTATCGTACATTTCTTTTGTAGATAAAAGCTGTACATTGTATTTTTTAGTTTCTTTTTCTTGCACTACTTGTAACGACATTAAACTTCACCGCCTTCTTCATATTGTTTAAGCATTCGATCAAAAAACTCTGTACCTTTTGCTTTTACAACATTCTTAGGGATGACATATTCTCCGCCTTCCATCTCGGCATTGTTAACACCAGCTACTTTAACTGGTATTCCGCCTTGAGCATGTGACGGCCCGACAAGTACACCACCTTCATTCATCATTTGTGGTGGTTGTGGTTGCATCATCTCTGCACTTTCAATCTGTACATCAGCTTCCATAGCTTTTGCTGCCATAAGTATAGCATTAATAAGACCCTCATCGTATTGTTGAGGCATATCCTCTTCTGGAACTAATCCTCTTTGGATAGCCATCTGCCTAATCTGAGGATACATAGCTGGATTTTGCTGTACTGTTTTAGCAAGTTGAATAATCATATTTAACTGATTAGCGTCTAGCTCACCTGATTGAATACCTGCCTCAATAGATGCTCGTATTCTAGCTACCACCTCTGGATTCTGCGCCAAAGTCTGGTCTATCTGACTATTCATTATCGCTGGATTAGTAGGGCCTTGTGGCATTTGTGGCTGCAACCCTGCTGGTGGAACCATACCACCTTCTTGAAATGTAGCAGGTTGCATCCTAAAATCTAAAACCGGATACTGTGGATTTCCGCCTGTTACCCCTGTAGGTATTTCACCTAACGCCCCTTGTGTAATAGGAGGCGCAGGCATTGTTATTAGTGTTTCGATTGCTGGTGGTAAATCCAATGACACAGAGTCAGGCACAGCTGGACTTACTAGCTCAGGAGCTTGAGCTTGCATCATAGGATCAGTTGTAGGTTTCATTACCATGATTACCGTCCTCTCATTTGTTTAATTAAAAAATTAAGTGTAGCTCTCATCTCAGCTACATCGCCAGCTAAAGTCTGTACGTCTACAATAAGTTTCCGTACATCACTTAAATTAGCTAGATCATAAGCAGTGCCACTTATAGTAATAGTAGAACCATCACCTTTAGCAGTTACCTGCTGCATCTTTTGTTGACCCATTTGATTTACTGTAACTTGACCTTGAGTTATTGCTTTACTTACAACGTCAGCTTCACCACGAAGTCCAGTTAGAAGTTCTATGTTTTCTTTAACTGCACCAATAAGTACAGTTTGGTAATCTGTAAAACCTCCTTGCGGTACTGCTGGTACACTTGTAAATCTATTGGCTACACTCATGCTGTCCTCAATCCGTATGGGGTCTCACCTATATGTATTGCCCGTATTCTTGACGAACCTGACACCCCGACTTCGAATGTATCACTTCTATACCCTGTTGGCAATCTAAATACTTCGTCAGAACTTACTGTCCCTTGAAAGATCAACTGTTTATCAACAAACAACTTAAAGGTAACTGGTAACACACCTGAGATGTCTTTTTGAAACCGTGTTTGCCCGTCTGCATTAAGTGCAAAAGCATTAAGAGTACCTATATTTGACACTCTAGCCCCAGCATCTGTATAATCTGTAGGCCCATTAACGCAACCAAGTTGTATACTTTTAGCAAATATAGCGTTATTAAAAGCTGGTATGGCATTATTAAAAGCAATTATGTTTTCAGTCTCTGTTCCGGGTGTTTCAAAATCTGCAATAACCCTAGCAGCACCAAGGTTCATAAAATCTTTAGTTACGATAGTTTTTGACTTCCACTCTAACGGAGAAAGAACCTGTGATTTATTGTCCCACTCATACAGATTACCCAGTGTATCACCAATGTAATACAATACACCTGTTTCATAATCAGTACAGGCAGCAGTAAACGTATACTGGATGCTTACAAAAAACCCACCTACTTTATCATCTCGTTCATAGATAAATGATTTACTAGAATGAGAGCCAAAATACTTACCGTTATAATAATGGCCAACGAGAGTAGCAGGGTTGAGAGCTTCATTCCAAGTGTCCCAGTCATGGATAAGTTTAGTTACGAGGTCTATACCTTGTGAAGGAGCATAGGTAGCAAGCCCACCATGCGTTGCCCACATAACCCCATAACCCATGTTAACAACAGATTTTTTGGAAAGGCATGGGTACAATGTATCAATACGAGCAGACACCATAGTAGCAGGATCGTTACCTGATACTTGGTATGGATACTCTTTTGTAAGAACAATAATAAAACCTTGTATAGATTCTATTGCTACAATGTCAGAATCAAACGTTAGCCTAAATCGTTCAGGCCAAGCATGCGGTTTATCAGGAAAAGAAAAACATAACTGGTTATCAAAAAAACCAATAAGAATATTATTATGGGCTGCACGAATACCTTTCATACCTGTAGGTGGTGGGTCGTTATCCTCAGAGTTTAGTATCCTAGACAAGCCCGATATAAGAAAATCATCTACAAAAGTAAAACTACCTCCGTCACCCCAATATCTAGCTGTATTATCTAAACTTTCTGAGACATCATGGAACACTGTACCATTAGTATCAGCAGTTTCACCAATAGCATTCCCACTGTCAGAAAATGTAAACGAATACTTGTCAACAATAGTCGCTACAGAAAACTCACCATTCATACTGCCGCTATCTGTAGTCATACCGGATAGTTTAAATCTATCATTAACAATAAAATTATGTGGCTCTGCCAAGGTTAAAGTAACAGTAGAACCACTTCGTGCTACTTTGGTGGTAGCTGTTGGAAACCATAATGTTGCCAGCTGAAAATACTCTGTAGCAGCTGCTGAAACAACAGTTCTATATAATCGTATACCTCGCACAAAATTTTGTGTAGGTGCGGAAGGTTTTGCAGTAGGTAAGTTAGTTACATTTACAGTCTGCCCTTCTTTAATATACACTTCGTTTGAAGGTAAAGATGGTATAGCTTCTTCATCCCAAGGTGTAACCCATGTAAAAACATATGTTCTGATCTGTGTATTACCCGCAAGTTCGGAACGACCAGTAGTATTTGCTGTTTTAGATACAGTGTCACCCGGACTAAAGTAAGTAAAATCGGTAGCATTAAGTTTAGTAACTTCTACGTTCGTAGCGTTAAAAGACTTAGCTTCGTCTGATGTACCAAAATCTCTAACTGACACAACATTACCTGAGCGTAAGTTGTGGTTTGATGAGCCATAAAATGTTGCAGTATTACCACTGTCTCTTTCATAGTGTGTTGAACTTACAACATTAAATGTTACAGCAGTAGCAGTTGGAGTTGTTTCGGGTAGTGGTAAACCAAGATCGTAATAACCGTTAGCTACAGGAAACGGAGCACTTCCGTTGGTAGCTAGATCATAATTAGATACTTTGGGTGTACCATCACCTGTGTAATAAAATCGTTGTTCAGTATCTTCTGTATTAGAAGTAGTTGTCCAAGGCGCAGACGCAGTAGCAATATCTACATCATTGAGGTATGTAAGGAATACATTGTCACCGTTAGAAGGATTAGTAAGCTTATATAGTGTTTGAATTGTGCCCGTTCGCCCGACATTCTCAACAAGCTTTGGAGTCCTATAAGGTATAAGATCACCAGAATACAGTTTAACATTGAAAGCATTTTGGGCAGCTCCATCAGGAAGTAACTCTGAAGATACTTTTGGAGCTTCCCCTAGAAACTTTGTTAGCTTTACTGACCCCATTACTTCTCAACCATTCCTAGCGCAACCTCTGTTGCCTCATCGTTTCGCCTAGTCCAACCCCTACCAAACGCATCAAAGTGATTTAGACCCTCATAAAAACTCTGCCTTACTTCTTTAAACTTTTCTATCATAAAATTTGTGTCTTGCCCTAGAATAAGTTGTAGTGTCTTTGGCCCTATTACACCGTCTGGCTCAGCGCCACAACATTTCTGTATACCTTTAGAACTTCTACTTACTCCAGAATTAACAGCCCAATCGAAAACAACGTAGTCCAAACCGGAAGGTAGTTCATCACAGTTTGCTTTTATCCAGTAGTTGTTTAGATATATTGGAGCAACATCTTCTGGTGTAAGCTTCATCATATCTTGTTTATCGACTTCGTAGCCTAGCCATTCTTCATAAACGTTTTTAGTCACTCCTAAATTAGTCATACCCCCCGGATCGCGTTCGTGATTTACAAATCCGCCTTCGTGCTTTAACAGAAGCTGTAGTGATTTATCAAAATTTTCTCTCATTTAGTAATTCCCTTTTGCTTTTCATATGTCCTAAGTCCTCCGATTCCGAGCATGCCGCCCAAAACAGTTAGGAGTGTACCCATATCAAATTCAGGTAACTCAGGTAGTTCTGCACCAGCAAAAGATGCACCAAATATAATTAGGTCTTTGATTATAAAATGGTATGCAAAAGCAATCGCGCAGACCCAGCCAACCGCTGGACGCCAACCGCCTTTGAAAAGTGATCCAGAAGCTGCTTCAGCCTTATTAACTTCGATTTGGGCGAGCGCTATCTGCTGGGCATGTTTATCGGCCATCGTTGCCAAGTCATGGGCAAGCTTTGCCTTTTGGTCTTTATCCTCTACAAACTTGTCAAGTAACCCAGTAACTGGCCCTATTAAACTTTGTAACATAATTACTCCTCAATAAGTTCTACTATATCATAACCGCCATCTGACTTTTTTTCCAGCTTTACTTTTAATTCTTTACATTTCCACTGACTATCAAAGTTTACGCCGCCGTTAACATTACGTTTAATTGTCCTCTTTGTAGACAAGCATTCTGATAGTTTGTCATATGGAGTATACTCTATAGCTTCTCCATTACTATACAGAAGCAAAACAAAAACTAGCTCTATCATTGTTTTCCGTGACCATTATTCCTTAGTTTCTCTATATTCTCTTCTATAGTTGTTATACGTTTTTCATAAAATTCCAAGGTCAATTTTTGTTGTTGGTCGTATGGTGCTTGACCACTTTCTATTTGAGACTGTAACTTTTCTAACTCTTTAGCTAGATGCTCAATCAACATAAACTGCTCAGAGTCAGCAGGTAAACTACCCATCTCACCCCTAGGCCACTTAATACGAAACTCTGTGTTCTGCCCTTGATCTGCCTCCATCATAGTAATACTGGTTTCCATTTGGTTTAACCGTTCTATAATCCCAAAATACGCCCATGTAGCAACAGAAGCTGCTGCCACCATAGTAATTATGTTTCTAAGTGGTAGTGCAACTTCAGTATTTTCATTTACTTTTGTAGCCATATCATTTGTTTATACCATTTATTTGTAGATTTCAGTACCATTTTTTACCTGCTGTAGTTTACACACAGCAGTGATTTTCTTCTTTTTTTCTCCCGGTATAGGAGGCTGACGCATCAACCTACTAGCAAAATACCTACACCTATTAACATCATACCAATAAGTTACTGGCGGTTGTAAGCTAGCGCCTGCATATACATATAACGCAAACACTGTAATCATTTCCCATTCGTACTGCGTTGTGTCCAAGCAGTAGTTCCCATATAGGTAGCGACAACACCGCCACCAGTAAGATAAAATAAATTACTAATGTCAGCTAATGCGTTAACTCTATCTATAGGTACAAAGAACATAGCAAAGGTGAATGCACCCATTGCAATTAAAGAAAACCTAGCCATCCTAAGTTGAGCTAGGTTTTTCCGTGTAGCGTCTTCTGTTCGTTTAATTTCTTTGACATGACCAAGTTCTTCATCAGTAACTATACCGTCACCATCTTGATCGTACTCAGCATATATAGATTCTTTTTGCAGTTTCTTCGGCATTAGATAATTCCTTTATATCTTAGTAGCCACAGCCCACCTATTAAGCCTCCTAGTAAAAGAGAAAATATAAGTATGCCTGCTATCCAAGCTTGAAATTTTTCTACAAAAGCAGCCCACCTTCGCTCTTTTTCTTTTGCATCTTCCTGCCTTCGTTTCCTAGCTTCTACGCAAAACCTTACATAATCACTATGTAAACCGGGTCTGCCTAGATATATCATCATTTGTTTTAACTCATTTTCTTTTTCTTTTAGCTCCTCTAGAGCCATAAATTCTTCTAAATCACTTTCATCTTTACCAGTAAAGTTTGACCATATACTGTTTTTTCTTTTGTTCGCGTGTTTAGATAAATCGTCTGTAGCATGTGTAAAAGCTGCAATCTGCTTGCCAACTGAAGTTAGCTCTCGCCCGTTTTCAACTGCCTTGCGGATAACGGCATAGGCCGCATTTGCTGCTGCTACATACTCTAACACCGGACATACCTAACCTTTCTTCTTATCCATGTCATTTTTCTTTGATCGGATAATCTGATCTTTTAATGCAGCTGGTAGTTTCATCTGAGCCGAAGTCAGCTCAGGTACTGTCTTACCATCTTTATACATAATTTTTTTCTTCTTAGTCACAGAGCCGCCATAACCATACATCTTTTTCTTTTTATCTTTCATCATATAACCCGGCATTTGATCACCTCCTTCAATTTATTAAGGTTAGTATTATTGATAACAATCCCGCAATCACAGCACCAGCTGCGCCAAGAAACACTCGCTCAAGTCTAGAAAGACGAGCTAGTATCATGTTGTAACGTTCAGCACAAATTGCTTCGTGTTGTAGCAGTTCGTTATTTATTTCAGCTGTCGTCATACGTTTCTTATTCATTATGTCCTAACACCGCTGCTGTTTGATCTTCAACCGCTTGCGGCTTTTCATAAAGCGGTGGTTCTTCAACCACTACTCCCTCACTTACATATTCATCCCCCCGCAAAAATCTACCATCAGGCATCATAACAAGAGGTGTACGTTTAATTTCTTTCCTATCCATAATTATTCTTTCGGATATTTATCTTTAACAGCTTTAAGTTTTGCTTCCATATCAGAAGAAAACACACCTGCATGGTATAAAGAATCTAGCTGATCTCCGATAGAGGGGTAGTCAGCTGCTCTTTTTTCTCTAGCTTCTTCGTTACGAAAAGCTTTATTTAACTCGGCGTTATCTGCTACTTTAATTTCTGTCCCATCATGTAGGTATACTAAGTCTGCATTTGCTGTGTTAACATTTTCTAATGTGCTCTTAGCAATTTTATCATAATTAACCATTAGTATTGCCTCACCCAAATTGTTGTAGCTTTATGCCAACCGCCATCATAACCACCAGAATAATTACTTCCGTGATAGTATGGGATTACGTTAAAGCCGGGGTAAGTACCTAATGGTCGTCCGACTTCTCCTGTATTGTACGATGTACTTGATCTTCGGTTTGCATAAGAGTTTCCATAACTAATACTACTGTCATGCCCATATGGGTCAGACCCACTTGTACCAGCGGTAGCGTACCATTGAGCATCCGTTATATATACTGTATTACTACCAACCGTCATACGGATAACATTTCCAGAAGCACTTTCACCGCCTAACGCTCTAACAAAATTAGTTGCTAAACGTGCCACGCCATAACTACCTGCCGCAGTGCTTACACCTGAAGTAGTTAAACCCATTGTAGGTGAAGTTAATGTACCAACAGCAGCCTCACCTAGAGTATCTCCTCTGATTTCATAAGTAGAATTATATGAGCCGCCTGTTCCTGCGTGTCTATAAAACAGCATATAACCATCGGCATCTACATAAACTTGTTGGGCACTAAACCCAGAAGCTGTTAATCCAGTTAAGTAGTACAATCCTGCTGTAAATGATGAGCCTAAAGCATCAACAACCTCAGAACCATATTGAGGTGCTAAAGCTGCTGTTGAGCCATCAAGGACAACATTTGACATCTGCACCCAGCCTGTACCATCCCAGTGTTTTATAATCTTATCAGAAGTATTATAATACATATCGCCAGTATTTGGAGAACTAGGATTAGAAGAAGCATTAGGCACTCGAATACGGCTACTATCAGCTAAAAACGTGCCATCATTTATATTATTTGAATTAAGGTCTAAATTACCACCGAGCTGCGGACTAGTGTCACTAACAAGTGTAGCACCACTAACAATATCTTCAAATAATGCAGCGGTAGGTCTAAGTTCAAACCTATCACCAATAGCAAAAGCACTAGCTGTAGTATTATCTTGAGCACGAGTTACAGTCATAGAGTCTGTAGAACGTGCGGTAACTTTTACAATTTCTAAAGTATTAGATGTGTCAATAAGAGTAGCGTAAAAGTAATCGCCAGAGCCAAGTGTAGGAAAACGTGCACCCTGACCACTATCAAGAACAATAGTGGTAGCAGAAGTGCTAATACCAGCTGATATGGTTCCAAATGCGTTGTTTGTTACTTTAACTCCCATACTCTACTCCTTACGGTTTTGTAGGCCATGTTACATCATCAAGAGATGTAGCTGATTTTGTAATGTCCCGTAAATCTTGCCTGTATTTTTTTTGAGCATCTGTAATGGTAAGGTCAGAGCCTGCCCACCAATCTGTTTCTGCTAGTAACCTATTTCGTTCTGCACGAAGGTCTGTCATAGGTTCATCATTAACTAATTCGTCATACTTTGCTTTTAGCTGACTCCAAGTAACACCAAAGTTATCTGGATTGGTGTCTTTATTGCCGTCTTTATCTAATTTTGCAAACATAGCTTTAAATTCGGCTTCTGTAGTTGGTGTGCCATCAAGCATATATCCGGTAATATTTAACTCTGTAAGAGCTTGTGTAAATGAAATCATACTCATGCTTTTACCTCCATAAGAGTCATTGAACTATTACCCTCAGAATCTCTGTTGATCTGAAAAGTGTTAGTGGCGCTGTTACTAAACCATTTAAAACGGTAAGTAACGGAAGAGGTAGTGCCGGGACTATCAAGTTTAAAAGAAGTCATAGTTACACCACTTGCATTATCATCAGAACTCCATTGTCTTGGATATCCAAATTTACCTATTTGTGTATCAGACCCACCGACTGTTCTGTAAAGCCTAAAATGACCATACCCACCATCGGTTTCAAATGTAACACCATCCAAAGAAATCATTACTAATATATTATTAGTAGAGTCTTGTGGTGTTATAGTATCTTGAACAGATGAATAACTACTGAGAGTACCACTAGCAACACTAAAGCCTTCTTGAGAGGTATGTATATGTTGTACAACTTGAAGCACTGCACCATTTGGCAGTCTAGCATGGTTTAGTGTTCCGCTAGTCAAATCACTTGCATCAGTAGACCCTGCTATTGCAAAAGATACATTCGTGCCATCAGTTTTAAGGAATTTACCACTGTTGCCAGATTGAGATGGTACAATGTTATCTATGTTAGTAGCATCAGTAATACCTGCTGCTGTTACACGAAGTTCTATTCGATCTCCAATAGCATATGCTCTTGCTGTTGTACTTTCTTGAGCACGAGTTGCTGTAAGAACATCACTAGACCTAGCTGTTACCTTAACAATTTCGAGATTATTAGAAGCATCAATTAGTGTAGCGTAAAAATATTCTCCACTCGAAAGGGATGGAAAACGAGCACCATGTCCACTTGCAACAGTTATACTTGTAGCATTAGAAGCTAAACTAGCAGCTAATGTGGAGTGACCATTGTTTGAGAATTTTACACTCATAACTTACTCCTTAGTTTACAGTTACAGTCCAAGTAATACCTAATGTATCTGCAGCTCCTTTGTTAATTACTGAGAAAACAGTCCTACATAAAAGTGTACCACTTGATGATGCGTTAAGTATACCGGCTTCTGTAATTGCACCTGTTCCTGTACCAGCAGCAAATGTTGCAACATAAGCAACAGCGTTACTTGACACAGTAGTTGATGTAAGAGCTACTCGACCAGCCTCAGTTCCAAGAGCTGCATCACCAGCGGCTGCAGCAGTGCTGCCAGTACCGATAGCCATGTGACTCATAGCTGTAGCTGATGCGTCTTTCATTCGTGACGCAATATATTCTTTACCATCAGTAACGACAATGTTAGGTACAACCGTTTCATGTACGTTACCGTCAGGTTTTGTAAGAGTGACTTTTAATTCACCCGTTACTTTGATAGTATCATTTATCATACCCATCTCCTTTTTTAAACATATGATCCTGCACAAAGCGGTGTCTCATTTAAGAAATGACCACCTAATTCAGTATCGTCTGTATCAGTATATATGAAATTAACTAATAGTCCAGCAGAACTTGTTTCTGCATAAGTTATGCTTTGTCCATTAATACGAGGTTGGTTTATAAGCCCCGCAGAGCCTAGAATACCAACAGATTGAGCTACTGAAGCAACTCCAAAGTCTGCATCACCAATATAGGCACTGTTTAGAAGACTGTCATCTTGACCTAAAACAGCTGAGAAATCTAATCTTGTAAACCTATACACATCTTGAGTAAATACTGTACCTCCGCCTTCATTTAGACCTCTATGATAACCTCTAATACTTGAATCATTAGGATCAGTATCGTGCATGTAAACTTGGCTAGGATACATAAACTCTGAATCACCAAGTATTAAGCTAGTATTTATACTTTCTGTAACTGACGCAGCATGAGAAAAAGCTTGTTGTATATTAAACACAGCAGCTTCTACAGCAAGAACTTGATTTGCGGTCAAGCTATTAGGCACAGAAATACTGTTACCCATAGCATTACCATGAACTGTACAATAATAAATTAAAGTTGACGTAGGTGCGTCATTAGGCACTGCAAACGTTACAGTTGCATTTGCCTGACCTGCTGTACCACTTGTTGAAACTCCAGCCGTATAAGAAGTAGAACCATCTTTAAAACGTAACGGATGTCCAGAATTACTATTGTCACTCACATCAAACGTATAAGTAATACCGCTAAATAACTCTAGAGTTGGGTTAGTAACACCATCAACTGCAAATTTATTTCCGCCAGAGCTAACAACTGTAATAGCAAACGTTTCTGCACCAGAAGAAGCTGCTGATAGTTTTACAGTAGGGTCTAACTTTATACCTTCTACTGCAGTAAGAGTATCTGCTATGGCAGGTTTTGTTGTATTAAAAACTGCTGCTTCTGCTGGTGACGCAGTATCGGCAAGACTATTATTGCCAACAGTTTTAGCTGTAGCCTCTGTAACACTAGCAGTATCAGTTAAGCCTTTAGTAGCAGCAAAAACATTTATTTGATCTGAAGCTGTAACCGGATCAGGGTCTACATCAGCATCTGATAAATCAAAATCTATATTAGAAGTAAATGCTTTTATATTAGACTGTACAGCAGTAACCGAATCATCTGGGTCAGTAGCTGTAAGGTCTTTAGCTGTAGTTTCTGTAACTGACACCGTATCGGTCAGCTCTGTTGTCACATCAAAACGGTTAATCTCTTCAGAAGTTGTTGCCGTGTCTGTAACGTTTTTATGCGGCCGCAGCTGATTGATAGCTTCTGACGTAGTTACACTATCTACAACTCCGGGTTTGTTAGGTGATTTTGCAGTAGACTCAGAAACTGTTGCTTCATCTAAACCTGATATACTTTTAGAAGCATCAAATACTTGTGTATCATTTATTGTTACTGGTGTTGCGTCTACATCATCATCTGTAGGATCAAAATCTATAAAGTCTGTAAATACTTTTACACGAGACTCAACCATAGTAACTGAGTCTGCTTTAACTATTTCAACATCAAACTTATCAATAGCTTCGGAAGGTAACGCCTCGTCTGTTTTTGCAGCATCAATAGCTTTTGTTAACTCAGTTTCAAAACCGACTCCATCTTTGATATCCGAAGCAGTGACCCTTTGTTCTGGCAACACAGTAGTGGGTACAATAAAATAACTAGCATTAATAGTCTGCCCGCTAACAGATACACCTATAGAAGCATCTGGATATGAAGGAGTAGCTGTTACAGAAGAAACAGCAACAGAGGCACTTATAACTGAAGTGATAACAATAGAAGATATAGATATGCTAGTATTAGCCATTAAGAAATTACATTACCCATACCATTACCATGAGAAGTACAATAGTATAGGCTAGGTAAAGCTTCAGTTAAAGATATATAAATAGTTGTTTGAGCACCGCTTGAACCAGCAGTTCCGATAGTTGTAACACCTGTCGTATAAGCGTTACCACTAGAATCTTTAAAAGCTATTTGATGGCCAGAATTAGTCAACTCACTTTGGTCAAACACATAAGTTTGACCTCGTATAAGAGTCAAAGCCGGATTACTGCTACTATTTAAGTAAAAAACATTTCCTGACCCGCCACCATAAAGAGTGCCGCTAGCTACCGTTACAACATAAGTAGTGCTGGTATTAGTGATAGTGCCAGCTCTTACTCTAAATCTTAGTAGATCATACACTGTTTGAAGCGATCCATTATAATTAATTACAATTTCACCTTCGTATTCACCGGGATCAACATTAAGTATACCCCCTGCAAAATTAAATGTAACTTTACCGTCAGAACCATTTGTAGACTTAGTAGTAGTAATTGTAGATAGAGTAGTGGTTGAACCTTTTTTTCTAAACTTTATAGAAACAGAAGTTGTGGATAATGATAAATCTAAAACTGAGTTAGCCGTATCGTCTGTAAGTGTCAAAACGATTTGTGGTAATTCATCTCCTTGTACTACTTTTATTGTTTCAGCCATAATTTACCTCACGCGAATTTTTGTGCTTGCACCCGCATGGATGCTTTTCCTACGCCTAAATTAGTTCTAGCTCTACGCTCAGATAATTTATACGCAAATTGTTTTGCATGGTAAGAAGCTAACTCTCTATCACTAAATGTCCTATCAGGCAACACTAGCAAATGTTGCAACGCCCCGTGCATTATTACATTCTCTAACTCATCTAAAAACGTTTTATTCATTTTTGTTGCTGTTCTTAAAGGTTTAAGACACACAATCATACGAACATCGTAATTTGTACTAGCGTCCGGTAAAGGAGCTACAGAAAAATTATCTGGGTCTAACTGAGTAACATACCGTGGTTCAGCATATTCATTAGCAGCTTGGTGTGGCCACTTTGGATATAGATCATACATCTGTTCTAAAGTAACAGGAGTAAGGGTTTTACCATTAACAGTAGCAGTTATAAACGCATGAACCTCAGCATCGTCAGGAGTATCAAACTCGTAATCATATGCACCAGTGACCAACCTAATAGCAGGCTGCTCATAGCGCCAAGCTAAAGTACGTTCACACGCCTCTATAGCAGCGTCACGAACGTATTGCTCTATAACAGGAGTTGGACATCCGGGCACACTAGGAGATAATCTATTAACAATATCGAGGAATGCTCTATCAGTATATATAGCCATTAAGCAACATCCCCTTCATCTAACCCGCCTCGTTCTGTATCAGTAATAGACCTGCTCTGTGCAGCTACCCCTAGAGCTTGAGTAAACGAAGTCTGGAATAATTGTGCTCTATTTGAATTAACATGTTCGTTATCTACAGACTCAGCAATAAATACAGTAGCGTCTATAACAACAGGGAAGTAAGCATCCGGCAATAACTCAACTGTAGTTGTACCATTATATATGGGAGGAGTCTGTGCATACTCCCCAATTAATATTTGGTTGTCAGGAGCTTTTGGATATATAAAAAATTTGTTTGCATTTCTAACATGACGCATAAAATTAATAGCAGGGCCTGACGTAGTATTCATCCAAGTTGGTAACGATTGGTCTAATATTTCTCTATTAGTTTCAATAACTCCATTACCACCTTTTACGGAATAAATTTCTAGTAGTCGGATTGAATCTGCAGGCATTGACTGCACTACAGTATTTATTGTGGTAGGTATTTCTGCAATAATAGCAAACAAGTCAGGTCGCAAAACAGCTATACGTTTTAGCGCTTGATTTGCAAAACCTAATAGAACAGTATCACTATACCGCTGTGGGGATAGAGTATCCTGTAGTATTCGTCTTGCCTCTGTTATTACATCATTTAATATCACTTCTTTTCAACCCATGCTTCGTTTTCTGGTGTACTTGGATCATCAGATATATAATGCCCTTTACCATCTCTAGCTCGTACCAAACCTTTACTTGCTTCTTCTGCTAGCTCAGGTGGTGTTTCACCTTTTGGATCAGGAATATCTTTTTCAGCCGTTTCCACATTTACTTTAGGGGGACGACCTTTTTGTTTTTTAGGCATGTGTTTTTCAGGAAACGCCTGTTCCTCAGTAACTTCTTCAGTCAGTGGGTTTTCAGCTAGAATTTCATTCCAACCATAAATCTCACCGTCTTTGATGTTTCTGAGCCATCTTTTAGTTTCAGCCATTTAAGTACCTACCTTTCTCTGTGTTATATTATGTGACTCTGTAAATGTTTTACCCTGTTTCATTAACTTAGTCATATAAATTATATGCTTCTTAGTATGATGTTTAGAATGCTTTTGTAAAGTTTTCTTTTGTTTTTCTGTTAATTCTTTAGCCATACTATGTAACCCTCTTTACCTTCTTAGAACTTTTTTTCGAAGCCAAGCGGCTACGTTTTTCAGCAGCTGTGAGTTCCGAGGCCGTCTTGGGGGTCTTGGATGATACTCGCTTAGACGGGCGGCAATAAGGGTAAGCACGACTCTCTCCCTTTTGTCTTCCACACGGCTTGCCTGTTCTTACATCTACCCATTTTTCTTTAAACCATCTTTGTAAGTTAGCACCAGCTTCTGTTTTTCTCACTGCCATATCATTTCTTCTTCTTACTGTTACCCCAGTTAGCTGCACCAACCTTTCTACATTTTGCCAAAGCCCCTGAAGCATATGCTGATGGCCAAACTTTGTAGCGAGCTTTTACCTTATGGTAACAAGCGTCTTTCTTGGATTTTACTTTTGGTGCTGCCATAATATTACCACTTCTTACACGACCAGTATCGAGCAGTCATTTTGGAGGGTGGTCGCGTATCACACCCATGCCTTGCACGAAAATTCTTGCGCCTGCCCGGTTGATTCTTTTTGATTTTCATATTGGCATCTCCAAACCTAATGATTTTTTCTTTACCATTTTGACACGCTTTAACAACAAACTTCTTACCGCCCTGAACTTGACGTTTAGGTTTGTTACAAGCCATTTTAGATTTATCAATTGCCATAACTACTCCTATGTGAGTAGGGGGGCCTAAGCCCCCCTAGCCTTAACTTCTACGCACAATCAGCTACGAGTGCCCAAACTTTGATCTTTGCGGCATCAGTTACAGCACCTGATACACCGATAAGCATATCAATAGTGTCTGCAGTCGCAAAATAGTGACCGTTGTTATTAGCAATCAAAAGCGCACCGTTCGAGTTAGTAGTGCCCGCTGCGTTAGCGTCACCACCATCAACGAAGCCGTCCACATCGCCACCAGTTAGACCGATGTCAAATGTTGATGCTGCGCCTTCAGCAGTTATAGTAGTTGCTCCAACCGCCATCACTAGGGTGTTAGCTGGAATGCTTAGCACTTGGATAGAATCACCAGCAGCAAGTGCCGTAGCACCTGCAGTAGCTCTATCCGCAGTGATCTTAGCGAAGTCTAGTTCGACTTCCATTAGCCCGACTTTAGTAAGACCTTTGGCAGGGTGTGCCGCAGAACCTTTAAGATAGCCGTGCGAGTCTGTATATGCAGCCATGTTTGCCTCCTATTATAAGGTTACAATCATTGTCGCAAGAGCTTCAGGCTTAACGACTTTATAGCCGTAAACTTGAAGACCACGAATGATGTTTCCAAAAGTTGTTTCAGAACGAATAGTTTCCATATTTGTCATCTGTGATGCAAATGTGAATCCCATTGAATGTCCACCAAGTACGCTAAACTCACTACCGCTTTTTACAAGGTTGTGAGAAACATAAACAGTGAAACGGTCAATCATACCAAGTCTGCCGTTTCTCAATGGTGTGTTTCCATCACCAGTAATAGACGCGTCTTTAAGGTCTGATTGCTTGATTAGACCAGCCATCTTAGCAGGAATCACTAGAAAGCGATTACCTTCTGGACAGTTAGCTTCATCAAGGACTGTTCCCATGTCAACGATTTTACCAATTACATTTGAAGTGGTAAGCGCTTCAGGAGTACCTGCTACACCAAGATCAATGTCACCAGAAATTGCTCCAGCTGTTTGACCCTTGTTTGATGCAGATACACCAGTCAATACATCAGCCAAAACCCTTTGGTCAATTTTGATCTTCATACGCTCGGAAGCGTCTTTAGACCACATGTCCATTAGATTCATGTCTGTCTGCACTTGGTCAACATCGTCTTCGACACAGGCAAAGTATTCACCTTTATCAATTACGAGTTGTAGTTTAGCCTTGTCAGGATTCTCTACGGATAGAGTTTGACCCTTAACATAGGTTTGGATAGTGATCTCAGGAGTAGTTCGGATATTAACCGTATCACCCATGTTTCTGATCTCACCTTCGTAGTCAGTGTTTGAGATTGCTGCGAGCACTGTAGCATCGTAGAAATTCTCAATTAGTTTTCCCGACCAGATTTCAGGAATGAAATTTCCTGTGTATGCTGGGCTACCGGGAGATGTTGCGTAAGCCATAATGACCTCCTTAAGTTAGTAGTTAATTAAGCAACGTTAATGCGACCTTCCTGCTGTGCAGCAAAAATGTCACGTTCGATTCGACCACGCTCATCATCTCTTCCCTTAAATTTACCCTTTCTAACATCAGAGTAAAACTCTTTGATATCTTCCTGAGTATACGTTTGGTTCTGTCCAGAAGTTTTTACTCCATTGTTCCGGCTTCGTCCCGGAGCAACTTGTTTCTGTAACTGAGACTGTTGAGCACTACGGTCAACTTGAGCAGTATTAGTCGTACCATTTGCCCCTTCCCAAGTTCTAAAAAAGTTAACCACTCGACCTGAATCTAGATTCTTCTGTGCGTCCTCTAGGTAAGTCTGTCGGCTAATACCAGTTAGTGGATCAATTGCTAACAACCAAGACTGAAAGTCTGGATCGTTGTTAATATCACTCCAATTTGGTACTTCGCTAGCAATAGCGCCCCAGAACGTTTGCTCACCGGACTTCTTCTGTTGTGCTTGTACCTGTTGTACTTGAGGTAAAACACCTTGAAGCTGTCCTAGTTGTTGTCGCAACTGTGCAATCTCTTGAGAAACTTCCTCACGAGCTGCTTTCCGCATAACAGCAATGGAATCACCGTACTCTTTAACATCGTCATCTGTAATCAATTTATCAGCATGAACTGGTGTTTGTTGAGTAGGTTCCTGCACTGTGCTTAGCAGTCCTTCTAGTTGAGACACACGGGAAGAAAGGTCTCTGTTCTCGGCATTAAGCCTAGGAACATCGGCATTATACATCCCTTGCAACGATCTGTACTTCTGTTGCCAGTCATCTTGTTTCGGTTCTTGGTCGCCTGACTCCGTTTGCCCTTCCGGCTCAGACTGAGGTGCTTGTCCTTCTACACTGTCGGAAGTTGTAGGTTCTGCCACATCATTAACAGCCTCTGCAGGAGTAGCCTCGGCATTTGCCTGTGCTTCTTCTGTTTCTCCGTTAATCTGCTTATACAACTCTTGTACTTCCTCTGATTGTTTCTGAACTTGCTTTGGTATTGACATAATCGCTCCTATCGGTGTGCGTAATTAACAGCTGTCATTTTGACTTTGCTGAAATTGTTTCAGGGGACTGTTTTATTAGTTTAGTAACTTCTGACAAAACCTGACACCGCCCCTGTGCAAGTGCTGTGTTTTGCAAGACACTTGGTAGCGTCTGTAGTTCGTGATCACGCCATTCCTGTAGCCAGTTAAGCACTTCAGGATATTGACGACACACTACTGCTAAAGACTGAATAACCTCTGGTTTTGGATTTATCATCCAGCACCTCCAGTGTCACGGTTACTCACTGTATTGCCATCCATCCCTCCTTTAGGGGAACCGTCCGGTTGAGTTGGTGCGGGCTGCTGAGCTTGCTGTTGAGCTTGCATCTGCGCCGTTACTTTATCTTGGAACCGTTCTTTTTCCCTAGATGGAACAATGTCATCTACAGGCATTTGCAATCCTTTAGCCACTTCACGAAGTATCGCTGCACGGCCTTCCTTACCAACGATTTGCATATCGATTTCGTTGGCGGTTGCATTAAGAAACTCTATACGGCGAACATTTACAGTCTCTTTGACTGCAAGGTTAACTGCACCTTTTGGTACAATGTTAACATCGCCTTTAATTGATTCGTCCTCATCATAACGCATATTGTAAACAAACTGTCTGTAAACAATAGGTTTAATAATCTCATTATCTATGTGCATAACAACTTGGCGTATACCTTTACCAGCTGCACCCATTAACATAGACAGACCAGAAGATGTTCTGCCAGCGCCTTGAACATTCAAGTCACCATAAACGTATGATGGTATACCTGAATGATCGTCAGCTAGCTTGGAGAATTTATCATAAACACCCATTAGTGTATTTGCATTGTCATCCGGTTGTGTAAATCTAACAGCAGGTGCACTAGAACCTAACGGGTCGTTCGTGACTTGCCAGATTTTCCACGGGTGGAGTTGCGTGATGTCTTCATTGGGCGGGATTCTTTCGAGGTTAACTTCGACTTGCGGGCCGGAAGATATCCCCATATTGTTGACCAAAGCCCTTGCAGCAGCGTTACAAACGTTCTGCAAATCTTCAATAATTTCTGGTATACCTTTACCCCAAAACGCACCGGGGCATTTAATAAACGATGTTTTAGCATATGGTTTTTCTCCTAACGGGTCGTAGTTTAATACTGCTTTAATAATGTAGTTACCTACGGCCCAAACGTTAGCATCATACTCCTTTGCTTCATCAGGTATTTCTTCGTCAGTAAGACCCCATTCTTTTAGCATCTTACCACTTACTTTACCCCAAAACTCTAGGGCATCATAAGTTGTAGTGGGTTTGTTAAATGTATGAAACTTTCTTTCTTCGTGTTCTTTAGAAAGCTCTACATCCTCACTAAACCAAGATGTGCCATTACCAATATCAAGAACGTCCCTGATAGCGTCTTCGTCATAACCCGGCACACCTATAAGGTCTGCGAGTTCCGAACGACTTAAAGGATGATGTTGAAACAAATAACCATCATTAAGATTAGACAAACCCGGCTCAGGATATATTCTAAATGGATCAACTCTTTCAAACTCTGGAGCAATAATCTCATCAGCTTCTACAGTAGTCCTACCATTTTCATATTTCCAGCCAAGTTTCCTTTGTCTACGAACCACAGGGCCTTTCACAAAGCCACATGGGTAAGTAACCAAATCAGTAACAAACTCATTAAACGATTCACCCCAACCGCCTTGTACAAACTGGTCACGGATTTTTACATCCATCTTTTTTGCACGGTTATCTGCACCTTGCAATAATTTAAAACGGTAATCTTGTGTTACCATTTCTTTTAATTCAGTCATTTCTTGTTGAGTAGGTGCTTGCCCGTTCATCTCAACAAGCTTTACAACTTGCTCAGCAAACGAGTTTTCTATTTCTGCTGTCTGTTGTGGTGACAAGTCAGGTATAGGTGTAGGCTCTAAACCCCACGGGGGAGAACCTTGATCAAGAAGAATATCACGCAACCAGCTTTCTGCCGCACGACATTTAACTTCTGTAATCATCATATAAACATCAGACCCACCCTGTTGGTTAATCTGTGCTAACTTATCTGCCTCATACTCTCCGTTTCTTTGACGGAGTGCTTTTAACATAATATTCTCGATAGGCTTCTTCGCCATTCTAGCGGCGTCCCAACAAGTTCGTAGGTGATCTGACAAACCCAAAATAAGAGGTTGGTTCTGCCTGTCAGCTAACTGTTGTTTAGTAAGAGCCTCTTCCTGCTTTACTAATTCTTCATTTCCTACGACTTGTAATACCATACTAAGATTCCAAATCTTTCATTTTTACTTCGGTGTCTTTATCATTCTTGTCTGTATATACTTTACCACCTGATCCATACTTTACAACTGCGCCCATATCTTTTACTTCTACAGGCCCACCTGATTCCATCATCTCTATGGTCATTACACTAGACATTCCACTTGTGTCCATCTTTGGATTATCTGAGTAAACAACGGATTTTTTACTGCCACACTTACCTTTCATTAATAACCTCCAATAAGTTTACAATTAAATATACACAGGAACAAGTATATACGCAAGTTATTTAAACGCAAGAAAAACCCACCTGCCGGAGCAAGTGGGTTTAAAGGTAACATAGTTGGAAGGTAACTATACGCAGATTGTATCAAGTCCATCCTCCTGCCGCAACCCTTTTTATTTCACGGCGTTGTACAATGAACCCACCCTCACCTGCATTACCAACGTGCAGCATAAGGTATTGTAGCGCTTCTGCTACATGCGAGTGTTTGTTTTTATCAATATTGCCATTCTTATAATGGAATCTGTATCCTCCCATCATTGCAGCCTTAAGCTGCGTACATCTGGGATCAACTAAAAACGCTGAATCCCCATCGACTTGCCTCATAAGGAAGTCGTCTACCGCAGATAATCGCGCAGACACGTTATTGGTTTTAGCAGGGAGAACTCTAAAACCTTCGGCCTTTATGATATCCACGGCAGACCTCTCGTCAGTTTGTGCACGTTGCACTCCTGCAGGGTCTGTAATGATTAAGATTGGTGCGCCCGAGAACCTTTCAGTCAACAGCGGGCGCAGAATGGTGCGGACGAATCGTTGAATACCCATATCGAAACTAACAGCCTCATCGAGAATCAGGACTCGTCCGCGAGGGTCTTGTTGCCCTATAACTGCTGCTGGTGTCAAGCCTAAATCTATTCCAATTACAATAGGCCGCACACCATTGATTATAGGTTTAAGCTTTGCATGCCCCATATGATAGTCTGCTTTGAAGTATTTATATACAGGCTGACCTGCAGAGCTTAGCCCATACTCGCCGTCTATATACACACGGACATATTCATCTGATCTACCTTGGGTGTCGTAATAGCCTTCGGGCAGGTTTTCAACATTTTCTGCCAAGGAGCTTCTGCCCGAAGGTTGTTTGAATACATCCCACCCATTATCGTTCGGACTGACTCCATCTTTAGAATCTAAACCTTCCATTTGATAATACCACCATGTATCCATAGTCGGAGGGTTTGTATCCCCCCACATCCCAAACCATGAAGGGCCACCATCTTTAGCTGACGGGAATCGCCCTATACGTTTAGACATAGCATCAACAATGTCAGGGTTGATATCCCTGCACTCGTTGAACCATGCAAACGTTAATTCTAATGAGTTCAAGTTTGCAACATCGTCAGAGTCATCAAGAGCACGAAACATAATCTCACACTCTATATCTCCAACCTTGAAGAAATATGTTTTGGTAGTACGCATATAGTCCCCGCATATTCCGGGCGGAAACCAATCGTGAAAAGTTTTAATAGTCGTATCTTGTAGCTGTCTTGCAGTCTCACGAACAATAGCTACTCGTGATTTACGGATTCCTTGTTTGTTAGGCTTCTGCAATGTAGCTCGTCTGATAACTTCAAAACAACTTGCCACTGACTTACCTGAACCAACAGGCCCCATAAGCACACGCATCTTTGCGTCTGATGTCATAAACTCCTTACATACTTTAGAAGGTGTGTAATCTATTTCCATCTAACCCCAAGACCCTTGATTGTTTGTAAAAGTTTCATCAAACCAACCCATGTCTCCACAATGTTTGCACCACGAGATGTCCACAAGTTTGTCCCCGCATCTGTCACAGTTACCATGATCAATCCACAAGTTATCCACAAGTAATACATAGTACACTGTGGATGGTTTTCTTAAAATTTTTGTTTTGTATGTTACTTCTAACCTAGTTAGCTCTGCTGTCAAAGCATCATGCTCTGTTATATCCGTCAGCTTACAAGCCTTCGTACCCTCGTAGACCGTATCAAACTTCTCAAGAAGTGCCGAGGACAGTTTGTGCGTCATCGGGTTCTGCATCAATAATAGTTGCTCGGTGCTCTTGGTCTCCGAGATTAATTGTAATTTTAACTCCACCTGATCCTCCTTCTGCCAGAACATCATTCTTTGGTTCTAGCCCGCCCCACTTAACAGTAGACTTGATGAGGTCTGCTTTCACTGCAGCAGATACATCGGGACTGTGTATCAAAGTCCAAGAAGTTGTCAGGAGTTCTTCTGCCTGAGCACGGGCCTTAACTTTGAATGTCATACCCTTATCACGGATATCATTGCGATAAGAATCAACCTTCTTCAGAAAGACCTGATCTTTGTTGAACTTGATTATGTCTTCCGCTTTGATTGCATGTCTTTCGATTACTTCATCCAAAGACTCGCCGCTGCCCTCTAACATAAGAGCGACATCAAAAGCTAAACGGTCAGACCACTTAGTATGTTTCAATGGTAGCGTATCCATAAGTAAATCATACCGAAAACCGAAACTATGTCAAGCAGTAAACTTTACACCTTGGTTTTTTGGCTCTTGTTATGAGAGGTTTACTTATATGGGGGGGTGGCTCTCGCGCGCAGTCCATGTGCCCCCCCTTTTGCCTATTTGCAACACATATACAAACAATAAAAATATAGGCTCTAAAACC
>Ga0228671_1000049_pt1 | contig 30843 bp, 37 predicted proteins | sample 89DmetaG_FD_183013 | JGI IMG/M metagenome (GOLD analysis project Ga0228671, IMG submission 183013) | Seawater microbial communities from Monterey Bay, California, United States - 89D | ecosystem: Environmental > Aquatic > Marine > Coastal | place: USA: California | collected 2016-11-05 | reverse complement strand
AATAACTTCTCTAGTGCATCCTGTTCATAGTCAATAACTTATGAATCTGCTATCAATAGAAAATAGTTTGTAAGTCATTGATAGTCAATAAGATATAATCCATATAAAAATCGCAGAATAATGATCAAAGGAAAAGAAGCTGATGTTTTCAATAGCACTAAATACCATTTAGAATCAATGTTGAGCAAGGTTGGGGATAAATCAGCTACGGATCTATTTGAGACATTTTTTAATGGAGTGATAGCCCCAGAGTTCCTCAAAGCATACGGAGTAGAACTCAGATATACCAAAAATTACTCTAAATTGATCAATAAGTTAGATGAATGTCATAAGTCATTGATATTCAAGGGCATATCATAAGTGTTTGATAGTCAATGAGTTAGGCTGATGATCATGTTTATTCATATAACCCGTTGATACTCAATGACTTATCATATATGCTGAGTATCAATGACTTATGACTTTTCGAGTTATCTTGACTCAGATTTCGTAAGTCATTGATACTCAAAGAGTTAAGATCCTGTACAAATCCATGGTCTCATGTTATAATATTATTATAAGATTGAGATTGACCATGAGAAAGAAAAGAAACGACCGAAATTACATTATCTATCAAGTGACGATAGGTGAGGAAACATACATTGGATTGACTGTGGCTCAAGGTCGAGCATTTTGGAAGTCTGTTAAGATTCGAGTTCAGAAACATATCTCTCGTGCCTTGAAGGAGAACAAGGACTGGTCGATGTGTAAATGCATCCGTGAGAGTGATGAAACAATCTACTATGATATTTTAGATGTTGTTCGTGGTCGCAAGACTGCTTATCAGCTAGAACGTAAATTCATCGGTGAATTGACACCATCACTCAATGATTTCTAAGATATTGATTATCAATGACTTATGACTTTTACAAAAGATTGAAAATCAGTTTCATAACCTGTTGATGATCAATGAAATAAAGATGTTTACAAATCCTCAAAAATAGATTATAATATACATATAAGATTGAGAAAGACCTATTTAATGAAAAAGACTACTGAAACAAAATCGACTCTGGCTCGCCTTCTGGCGAAAGAGAACATTACCGTCACCCACGGTAACATGAAGACCGCATATTTCGATGTCAAGAATCGAGTTCTGGGTCTTCCAACTTGGAAGGATCGTGGCCAAGATGTTGAAGACATGCTGATCGGACACGAAGTTGGTCACGCACTTTATACTCCAGAAAAAGCTGTCGAAGACTTTCGGGCTGCCTGTGGCACACTTCCATTTGATGTGTGTAACATTGTTGAGGACATTCGAATTGAACGAATGATTAAAGATACGTATCCTGGCTTGCCACGAATCTTCAAAAAAGCTTACACAGTTCTTGTTGAAAAAGACTTCTTTTCCATTGCAGGTAAAGATGTTTCTTCTCTCAAGTTCTTGGATCGTCTCAATCTTCGTGGAAAGATTGGTGACATTGCAAATATCCCACTTGATGCTGAAGAAGAAGTGATCTATCAAAAGTGCCTCGCGGCTGAAACTTTCGAAGATGTTCTTGAGATTTGTAAAGAGATTGCTTCCAACTACAAAGACGAGCCAAAAGAAGAACCAGCCCCTGGTGATGACGAAGAATCTTCTGATAGTGAGGGTGATGAAACTCCAGCTCCCGGTGATGACGAAGAATCTGCTGATGAAAATGAGAGCACTTCAACTGACGACGGCGAAAATGCTGAGGGTGAAGAAAATGACTCTGACTCAGAAGACGAAGAATCTAATGAAGGTGATGCCTCTTCAAGTGATATTGAAGCCGATGAAAATGCTGAAGTCTCTGGTGATAACTCTGATGATTCTGAAAGTGAGAAAGATATGAGTTCTACAGGAACTGAAGGTGGCTTCAACGAAGATGAGCTTACCTCTGATACACTTCGTGAATTTGAAAATTCTGTTAAGAATGATGTTGAAATGCCCGCCGAAAACGGATATATGCCAGGCATGTTACCTCGACGATCTTATGTCAATGATATGATTATCAGCTATAAACAACTAGCCGAGAGTCGTGGAAATGTTGAGATGAAACTTAAGATGACTGATGAACAAAATAAAAAAGATTATGGTGAAGATACTTTTCCAAGCTTACTTGATTCATTTGTCACCGAACTACCTAAGCTCAAGAAAAAGACTTCTAAGAAAGTTGGAGTTTTGGTTCGAGAATTCGAACGTCGTAAAGCAGCTTATCAATACTCTCGCTCGACTGAAGCTCGCACTGGTGTGATTGATGTGAACAAGCTTCACTCTTACAAGATCACGGATGAGATTTTCTTGAGCAAATCTCTTCTTGCTGATGCCAAGAGTCACGGGATGATCTTTCTAATTGATTATTCTGGTTCGATGTCAAATGTCTTACCAGATGTTATTGAACAGACTCTCAATCTTGTTGAGTTCTGTAAGAAGGTCGGAATACCATTTGATGTTTATAGCTTCACCAGTGGTTACTATCAAACCAATGATAATTGTAAAACAACTTCAACTATCAATGAGGTTGACTTAAGAGATGTTATTCTCATTCACCAGTTGAGTAGTTCAATGTCCAAAGGTGACTATACCGAATCTACCAAAAATCTGTGGGCACAATATTGGTTACAAAAGAGAGGTCATTCACGCCTCACAGTTTGTTCGAAATATGAGCGCCTTGGAGGTACTCCACTGGATACGGTTCTTACAATGATGTATACCATCGTAAAAGACTTTGTTGCCAAACATCGTGTTCAAAAGACCATGTTTGTTACACTGACCGATGGTGATTCATCACGGATGCAAGTGAACTATGATACTGGTGAATTCAATCCAACTGTTCGCATGAAGACAGGTGATTCAAATGTCAACATCAACATCTATAACGGAACTGTGGACATGATGAAATTGATTGGTACTATACCCTCTGTAACAACCCTTGGATTTTTTCTTCCAAGCAATGATCGAGCTTCGGCTTCTAAGATATCAGGTGTCTTATCAAATGGTCGCTGGGTTAATAAAAGTTCAACCGATTATAAGAAAGCAATTAAGAGCTATAAGAAAGATGGTTTCTTAGAAGTGAAAGAAAAAATGGGTTACAATTCTTACATTGTACTGAACTCAAATGTTAAGATTGAGGACAAGGAGTTCGAACATAACTCAGCTGACGAGATTGCAACCTCCAGAAAAGCTCAGACTAAGCTCGCCAAAGAATTCTCAAAACATCACGGTGAGAGTAAAAAGAATCGAGTTCTTATGAGTCGAATCGCCGAAATGGTGGCTTAACCCAAAGTGAAAAACAACTTAAACTCTTGATTATCAATGACTTATGACTTTTACCAAAAGAATTCAAACAGTTACATAAGTCATTGATAATCAAACAGATAAGACCATTGACAAATCCTCTAAAATAGATTATAATATACATATAAGATTGAGAAAGACCTATTAAATTATGAAAACTATGTTAAATACCAGTGAAATTACTCGCCTCCATGCTGAATTTGAAAACACTTCTGCAAGTGTTCGAATCGGTGAAATTCGTGATCGTGCCGAATCTATGGGCTTCGACCGCAAGGTGGCTTATAAGACAGTGAAGAATCTGTTCGTGAATGATTCAATTCGTGGACATTACTTCTTCCCAAATTCTGATGCGGAACCAACTCCAGTCAAAGTTGTGGCGAAAGTTGCTCCTTCTCCTGCTGAGACATTCAAAAATGCTCTGGCGGTGTCTTCGGTTTCTGACGATGAGATTTACATCCCATCAGTTGACCCAACCTTTGTTAAGTGGGGTGAATATAAGACTGTGTTCAATGTGTTGAATTCTAATCTATTCTTTCCATTATATATCTCAGGTATGTCTGGCAACGGTAAAACATTCATGGTTGAACAGGCCTGTGCCAAAGCCAAACGTGAATATGTCCGAGTTCAGATTTCGCCAGAAACTGACGAAGATGATTTGATCGGAGGTTTTCGACTAATCGGAGGTGAAACTGTCTTCCAAAAGGGACCAGTTATCAAAGCAATGGAACGTGGATGTGTTCTTCTGATTGATGAGATTGACCGAGCTACTAATAAGATCATGTGTCTTCAAGGTGTACTCGAAGGTAACCCTGTTCTTCTTAAGAAGACTGGAGAGGTGATCGCCCCTGCCCCTGGTTTCAATGTGATCGCAACTGCGAATACCAAAGGTCGTGGCTCAGATGATGGTCGATATTCCGCTGCCTCAATCATTGATGATGCTTTCCTCGAACGATTCGTGGCTACGATTGATCAGCCTTATGCAACCCCAGCAGTTGAAATGAAAATCTTGACTAAGCACGCGGTCAAATATGATGTCGATGACAGCAACTTTGTTGAAAAACTGATCGCCTGGGCATCGGTGATTCGAAAGACATTTGAAGATGATGCTATTGATGATGTTATCTCAACCCGCCGTCTGTGCCATATCATCAAGTGCTTCTCAATCTTTACAGATCGAACCAAGGCCATTGAACTCTGCATCAATCGATTTGATGAAGAAACTCGAACAGCCTTTCTAGACCTTTACACTAAAATTGATGAGTCAACTCCAACAATGGAAGAGCTTATCAATGGAAGTGAAAATACAACGGAAACGACCATCCGGGGCGAGTGGAAATCGTTTTAATAGTCATACTCAATCAATCGAGGTGGTGTCCTTTGGTCGGGGCACCACCTCACTATAACAAAATTTATGAATCTAACAGAACAACCTAAACCAGAACAATATTGGAAAGAACGATACGAAGAAAGTATTGAAGTGAAAAATGTAAAGAAGCCCACAAATCCTAAAGATGCATGTGGGGTTAAAAAGGTACCCATGAGTGGAATGCCTATGAATGTTTTAATGGAAGCTGGACTAGTTAAGCTCCACGGTGACCTAAAATATGGTCGATTTAACTGGCGAGAAGCTGGAGTCCGAGGCTCAGTATATTATGATGCTGCGATTCGTCACCTTGCCGCTTGGTATGAGGGTGAAGACATTGACCCAGATTCTGGTATTCATCATATCGCTCATGCAATCTGTGGTTTAGCGGTTCTTCGTGATTCAATGATAAGAGATAATTGGAGTGATGATCGACCACCACCTAGTGATACTGGATGGATTAATAAATTTAACAAGCAAGCCGAAAAAATGATTGACAAACAATCTAATTCTGATATAGTACTAAATAATGAAACTAAATAATAAAACAATAGATATCCTTCGAAACTTCGGAGCGATTCAACCCAACCTCGTAGTTGAGCCTGGTTCAACTATTTCTACCCTAGCAGAAGCAAAGCATATTATGGCTGAAGCACAGATTGATGAATCATTCAATTCTACTTTCGGTATCTATGATGTGAATGAGTTTCTTTCTGCTCACTCCCTTCTTGAGGGACCAGAGCTTGACTTTGCAGAAAGTCATGTGACTCTAAAATCTGGTGATGCTAAAGTTAAATACCACTTTGCTGATACCGAGATTCTTACTAAGAAGACTCAGGCAATTAGCATGCCTCCGGCTGATCTATCATTCACATTCACCGAAGTGAACATCAATAACATCCGAAAGGCTGCATCAAGTCTTAGTCTAGATGCTCCAACACTATCCTTGATTGTTGAGGACAGTAATATTGTAGCACGAGTCATTTGCTCTCAAAATCCATCTTCAAACACCTATTCATTAGTCATTGGTAAATATGATGGCCCCGATACAGAAGCTGATTATCGATTCAACATTGATAATTTGAAGCTTATTGCGGGAGATTATAGTGTGGATATCACAAATAAACTAATTTCCAACTGGAAACATGATACAGTAAACGTACAATACTGGATCGCACTTGATAAATCATCAAACGTATAGAATAAAAATGAGTGAAGAAACAGAACAAGTAGAACAAACAGAACCATCGATTACAATCAATGATTTTACCATGATGGTTAATATCATTGATGTCTGCTCAAAACGAGGAGCCTTCGAGGGTACAGAACTAAAGGATGTCGGAATTATTCGAAGCCGACTTGCGGAGTTTGTTGAATATCACAAACCCAAAGAAGAAGAAGATCAATCAGAACTTGATCTCGCTGAAACGGAAGAAAAAGAAGATAGTTAAATGATTGATGGTGGGTGCTTCGGTACCCACCATCTTTATCTTGACTCTCGAAACTTATTATTATATTATATACTATATGAAAGAAAATTTATTATGGGTGGAGAAATATAGACCTCAGAAGATTGAGGATTGTGTTCTACCACAAAAATTGAAAAAGACATTTAAAGAATTCGTTAAGAATGATGATATTCCAAATATTATTCTTGCTGGCCCCGCTGGTACAGGAAAGACAACCATTGCCCGAGCACTATGTAATGAACTAGGACTTGATTGTCTTATGATCAATGCTTCGGAGGAAAGTGGTATTGATACACTTCGAAACAAGATCAAACAGTTTGCTTCTTCTATGTCGCTTGATATGACAAAGAAGTATAAGGTTGTTATTCTAGATGAGGCTGATTATCTCAATGCTCAATCGACACAGCCTGCTCTTCGTGGTTTCATTGAAGAGTTCTCAGGCAATTGTCGATTTATTCTGACTTGTAATTTCAAGAATCGTATCATTGAACCACTTCATTCAAGATGTACAGTAATTGATTTCAACGAAGTGAAAATTAATGATCCCAAGTTGGCTGCAACTTTCATGAAACGTCTGCAATTCATTCTGAAAGAACAGGATGTTGAATTCAATAATCAAGCAATTGCTAATCTGATTATGAAACATGCTCCAGACTGGCGCCGTGTTATCAATGAGTGTCAGCGATATTCAACCTCTGGTACACTCTCACCTGAGATTGTTACTACTGGTGAATCAGAGATTAAGGAATTGGTAAAACATCTAAAAGAGAAAGACTTTCGCTCGATGCGAGCATGGGCAGCTAACAATTCTGACATTGACTCTTCGGTTGTTTTCCGTAGAATCTATGATAGTGCTTATGATATACTCGATGGTCAATCTATTCCACCAACGATTCTTATTTTGGCTGATTATCAATACAAAGCAGCATTCGTTGCTGACCGCGAATTAAACCTAGTTGCTTGTCTCACAGAGATTATGGGCACCGCAAAATTCAAATAATATATTATGTACGAAAAAGTAATCAAAATCGGCGATTGGATGCCTGTAACTGAAATCCCAACAAAAAATAGTAAACTCTATGAGTTAATTCATGGTGTTTATCAGGTAACAGAAAGTAAATATATTCGAGAGATTAGTGATAAACTTGTTCACGATAAGATTAACTATACTGGAACTGGAAAAGATTTGCAAGACCGTTCTTATGGTATAAGAGCAGAACAAGGTGACCATCCGGTAAATCATTTTGTGAAGATTCAACACCTTATTAAAGATGGAATTGACAGAACCAAGATTGATAAAAAAGATTTAGTCATTCGTTATGTCCAAACTTCAACTCCAAAACAAGGCGCAGCACTAGAGAAAAAGATTCATGTAGATTCCAAAAAGGCATTTGGTAAACATCACAGATGGGATGAGTGTTCTTCTGGCCCTTTGAGCAAACTTATCTATGCTCTTTCTATTCAATCCGAACTATCTTTAGAGCATCAGATTTCAAGTGTCAATATTCTTAAGGAACTAACACACCAAGCACTAGAAAAACAATTTTAATGACACCATTTGATTTCCTAAATTCAATCAATGAGAAGAAGTCTTATTTGTTCGATGATATTCGGGCAGATAATTCTGGTGAAGCATCTGATCTAGATTCAGTAGATCGCAAGTATCCACCCTTTATGGTGAATCGTGGTTTATCTTATTTTGTCGATACAGTAATGTTGGCGAATGAGATGAACCAACGATTCGAACTTGCAAAGAAGATGCAATATGATTTCTTATATCACGGTGTGAGAAAGAAGCGTAGATTCTCAAAATGGGTGAAGAAACCAAAAGATAGCAAAGATATCGAACTTATTAAAGAAGCTTATTGTTATAGTCGAGAAAGAGCTGAAGAGGTTTATGATCTTATCGATATTAAGCAACTGAGAAAGGATATGGATAAAGGAGGAACAAAATAATTATGTCAGTTAAATTAATATCAGTATCTAAGCCCGCTGTAGAGGGTGTTGAAAATGCAGAAGACCTTGTAGCATATTGTGCTCGAGTCTCTAATCCATCGAATCAGATGAATACAGAGACAGCACCAAAACTATTGAGGTATCTGATTAAACATAAACATTGGTCACCCCTAGAGATGGTGTCAATGACATTGGAATTAAAAACAAGTCGAGCAATCGCAGCTCAAATTCTACGTCATAGATCATTCTCTTTTCAAGAGTTCAGCCAACGTTATAGTGAATCAACTACTCTAACGCCTATTGAATATCGAAAACAGGGTAAGACAAATCGTCAAGTTGGAGATGAGCCATTTGAATTGAAACACACCAATGAGTTTCTGATTAACTCCATTATGGAAAAGAATTTAGAACTCTATAATGATTTAATTAATGAAGGTGTAGCAAAGGAATGCGCACGAATGGTTCTTCCACTTTGTACTGAAACTACAATGTATATGGCAGGCACTTTACGTTCTTGGGTTCATTATATTGATCTAAGAACACAACAAGACACACAAAAAGAACATAGGATTATTGCTGAAGGCTGTAGGTATATCTTTATTGAACAATTCCCTGTTGTCGCTGAAGCATTAGAATGGAAATAATGAAACTATTAAAGTTTGAAGCAAGTTGGTGTGGCCCATGCAAAGCTATGGATCATATCTTGGATTTAATGGAACTTAACATGGAGGTTGAGAAAATCAATATCGATCATAATGTTCAACTAGCGCAGGATAATGATATCAAATCTGTCCCTACTGTAATTCTGATTGATGATAAAGGAAAGGAAGTAGATAGACTCATAGGACTAAAGACCTTTGATGAATTAAAAGAATTTGTGAAAAATTAAATTTTTATAAATAATAGTATGAATGAAGATACTATTATAAAATGGACACCTGATGATATGTTAGAGGTTCTACTATCAGAACCCGATGACTTTCTTAAAATTAAGGAAACATTAACACGAATTGGTGTTTCATCAAAGAGAGAATATAATACACTCTATCAGAGCTGTCATATATTGCATAAACAAGGGAGATATTTCATCGTACACTTTAAAGAGCTTTTCTTACTTGATGGTAAGCCTTCGAACTTTACATTAGATGATATGTGTAGACGAAACACAATAAGCACATTACTATCTGATTGGGGATTACTTGACATTGTAGATGCTTCCAGAGCAGAAGATAAAACCAGTCTAAGAAGCATTAAAATTATATCACATAGAGATAAGCGCGAATGGAATTTAGAATCAAAATATTCCATCGGTAATGTTAAAGGTGTATAAATAAAATTTTAAGATCACACGTTGTGATCTTGAATGAGATGCCTTCGGGGTCTCACAACACATAACCTGCCTAATAGGAGGAACAAATAAATGACAAAAGCAACATATCAATGGCCAGGCTCAACTTGGTCAGTAGGTCTCGATTCTATTTTTGATAGACTCGAAAAACAAAGCACACAACCATCTGGTTATCCACCTCACAATGTAGTGAGGCATGATGATGACCAATTCGAAATTGCAATTGCTGTTGCAGGTTTCGGTGAGAAAGATCTTACAGTTGAACAAGATCAGAATATTCTCACTATCGCATCTAAAGATGTTGATCTAAATGGTGATAAAGAATATATCCACAAAGGTATTGCTACACGTAAATTCGATAAGAAGTTCACACTTGGTGAATATATCGAAGTGAAAGAGGTAGCTCTTGTAGACGGTATTCTCTCGGTATATCTTGAAAAGAATATCCCAGAAGAGAAGAAACCAAAGAGCTTCTCTATAAATTCAAAGCCAGAATTCTTGGTAGAATAACCTGTTGGTCTTTCCCTCTTTCGCCAGAAGTAAAGAGGATCTTTTAATTTGACATATCACATCACTGTGATATAATACTACTATATTATGATAACAGGCTTCTACACATCTATTGAAAAACAATCCAACTTCCTTCTATATCGTGGATATAATGATGAAGGAAACAGAGTAAAACAAAAGGTTAAATTTAAACCTACGTACTACCTAGATTCTAAGCATCAGAATCCAAAGTACAAGGGACTTGATCGGGCCCCGATTGATCCAATGACATTTAATTCTATGTCAGATGCAAATGAATTTGCCAGAACATATGACGGTGTTAGTACATTTAAGATATATGGCAACTCCCGACATGTGCCTGCTTTCATTCAGACACAATTCCCTAATGAGATTTCTTTCAAGCGTGACCTTGTCGATATAGGTAACATTGATATTGAAACAGCCTTCGGTGATGGATTTCCAGATTGTGATAATCCTGTTAATGAGATTCTTACAATCGCATACAAGAGTTCAAAGGATGATACATATCGTGTCTGGGGTTTAAAACCATATGATGAGACACAATCACAACTTGATGTAAAAATTGATTACATGCAATTTGGTTCCGAGGAAAAGATGCTATTGCATTTTATCGACTGGTGGGCCAACCCAGAGAATACACCAGATGTGATTACAGGATGGAATATTAGATTCTTTGATATTCCTTATATGGTCGCTAGAATGACACATCTACTAGGTGAACAGAATACTAAACGACTATCACCATGGGGTTCTATTCGAATTGGTGAAGTAAAGTTTATGGGTAATTCTCAGCGAGTGGTTACTCTATCCGGTGTGTCTCAACTTGATTATATGGATCTCTTCAAGAAGTTTGCTTACACATATGGCAATCAAGAATCATACTCATTGAATCATATTGCCAGTGTTGTCCTTGGTGAAAAGAAACTCGACTATTCTGAGGTTGGTTCTCTTAGAAATCTATATGATGCAGATTACCAAATGTTTGTTGATTATAATATCAAAGACGTTGAACTAATTGAAAGATTCGAAGAAAAGATGGGTTTGATTACTCTGGTTATTACAACAGCATATATCGGTGGTGTTAATTACACAGATACCCTTGGTACAACTGCAATATGGGATTCAATTATCTATCGTCGATTGATGAGACAAAGGACTGTTCCACGTCTTAATCAACTTAAACCAAGTGAATATATAATCAAATCTGGTACGGACAGCATTGCTGGCGGATATGTAAAAGATGTTGTCAAGGGTATGTCTGAGTGGGTGATGTCTTTTGACTTGAACTCACTATATCCGAATATCATTATTCAGAATAATATGTCACCCGAGACATTAATTCCTTATTCATTCGTGGAGAATGTTGTACCAGAAGTTCTATTAGGAACAGATAAGAAAGCGCCCGAAGGAATTGCTATGGCTGGTAATGGTTCTGTATATCGAAAAGATGTCAAAGGTATCATTCCAGAAATCGTTGAAGAACTCTATACAAAGCGTGTCGAGATTAAAGAAAGGACAATTGGATATAAGAAGCAGTTGGCTAAAGATGAAGATAATCAATCTCTTATTCGTGAAGTGACAAGAAATGAAACACTTCAGATGTCGGTAAAGATTCTGTTGAATTCTTTATACGGAGCTATAGCCAATCAACACTTTCGCTACTATGATCCACAGATTGCTGAGGGTGTTACACTAACTGGACAGACTGTTATTCGTACAGCAGAGAAGGCTGTAAATGAAGAGATTCAGAAATTTCTCAAAGAATCAGATTTGAAAGATCGTGTTATCGCAATTGATACTGACTCTGTCTATATTACAGCCAAGGATATCATCGATAAATTCAAACCAAAAGATCCTGTCAAGTTTTTGGATGAGTTTGGTAACAGAGTGATTGAGCCCGCACTTAATCGAGCATTCGACATCTATGCTAAGAGAACTAATGCATATTCGGATCGAATGGTAATGAAACGTGAAGCCATCGCAGATCGTGGTATTTGGACAGCAAAGAAACGATATATTCTGAATGTACACAATAATGAAGGTGTACAATATGCCGAGCCAAAGATCAAGATGATGGGTATTGAAGCAATCAAATCTTCTACACCACAAGTCTGTCGAATAGCCATGAAAGAGATTTTCAAGGTTATTATGGGTGGCAGTGAAGAGAAGACACAAGAAGCTATTGCTCTATTCAAGGAACACTTCAAAACATTATCACCGGATTTGATTGCATTCCCACGTGGTATATCTGATGCTACCAAGTGGATGGACAAGGATGTAATTTATCAGAAGGGGACACCTATGCATGTTCGTGCTGCTCTTCTTCATAATCACCATGTAAAGAAGAATGGTCTTGACAAGGAATATGAGCTAATCTATAATGGTGATAAAATTAAATATATTCATCTTATGTTACCGAATCCTGTAAAAGAGAATATCTTCGGTTTCAAAGAAAGATTCCCAGAAGAGCTGAACCTTAACAAATATATAAACTATGAACTGCAATTCAAGAAGTCATTTATTGAACCTCTCAATATGATACTTGAAACACTAAACTGGAGCGACGAGAAACGAGTATCACTACAAGATTTCTTCTGCTAAATTATAATATGATTGATAAGATATATATACCAACAGCCTGCCGAGTAGATAATCAGGTTACATACAATAATCTTCCTAGAGAACTACAAGAGAAAGTCGTGTTTGTTGTTCAAGAGTGGGAGCGTGACCAATATAATTATGATGCTGAATATTTAGTACTTCAACCAGATATTAAGATAGGTACTAAAAATGCACTGTCTCGTACTCGAAAGGTTATCTATGAGACCGCTAAAAATGAGAGATATGCGATGTTAGATGATGATCTACATTTCAAGCGCCGAAATTCTAAATATTGGAATGGTGTTTCTAATATGGAAAAATCTTCAAGAGTTTGTACAGAAGATGATGTACTTGAGATGTTTGAAACCTATAATAATTGGTTAGATAATGGTATTACATTCTGTGGTTGTGCACAACAAAATAATCCACCGTTTCATAATATCTTTGAAGATAATCGTGCGATGTCTTCATGTTATTGGATCAATGGATCTGACTGGGCCGATAAGATTGAAGAGATGCGCCTTGATGAGGTTCGTGTTGCGCAGGATGTTCTACTCATCATTGGTCTATTATCTCGTGGTTATCGTAATCGTGTAAGTAATGAGTTTATCTTCGCTAATCAAAGTATCGCATCCAAGAAAGAAAAGAGTATTCATTGGGATCAAACTGAATTTGATGAAGTGCATGAGAATCATAAATTGATTCAATCAATGTACCCAAAATATTTTAAAATTCTTTATGATGAGAGTGGTAATCGCATACAAGGTGGATTTAGAGATCATGGCAAAACATCAGTGAAGTGGTCACAAGCATATAAAGATTCACAAGTGAATACATTATTCTAGTGTTGACATAAATAAACACATAATATATTATAATATCATGTCTAATTTAAATCAACCGAAATATCCAATCTATATCATTTCTAAAGGAAGATCTGATACACGATTTACATCGCGCTCACTTGAGATGATGAATGTTCCTTATTATATCGTTATTGAGGAATCAGAGTTTGAGGCTTATAATAAGCATATTGATGCTAATAAGATTTTAACATTACCTAAAAATTTCAGAGAAAATCCTAAGTATGCCAAGAGATGTGAAGCAACAGGACTCCTTGGTGGATCTATCCCAGCACGTAATTTTGTTTGGGAACATTCTATTAAAGCAGGACATGAACGTCATTGGATTATAGATGATAATATTCGAGATTTCTTTCGATTCAACAACAATAGACGCCGCCGTGTGAATACAGGTGCAACATTTCGTGCTTGTGAAGACTTCGTTGATCGATATAAGAATGTTAAGATGGCAGGTATGAATTATTCATATTTCGTTGTTCCATCTGAGAATGCTGTGTTTAAAAAGCCTTATTATTTGAACTCACGGATCTATAGTTGCATTCTTCTATCGAATGATCTTGACCATAGATGGAGAGGTCAATATAATGAGGATACCGATTTATCATTAAGAATTTTGAAAGATAGACACTGCACAATGTTATTCAATGCCTTCCTATGTGGAAAGATCGGCACACTTACTATGAAGGGTGGTAATACTGAAGAGGTTTATAATTTCAATGCTGATGGTAAAGACTATGATGATCGATATGATTTCGCAAAATCTCTTCAAGATCAACATCCAGATATCACAACAATCACAAAGAAGTTTAACCGCTGGCATCACCATGTAGATTATTCTGGTTTCAATCAGAAACCTATCTATAAAGATCACATTGTTCCAAAGATGGGCATCAATGAATATGGTATGGAATATAGGAAGCCAACTTTAGAAGAAACAAATGAAATTGAAAAATATTGGGTATGAAAAAGAACGTAAGAAATACAAATGATACAGAGAACAATATCTTTGATAGATCACAAGGTATTGAAAATACATTTCATGGATGGTGGGGTATGCCTGAATATTCACATCAAGAATATGCATTTGCTGTTGTAGATTTCTCATTTGAGACTGACGAAGATCTACAGGATTTTATTGAAAAGAGTGGTATGCCAATAACAGATAAAACAAAATCAACATGGTACCCAGATATACCATATAATAAAGATGTAGATCATCGTTGGTTTGATGGAGGTGAAGTATGAGAAAAGTAGTAATTAGATTTCCAGATGAAGAGTCTATGGTTGAATTCGGCAAGAAGATAGGTATCAAACATTTTATTCCTAAGAAAGCTAATGGATCTAAAAGACCAAGAACCAGAATCACATATAAGAAACCACAAAATAGTTTAGAACAATTCTTTGGTTAAAATGATATCTCTTACACTATTCAAGTCCATATTCGATAACAAGACCCATCGCAAGATGGATTTTAACTATCTTGAAACTTTTGAGAAGTTACTCTATGATCTGTCAAAACAACCTGGTTATAAACCAAAGAAAGGTGAATATAAAGATGGATCACCGCTAATCACTCCAGCCAGTTTTGAGAAAGACACTACTAGAGCAAATAAAAATGTGATTAAATGGAATCGTTGGGCCGCACTCGATGTAGATGAATATGATGGAACATTTGAAGAAACAATTGAGAAGTTCAAAAAGAACTACTTCATTTGTTATTCATCTGCTTCTTCAACAAAGGAGAAGCCAAAGTTTCGTGTGATTCTGCCTCTGACTGAATCCGTTCCTGCTGATAAGATTCGCCATTTCTGGTATGCTCTGAATCATGAGTTCGGTTCGGTAGGTGATGCACAGACAAAAGATTTGAGTAGAATGTATTATGTTCCTGCACAATATCCGAATGCTTATAATTTCATTTTCACACATAAAGAAGAACTTCTAAATCCTACAGAATTAATGAAGAAGCATGCATTCGTAAATGGATTTAAAAACTCATTTCAAGATAAGATGCCTGAACATATTCGTGCTAAGATTGCAGAATATAAGAAAGATAGACTCACAAATGTGAGTATTAAGTGGGATTCATATCATGATTGTCCCTTTGTGAATAAACAACTAGTTGCTGAATATAGAACAATGTCCGATAGTGGGTGGTATCATAAAATGTATCAGATTATGGTATCAATCTCAACCAAGGCTCTTAGAGCCAAATATCCAATATCACCAGATGATGTTGCTAAGCTATGCAAAGAGATTGATAATGATACAGGTGGATGGTATAAACATAGGCCACTGACCTTAGAAGCATCGAGGGCTATTGATTTCTCGATGAAGAATGTGTAACCAGTTGACTATCAATAGAATGATCTAACCTGTTGATAGTCAACGACTTATACTAAGAGAAGTGAACTTGATTAAGTTATTGATGGTCAACGACTTATGATTTTTGGAGTATCATATAATTAAAAGTCCTAACCCGTTGATACTCACTAGGTTATTTCTATGTACAAGATGATCAAAATAGGTTATAATATACATATAAGATTGATTATGAATATTACTGAAAAAGAAAAAACCGTGCTTCAGCTCATTGCCCAAAATGAAATGAATCCTCTTAATTATGGAGTTCCAGAATGTGCTGATGATACTTACACTTGGTGTAACTGCATCGATGCTGGGTATATCTATGACCACATGACTCATCCGAGTCTGAAATCAATTCCAGGCACCGTTGCCTCCCTTGTCAAGAAAGGGTTACTTGTGACTAATGGAGAAACAATTGGTCACTCTGAGACTGGCTTCGCCCTTTGGAAATCGGAAATCTACATTGATGAAACAGAGAAGGATGAGGATGAGGAAATCAAAGCTCCCGTTGCCATCAAGAACATCATTGATTACAAAGGTTATGGAGAATTATTTACTTTGGTTACCACTAGCAATGGACTTGAATTTCCTATTGATCGCAACACTGCTGAACAATTAAAGGGACAGGGAAATGTTTTTATAACGGCTAAGGCAGATGTGCTCCTCCGCTCAGTAGAACAACACCTAGTAAAATAAATTATGAAAATTACAAAAGAAATGACCGACGCCATCGCCAAAATTACAGAGGCTATGAAAGTGAATTATAATAAATTCATGAGTGAAGATTCTGAAATAGCCGAAGAGATGCGCACAAACTTCGCAAATAAGATCAGCTACAAGGTAGGTGCCAAATATATCAAGATCATTAGTGGTGGTGGGGCTCACTCATTCATCGTGAACTGTGAAACTGATAAGAAGTTTAAATATGGTGACTATCTTAAAGCAGCGAGCTGGAATGCCCCAGCTCGAAACTTCGCTCGTGGAAATGTCCTAAAGGATGATATGTCCAATACTCAATGGACTGGATTGTAAGTCTCTGACAATTAAGGGGTTATGACTTTTGAGATCTTATATAAGATAATGTCATAACCCTTTGATCATCAATGACTTCCATATGTTGACAAAATGACCAAAATATATTATAATATATACATAAGATTGAGAAAGATTTACTAAATTATGAAGACCTATATTAGAACTTACGACCTATCCAAAGTGTGGCCTCCTGCCGATGTGCTCAAATGGTGCTCCAGAAATAACTTCAGTCGGGCCGCCGCGGCTGATGATGGAAATGATTATAGTGTCTTAAAGGATCAGCTCGAGAGTTGTCTATATTTTGATTATGGACATTTAATGATCGCTCACGATGGAGAACGATATACTGGCTGGGGCTTAGCTTATGATCGACACGAGAGAAAAGAATATCAATGTTATGTGATGCCTCGCCAACGTAGAAAGGGTATTGGCTCTAGACTCCTCAAGAAAGCATGTTCCATATATGGTAGATTAAATATCTATTCACATGGAACAAGTGAAGATTTTTATAAAGCAAACGGTATGACTACCAAAGAAGCTATAACTGGTCACAAATTGAAGATACTGTAATATCAAATATCAATTAAAAGCAATAACAAATCTATGAAAAAACTAAGTAAAGTACATGAAGCTAACATTTGAAAGAAAATAAAAATTATAATGGAAGATACAAAAGAAGTATATGATAACATTTGCGTTGTCACCCGCGAAGATATTAATGTGGATGTTCCTGGTGAAGTCCTAAACTTTCGACCAAAGGAATTCCTAAAGGTTGTGATTGGCAAATCGGTGGCTCTTAATCTCCAATATGAGGCTGCACATCAGGTTTATGTTGGAGAAAAATCTAAGATGCCCTTTGTATCAAAGGGTCCAAATAAACTAAAATAAGTATTTACAATTAACAGAAAACAGTATATAGTAACTATAATGAACTACGAACAACTAGAAGAAAAAGTAAATCAGTGGGCAGCCGACAAGGGTATTCTCGATAAGGCTACTGCACTCACACAACTTGGTAAGACTCAAGAAGAACTCGATGAAACACGTGAGGCTCTTCTTTTATTGGATTCTATCCAAGGTGATCAGAACAAGCAGGTGAAAAGATCGGAAGCCTTGGTTGAGGTAGAAGATGGTATTGGAGATATGTTAGTCACCATTATCATTTTATCTAAATTAGTAGGATTTAACTCTGTCGAATGTCTAGAAACCGCATATAATGTGATCAAGAAACGAACAGGTAAGATGGAGAATGGTGTCTTTGTGAAAGATGAAGACTAAAAATAATATATAATAATATGTCACTATTAGAAAAACTAAAAAAATCATCCCGTTCAGCGGGAGTCTCAGTGTTGTCAGAATCTAAACTCTTTTCGGAGAAGGAATTGACATCAACACCAGTACCGATGATCAATACAGCATTGTCGGGTTCAATCGATGGAGGTCTGGCTTCTGGTCTTACAGTTCTTGCGGGACCATCTAAGCACTTCAAGACTTCATTTGCTCTATTGATGGCTGCCGCATATCTTAAGAAACATGAAGATTCTGTTCTTATGTTCTATGATTCAGAGTTTGGTTCACCCCAAGCATACTTTGAATCTTTTGGAATTGATACAAGTAGAGTCCTACACACACCAGTAACAAACATCGAGGAACTTAAATTCGATCTTGTACATCAACTGGGTGAGATCGAACGTAAAGATAAAGTGATCATTGTCATTGACTCTATTGGTAATATTGCATCTAAGAAAGAAGTTGACGATGCTGAGAATATGAAGTCTGTTGCAGATATGACTCGTGCTAAGGCACTCAAGGGTTTATTCCGCATGATTACACCTTCACTCACCTTAAATGATATTCCACTACTTGCTATCAATCACACTTATCAAACTCAAGAGATGTTCAGCAAGGCTGTTGTCTCTGGTGGAACAGGTGTGATGTACTCTGCTGACAATGTATGGATCATCGGTCGCCGACAAGAGAAGACTGGAACTGAAGTTTCTGGTTATAACTTCATCATTAATATTGAGAAGTCTCGCTTTGTTAAGGAGAAATCTAAGATTCCAATTAGTGTCACATGGGAAGGTGGCATTGAGAAATGGTCAGGCTTGGTCGATGTTGCTATGGAAGGTGGATATGTTGTTAAACCTAAAAATGGATGGTATCAAGCCAAGAATCCTGCAACTGGTGATGAATTAACTGGCAATCTTCGCTTGGCACAAACTATGAATGAGGAATTCTGGACTAACATCTTTGATAAAACCGACTTCAAGGAATTTGTACAGAAGCGCTTCAAAGTTGCATCTACTACAATGATCTCCGAATCAACACCTACAATTGAAGATGGAGATTCCTAAGTACACAATGGTTGAAAAAGAAGACGTAGATTATTACGGCTTCAAGATTCAAGATGGTGAATATAAAGATGTTGTATACTTCTATGGTGAGGTTTCTATAAAAGAAAACATGGATGAAGACCAAGCAACTATAAGTTTCAAGTTTCAGATTGACAAAGGAAATAAACAGTATAGTATAGAAGAATTGAATGAATCAACAGAATTTAAAACTCTGATTGGCGATATCCTAGCAACATTATTAGACGGCGAAAATAACGAAGATGATTAAAGATTTACAAGCGATAATACTTAATAACTTAATATACAATGAAGACTTCACAAGAAAATCATTACCTCACTTAAAGACTGAATACTTTGAAGCTCATAATGCACCTGTATATAAATTAATATTATCGTTTGTAAGTGAATATAATAAACTACCTAATTCTGCTGCTCTTGAAATTGAGTTTCAGAATTCGGAACATATCACACGGAGTGACGCGAATGAGGTCCTAACCCTCATTCGTGAATTAGAGAAAGAGGAAAAGGTCGATGATCAGTGGCTAATTGATTCTACAGAAAAGTGGTGTAAAGATCGAGCCGTGTACCTTGCTATCATGGAATCAATTCAGATCATTGATGGTAAAAAGAAAGATAAGGCTGAAGGTGCAATCCCCGAAATTTTATCAGATGCACTAGGAGTTTCCTTTGATTCTAATGTAGGACACGACTATATTGAAAATGCATCTGAACGTTTTGCTTTCTATCATAAGAAAGAAGACAAGATGCCGTTTGACATTGAGATGCTCAACACAATCACAAAGGGTGGTGTAGGTCGAAAGACATTGAATATTATCCTTGCTGGCACAGGTGTTGGTAAATCTCTTGCCATGTGTCATTTTGCAGCCGCTGCATTATCTGAAGGTAAGAGTGTTCTATACATCACACTTGAAATGGCTGAAGAAAAGATAGCTGAACGTATTGATGCAAATCTATTTGATATTGATATCGGTGATATTGAGAATCTACCCAAAGACCTATTTGATTCTAAGGTAAAGAAGATTCAATCAAAGACTAATGGTAAACTGATTGTAAAGGAATATCCAACAGCTGTTGCTCACTCTGGTCATTTCCGAGCCTTGCTTGATGAACTTAGATTGAAGAAAGACTTCAAACCTGATGTTATATTCATTGATTATCTTAATATTGCGGCTTCTTCACGAATGAAAGGTCTTGGTGGATCTATCAATACATATTCTTTTGTTAAAGCAATCGCGGAGGAACTTCGAGGACTTGCTGTTGAGTTCAATGTACCAATCTGGTCTGCAACTCAGGTAACAAGAACTGGATTTGGTAATTCTGACGTTGAGATTACTGATACTTCAGAATCATTCGGTCTTCCTGCAACTTGTGACTTGATGCTCGCTCTTATTTCAACTGAACAGCTTGAGGGTATGAATCAGCTCATGGTTAAACAACTCAAGAATCGATATAATGATCCAACAGCCAACAAGAGATTCGTCGTTGGGATTGATCGTGCCAAGATGAGATTGTATGATGTTGAAACTTCTGCACAGAATCTATCTAATGATGGTTCATCAGATTCTACTCCACAAACGCAATCCAATTCTGATTTCTCAACCTTTAAGATTTGATATGATTACATTATCAATAAGGGGTTCAAATCAGAAGATTAGATCTGAACTTGAAAGTGCTTTCTTTTTTTATGTTAAAAGACTTATGCCTAGATTAAAGAACCTTGAAGTTGATATAGAACTTATAAGGAATCTAGCCGATAAAGAAGGTCTTTACGGTGACTGTTCTTGGAATGATAATAATCATAACCCAAGAGATTTCACAATTAGAATTGATTCTTCCTTAACCTTAGATGATATTCATGATACACTCGCACATGAAATGATACACGTTAAACAATATGTTAGGGGTGAGTTAGTTGATCTCATTCGATCACCTAAGATGTGTAAATGGATGGGAGAATTAGTTGATTGGACTAAGTTAAAAAGTGATGAGCCATGGGAAAAAGAGACATATGAGAGATCAAATGTGCTATATGAAGAGTGGAAATCTTATAAATAGATATAAATATCACTATCATTAATTTATGGGAAACATGCAATCTTTCAAAGAGTTTATAGTAGAAGCCACTAACTTAACACCTGCAGAGTTAAAGAAACCTGCAACAGGTGGTCCTAATAAAGGTCAATCACGACTCGATATTCTCAGTGATCTTATTAAAAAACAAATCCCTTTAAAATTATATAAAGGTGGAGAGATAACAGTTGCCAGTGTTCAAGGTGCTTTAGATGCAATTGAACAGTTCAAAAGAGATGGTAAAGCATTCCAACTCTCTGGTGTTAATGGCAAGACTATTTCTTCTTCAGATATATTGAAATCACCAGAATTCGGTGGTGGTGCTGGAGCAGGTGGTGGTACAGCCAATACAGCAATCGGAGAATCTGCACAGTGTGTGTGGATGGCTGCTATGTTAGATATTGGTTATGATAAACCAATGGAAAGCTTTACTGATGAAGTTCTCATCAAAGCATTTAAACAGGTTTCTGTTGGAAAAACATCTATCAAAGAAATTCTTAATATCGATGAGAGTTGGAAGATTTCTTCATATCTTACGGCTCAATATGCTATCAGAAATCATTTGATTGAACGTGATATGATTTTTCATAGAGATGATAAAGTGATGAAAGAATTATATTCTTCGAAAGATCAAGCCTTTAAGAACAATGATTTTAAACCGTTAAAAGATGATAAATGGAATCCTGGTGATATTTGGGTATCAGAAAAAGGTTTTAAAGTAAAAGAACTTGATACATCAACAGTTGAAAGCTTTAATGATGATATACTCGATTTATATCTTCAAAAGAGACTGGTTGGTATCTCATTGAAGAAAGTCGCAAAGAGTGTTAAGGGTGTTGAGAAGAATATTGAAAGACCACCTCTAACATCTGATTATAAATTTAGTGGTGGTCATATCAAAGCCATTGCAAGAGGTGAATGGTACACATCTAAAGCAAATTATGTAACCTTTATGGGTGGACAGATTGATCTAAGAGCTAATAGTGCATTTGGATCACATAAAGCAGAGATTAAAGGTAAAGGTGCTCGTGGAGGTGGTGCATCTTGGGGTGTGATGCAAGATGCAGCAAAGAGAATCTATAAGAAGAGATTGCCTAAAAATAATGATCTCAGAAAAGAGGCTAAAGCAATAGCAGCTGGCAATTCAAAAGCAATTAATAAATTCACTGCGATGCTTCAGAAATTTGATAAAACTATTTCAAAAGAAAATGTCATTGAAGAGCTTGGTAAGATTAAGAGAAATTCTGATATATGGATTCACGGTAAACTTGGTGGTCTATATATTCTCAATCTGATTGGCGATGGTGGCAAGAAAGCAGATCAATTTATTACACAGATTGTGAATTACGCAGGTAGTTCAACATCAGATTCAAGCGCATATATAATATTAAAAGAAAAGTAATGAATCAACTAGAAGCAGCATTGAGATTCCATAGAGAGAATCAAATACCCATCGCACATAATATCTTTCGTCCACATTCAGAAAACTATTATAAGTTATTTGAATATGCTAGACAGATGAAAGAATCTGCTACGGCCCCAACATATTTGAATGAATTTGATGAATATCTTATGTCAACAGACATTGGTAAGTTTGGTCTCTACGAAGGTGAAGAAGTTCCACTTGACCATCCATTCATTAATGAAGCAGAATATAAAGGCGATGATGTAGAATTGAATAAACCTAAAAGAGGTGGAAAGAAGAAATTTTACGTATATGTGAAGAATGATAAGGGTAATGTAATCAAGGTTCAATTCGGAGATACATCAGGTCTTAAAGCTAAGATTGATGATCCCGAAGCAAGAAAATCTTTCGCCGCTCGACACAACTGTGCAGCAAAGAAAGATAAAACAAAAGCAGGTTACTGGTCATGCAATCTTCCAAGATATGCATCACAACTTGGCTTAAAAGGTGGAGGTGCATTTTTTTGGTAATATGAGTAAACCATATACAGATAAAATAAAAGGTAATACAAAGATTCGTATATTTGAATCAGATATTGAATCAGATGAACTAGTTTGGCATCGTGATCGAGTAGATCGTGTTATTACAATATTAGAGGGTGATGGATGGATGTTTCAGATGGATAATGATATACCAAAATTGTTAGAAGCTGGTGATATTCTTAATGTGTCTAAGATGGAATATCATCGTCTCTATAAAGCAGGAACTACACCACTTAAAATACAGATAGAAGAGCCTATGAAAAAGTTTAAAACATTCTGTGAGGAACAAGAACTCGAAGAAGGTTATGCAATTGATTTAACACCTTGGCAATTCTCACATCGAGGACAACAACCTAAGGGCGAAGGAACATGGGCATTTGACTATAAAGCATCTTTAGATTCTGGTGGAATGATTGGAATGCAACAAGATACATTCTTTTCAAAAGCAATGTCAACATATAAAAGCGCCGTTAAACAATTGACCAAATTTCTAAAGAAAGATTTGAAAGTAAAACCAAAACAAGTTGAAATTAAATTGGCACCATAATGATATCATTTAAGACATTTATAGCCGAAGCGACATCGAGTAAGAATACTCACATGACACACTTGGAAGACCGAGTGATTTATGGTGGTGTTAAAGGTGCAAGAGAAGCCATCTTTGCTTTAAGAGCAATGAGAGATATGTTGGCAGGCAATAGTAATGAGAATTATGATGTTACTGTAAAATGGGATGGAGCACCAGCAGTGTTTGCGGGTATCGATCCAAGTGATGGTCAATTCTTTGTTGCCAAGAAAGGCATCTTCAATAAAGATCCTAAGGTATATAAATCAGAGGCTGATGTTCGTGCTGATACATCTGGTGATCTTGCTGAGAAATTAGTAGTTGCCTTTAATGAATTGAAAGATCTTGGTATTAAAGATGTGATTCAAGGTGATATCATGTTCACAAAGGGTGATGTTGCAAAGGAATCGATTGATGGAGAATCTTACTACACATTCCAGCCAAACACAATTGTTTATGCTATTCCTGTTAAATCAGATTTAGGTAAACAGATCGCTAAGGCAAATCTTGGAGTTGTATGGCACACAACTTATAAAGGTAAGGATTTTCATTCAATGAAAGCATCCTATGGTGTTAATCTAAAAGGTTTAAAGAAGAAACCTTCAATCTGGTATCAAGATGCTGAATATAGAGATGTGACAGGTAAGGCAAGTTTATCCGCTACCGATACAAAACAAGTGAATGATGCATTGAGTAATGCAGGTAAAATCTTTCAGAAGATTGCGAGTTCGACACTCAAACAGATTCAAGATAATCCACAACTTGCTGGTCAATTCGAAACATTTAATAATAGTCTTGTTCGAAAAGGTGAAAGAATTGGTTCACCAGCAAAGCATGTGAATGATCTTCTCATTTGGTTCAAAGATAGATTTGAGAAGGAAAGAGCAAAGAGAAAATCGCCAAAGGGTAAAGAAGGTGTTGATAAGAAGGAACAAGAATTGATGAGATTCTTCTCAAAAGAGAATAGAAAGAACCTTCAACTTGTATTTGAGCTTCAGAATGCTATTGTAGATGCTAAGCTTCTTATTATAAATAAACTTGATAAGGTAAAACAACTTGATACCTTTGTTCGTACTAAGAATGGTTTCAAGGTAACAGGTTCTGAAGGATTTGTTGCTATTGATAAGACTACTTCTGGTGCAGTCAAATTAGTTGATAGATTAGAATTTTCAATGAATAACTTCAGCAAAGATGTAATAAAAGGCTGGGAAAGATAAAGATATGATTAAAGGATTTAAACAGTTTAATGAAGAAAACTCAAAATCAGTTGTGTTCACATTTGGACGCTTCAACCCTCCGACCCGCGGGCATGAGAAACTTCTGATTAAAGTAGCTAGTCTCGCTATAGGGAATGACTATAAAATATTTGCGTCTCAATCAAATAACCCAAAGAAAGATCCTCTTGAGTATAAAGAGAAGGTTATGTTGATGAGAAAGATCTTTCCAAAACATGGTCGCAACATCATCTATGATAAGAAGATTAAAAATGCAATTGATGCACTAGTATATCTTTATAATGCGGGTTACACAAAAGCCACAATGGTAGTTGGTGCTGATAGAATTTCAGATTTTAAATCTCTATTGAACAAGTATAATGGTGTTAAGGCTCGTCACGGCTTTTATGATTTTCCAGAAGGAATTTCAATTGTGTCTGCAGGAGATCGTGATCCAGATGCAGATGATGTTTCTGGCATGTCTGCTTCTAAGATGAGAGCAGCTGCTATTGAAGGTGATTTTCAATCATTCTCAAATGGTCTTCCAAAATCCTTTGGTGATAAATTAGCCGTATTCAATCTTCTTAGGAAGAGAATGGGTTTGAAGGAGATGACTAATTTTCGTAAGCATATTGAATTAAAGACATCAAATATTCGTGAGAGATACATTGCTGAAGAGGTATTCCTTGTTGGTGATCGATTCTTAAACTTAAGGGGCGAGATTCATTCAGTTGCAGAAAGATGTACAAACTATATCGTAGGCTCAGATGACAATAAATATTTCCTTAATAAGATTGTCGAAGTAAAACAAGATAAGGATATTAAGGATAGGAAAGGTTCTCAACCCGCAAAGTATTTTGCAAAGGATGCTGAAGGAGATGAGATGGCAAAGTCCACTAAAGCAAAGAGAGCAGCACACTTTAAGAAAGGTGCCGCAAAATCTGATGATGATCCATCTGCTTATAAGGCAGCTCCTGGTGATGCATCTGCTAAAACAAAACCTTCGAAACATACTAAGAAATTCAAAGATATGTTTGGCGAAGATAAGAACCCTATCATTGATGCCGAAGATAATGTAGAAGAGGGTGTAGATGATCCTGCAATCTTTAAAGCCGTATTCCTTGCAGGTGGCCCAGGCTCTGGTAAATCATTTACAGTGGGTAAGACAGGTCTCGGTGCTCTAGGATTTAAATTGGTGAACTCTGATCCTGCCTTTGAAAAAGCAATCGAAAAAGCAGGTGGAGTGATGGAGCCAGAATTTATCTTCTCTCCAAAGGGACAAGAGGTTCGTGCAAAGGCAAAGTCTTTAACTGCTAAACAGATGAGTCTTTACATTCAGGGACGACTCGGCTTGGTGATTGATGGAACGGGCAAAGATTATGAGAAGATTAAAAAGCAAGCCAACAAACTAAAAGAAATTGGTTATGATGTAGGTATGATTTTTGTAAACACTGATCTAGAAACTGCTGTTAAAAGAGATTCAATGAGAAGTCGAACACTCGGTCCGAAACAAGTAAAGATTATGTGGGACGGTGTTCAGAAGAATATTGGTAAATTCCAGTCATTCTTCAAAGATAACTTTGTAATTGTGGATAATTCCGAGGGTGCCAATTGGCAGAAAGCAACAACTGATGCTTATAAGAAGATGATTAAGTTTGCTAATGCAACTCCAAGAAATAAGATTGCGAGAGATTGGATTAAGCAACAACTTGGTGAAGTATATGAAGATGTTAAGACAGGTATTCAAAAGAAAGCAGAAAAGACTGGTATTTCTTATGCTATTCTCAAGAAGGTATTTGATCGGGGTGTAGCGGCATGGAGAACAGGACATCGCCCTGGCACAACTCCAGAACAGTGGGGATATGCTAGAATCAATTCATTTGCTACTGGTGGAAAAACTCGAACAACCGCTGATGCTGATTTATGGAAGAAGCATAAGGGCATGAAAGAATCTGAATTCAAGTCACATTGGATGTATGATCCAAAGACTGGTGAAAAAGAATGGGCTGAAACTGAAGATGATCACAATCGATTAAATGATAAAGGTTGGGTTCATGAGAAACCTGTCAAAAAATAAATGATTACCAAAAAACAATTAGATTCAATCGAAAGATTTGCCGACAAACTTTGGGGTAAGGTTGGCCTAGATGTTGAATTCACTCGACATTTCCTTGATAGATTGAATGATTCTCGTAATAAAAAAGATATCACACCGGCAGAGATACAAAGACTATTTAAACAGTCATATCGTAGATACGGTAAGAAAATAGCCTCACTTGGTCAAGGGGCGCAGGCCGTTATCAATGATATGGAAACAGATATTAATATGCCATTTGTTCTACAACTAGATAAGAATGGTGAATTAGATTTGGTAGCAAAGACTGTTATGAGGAAGAAAGATTTTAAAACAACTAATCAAAAATTTACAGTAGAAAGTGGTGCAGGAGAAGAAGGTACAAAACAGCTTTCTTATAAATATAGGAAAGATACACCAAAACAATCAATCAATGGGAAAACTGAATCTAATATGAAAAGACAAAATTTTATACCTAAAGCGATCATCGATGAAGATGTGCCAGCTTTTATGGGAGCTTTGGCACAAGCTGCTAAAGATGGTAAGAAAGAATTTGAATTCGGCGGAAAGACCTTTAAAGTCAAGCTGAAGAAAGATGTGGTTGATAAGATCACAAAGAACATGGATGAATCAGAAGATCTCGATGATCTTTTCATTGATGGCATTATTTCGGATTTAGTAGAAGCTGCAGCCGCAGATTATGCTAAACTCTCTGATTCAGATTTAAAAGATTTATTTGACATCTTCAAAAACGTTGGACGTTCTGCTGCTAAGCCAGTTATTTTAGCCATCAAAAGAGAGATGCAAAAAAGATCAATGAAAGAAGATATTGATCTTGAAGAAGATTCATTCGATAAATTAGCTAAGAAACTCGGCCGCATAAACCCAGAAACCTTAGGAGATGTTCTTAAAGGAAAGATTAAATTAAGCCCTGCAGAGAGAAAAGAATTTGATGCATTTATGAAAGGCGCTAGAAAGATGTTCGCTAGTGAATCAACTGATCTTGAAGAAGCTGATGGTTGGATAGCAATCTTTAAAGGAAAGAAATTAGAGATCACGAAAAAAGATGCAAAAGACCTTTGGGGCGCAAAACAATTTGCAATCAATAAGCTTAAAGTTCCAAAAAGTAAACAAGGACTTCTTGCAATCAAACCAGCTTATAACGAATCAAATGACCTTGAAGAAGCAACTGAGCTTGAAGAAGCAGTCAAATGGTGGACAGTTACTATTACTAAGAAAACTGGTAAACTCTTTAAAGGACAAACGGTTGATGTGAAAGCAAGTAACTCTGCTCAAGCTATTAAGAAAGGTCTTAAGCAAATGAAGGCTGATCCAAATACAGTACCAAGCGGAAGTGTAGATGCTGTACTAGGAGAATCAGTTGATCTTGAAGAAGCTGTTAAATGGTGGACAGTTACAATTACTAAGAAAACGGGTAAACTTTTTAAAGGTCAAACAGTTGATGTGAAAGCTAGCAATAGCGCTCAAGCTATTAAGAAAGGTCTTAAGCAAATGAAGGCTGATCCAATGACAGTTCCAAGCGGAAGTGTAGATGCTGTATTAGGAGAATCAGTTGATCTTGAAGAAGCAACTCTTCCATTTAAAGAATTGGAGAAGGCTTGGATTAGAACAAAAGGTAACCAGAAGAGAAGAGAAAAACTTATTAAGAAACACAATCTCAAGCCTCTTATTTCTAAGGTGAGACCTGGTGCAATCAAACTCGGTCCTCTCAATAATCTTAAAATGAAGACTGGTAATTATACTATGGCTGGTCTAGATGCTGATGGCGAATTAATCTTTGTAACCAACAATCCTTTGAAAATTCGTTACCCAAGTAACATTAAAGATAGACCTAAGGGTGAAGAGATGAAAGAATCTGTTTCACTTGAAACACTTCGTCTTCGCAAAGTAATTCAATTGTCTGTAAATGAATCAGATGAAAAGTTAATTGATTCATTTATTGCAGAGTCTAATGTTGACATTTCATGGGCGCCAAGTAAAATAGTTAAAACATTCAATAAATTTACAAGAGAACTTTAATATGATTTCATTTTCACAATACTTGAAAGAGGGTGATTACCCTCTATATCACAAAACATTTACATCTGCTGCAAAAGCAGCATTAGACCTTGCCAAGAAAAGAGGATTTGAAGTTGATGAAGATGATTGGTTCAATCAAGTCTCAACCGGACCTAAAAAGCCAGGTAAGGGTAAGACCAATAGATATATTGTTAAAGTTACTAAGAATGGTAAAGAAACAAGGAAAAGACTAGCCTTTCAAGTCTATGGTATGGATTCTGGTAAGTATGAATTGAATGCTTATGTTGAATCGACGCAGATTCAAGAAGGTAAGGGTTCTGTGATTGATCAGATTAAAACAATTGTCTCAGATAAGCAAGCATCTAAGATCGGAGGAAAGATGATTGATATGCAGACAGCATCTGTTATCAGTCAGATTTATGATAAGGTCAGTGTTGCAACCAAGAAGAAGATGGAAAACGACAAGATTGAAAATCTTGTTAAAATTGCTCAGAGAGTGATGGCTAAAGAATCTACTGATCTTGAAGAAGCAATCAAAGTTAAGACTCATAAAGGTATGTATTCTATGAAAAAGGGAGAAGAATCCTTAAGAAATTGGGTTGATGGAATAGTGATCATGAGTGACGCTGTAAAGAAGAATCAACGCAAAACTGTTGCACAAAATATTGTTAAAGCAATTGAAACTGGTAAAATTAAGAATGCTGATCTAACACAAGACCTTGGAACTCTTATTGGTGTTAAAGCTCCAAGCGGTATGGAAGCACCAAAATCTGTTGTAAAAGATCGAATGAAAGAACTTAATTTACTCGAATCAACTGATAAAGATCTTGATATTAAATCTATAAAAGATTTGATTAAGAATCCATCGCCTAAAATGATTAAGCAATACGGCGGAAAAGATAAGTATATCAAGATGCTAAAATCCAAGTTGGCTAAACTTGAATCGATTAAAGAAAATATAGGTGTAGAAGATGGTCGCCGCGTCGTTGTTAAGGCTTTAACAAAACCGGCTGCATTAAGACTTCAGAAGAAATTGAGAAACAAATTCAATTCATATGATTTCAATATTGATAAATCTGGTCTTAGTATTATCGTTCCAAATGAAAAACATATCACCCGTTTCATTAATAAACAACCTGAAGTAGACACAATTGGTGAATCAGTTGATTTTGAAAAGACAAACACTTTAACAGTTGACGAGTATGATGAAGTTCAAAATTTCCAAAACTTCAATAAGAAAGATTGGCGGTTTGATAAAAAGAGCAAAACATATACCCGAAAGAAAAAAGTATAATAACTAAACACCTTACAATGGGGAATATGAACTCTTCTGAAAAAACTCGTTTAGATAGGATCGAAGAAAAGATCGATAAGATGGCAGATGCTATCATTGCTCTTGCTAGAGCAGAAGAAAAGATTACGAATCTAGACGAAACAACAAGAATTATCTTAAAGCGAATGGTTGCTCAAGAAGAGCGATTAAGGCAGGTTGAGCAACAACAAGCAGATGCTGAAGGAACATTAAAAACAGTCAAATCCATTGCTTGGACATTTATTTCAGCAATCATTACTGGTCTTGGAGCAGCATTGGTATGGATGTTAGATTTACCAGGAGATAAATAATAGTATGAATATTATAGAAAAAACATTAACCAATTTAAGTGAGAAACCTCTCACACCTTCTCAGAGAAGAGCAAGAGGTCGAATCATGAAACGTCTTGCACCAAAGA
>Ga0228671_1000041_pt1 | contig 33175 bp, 28 predicted proteins | sample 89DmetaG_FD_183013 | JGI IMG/M metagenome (GOLD analysis project Ga0228671, IMG submission 183013) | Seawater microbial communities from Monterey Bay, California, United States - 89D | ecosystem: Environmental > Aquatic > Marine > Coastal | place: USA: California | collected 2016-11-05 | reverse complement strand
CGGGTGGTGCCTTTTCTGGAATTGATAAAATGATAAGTAAAAGATTAAATATGCAGGCAGTTGGTTTTGGCGCATCAATAGAAGAGGATAAAATTGATGAGGAAAATTTACTGCAATATATTATTCCATCAGATCTTAAATCATTTGGATTAATTCCTGAAATTATAGGGAGGTTGCCAGTTTTAAGTTACATGAATCCTTTGGATGCAAAAATCTTAAGATCAATTTTAACAGAACCTAAGAACTCAATTATTAAACAATACCAAAAACTCTTCTCAATGGACGATGTAGATTTTACTGTTGAAGAAGGTGCTTTAAATTATATTGTAGAAAAAGCTGTTGAATATAAATTAGGTGCTAGAGGATTGCGTTCGCTTTGTGAGGCTATTCTTACAGATGCTATGTTTGAATTGCCAAGTTCTGATGAAAAAAAACTGGTGGTAACAAAAGATTATGCAGAAGAAAAAATGACAAAAACTACTCTAAAAAAATTAAGAGCAGCCTCATAATTATTGGAAATAAAAATATAATTACCTCACTAATTTAAATTGGTGAGGTTTTTTAATTTTCAAATCATTCAAAATTTCTAATTACTATATTTGTTTTAACTTTTTCAAGTCTATTTTAAATGATATCTAGAAGTACCATCGATCGAGTTTTTGAAACTGCCCGTGTAGAGGAGGTAATCGGTGAGTTTGTTCAATTAAAAAAAGCAGGAAGTAATTTTAAAGGATTAAGCCCTTTTACAGATGAAAAATCTCCTTCTTTTATGGTATCTCCAGTGAAACAAATATGGAAAGATTTTAGTACTGGAAAAGGGGGTAATGCAGTTTCATTTTTAATGGAACATGAACATTATTCTTACCCTGAAGCCATTAAGTTTCTCGCCAAGAAATACAATATAGAAATTGAGGAGACTGTTCAGTCAGATCAAGAAAAAGAGCAAATGAATGAGCGAGAAAGTATGTTCTTGGTTTCAAATTTTGCTAAAGAATATTTTCACGATATTTTAATGAATTCTTCACAAGGAAAAGCAATAGGGTTATCTTATTTTAAGGAAAGAGGTTTTAGTGAAGATACGATCAAAAAATTTGATTTAGGATATTGTTTAGATACTTGGGATTCTTTTACCAATGAGGCATTAAAAAAAGGCTATGATATAAAATATTTGGCTAGTACTGGGGTTACTATTGTAAGAGAAAATAAACAATTTGATCGTTTTAAGGGGCGTGTAATGTTTCCAATTCACAGTATGTCTGGTAGAATTTTAGGTTTTGGAGGAAGAACTCTATCAAGTGATAAAAAAACTGCTAAATATGTGAATTCCCCTGAGAGTGATATTTATCATAAAAGTAAAATCCTTTATGGAATCTATCAAGCCAAAAAGGAAATTGCGAAACAAGATAATTGTTATTTGGTAGAGGGATACACAGATGTAATTTCTTTTTATCAATCAGGGATTGAAAATGTAGTAGCGTCATCAGGAACTGCATTAACCTCTGATCAGATTAGATTAGTTCATAGACTAACTAAAAACATTACTGTCTTATTTGATGGTGATGCTGCTGGAATTAGAGCATCATTACGAGGGATAGATTTAATCCTTGAGCAAGGAATGAATGTGAAAGTTGTTACTTTTCCAGATGGAGATGACCCTGATAGTTTTGCTAAAAAAAATTCTGAAGCTTCTTTAAGAGAATATTTAGATGAATCTTCACAAGACTTTATTAATTTTAAAGTATCACTTTTAATGAAAGACACGAATAATGATCCTGTAAAAAAGGCAGGTTTAATTCGTGATATTGTTACTAGTATTTCTAAAATTCCAGATAGTATTCAACGAGAAGTTTATGTGCAAGAATGTTCACGTATTATGGAAATCTCAGAACGAGTTTTATTTAGTGAATTAGCACAATTAATTTCAAAAAACACTAAAGATTTTAAAAAAAATCAGCAAAAAGAAAAACAATCTTTTGAGGTTGTTAAAAAGCAAACTGAACAATTAAAAGAGGTAAATTCTTTGTTTATCTTGGAAAAAGAAATTATTAGAATTTTATTATTATTTGGAAATCAGGAAACAGATTTTGTTGATTTTATTGAAGTTGAAGATGAGGATGGAGTAGTACGTTTAGAAAAAGAAAAATATACAAACCAGGTTTGCAAAGAATTATATTTAAATCTTCAAGATGATGAAATAGAGTTTTCAAATGAAATTTTCCAAAGTATTTATTATGAAATGATTCATCAATTAAATCAAAAGGATAAGATTGAAATGGAAACATTTATAAATCATTCAAATCCTAATATATCCTCTATTGTAACTTCAATTTTAATGGATGATGAAAAATATACACTAAGTGATTGGAAGCGGAAAAATATTTTTGTAACTGAATCGTTAGAAGTATTATCTAAGTTAGTAACTGATGCAATTTTGAATTTAAGAAGAATTCTTATCGATAAAAAAATACAGCAACTTATCAACCCTAATGAAGGGCAAACTGCTGAGAATATTGACTTAGAAATGATTCAAAACTATACTGAATTAAAAAAGCGATTGTATAATAAATTAATGAGAGTAGTTTAGTAGTTTATTTGTAAAAATTTAACATTAAATTTTAAAACCCTCTGCAATTTTTTTTACTTTTATTAAGTATAAATATTTTATTAAAACCCCTTGAATGAAAAAACTAAACCTCCTAATGAAATCCTTTTTTTTAGTTATTTTAACTCCCTTTGAAATATCAAAAGGACAAAGACGCAGAAAGCTGTTAAAAGCAAAAAAAATATTAAATTCTGCTAAACTATTTTAATTTTTCTGGAATCATACAAACTGGTATTGGATCCATTTTATGTTTATTAGCCTTATTTAACTTAAGATAGGTTTTATAAACTTCTTTTTTTCTTCCATGAAATTCTTCTGTCGTTCTTCCCATTTCTTGAGCATTCATAGCCCATTCTAACTCGTCATAACTAGCACCCAATTGATCTTCATCAGTTCGGTCATCTCCCCATAAACCATCAGTAGGAGGGGCTTCTTGAATTTCATTATTTATTTCTAAAAAACTAGCAATTGCATATACTTCAGATTTCATTAAATCTGCTATTGGACTTAAATCTACACCTCCATCACCATATTTTGTGTAAAACCCTACACCAAAATCTTCAACCTTATTTCCTGTTCCTGCAACCAATAAGTTCTTTAAACCCGCAAAATAATATAAACTAGTCATTCGTAATCTTGCTCTAGTATTGGCTAAACTCATAAAACGATCCTCTTCATTATCTACTTTTGGCACAGCTTCCTTTAAGCTACTAAAAACAGGTGTTAAATTTACAAGTGTTGAACTTACATTCTTAAAATGATCTTTAAGGAAAGAAATATGACGAGTTGCTCTATTCACTTGATTTTTTTCTTGATGAATAGGCATTTCTAGGCATAATGTTGGTAAACCAGTTTTGGCACACAATGTGGACGTTACAGCTGAATCTATACCTCCAGAAACTCCAATTACAAATCCTTTAACTCCTGCATTAGATGCATACTCTTTTAACCATGATATAATATATTGAGTAACTTTTTCAACTTGCATAGAAAACTATTTTAGTATTTTTGACATTCTTAAGATGTAGTAAAGATACAAAGCATATGCGAAATTATTTCTTATTTTTCTTTCTTCTATTATTTTTAAATTCTTGTCAAAAAGAGGCCAAAAATAATATTGATACTTCATTTATTGAAGTAGAATTTACGATTAATCGATTTGAACAAGATTTTTATAACCATAAGGGTGAAAACCTTCAAGAACTTAAAAAAAAATATCCATTACTTTTCCCTGAGAATACTCCCGATAGCATTTGGATTGCTAAAATTAACGATACTGATGAACAAGAGCTATTTAAGGAAACTCAAAAATTATTTTCTTCAATTTCTGACATTGAATCTGAATTGGAATCATTATTTCAATACATCACTTATTATAACCCAATGTTTAATCCTCCAGATATTATTACAGGTTTAAGTAATATTGATTATGATTATAGAGTTATTTATAATCAACGATTGGTATTTATATCTCTGGATGTATATCTTGGCAGCAACCATCCATTTTATGGAGATTTTCCTGTCTATATCAAGCAAAATAATATTCGTGAAAGAATTATTGTTGATGTTGCTAATGCTATTATAGATTCTCAAATTAAACCAGTAACTAATAGATCTTTCCTAGCAAAAATGATTCATGAAGGGAAAAAATTATATCTGCTTGATCTGTATTTACCTTTTAAATCTGATGCAATACGATTGGGATACACTAAACAAAAATATGATTGGTCAATTACTAATGAAGAGCAAGTTTGGAAATACTTTATAGAAAATAATTTATTGTATAGCACTGAGACAAAATTGAATAAAAGATTTTTAGAAGCCGCTCCTTTTTCAAAATTTTATTTAAGTGAAGATAAAAATTCTCCGGGGAGAATTGGACAGTGGATTGGGCTACAAATTATCCGTTCATTTATGGATAATAATGATGTATCTTTGTCCGATTTACTGATAAAAAATGAGGAGGAGATTTTTAAAAACTCTAAATACAAACCAAGAAAATAATGGCTGTAGTACACACTTCTAAAATTGAATTTACTGTTGAGTTAGACGAAAATAAAATTCCTGAAAATATAAGCTGGTCAGCTCAGGATGGAGGAATTGAAAATGAATCTTCTAAGGCAATTATGTTGTCTGTTTGGGATCACAAAAAAAAGGATACCTTACGGATGGATCTCTGGACTAAAGATATGCCTGTTGATGAAATGAAACAGTTTTTTCATCAAACCTTAGTCTCTATGGCTGCTAGTTTTGAGCGTGCAACAGATGATCAAAAAATGGCTGCAACCATGGGAGATTTCTGTGATTATTTTGCTGAAAAACTTGAGTTAAAGAAATAACACCTTTATGGTTCTTACAAATCTAGGTTGAGATTGTAGAATCATGTTGGTTGATTATTCTTAAAATTTGTTTATAGTCTTCAAGGTTGTTTACAAAATCTAAACCAGATACGTCTATAATTAGCGTATTAAGGTCTTGTTCTGTTTTAATAAAACCACTGTACCCATCATGAATTTTTTGTAAATAACTTGCCTCTATATTTTGTTCATAGTCTCGTCCTCTTTTTTTAATATTATCTAAAAGACGATTTGTATTTTGATACAAGTAAATGTATAAATCTGGTTTTGAAATCTCTCTGTACATAATGTCAAATATTTTTCTATACAAAGCATATTCTTCTTTCTGTAATGTTACTTGAGCAAAAATTAATGATTTGAAAATGTAATAATCAGAGACAATAAGGTTTTTGAATAAATCAAATTGAGCTAGATCATCAATTAGTTGTTGATATCTATCTGCCAAAAAACTCATTTCTAAAGGAAAAGCAAATCGTTCTTTGTCATTATAAAATTTTGGAAGAAATGCGTTATCTGCAAAACGTTCTAGGACAACTTTGGCATTAAATTCATCACTCATTAATTTAGCTAATGATGTTTTTCCAGCCCCAATATTTCCCTCAATCGCGATGTAGTTATATTTTTCGGTCAAAGGAATCGGTCTTATCAATTTAGCGTCTATTTTTTCAATTAATGAGGAGTCATTACAACTACTTAGACAATTGTAAAGTTGTTTTTTCTCTATGGGGTGAAATGTGTTTTTTGCAATTTCAACTAAAGGAACTAATACAAAATTTCTCTCTAACATTCTAGGATGAGGAATTACGACTTCTTTTGAAAATATGATCTCGTTATCAAATAATAAAATATCAATATCTATTTTCCTATCAGAATATTTTTTTGTTTTTCTTCTCTTCCTGCCAAGATTTTTTTCTATTATTAGAAGCTTTTCCAGTAAAGTTTCAGGCTGAAGGTATGTTGAAATACCAATACATATATTATAAAAATCTTCCCCTTCATATCCCCAAGAACTAGTTTTGTATACAGAAGATATTTTTTGAATGGAACCAATATTTTCAGCAATTTCATGGATTGCTTTCTGTAAATTTTTCAATTTATCTCCTTGATTAGAACCTAGAGATAGATATGTAAGACGTTGTATTTTCATTTTGATTTACAAAGGAACTAAATTAATGGATTTAGGTTGTATGTAAACAAAAAAATCGCCAAAAAAACTTTTGGCGATTTTAAATTTATTAAAAGAAAAGATTTATTCGTCTTTCTTATTTTCATCTTTAGACTTTCGATCATCTCGAGGTCTTCGATCATCTCTGCGATTATCTCGTCCACGATTATCTCTACTTCCTCTTTGATCACGTCCACGAGAGTTATCTCTTGGTGGTCTTTCTACAAATCCTTCAGGTTTTGGTAAAATAGCTTTTCTAGAAACTTTTTCCTTTCTTGTTCTAGGATCTAAACCAAAGTATTTTACATCAAGAATATCACCCATTTTTACAACATCGGTAACATTATTTGTTCGTTCCCAAGCTAACTCACTTACGTGAAGTAGAACTTCATTCCCTGGGGCTTCGGTATATTCAACAACAGCACCAAAATCTAAAATTTTAATAACTTTTACCTCATATACAGAACCTTTTTCAGGTTTAAACATCATAGACTCTATTCTTGAAATCACAGTTTCAATACCTTCAGGTTTTGTTCCTAAAATTTCAATAATACCCTCCTCGGTAACAGGGTCTTCTGTAATTACAATAGTAGTTTCAGTTTCTTTTTGTAATTCCTGAATATGTTTCCCTCCTGGACCTATAAATGCACCAATTAGTTCATTAGGGATCCTTCTGTTAATCATTTTTGGAGCATGAGCTTTAACTTCTTCGTTGGCTGTAGCAATAGTGTCTGTAATCTTCTCTAAAATATGTAAACGACCGTCACGTGCTTGTTTTAGTGCATTTACTAAAATCTCATAAGGCAGTCCTTTAATTTTAATATCCATTTGACATGCAGTAATTCCTTCAGAAGTTCCTGTAACTTTAAAATCCATATCACCTAGGTGATCTTCATCTCCTAAAATATCAGACAATACTGCATAACGATCACCATCAGAAATTAATCCCATAGCAATACCAGATACAGGTCTTGTCATTTGAACCCCTGCATCCATTAATGCCATTGTACCTGCACAAACTGTTGCCATGGAAGATGAACCGTTAGATTCTAATACTTCAGACACAACTCTTACAGTGTAAGGGCAATCTTCAGGAATCATTCCTTTTAAACCACGTTGTGCTAAATTACCATGACCAACCTCTCTTCTGGAAGTACCTCTTAATGGTCTTGCCTCACCGGTACAAAAAGGAGGGAAATTGTAGTGTAAATAAAATTTCTCCTCACCTTCGTAGGATGGCATATCTATTTTATTCGCATCTCTAGAGGTTCCTAGAGTTACTGTGGCAAGTGCTTGAGTTTCCCCTCTAGTAAATATAGAAGAACCGTGAACAGATGGTAAATAATCTACCTCAGACCAAATAGGTCTAATCTCATCAGTTTTACGTCCATCAAGACGAATTCCTTCAGCTAAGGTTAATTCTCTTACAGCCTCTTTTTCAGCTTTACTGTAATACCCGCCAACTAAATGACCAAATTCGGTCATTTCTTCTTCGGTAAAAGATGCTTTTACTTCTTCCTTAACTTCAGAAAATGCAGCACCTCGCTCAGCTTTAGATGTTCCTTTTTTAGCTATTGCATAACATTTATCGTATGCTAATTCGTATATTCTTTTTTCTAATTCTTCGTTATGTTCAGCGGTTTCGTATTCGCGAACTTCTTTCTTCCCAAAAGCTTCTGCTAAACGAATTTGAGCATCAATTTGAATTTTTATGGATTCGTGAGCAAATTTAATTGCCTCTGCCATTTCTTCTTCTGAAATTTCATCCATTTCACCCTCAACCATCATTACAGAATCCGCAGAAGCACCAATCATCATATCTATATCAGATTCCGCTAATTGCGCTCTACTGGGGTTAATAACAAATTCTCCATTTACTCTTGCAACACGAGCTTCGGAAATTGGGCATTCAAAAGGAAAATCACTCAATTGAATCGCTGCCGATGCTGCTAAACCTGCTAATGCATCAGGCATAACGTCTTCATCATGAGACATTAATTGAATCATTACTTGAACTTCTGAATGGTAGTCTTTTGGAAATAATGGACGTAAAACACGGTCTACTAGACGCATTGTTAACACTTCACCATCACTTGGTCTAGCTTCTCTCTTAAAAAATCCACCGGGATATCGACCTGCTGCTGCAAATTTTTCTCTGTAGTCTACAGTTAATGGTAAAAAATCTACAGGACTCTGCTTGTAGTTAGATACAACTGTACATAACAACATTGCTTTTCCCATTTGAACAACAACTGAACCGTGAGCTTGTTTTGCTAATTTTCCGGTTTCTAACGAGATGGTTCTTCCATCTCCTAGGTCTATGACCTCTCTAAATACTTTTGGAATCATACTTTAATAATTCGTTCTTAATTAAACTTTTTTCTTTGTGTGTGTTGTTGTGTGTTGTTGTAGTCCAATGGAAGTAAAATTAAAAGAGGTAGCATATGCTACCTCTTTTGTGTAGGTATTATTTTCTAATTCCTAACTCTTTGATAATTGCACGATATCTTGAGATATCTTTTTTCTTCAAGTAATCTAAAAGACTTCTTCGCTTTCCAACCATTTTTACTAGAGAACGCTCTGTATTAAAATCTTTACGATTTTGTTTTAAGTGTCCTGTTAAATGATTGATTCTGTGCGTGAATAATGCAATTTGTCCTTCTGCTGAACCAGTATTAGTTTTACTATTACCGTGTTTTTCGAAGATTGATTCTTTTACTTCTTTTGTCAAATACATGCCAATATTATTTAAATGATTTTTATGTACATCAGTGATTTTTTCACTGACGTGGCAAATGTACAATTATTTTATATGTTAACCTATAAATTTTATGCCTATAAAAAAAGACAAATATAAAGGATAACTTATTACAGTTGAGAAGGTTGAATAAGGTTACTAGGATAAGATTTTTTTATGCTCTTATGGGCTGGTTTTGTATTAGATCTATATATAGATTAATTTGTTTCTTTAAATTTTTTCTTTCATAAATACCATCAAGAAATCCATGTTCTAATACAAACTCCGAGCGTTGAAAACCTTCAGGTAAATCTTTACCAGTAGTATCTCTGACAACTCTTGGTCCAGCAAATGCGATTAAAGCATTTGGTTCTGCAATATTAATATCTCCTAACATTGCAAATGAAGCAGTGGTTCCTCCTGTAGTTGGATCTGTACATAAAGAAATATAAGGAATTTTTGCTTCTGCAAGTTGTGCAAGTTTAGCAGAGGTTTTTACCAATTGCATTAGAGATAAAGAAGCCTCCATCATTCTAGCACCTCCAGATTTTGAAATCATGAGGAAAGGTAATTTGTTTTTAATTGAATATTCTATAGCTCTAGCAATTTTTTCTCCAACAACACTTCCCATAGACCCTCCAATAAATGAAAAATCCATTGCCGCTATAACAATTTTCTTACCCAAAGATTTACCGACTGCAGTTCTTACGGCATCTTTTAGTTTGGTTTTCTCTTGTGCAGCTTTTAATCGATCTGGATATTTTTTTGTGTCTTCAAATTTAAGAGGATCTTTCGATGTAATTTTAGTATTTAATTCTTTAAATTTATTATCATCAAAAAGCATTTCGAAGTATTCTTTACTGCCAATTTTAACATGATAACCATCTTCTGGACTTACATAAAGGTTGCGTTTTAATTCTTCAGTATCTATTATTTTACCACTAGGCGTTTTGTACCACAAGCCTTTTGGGGTGTCTTTTTTTGCTTCTGTAGGCGTGTTAATTCCTTTTTCTTTTCTTTTAAACCAAGCCATATAATAGTAGTTAGTCGTCTGTTTTTGTTGTTAATTTAAGTAAATGTTAACTCAAACTAAGTTCACAAATTTAATGGAATAATATTTAACTTTCCAATAAAAAAGAAAGTCTGTTTAAATTTTAAACAGACTTTAATAGTTGTGATTTTCATAAACTATAATGTATCTACATTATTTAGATCTTCAAAAGCCTTTTTTAGCCTAGTTTTGAAAGTAATTTCTCCTTCGCGTAACCATTTTCTTGGGTCGTAATGTTTTTTATTCGGTTGGTCTGCGCCATCTGGATTCCCAATTTGACTTGCTAGGTAATCTGCTTTTCCTTGCATATAATCACGAATTCCTTCGGTAAAGGCATATTGCAAATCAGTATCAATATTCATTTTGATAACACCATAACCAATAGATTCTCTAATTTCTTCTAGTGTAGAACCTGATCCTCCGTGAAAAACAAAATCGATTGAATTGTGAGGTAGGTTATATTTTTGAGAAATATATTCTTGTGAGTTTTTCAGAATTTTTGGAGTTAATTTTACGTTCCCAGGTTTATAAACACCGTGAACATTCCCAAAAGCTGCAGCTATTGTAAATTGAGGGCTAACCTTCATTAATTCCTCATAAGCATATGCTACTTCTTCTGGTTGGGTGTATAATTTTGACACATCAACATCTGAATTATCAACGCCATCTTCTTCACCACCTGTAATTCCTAATTCAATTTCTAAAGTCATTCCCATTTTAGACATTCGTGCTAAATAGGTTTTACAAATTTCAATATTTTCTTCTATTGGCTCTTCTGATAAATCAATCATGTGAGAGCTATAAAGAGGTTTTCCAGTTGATTTAAAATGTTCTTCACTAGCCTGTAATAAACCATCAATCCAAGGTAACAACTTTTTAGCACAATGATCTGTATGTAAAATTACAGGAACTCCATATGCCTCCGCTAATAAATGAATGTGCTTTGCACCAGCTACTCCTCCAGCTATTGCTGCTTTTTGGTCTTCATTAGATAAACCTTTTCCAGCATTAAACTGAGCTCCTCCATTAGAGAATTGAATGATAACAGGAGCATTTAATTCTTTTGCTGTTTCTAGTACAGCATTAATAGTATTTGAACCTACAACATTTACAGCGGGTAGAGCAAATGCTTTTTCTTTAGCAAGATTAAAAATAGCTTGAACTTCTTCTCCAGTAGCAACTCCTGGTTTGATATTGTGACTCATTTCTCTTATTTTAAATGATTGAAATTTAGGCATCAAAAGTAATCAAAAAATAGCTAGAAGTAGATATTTTAGAAGCATATGAGCTTAAAAATCATCGAAATCGTTGTAGAAAAAAGTAAACTAGTTTAAAAAGGATAATTTATTCCAATATTATATACTGCGTTTGAAAAATTGTAATTTCTAAACCATTTATTGGTCTCAAGATAAGGTTCATGCATTTTAAAACCTAGATCTAACCTAAAGACTAAAAAACTAAAATCATATCTGAGTCCAAAACCAGATCCAACAGCAATATCTTTCATCGAATTAATTCCATTAAATTTTGCTTCTTCCTCAGCAAAAATTGAATTTGTAATGTCCCATATATTCCCTGCATCAACAAATAAAGCCCCCTTCAAACTACCAAACAAATCAAATCGATATTCTGCACTAGTTAAAAATTTTAGACTTCCAATATTATATTCTAATCCAGAATTTCTATTCCCTGGACCTAAGTCATAAGTTTGCCAAGCTCTTATGTCATTTGAACCTCCAGCAAAATAACTTTTAGTAAAAGGTATTGCAGAATTATCGTAGGGAACAATTGCACCAACAAAACTTCTAAAACCAATAACCGAGGCATCATCTATTTCCCAAAACTTTTTATATTCTATGTCAGTTTTAAAATACTGAGCCAAGGGAATATTAAAAATAGTTTTTCTGTTATTGTTATTTTTTTTACTGGACAATAATCCCCCTATATTTCCTGAGTTTGCTACTCTAATCTTAAAAAATGAAAAATTATTATCTCTAAAGTCACTCTGGTTATTGTAAGTATAAGAATACGCAATTGTTGGAATTAAAAAGTCTGATGTTATGATATTATATCGATCTAAAATATTTAAATTATTTCTGTAAGAATCTGGGTTATTAGCAAGAAATCCCTGATCATTAAAAACAGTATTCATAAAGGAAACAGTTTCTTGCTGTCTCTCTAAAATATAATCTGGGTCGTTAAAAAACTCTTTTGCAATAGAATTTAATTTAACGTATTCAGAGTTATAGATGTCAAAGTAATTCCCGATTCTTAAGTTTCGAACATATTGAGTGTTAAAAATATCTAATTGAATTGTTTTTTTTGAATTGTATTGCCATTTGTAACTCATTAATGCTGTTACTGTTTCTCTGTCTAGCCCAATATTTTGCTGAATACTTGTTCCTAATGAAAAGATAGTTTTTGGAGACATTCTTTTTGGAACTAATTTATTGATTCCAAAAGGTGCAACAAAACGAGGGATTTCTAAAGACATATCCGCTCCAATTTCCCATGAATTAAAAAATTGTTCTTCTTTATTTGCATCCTGAGAAGCATTAAAAAATGAGCTTAAAAATGAAAGTTTAAAAATTTCGGCACCTTTAAAGATATTTCTATTCACTATAGAAAATTTTGCAGATACGCCGAGATCTCTGATGTTTGAGTGCGTAAGTTCAGTTTCTAAATCTAAACTATATTTATCTAGTGGTGTCAGTAAAATAGAAACATCTAGTTGATTATTTAAACTATCTACAGGTTCATATTTAATATTGATTACCTTAAAATTTCTTAATGACTTTAGATGTTTCCTTGTTAAGTTCCTCAGGGAGTCAGCATATACATCATTAGGCTTAATAAAAATAGACTCTGATAAAAGTTTAGGGTTGTATTTTATTTTATTGTGAGCTAGAAAAGTAATTCCTTCATAACGAATAGAATCTAAATTAGGATTATCTTTCTCGGAAAATGAATAATCTGTAAAAACTGTCACTTTTCTGATTTTCTGAATCTTGTAGGGTTTTAAAACATAATCTCCATTTGTTTTTAAAATTCTTTTTTTATCAAAAATAACAAGATCAATATTTGTTTTATAATTGTTTGTATTCGCAGTATCAATATTGTAATAGCCTAGATCATTTTCTGTAAAGTGATAAATTCCATTATTTCTAAATAGATTAGTAATTCTTTTGGCTTCCTTAATAAAATTGCTCTCTATAAATTGTTCTCCAGTTTTCAGGTAAGATAATGCCTTCTTTGATTGATATAAAGAGTCTAAAACAGGTGATTTAATTTTTGTTCTTATAGAATCTATATAGGTTGGACGTCCTGTATTGATTATGTAATTTATTTCTCCCCTCTTATTATTTAATAGTTTCTTGTTGGAGTTTACCTCTACTCTAAAATACCCTCTATTTTTGTGGTAAGCTGTTAGATTATTTATGGTTTTTATAATTTTTTTATCATCAATAGTTATTGGAGCCTGACCATTTTTTAAAAACCAATTATTTATACCAATCATACTGTTTGCAAATGAGATACTTTGCTTTTCAGAAAAAATATTTTTAATAAAATTGTATGTTTTTGGTTTTTGGGTTGCCCAATCTGAGGCTTTTTTCGCCTTATTGTTATCTCCTAGGTTATAAAAATATAAAGATAGTGGAAGGCCAAGGGTTTTACTATTTGGTTTTTGAACTAATAACTCAGTTAAATCTGTATTGTTGTTTTTTTTATCATTAACAATAATTGTATTCTGAGTCAATAAATATTTAGTGTCTTTTACTCTCTTTACCGAGCTACAAGCAGATAAAAATAAGATTAATAAAAAGTAAATAAATATTTTTTTCATGAATTACATTCAAAATATAAACTCAAAAATACTACTTTTGAGTTCTTTATTAAGATAATTTTTTTAGTTGTATATAAAAACACAAGCTATATTTTTTATTATTCTTATATAATAATTTTAATTTATTAAATGATTTTATCTAATAACCATCAAAAACTAATAACTAGTTTATCTCAAAAAAAGTATCGACAAAAACATCAGTTATTTATTGCTGAAGGGGTAAAAGTAGTTCGAGAGTTACTAAAATCATCTTTTGAATTAGAAATTATATTTTCTACAGATCATGAATTTTCATCCTTAGACTGTTTTGTTCAAGTATCAGATCAAGAATTAAAAAAAATAAGTAGTTTAAAAACACCAAATAAAGTTCTTGCATTATTTAAAATACCATCACAAAAAAAAATAAATTCTTCAGGATTAATAGTGGCATTAGATACTGTTAATGATCCTGGAAACTTAGGAACTATTATTCGATTGTGTGATTGGTTTGGTGTAGAACAACTTGTTTGCTCAAAAGATACAGTAGATTGTTACAATTCAAAGGTGGTTCAAGCCACTATGGGTTCTTTAACAAGGGTATCAATATCTTATCTTAATTTACCAGAGTATCTCCAAACTGTATCTCTCCCAATTTTTATTGCAGATATGGATGGAGTTAATATTCATAAAGCTAAACTTCCTGCTTCTGCAGTTTTGGTTATGGGTAATGAAGCTAATGGTGTTTCTGAGACGTTAAAACAATTAGTTAGTAATAAAATATCAATTCCAAGATATGGCAATTCTAACCAAGTAGAGAGCTTAAATGTTGCTACAGCTACAGCTGTTTTATTGAATGAATTTAGAAGGTAAGATTACTCAAAAGCAAAATTTATAAAAATACCTCGTGTAGAAAATGAATTAATAGGAGATGTCCAAGGGCTATCATTATTATTGTCATCAATAAGCTCTCTATTCATAGCAAAAAGGCCACGAATTGAAGGTGAAAACTTAAAAAATGATAAATAAATATCTATTCCAAAACCAACTTCATACATGAAGTTTTTAGTTTTCATTCTAAATTCTCCACTATAATTATCATCCGAATTTTCTTGATTACTCGAAAAATTGTGGTCATAGGATACACCAGCAAGTACAAAAGGTCTAACATTATTCCATCTGTCTGTACTCAATTTTAAAACTAAAGGTAAATGTAAATACGTAGAGCCAATTTCTCGAACGCTATCTCTTTCTGTAAGTAATGAGGAATTATTATTAAAATAAATGGACTTAGAATTACTAATTAGTCCAGGTTCAAAACGTAAGTTTATATTTTTATGAATTCTTAAATCTGCAATTAAACCCACATTAAATCCAGAAGTAGGTTTTATTTCAACAACTGTATTAGGAAAATTACTGGGTCTATAGTTAACCTTAAAATCGTTTTGATTTATCCCTAAATAAAAACCATAATGAATTTTTGGATCATCAAAAGTTGGAAGATTATCTACATTTCTTCTTATTTGAGAAGATGCTGTGTGCATAAATAAAAAACAAACAATAAAAAACAGTATTTTTTTCATATTATTTAGACGCAGAGTATATGGTAGCTACACCAAATGTAACAGGGGTATATTCTGTATTAATAAACCCATTATTTTTCAAAATATTGTTGAAGGTTTCCCCAAAAGGAAAATAATTTGCAGATTCACTTAGATAGGAGTAGGCTATTTTATCCTTAGAAAATAATTTACCAATAATTGGCAGAATAAAAGAAGTATAAAATTTATATCCTTGTTTGAAAGGAAATTTTGTTGGATTTGATGTTTCTAAAATAACAAAAGTTCCATTAGGCTTTAAAACTCGTCTAATTTCAAGTAAGCCTTTTTCTAAATTAGCAAAATTACGAACACCAAATGACACAGTAATAGCATCAAAAGAATTATCCTCAAAAGGCATATTCTCTGAATCGCCAACTATCATTTCTATTTTATCGTTTAGTTTTGCTTTGGAGATTTTTTCTTTTCCTACTGCTAACATGCCCTCTGAAATATCTAAGCCAATAATCTTCTTAGGTTGAAGTGCAGACATCATTAATGCCAAATCTCCTGTTCCAGTAGCTATGTCAAGAATCTGTTGAGGATTATTTTTTGAAATAATCTTAACTACTTTTTTTCTCCAACTAACATCTATTCCAAATGATATTACTCTATTTAAGTCATCATAGTTCTTAGAGATATTATTGAACATTGTAGCAACTTGTTCTTTTTTACCAAGCTTAGAATCTTTGTAAGGTTTAATTATCTTAGACATTGTTTGTTTATCTGTTGGTACTTGATATTAATTATCCGTTAATAGCGACTACTTGGCTAATTTCATTAGGAAGCATTTCTTGTAACATGGTTTCAATTCCGTTTTTTAAAGTAATGGTAGAGGAGGGACATCCACTACAAGCACCTTGTAAAATTACACTTACAATCTTGCTTTCTTGATCATAAGATTTAAAGGCTATATTACCTCCGTCTGAGGCTACTGCTGGACGAATATATTCATCTAAAATAGCCACAATTTTGGCAGGAGTTCCTTCTAATTCAGCAGTATCAAATTCTTTAACAGAAGGGGTGTTTGCTTTCTCAATTGATTTTGGGAGTTCTTTAATGATAGTTTTATTGTCTTGTAAATATGAACTTATAAAATTTCTAATTTCAGCGTAAACATCATTCCATTCAATAATATCAAACTTAGTAATAGAGATATAATTTTCAGAGATAAAGACTTCTTTTACAAATTGAAACCCAAACAAGGCTTTTGCTAAAGGTGATGATTTACTCGCTTCTTCTATGTTTTTATATTCAACATCTGTTGTTGTTAAAGACGTATTTGTTCCAAACTTCATAGTTGAAGGATTTGGCGTTGCCTCTGCATACACCTCAATTGCTATTTTTTTTCTAGATTCAGAATTTTCATTTACAGCAATTCCACCTGCCACAAAATAAGCTTCAATTTGCTCTTTAACTTCCTCCTGTACATCTATCCAACTAACAATATTAAATCGTTGAATGGCAATAAAATTTGCAGTAATGAAGATTTTTTTTACAAAAGGTAAATAAAATAGTTGTTGAGCTAGTGGGGAGTTTTTAGCTTCATCAATATTATTAAATTCATAACTACCTCCGTTTATTAAAATTTGATCACTTACAAATTTTATGATTTCATCATTGTTTGTAGTCTGAATTGTTATTCTTTGTGCATTCATCAGAAAAATAAATAAGCAGCAAAATTAGTCCAAAAAAATGAATAGATGTGTTAAATATAAATAAAAATGGAAGTCGAAAAAAAGGAATAAATTTCCAAAAAAACTTAGTTTAAATTAAATATGAACAGAAAGACCAATAGTAATTACCGTATTCTCGATGTCTAATTGTGCTGGTTCAACTTGATTGTATTGAGGGTAAAAGTTGTATTGTTCGTTTTTATTATTTTTTCTGTAAGCTAAGTTTAGTTTTATCGATCCAAAATTGTATCCTAAACCAAAAGAATACGTTTCTAGATTGTTCGATAAAACTGAATTTGTATATGGGCTTTCCTCATATTGAAAACCACCCCTCAAACTTAGTTGATTAATTCTCCATTCTGTTCCAAGATGAATTGAATTAGCTCTTTTTAATTGATTGTCAAAAAATAAATTTTCTTGTGAAAAATCGTCACCAGATAGATATAGTCCATTATAATTTTTAGAGGAGTAATCTAAACTAATCAAACCTACTTTCCCAAAAATTATTGCTGTACTTGCTGTTATTTTAGCCGGTGTTCTTAATTTGTAAAGAAGTTCTTGGAAAGGTAAATTGCCTCCAAAAGTATTATCATAAATCACATCATCATTACTTACTTCAATTTCAGTATCCCCAAAAAATCCATCATTGTTAATGATATTAGTATTTTCAATAAGTTCCGTAAACCAAGTTGGTGATTGATAACTTAAACCTAAACGTATCGTTTTGGAGGGTTTATAGATAAAACCTGCACTCAAAGAAAAACCAACTCCATTTGTGAAATTTTCTTGATAAAATCTTGCAGATAATGTGTTTTCATTTCCATCAGTATTATTTTCTTTCAAAACAACTTGTTGACTAAAATTAATGTCATAAAAGTTTAATCCAGCTCCAACATGTAATTTTTCCTCGTATACACCAGAAAATACAAAATTTAATTCTGAAAGTTCTCCATTATAAAAGTTTGATAATTCTTGATTTTCTGAAATATTGTAAAGTATTGGGGTTTGACTTTCATCTAGAGGGAAATTATCAAATGAAGAAAAACCACTATTCCCTTTTGCATTAAATCTATTTTCAAAATCTGTAGATATTCTAAAATTAACTCCAAAAGCAAATTTTGACCATTCATTATCAATGTTATTTTCAAAAGTAAACACTGCCCCTGCATTAGAGATATTAAAAAAATCTTCTTGAGTCATCAGTGAATTTCCATAATAGTTTGTTGCAATATTAGTATTTCGGGTTTGAAATGCTATTGCTGCATTATTACCATTAAAAACTGATATTCCAGCAGGGTTGATTATCATAGATGACACATCTCCACCTAGTGCTCCAAAAGCTCCACCCATAGCAACAAATCTAGCACTTCCGTTTTGATCATTATTTGAAAATATGGTCGCTATATTTTGATATCCCAGTGATTGAGAATAAGACGCACTTGTTAGTGCAGCAAAAACCACAAATGAAATAATTTTTTTCATAAATTTTTTAATTAAATTTTAACCCCTTTTTTTGGAATAACTTCTAGATGATGAACTTCTGCTTGAAGAAGAACTTCTTCCAGAAGATGAGCCGCCTCCTCGAGAAAAATTACTGCTTCTAATTGAGGAGTTTCTTGGAGAATTGTTAATTCTAGACCTTGTAGAACTATTACTTCTAGTTCTTGAAGAATTTGACCTATTGTTGCTTGTTCTTGTTGATGAATTGCTGTAACGAGTTGTGGAGGTTTTTCCAACATTTCTAGATCGTTTACTCTGTTCAGGAACATTTTTTGTTTGACTGTAGACTTTGATTTTATTTTTATCAAACCTTAGCCTTTTAGCAAGGTTGTCAACATTAACATCTCTAGAAGTATTTCGAGATCTTCCATTGGTGAAAGTTACTCTTCTGTTGCTATTATTTATTCTTCTAGAATTTGTATAATTTCTTGAATTTAATGTGTTATATGAATAATTTCTCCTTCCATAATTATAGTTTCTGTATATATTATTAAAGTTACCATAGCCATAATAATTTCTTGAATTGAAATAACCATACCCATACATTCCATTGAAAAAAGGGTTGAAAAATGGGAATTGTAAATATCCATAACCTGGCCAAAAGGAAGGATCACCAAATCTACCTCTCCATCCAAATCTCCATGCCCTTCTATTCCATGGATTTAAATATCCAAAACTGTAATAAGGATCGTAAAAATTCCAATAATTATTCAATCCATATCCAACATTATTTAAATTTAGGTTGATAATTACTTGCTCACTGTCAGAAGTACCCCAAGCTTTATTCATGTTATAAGAATAAATACTTTCAGGAGCATTATTTATAGTGTCTTCAATTGAGCTGTAGCTGTCAATATTGGTGAGAATATCCGTTCCATTAATACCATCAATTCGCTCCAATTCTCTTGTGAAGTACTGATTTTCGTTTTCTTGATATTCCTTACTATTATCAAGAATAATTCTTGTTCTAGTTCTCTCCGAAGAATAAATACCATCAGTATCAGGGACGTTTTGATAAACCGTACAAGAAGTTATCAAAGTAAGTACTAAAAGAAATAGTAAAGGCGACTGATTTAGTTTGTGGTAATTTAACTTCATAATAATTTTTTTTTAGAGTCAATAAAAACAGTAATTAGAACTAAAAACATTTTTTTTTATTCTCTATGCTTAAAATGCTTTAGTTTTGCTTTCGTATTTTTACATTACATCAAATTTACAATATATTTATTAACCAATAATTAACAACATCTGTGCCAAAGTTTGGATTATGAGTAAGAAGTTAACAAAAAGAGCAGAAGACTATTCTAAATGGTATAATGAAATTATACAGAAAGCAGATTTAGCTGAAAATTCTGCAGTAAGAGGCTGTATGGTAATCAAGCCTTATGGTTTTGCAATATGGGAGAAAATGCAAGCAGAACTAGATAGGATGTTTAAAGAGACAGGACATCAGAACGCTTATTTCCCTCTATTTGTGCCTAAAAGTTTATTTGAAGCCGAAGAAAAAAATGCAGAAGGATTTGCGAAAGAGTGTGCTGTAGTTACGCATTATAGATTGCAAAATGACCCTGATAATACAGGTAAACTTAGGGTAGATCCAGAAGCTAAATTAGAAGAAGAGCTCATTGTTAGACCAACATCTGAAGCTATTATTTGGAATACGTATAAAGGATGGATTCAGTCTTACAGAGATTTACCATTGTTAATTAATCAATGGGCTAATGTTGTTCGATGGGAAATGAGAACCAGATTATTTCTGAGAACAGCTGAGTTTTTATGGCAAGAGGGACATACTGCACATTCAACTAAAACTGAAGCAGTGGCAGAAGCCGTTCAAATGCAAAAAATTTATGCTGAATTTGCTGAGAGTTTTATGGCAATGCCTGTGATTAAGGGTTACAAGTCTGAAAGTGAAAGGTTTGCGGGTGCTGAAGATACATACACAATTGAGGCTTTAATGCAGGATGGAAAAGCATTACAAGCTGGTACATCTCATTTTTTAGGTCAAAATTTTGCAAAAGCTTTTGATGTAAAATATACATCTAAAGAAGGTAAACAAGAATATGTGTGGGCAACTTCATGGGGAGTGTCTACTCGGTTAATTGGTGGATTGATAATGACTCATTCAGACGATTTAGGTCTGGTATTGCCACCAAAACTAGCACCAATTCAGGTAGCTATTATTCCAATCTATAAAGGAGCAGAACAATTAGCTGTGATTTCTGAAAAAGTAGCAATTATTGTAAAATCACTAAAGTCAAAAAGAATTTCGGTTAAATTTGATGATAGAGACACTTTTAGACCAGGCGCAAAGTTTGCTGAATATGAACTTAAGGGTGTTCCCATAAGAATTGCTATTGGTAATCGTGATATTGAGAATAATACTGTTGAAGTTGCTAGAAGAGATACCCTAGAAAAAAAGACCATTTCTCAAGATGAATTAATTAATTATATTGAAAATTTATTAGAGGAAATTCAAGAAAATTTATTTGACAAAGCACTTTCTTTTAGGAATAATCATATTACCGAAGTAAATTCTTTTGAGGAGTTTAAGGATGTTATAGAGAATAAAGGCGGTTTTGTTTCTGCTCATTGGGATGGATCTATAGAGACAGAAAATAAGATTAAAGAGTTAACGAAAGCCACGATTCGATGTATACCAAACGAGGTAATTGAAGAGGAGGGTACTTGTGTTTTAACTGGAGAGAAATCATCTAGAAAAGTACTATTCGCAAAGGCCTATTAAATTTTTTAAAAAAATATTGTAGAGTTTTAAAAACGTTGTATATTTGCATCCGCAATCGAAGGATTATTTTATTTAAGATTGCAATTGGTCCGTTCGTCTAGGGGTTAGGACGCCAGGTTTTCATCCTGGTAACACGGGTTCGATTCCCGTACGGACTACAAGTTTTATTTAAAAAACATTAAAGAAATGGCAAATCATAAGTCAGCATTAAAAAGAATAAGAAGTAACGAATCTAAGAGATTGCGTAATAAACATCAGCACAAAACTACGCGTAATGCTGTTAGAGATTTACGTGCATCAACTAACAAGAAGGAAGCTGAAGGTATGTTAGTGAAAGTGGTTTCAATGTTAGATAAACTAGCAAAGAATAACATCATACATAAAAATAAAGCAGCTAATTTAAAATCAAAATTAACAAAGCAAGTTGCTACCTTATAGGTTTTAAATTAAATACATTATAAACGCTCTATTTTGAATCAAAATAGAGCGTTTTTTTTGGTGTTAAAAATTACCAGTCATAACTTTTTTGAGTATCTAGTTTTATGAAAATAAAGAGTAAAAGTGTAAATCCCCATAATGATGATCCACCATAACTAAAAAAAGGTAATGGTATTCCAACTGTTGGTAATACGCCTATCACCATTCCAATATTTACAATTAAATGAAAAAATAAAATAGAGGCCACTCCATAACCATAAATTCTACCAAATTTATTGGCATGTTTTTCTGCTCTATATATTATTCTATAAAGAAGTGCCATAAATAAAAATATAACTAAACTAGACCCCACAAAACCCCATTCTTCCCCTACAACACTGAAGATATAATCCGTATCTTGTGCAGGTACAAAATTTCCTTGAGTTTTATCTCCTTCAAGAAAACCTTTCCCCCAGAATTTCCCTGAACTAATGGTTTGTATGGACTGATCTGAATTGTATCCAATTTGTTTAGTGTCTGATGTTTTTCCTAGAATTACCTCAAATCGATCTCTTTGATGTTTTTTTAAAATATTATTGTAAGAATAATCTGCGCTAAGAATAAAAAAAGAAGAAAATAAATATAGCCCTACAACCTTCATCCAATTAAATTTTAGGAAACGTTTATCTCTGTAGATACAATAAATTATATAAATGGTAATAAGAATATATAATGAGCTGATAATAACTTTAACTCCTGCGATAATAGTAGCAATAAATAATACAATCGATAGTGCCCCAAAAATAATATAGGCTAAGGTTAATCCCTCTCTATTTAAAACGAAAAAGAATGCTAAATATATAATGGCAGAACCTGGGTCATGAAGAGCAATAAGTAAAGCAGGTAAAAAAATTATTATAAATGCTTTTATTTGATTTTTTAGTATGCTTAAATTGTATTTTCTATCACTCATTAATTTTGCTAGCCCTAGAGCAGTAAAAGTCTTTGCAAACTCAGAGGGTTGGATACTAACACTTCCAAAACGATACCAAGATCTTGCACCATTAACCTCTGTTCCAAAAATAAATAGCCCTATCAAAGTTAATAATGAAAGAATGAAAAAAATACTAGAAAAACGCTGATAAAATTTTGCATTAATAAATAGAATCAAAATAATGAGAGGAATACTAAATAATATCCAAAGAAGTTGTTTGCCATATTTTGAGGAAAAATCAAACGCCTGAATATTTTCATCAGTATAAGATGCAGCATATATATTTATCCATCCAAAACCAACTAGTAGTGTGAAGAAAAGTACGAGTAGCCAATCTATACCAAAAAAAATATTATTTTGTTTCTGTCTCAATTTGTTTTAATGCTATAGTTTGTCTTTCATATATTGGACTTAAATCCGTTTTTAACATTCTTTCTTCAATCCATTTTCTACTAATCATTCCTCTTAAATATTTTTCTATCATTAGACTAGTTATTGGTGCGGCAACAGTTGATCCAAACCCTCCATTTTCAATAAACACAGCAACAGCAATTTTAGGATCGTTTTTTGGAGCAAAAGCTACCAAAATAGAATGGTCTGGTAATTTAATTTTTTTTCTACCTACTCTCATAAAATTTTCTGAGGTACCTGTTTTTCCAACAATATCAATACCTTCAATATTAACCCAACTAGCTGTACCAGTTTTAAATACTTCATGCATTCCTTGAATTATAGGTTCAAAGTGTTTTTTTTCAATGGTAGTGTATTTTGGAGTAGTATATGATGAATCTGTAATGGCTTGGTTATCAATTTTTTTAACTACATGAGGTGTATAAAAAAACCCTCTATTTGCAATAGCTGCAGTTACATTTGCTAGTTGAATAGGTGTTGTTAAAACCTCTCCTTGTCCTATGGCATTTGAGATATTTGTGGATGCATTCCACCTATACGTATACATTCTATTATAATAATCTCCATTGGGTATTAAGCCTTTGTCTCCCTCTGGCAAGTCATATCCTAAATAGTTGCCTAATCCAAAACTTTTAACATGTGTACTCCAGTTATTCATTCCGTTTGTGGAATTTTTATCTTTTTCAATAATTCTCTTATAGGTATTTGCAAAATAACTATTGCAAGATTTTGAAATGGCTGAATTTAGTTGAATCGGTTTTCCATAAATATCACAATGACACTTCATAAATTCATTTTTTCGATTCCCATATCGATAACCACCATTACAAAAGAAATGAGTGTTTTCATCTATCACATTTTCTTGAAGTCCAATTAGGGCATTAACTAATTTGAATGGTGACCCAGGAGGATAAGTTCCTTTGAGCCCTCGATCATACATCGGCTTGTTAATGGTGTCTCCAATGAGTTTCACAGAATTAGGAGATCGTAAACGACCTACCATCATATTAGGGTCATAGCTAGGTGAAGTTACTAAAGCTAGAATTTCACCACTAGAGGGTTCAAGTGCTATAATACCTCCGCGTTTACCCTTCATCAAATATTCTCCATACTGTTGAAGTTTACTATCTATTGTTAATGTGATATCTTTTCCATTAACAGCTATTGAGTCATATATGCCGTTTTTAAAAGGTCCTTTTATTTTGTTGAATCGATCTCTTCTAAAATATTTTTTACCTTTTTTGCCTCTCAATACTTTTTCATATTGAGCCTCTATTCCAGCTTTACCAATAAGCTCTCCTTGTTGATAATAGTTGTCTTTTTTTGCAATAAGCTCATTTACTTCATTAATATATCCTAAAATATTTGCTGCAGATTTTATTGGATAATTTCTTATTACTCTTTTTTGAATATAAAACCCTTGAAATTTGTGAAGCTTTTCTTGCAAAAAAGCAAAATCTTCTTTTGCAAGTTGTTTTAAAAAAACTGATTCTAACCAGGGAGCATAATTTTCCGCTTTCTTAAAACGCTTAATGAAGTTTTCTTTACTAATTTTTAAAAGTGAGCAAAACTCTATTGTATCTAATGGAGTTACCTCATTTGGAACTATAGTTACATCATAGGAGAGTTGATTAGCAACTAGTAATTCTCCATTTCTATCATATACATATCCTCTCTCAGGCATGTCAAATTTAACCTTTACAGCAGAATTTTTTACAGGGTTATAATTTTTACCTCTTACAACTTGCAATTGAAATAATCTTCCCACAAAAAGGATCCCGATTAGAGTAATTAAAAAGTATAGTAAAAAACTCCTTTTCATATCAATGAAGTTGTTTTTTTCTTAAAATATATGACCCTAAAAAATAAAGAACCAAGGTAAAAATACTAGAGTATAAAGTATTTAACAACACAATATTTATATTATTAAAACTAAAGTTATCTAACGAAAATAATATAAAATGATGGATAATTGTTATGGTTACCACATAATTAAATACTTGTCCAAATGCTTCAGAATGAAGATTAAAGAGTAGATAGTCTATGTTGTTTTTTCTAAAAAAAAGTTTGATAAAGTATAAACGAAAAAAAGCGACAAATAATAGTGAGGCGGCATGAATACCTCCAGTATCAGAGAAAAAATCTAAGATTAAACCATAAAAAAAAGCAGCTGTTAAAAATATAAATCGATTTTTGGTTAATGGAAATAAGAAAATAAAAGAAATGTATAGATATGGGTTGATGTGTTGAGAAAAATTAATATTGTTCAACACTAATATTTGGAGGAAGAGGATGACTATTATCCATAAAAAAACACGAATTTTATTCATTGCTGGTTTTTTCAAGATTCATAAGTTGCTGTTTGTCAAAATCTTTAACAACATAAATATTTTTCAAGTTACTCATATCATTAAAGAGTTTAATATTTATGATTCTTTTTATACTGGCTTCATTAACAATATTATCAATACTTCCAATAGGTATTCCTTCTGGGAAAATTGAAGACATTCCTCCAGTTATAATTGTATCACCTACCTCCAGTTCTGCTTGTCTGGGGATATCTAATAATTGAGTACTATTATAATCTAAACCATCCCAAGTTAAAGTTCCAAAATAGTCGCTATTTTTAAGTTTCGCATTAATCTTACTGTTCTTATTTAATATTGATCTAACTCTAGAATAACGCTGCAGGACATTTTCTGTAATGCCAAGAATTCCCTTACTATTAATAACTCCCATCTCAGGAACAAGACTGTCTTTTTTTCCTAAATTAATAGTTAAAAAATTATAATTATTACGAAATTGATTTTTCTCTATTCTACCCTGAATGTATGAGTATCTTTGACGAAGATCTGTCTTTTCAAAAATTTTAGTGATGGGAGAGGTATCAATACCTTGAGACAATTTTTCGAGTTTGTTTCTTAATATTAAATTTTCGTTTAACAGTTCTTTATTTTCAGTATCAAGTTGAAAATAATCTCGGATTGAGTTAGTTTTACTGTAGAAATCTCCAGTTATAGAACTAGCAGAATTTATAAATTTACTTTTATGGAAGCTAAGGTTATTTATAATAAGTTGAAATGCAATAAGCTCAAGAAATAGAAAAAATAAAAAATATCGATACTTCTGAATAAAATAAATGAGTTGTTGCATAAGAAGTAGAGATGTCTTTGATTATTTCATTAAGACATTTTTATATTTATCTAGCTCTTTTAAAGCTATTCCAGTACCTCTTACTACTGCTCTTAAGGGGTCTTCAGCAATGTAAACAGGTAAATCTGTTTTTCTAGAAAGTCTTTTATCTAAACCTCTTAGCATAGAGCCACCACCTGCTAAATATATTCCTGTATTGTATATATCGGCAGCTAGTTCTGGAGGTGTTTTAGATAATGTTTCCATTACTGCGTCTTCAATTCTAAGAATTGATTTATCCAAAGCTTTTGCAATCTCTCTATGTGAGATTTGAACTTGTTTTGGCTTTCCGCTTAATAAATCTCTACCTTGAACCAGCATATCTTCTGGGGGGTTGTCAAGGTCTTCTGTAGCCGAACCAATATTTATTTTTACTTTTTCAGCGGTTCTTTCTCCTACATACAAATTATGTTGAGTTCGCATGTAATACATGATATCATTCGTAAATAAATCACCAGCAACTTTCACCGATTGATCACAGACTATCCCTGCAAGAGCTACTACTGCAATTTCTGTAGTTCCACCTCCGATATCAATAATCATATTACCTTTAGGTTCCATGATATCAATTCCAACACCAATAGCAGCTGCCATAGGTTCGTATATAAGGTAAATCTCCTTGGCATTCATATGTCTCGCTGAATCTTGAACAGCTCTTTTTTCAACTTCAGTAATTCCTGATGGAATACAAATAACCATTCTTAATGAAGGAGGGAAAAACTTTTTTCGAAAGGCAGGAATTTTTTTTACAAATTCCTTAATCATTTCTTCAGAGGCTTGAAAATCAGCAATTACTCCATCTTTTAGTGGGCGAATAGTTTTAATGTTTTCATGTGTTTTCCCTTGCATTAAATTAGCTTCTGTACCAGTAGCTATAATTCTTCCACTTACTCGATCTCTTGCAACTATAGACGGACTATCAACCACAACTTTTCCATTGTGGATAATAAGTGTATTTGCCGTTCCTAAGTCGATGGCAATGTCTTCAGTCATGAAATCAAAAAAGCCCATAAATATGATTAATTTTCTGTGTAAGAATGTCTAATTACAAATCTAGTAAAAATAAGCTAGTAATCAAGTTGAAATTTAATGTTTAAAATGTCTGGTTCCAGTCATGACCATTGATACATTATTTTCATTGCAATAATCAATGCTAAGTTGATCTTTGATAGATCCCCCGGGCTGAATTACATTCTTAATTCCTGCATTATTTGCAATTTCAACACAATCTGGAAAAGGGAAAAATGCATCACTGGCCATCGAAGCCCCATGTAAATTAAAACCAAAATTATTTGCCTTTTCAATGGCTTGATTTAAAGCATCAACTCTGCTTGTTTGACCTGTTCCACTGGCATATAATTGTTTGTTTTTAACTAGTACAATAGTATTTGATTTAGTATGCTTACATATTTTGGATGCAAATAATAGATCATCTAGTTCGTTTTCGGAAGGTTTACAATTTGTTGCATAGGATAAATCTTCCAAGCTGTCAGTTATGGTATCTCTATCTTGAACTAGTATACCGTTTAGTGAAGTTCTAACAATTTGATTAGGAAGCTCTACACTCTTTTGTATTAATAGAACACGATTTTTCTTTCCTTTTAAAATAGTTAGGGCATCCTCATCAAAAGAAGGAGCAATAACAACCTCACAAAATAATTTATGAATTTCGGTAGCAGTTATTATATCAATTTTAGTATTTGAGATGAGAACTCCTCCAAAAGCAGACACAGGGTCACCTGCTAGAGCATCTATGTATGCATTAGAAATAGTTTCTCGCTGTGCAAAACCACATGCGTTGTTATGTTTTAAAATAGCAAAAGTTGGAGATTCACCTATAAACTCTCCCATTAAATTTACTGCAGCATCAATATCTAAAAGATTGTTGTAACTTAATTCTTTTCCATGGACTTTTTCAAACATGGCATCCAAGTCTCCAAAGAAATATCCTTTTTGATGAGGGTTTTCTCCATAACGTAATGTTTTAGAAACTGTTTCACTAACTTTATATGCAATTTCATCTTCATTAAAATAATTAAAAATTGCGGTATCATAATGTGAAGATATATTGAATGATTTTGCAGCGAATTGTTTTCTTTCAGCTAAAGATGAAGCGCCATTATTGGCTTTGTAAAGTGTTAAAAATTCCTCATATTGATCCATCGAGGATATGGTAAACGTATCTTTGAAGTTTTTTGCAGAAGCTCTAATTAATGAGATGCCTCCAATATCTATTTTTTCAACAATGTCTTGTTCACTTGCGCCAGAGGCTACTGTTTTTTCAAAAGGATACAAATCAACAATAACAAGATCAATTTGTGGAATTTCGTATGCTTTCATTTCTGAAATATCTCCTTGATGATCTTGTCTGTTTAAAATACCTCCAAAAACTTTTGGATGTAATGTTTTTACTCTTCCACCAAGAATTGAGGGATAAGACGTAACATCTTCAACAGGTGTAACTGGAATTCCTAATTCTTTGATGAATTTTTCTGTTCCTCCAGTTGAGAAAATGGTAACATTATTTTTATGTAACTCTTCAACTATTGGCTTTAGGCCATTTTTGTGAAATACTGAAATTAATGCAGATTGGATAATTTTTAGATTGCTCATTTTGTGTGCTTAGTTAAGCACACAAATCTACTAAATGTGAATTGCTAAAACAATAGAAATTCATTTCAAATAAAGAAACTTATACTACAATTGTGAATAAAATTTTTTTTAGATTTTTGAAGTTTATATGTTTAAGAACTAGCAATCCAAATTCTCGTTGTTGTTGGAGTTTTAGTTTAGTACAAAGTGGCTACTTTTTTGCATATATACATTAATAATTCTTCATCTGCATTAGAGAATGGATTGGAAGTATGAGAATCAATGTCAATTTGGCCAATATTTTTATTTCTTAACATGATTGGTATTACTATTTCTGATTTTACTTTCCAACCACAAGAAATGTAATTAGTTTGTTCACTTACATCCTGAACAACAAAATTTTCATTAGTAATGGCAACTTGACCGCAAATTCCTTTTCCAAAAGGTATAATTGAATGTTCAGTTGGTTCTCCTGCAAATTCAGCTAATTTTAATTCTTCTTTGTCTCCGTTTTTAAAGTAGAACCCAACCCAATCATAATAAGGGACTTCATTCTTTAAGAAATCACAAATAATTTGTTGTTTTTCACTTGTAGATTTAGGTGATAAAATTACAGTATCCACAAAGTCTTTAATCTTGTTAGCGTTCATCATTATGAAAAATTTAAAAGATAAAATTAAAGTATTTTTTTAATTTTTTGTAGATAGTTCTATCCTTTCTTGAAATCGATAACAGAAACATTAATCTAGTATAATAAGTCTATTCTCATAAAAATTCATCTAGTTTTAAAAAAACTAAAATTAGTTTAACATATTTTTAAATAATTCTATTGTAAATTTGTAATAACAATGAATGCAACTATAAAGAAAATAAGCGCAACAATCCTATCACTTGTAGTGATGTTTTCATCTATGTCTTTTACAATAGATGAGCATTTCTGTGGAAGTAGGTTAATGGATGTGTCTTATTTTGGTAATGCTGATAACTGCGGCATGCAGAAAACTTGTGTTAACTCCAATAGTCCAATTATAAAAAACATTAATTGTTGTGAAGACCAAACCACATTTCATGAACCATTAATATTTAATATTGAAAAATCTATTAATGTTCAAAAGTTGGACTTCCAAGTAATTTATTGCAAAGGCTATTCTTATCAAGATTTTGACAAAAGTATTTTTAAAGAACTTGAGTATTACAAAGACCTTCCCTTCCCTTATTTAGATCTAGATATTCAGGTTTTATATCAGACTTTTTTAATTTAATTTTAAATAATAACACAGTATTATCATCTTTTTAGATGATCTATCGTCTAGTTATTATTAAAGTTAAATACAATTCAATGAAAAAAAATAGTTTCATTATCATATTTTTATTTTTACCGATTTTTTTGTTCTCACAAGAGACATTAACAGGTATGATTATGGATAAAAATAATCCAAAAGATAATCTAGGGGTCTTTGGAGCTAATCTTTACTGGTTGAATACCTCTGTTGGAGTCACAACTAATGAAAAAGGATGGTTTACAATTCCCTATAAAAAAAGTTATAAGAAGCTTGTAGTTAGTTATGTAGGCTACAAAACAGATACACTAAATATTACTGATTTATCTCCAATCCATCATTTTATAAGCCCAGAAAATGAGTTAGATGAAATAAGTGTAAAAAGTAAAAAGAAAGCTACACAAAGATCCTTTGTTCAAACACAAAATGTTTTTACGGTAAATAGTGATGAATTACTAAAGGCAGCCTGCTGTAATTTAGCAGAAAGTTTTGAGACCAATCCTTCTATAGATGTCAATTTTTCTGATGCTTTAACTGGAACGCGTCAAATTCAAATGCTAGGTTTAAAAAGTCCTTATTTGCTCATTACTCAAGAGAATATTCCTTCAATTCGCGGTGCTGCACAAGTTTTTGGACTCACATTTACACCAGGAACTTGGGTAGAAAGTATACAAATAACTAAAGGTGCAGGTAGTGTAATAAACGGTTATGAGAGTATCTCTGGACAAATTAATGCAGAATTAGTAAAACCACTAACGGATAAAAGATTTTTTTTAAATGCTTATGGATCTTTAGGGGGTAGATTAGAATTAAATACACATTTTAATCATAAAATATCTGAAAAGTGGCAAACAGGAGTTTATATTCATGGTGATTATAGAGGGGAAAAGTTTGATAGAAATAAAGATGGGTTTTTAGACAATCCGCTTACAAATCAAATTAATGTAATGAATAGGTGGCAATATTTAGATGCAGAAAAAGGCTGGGTAAGCTTTATTAATGTTCGTTATATGAATGATGCAAAACAAACAGGAGAAATTAATTTTAATCCTACTATGGATAAAGGAGGAACTAATATCTGGGGTGGGGAAATCGATACAAAACGTTTTGAATCTTCTTTAAAGTTAGGATATGTTTTTCCTGAGCTTCCTTTTCAAAGTTTTGGATTTCAATTTGCGTACAGTAATCACGAGCAAGATTCTTATTTTGGTTTAAAAACCTATGATATTCAACATCAAAGTATTTATTCTAATTTATTGTTTAATTCAATAATAGGAGATACTAGAAATAAATTTACTACGGGATTAAATTTCACTTATGATGCTTATGATGAGTTTGTAAATGTGATAAATTTCTCTAGAAATGAAAATTCTTTTGGAGGTTTTTTCGAATATGCTTATGATAATTTAGATAACTTTAGTCTTACAGCTGGTATGAGAATAGATACCCATAACTTATTAGGAACTTTTGTAACACCTAGGGTTCATCTAAGATTTGTTCCTTGGGAAAAAGGAGTGTTAAGAGCATCCATTGGTCAGGGTAGAAAAAGCGCAAATATATTTGCAGAAAACCAACAACTATTTGCAAGTAGTAGACAGATTGATATTCAATCTTCTGGAGGTAAAATTTATGGGTTAGATCCAGAGGTTGCATGGAATTATGGGGTATCATATTTACAAGGATTTAATCTTTTTGATAAAAAAGGAGATATTTCATTAGACTTCTATAGGACTCATTTTCAAAACCAAGTTGTAGTAGATTGGGAAAATGCACAAAGAATTTCCTTTTATAATTTAGAAGGTGATAGTTATGCAAATAGTTTTCAGACTGAAATTAATTATTTTATTAATGATTACTTAAACCTTCGTTTGGCCTATAAATATTATGATATTCAAACGGATTACACTTCAGGTAAATTATCAAAACCTTTGACACCAAATCATCGTTTTTTTGCAAATATTTCATACGAGACCAAGCAATTAAAATTAAATAATCAGTGGAAATTTGATATGACTTTTAATCTTATCGGAGAACAACGATTACCAAACACATTAATGAACCCCACACAATATCAATTAGAAGAGTATTCTAATTCTTATAATTTACTTAACTCACAGATAACTAAAGTATTCTCAAAAAAGTTTGAGCTGTATGTTGGAGTTGAGAATTTAACAAATTTGAGACAAAAAAATCCTATTTTAGCAGCTGATAATCCTTTTGGTGAAAATTTTGATACAACAATTATTTATGCACCAATATTCGGAAGAATGTTTTATAGTGGTTTACGATTTAAAATAGATTAAAATGAAAAAAATAATCCTTATAGTTTGCTTATTGTTGATAGGATTTTCTGCAGAAGCACAAAAGAAAAAAAAGAATTCAAAAATTGCAATTGAAGTTGACGGAGTCTGTATGATGTGTAAAAAACGTATAGAAAAAGCGGCATTAAATACCAAAGGAGTAAAATTTGCCTCATGGGATCTTAAAACACATCAGCTTTCCCTTATCATAGATGAAAATAAAACAGCTGCAAAAATTATTCAACAAAATATAGCTGCTGTTGGTCATGACACTAAAGGTATTAGAGCAAAAGATCATGTTTACAATCAAATAGACCCTTGTTGTAAATACAGAGACAAGAATGTTGTTGAATCTCATAAAAATTAAAATCATTGATTAAAGATTTTTTTAAAGTCATTTTTATGATTGCTATTAGTTTTCTGTTTTCTTGTCAGAAAACAGAACTAACAGCAAATCAAATACTTTTGAAGTCTTTAGAAGCTCATGGGGGTTTAGAGCTTTGGAAAAAAATTGACACACTATCTTTTACGAAGAAAACCATCTTATACAATCAAGAAGGGGTTAAAGAGAAAGAAATTACCCAACATCAATCATTTTATGGAGGCATTCCATTACATGGAAAAATATCTTCACTTGGAACTGAAAAGTCAAGTATATCAGTCATAAATGGTGTTTATACCAAGAGCATTCGAGATTCTCTAATTCCAATAACAGATCGTGAAATTAAAGCGATTAA